>Ga0315279_10009849_pt1 | contig 11314 bp, 10 predicted proteins | sample YL17G06_20_MG_FD_203694 | JGI IMG/M metagenome (GOLD analysis project Ga0315279, IMG submission 203694) | Sediment microbial communities from Yellowstone Lake, YNP, Wyoming, USA - YL17G06_20 | ecosystem: Environmental > Aquatic > Freshwater > Lake > Sediment | place: USA: Wyoming | collected...
GGAGACGGTCGTAGGTTTGGAGGGCCAGCGCGTCCTTGCCAGCGTTGGCGTAGGCGTTGGCCAGCCGCAGGAGGAGGGTAGGCGCCAGAGGGGTGGGCACGTCCAGGGTTAGGGCCTCCTCCAGTTCAGCGATAGCCTTGTCGGCCTTGCCCTCTGTGGTCAGAAGGTCGACCAGGTCCAGGCGGGCGTAGGCGGCCAGCGGCCCGTTCTTCTCGATGTAGCGGCGCAGGCTCTCCTGCGCCTTCTTGCTGTCCCCCAGGGCGGCGTACGTGCGGCCCAGGAGAAAGCGAGCGCGCAGGGCGTCCTCCTCCGGCGGCTTGGCGTCCAGGTAGGCATCGAGCTGGGCGACGGCATCGGCGTAGCGCTCCAGAGCGAAGTAGGACTGGGCCAGGCCCAGGCGCGCCTCCTGCTGGTCGGGGCCGCCCGCTTGCCGGGCCAGCGCCTGGTAGACGGCGATGGCTTCCTCGTAATCGCCGTCGCGCTGGAATTCCTGGGCGTCGGCCAGGTTGCCCGTCGCCTGGGGGGTCAGTACGGTGCCCTCCAGGGTCGCGGTGGGGGACACGGGCGTGGCCTTGCCGCCGCCGCAGGCCGCCAGCAAGGCGGCCAGAGCGACGGCCAGGAGGCCTGCGATGGCCTTCGCGGGAGTAGCGTTCCGTTGGTTCATACTCTGGTAGAGAAAGCAGGTTTAGAAGATGCACAACCGCAGCCTAAAGCCTGCCTGCCGGCAGGGCCGCGGCATGGGAATGGGTTCATGTCACCCCGACCCGTCGGGGTGGTGCGCGACGCCACAGGAACATGAGTGCGGGAGACGTCATACCGGTCGCCCCCAGTCGTTGACAGGGCTCGAAGGCAAATGTTACGCTACGCCCGACGCCTCAGGCAAGCCTGCCGCAGATAGGGTGGTGGAGGTGCGGTGAACGTAATCCGTTGCACTGTCGTGGATAGGCGGGGTGCTGTCAGTTTTATCGTGCATGGCGATGCCTTGCCGGCGCTGGCGGCGAGCTGCACAGCCAATCCCACCAGTCTCGAGGAACTCTTGGAGCAGGCGGAGCCCTACTATCACAATCTGCGGGACTACGTGCTGAACGGCCTGGCCATCTTCGAGGAGCGAAACGTCGAAGGGAACTACCAGGCCATCCATGCGGCCCTGCAGGCCGTGGCGCCGCACCAGCATCCGGTGTTCCGGGTGGTGGACGACCTGACCCGCGAGACGAGCCTGCGGCCGGTAAAGGCGGGGGCGATCATCTTCAACCTGCGGGCCAAGCGCATCGTTCAGATCGTCAACGTCTATCAGGAGATCCGTCGCACCGGACGCGCCCGTGTCTTCGACGGCGATAACCTGACCAACGCCGTCTACCGCTACCGACTGCCGGAGGAGTGGGCGCTGGTGCCCTGACCGCCCCCCGCGGCGACAACCTTTCCTCCCCTGGTGGCGTTTTACTGACAGGAGCGACATGCCGCAAAGCATGAGTAGGCATGCCTGGGAGGGGCGACCCGTCTGGGCGGAGGTCGACCTGGACGCGGTGGCCGGCAACGTCCGTCTACTGAAAGGGCAGGCTAACGGCGCCGCCCTGATGGCGGTGGTCAAGGCCAACGGCTACGGCCACGGTGCTGTCGCTGTGGCCCGCGCCGCCCTGGCGGCGGGCGCCGACCGGCTGGGCGTCATCTGCGTAGACGAGGGCGAGCAGTTGCGGCGGGCCGGCATCGCCGCGCCCATCCTTGTGATGGGCCACACGCCGGCGACGGACGCCGCCCGTCTGGTTGACCTGTCTCTCACTGCCACGGTGGCCTCGCGCGAGACGGCCGAGGCCCTGGCCCACGCCGCCACCCAGCGGGGCGTGCGCTTGGCCGTCCACCTGAAGGTGGACACCGGCCTAAACCGCTACGGTTTCGCCCCCGCTGACGCCCTGGCCCTCGCCGACTGGCTGCGCGACCTGGCGAGCCTGGAGGTGGAGGGCCTGTTCACCCACTTCGCCTCCGCCGACGAGGCGGACAAGGGCTATACCCTCGAACAGTATGGCCGCTTCCGGCAGGTGGCCGTGGGGCTGGACTGGGTGCCCATCCGCCATGTGGCCAACACGGCGACCCTGCTGGATATGCCCGACCTCAGCCTCGATATGGTGCGGCCGGGGCTGGGCGTCTACGGCCTCTACCCCTCGGGCGAGGTGCGGCGAGATCTGGGCCTGGCGCCGGCCCTCTCCCTGAAGAGCCGCATCGTCCGCCTGACCGCCCTGGCCCCCGGCGACTGCGTGAGCTACGGGCGCACCTGGCGAGCGCCTCGTCCCAGCCTCATCGGCCTGGTCATGTGCGGCTACGCCGACGGCCTGCCCCGCAGCCTATCGAGCCGCGGTAACGTGCTGGTACGCGGCCGGCGGGCGCCCATCGTGGGGCGAGTCTGCATGGACATGTGCATGGTGGACGTCACCGACGTGCCCGACGTGGCCGCCGACGATGAGGTGGTGCTCATCGGTTGCCAGGGCGAGGAGGAGATCACCGCCGACGAGGTGGCGGCTCTGGCGGGTACCATCAGCTACGAGATCCTGTGCAGCATCTCGGCCCGCGTGCCCCGCCTCTACCTGCGGGCGGGGGAGGTGGTCTGCTGGCAGACGCTGGTGCGGGAGTCTCAGGAGGAGGCGCCGGCGCCCGTCCGGAGCTGGGCTGAGGGCGCCGGGCGCAGCGATTGACATTAGGCCCAGTGGTGTTCTAGGTTAGCCTGAATGGGTTTGCGACCAGGATTCGACAGGGAGGATTATCCTCCCGAAGAGAGAGAGCAGGGGAGCGGTGGAGGGCAGTGGAGCCCTCTCCTCATCTTCGGGATCGCCCTCTTCGCCGCCGCCACCTTCTACTTCGCCCTCATCGTTGCCACTCAGGCCGACAAGTTCTTCCTGCCGGGGAACGAGATCCACCTGCCTGGCCTGAGCGCTCTGCCCGGCGTTGACAATGGCCAGCCCGAAGCCGGCACCATCGAGGACCGCATCAACATCCTGGTGATGGGCCTCGACCGCCGCGTGGACGAGGCGGAGGGCAACCCCAGCCGCACCGACACTATGTTCGTGGTCACTGTTGACCCCTACAGCAAGACGGCGGGCGTGTTCAGCATTCCTCGCGACCTGTGGGTGGAGATCCCCGACGGCCAGGGCGGCTACCTCAAGGACCGCATCAATGTGGCCTACGAATACGGCCCGCTGCGAAACTACCCCGGCGGCGGGCCCGGCCTGGCCATGGCCACCATCAAGCACAACTTCGACATCAACATCGATCACTACGTGGTGCTGGACTTCGCGGGGTTCATGAAGCTGGTGGACGCCGTGGGCGGCGTCGATGTGGACGTCAAGGACGCGATCTGGGACCCGTCTTACTGCAACACCACCGATTGCTCCGACTTTCAGGTCGTCTACTTCGAGCCCGGGCTCCAGCACATGGACGGCGAGCGGGCTCTCCAGTACGTGCGCATCCGCTACGGCTCCGACGATCTCCAGCGCATCGAGCGGCAGCAGGACGTGATCCGGGCGACGGTGGACGCCGCCCTCAACGCCCGCCTGCTCATCCCCAACCGGGCGGTGTCCATCTACAACAAGTTCCGCGACGCCGTGAATACCGACGTGAGCGCGTTCAAAGTGCCGGGCCTGGCTCTCTTGGCCCAGGACATCCCGCCGGAGAACATCACCACCATCTCCTTGGCCTCGGCGGTCGAGGAAGGCTACGCCGGCGACGCCGCGGTGCTGTTTCCTATCTGGGACCAGATAGAGGTGCTGAAGGCGCAACTCTTCTTCGACGGGCGGCTGCGCTCGGAGGGGGCGTTCGTGGAGGTGCAAAACGGCACGCAAACCCCAGGCCTGGCCACCGGCGTCATGGACTATCTGGCCAAGCAGGGCTTCCCGGAAGCGGACCTCACCGTCGGCGATGACACCGACGGCCTCTATCACGAGCGGACGCTGATCTACGACCTGGCGGGGAAGCCCTATACCGCGAAGAAGCTCGCCGCCTGGCTGGGCCTGCCCAGCAGTCGCGTGCAAGAGGTACGAGGAGACAAGACGCCGTCTCCTGTCCCCACCTCCGCTGCTGATATCGTGGTCGTACTAGGAGCCGACGCCAGCATCCCCCAGAGCTAGGCGCCTAGACCCTGGTGGCCCCGCTCTGTCGGGGCCACCAGGCAGGCCTGCCTGTCGCAGGCAGGTGCGAGTTTCGGGTTCTCTCCCTACATCTCGAACCAGCTCTGCATCTGCATGAGGATGCCCATGTCACCGGTGAAGGTGAACTGGCCGCTCATGAAGGCAGTGGCGCCGTCCAGCTCGCGGCGCAGGATCTTCAGCCACACCTCCGAGGGGGTGTTGATGGTGACGTTGGGGCTGGCGGCCTCACCTTCGGAGATGCTGCACTTGCCTTCCTTGACCGTAATGTACCAGTTGCCGGCCTCGGCGCCTGTCACCTTGAACTGGATGACAGTATTGACGCCGGCCGCCCGCTCTGCCCGGAACACCTCGGGCATCCGTGTGAAACCCTCCTTCAAGGTGGAGGGAAGCTGCGGTTGAGTCATGGAACACCTCCTCTTAAGTAACTGCTAAGTTGGACGCGCAGCGCCCCCTAGAATACCACTAAAGACTTCAGCCCGTCCATACCCAGGCGGGAGGAATATGCCTTCGGGCCCTCAGAAATTTTGAAAGGGTGGGTATTGATCTCCTCCGCCTGGGGCAGGCGGGTCAGCAGTTGGAGCGCCCGCCGGTACTGGTCTGACGTGGCGTTCTGGCTGCCCGTCAGCACCAGTTCGCCGTAGTGGATGGCGTTCACGTCCAGGGGGATGGTGGTGTCCGGCGGAAAGCCACCGAACAGGCTGACCACCCCCTGGCGGCGGGCCAGCGCCAGGCTGCTGGCGGCCGCCTGGGCGCTGCCGGTAGTGACCACCACCGCGTCGGTGCCCAGAGCGTCGGTGGCGGCCAGCACCTGGGCCGCCAGGTCATCGCGTTGGGGGTTCAGGCAGAGGTCGGCGCCCCAGCGGCGGGCGTAGGCCAGGCGCTCGTCCACCAGCTCCGCGGCAATGATGGTGGTGACCCCCATCTGGCGAGCCAGCATGATGTGCAGCAGGCCCATAGGCCCCGTCCCTACGACCACCAGCGAGCCGCCGGCGGCCAGCCGGCACGTCTCCAGGGAGTTGAGGACGCAAGCCACCGGCTCGGTGAGGGTGGCGCGGGCGGCGGGAAGGCCCGGCGGCAGCGGGAAGACGTGGCCCAGGCGCACCAGCGCCGCCGGGACGAGCATGTACTCGGCCAGGCCGCCGTCCTCCTCATAGCCCAGGGTGGTGCGCTGGGGACAGCGGTTGCGGTAACCGCGGCGGCAGAAGAAGCAGGCGCCGCAGGCCAGGATGGGACAGAGGGCGACTTCCTGACCCACCCGGAAGCCCTCCAACCCCTCGCCCAGGGCGGCGATGGCCCCAACGGGCTCATGCCCGGGGATTACGCCGGCGCGGGCCTTCTTCTCGCCCTTGTAGACGCGGATGTCGGAGTAGCAGATGCCGGTGGCCCGCATCTCCAGGAGCATCTCGCCGGCGCCGGGGCGCGGCCGCGGGCGATCTTCCACCCGCACGTCGCCGGGGCCGTGAAAGACGCAGGCCTTCATCACAGGTCCCCGAAGGCCGTCTTTTCCATCTTGGTGGAGGGCAGGACGCCCTCCACCCGCGACGGCAGGCCTGGGGGCAGCCCTTGCTCGGCCACCTGCCGCACGATGCCAACCGCCGTCTCCACCTCCTGCTCCGTGTTGAAGAAGTGGGTGCAGAGGCGGGTGGCGCCAGCCTCGTAGAGCGTGCGCCCCACGACGCGACCCAGTTGCCACAGGGAGGCGGTAACGTCCTGGGGGGCGACACCCTCCACGGCGAAGGAGAGCAGGCCGGTGGCCAGCGGCCCGCCAGCGGGGCTGACGAGCCGCACGCTGGGTATCTCCGCCAGGCGGCGCCGAGCCAGGTCGGACAGGCGCAGTACCCGCTCCCGGATCGCCGCCAGGCCGATGCCGCGTGCAAAGGCGATGGCTTCGGTAAGGCCGGCGAACAGGGGGATGCTGCTGGTGGTGAGCTCGAACTTCTGGATGATGTCGGTGCGGGGCCGGTAGACGCCGGCGTAGTTAAAGAACTCGATGGCGTGGTGGGCGACCTTGGACGGCTGCACGTCGCCGATGAGGGCGCCCTTGATGTACAGGGCGCCAGTGCCGGCGGGCCCCAGGAGCCACTTGTGCCCTGGCATGGCGTAGAAGTCGCACTCCAGGTCGACCACGTCCACGGGTATCTGTCCCGCCGACTGGGCGCCATCGGCTAGGACGAAGGCGTCCCGCTCGTGCGCCAGGCGGCAGATCTCCTTCAGGGGTAGCAGAACGCCATGGGAGAAGGAGACGTGGCTCAGCACGAAGAGCCGCGTCCGCGGCGTAATGGCGGCGGCGAACTTCTCGACGATCTCGCCCGGCGAATCGTTGGCATCCAGCTCGACGATCCGCAGGTTGAGCCGGCGGCGGTCGCGAGCGAAGTAGCAGGGCACCATGACCGAGCTGTGCTCCAGGTTGCAGGTGATGAGCTCGTCGCCGGGCTGGAGGTCGAGGCCGTTGAGCACGATGTTAATGCCCTCGGTGGTGTTCTGCTGGAGGGATATCTCCTCCGGCCTGGCGCCCAGCAGTTCGGCCACCGCCCGCCGCGCCCGACGCTCCAGCTCCATGCGCTCCTCCAGGAGGGGCGGTGCCGTGGGCCCGCCGAAGCACTCCAGCTCCAGGGCGCGGGTAACCGCCTCCACCACACAGCGTGGCGAGGGGCCGGCCCAGCCACTGTTCATATAGATCAGCCGACCGGTGGCGGGGATTTGGGCGCGCAGGGCCTGGACGTCCACGTTATGGGCTCTGTCAGGGGCGCTCGTCGGGCCGGGGTAGGCGGTTCACGGCGGGGAGGCTCGGGGGGTGCGGTCGGCTACTTCTTGGGCTTCTTGCCCCGCTCTGCCTTGGCGGGGGCCTTCTCCTCTTTTGCTTCCTTGGCCTTGCGACCGCGGGCAGGCTTCGCCTCCGCCTTGGCGGCGGCAGCCGCTGCGGCCGCGGCTGCCGCCTCAGCGGCTGCCAGGGCAGCGTTGTACTTGTGCATCAGACGCGCCTTGCGACGGTCGGCGGCGTTGGGGTGAAGGGCTCCCCGCTGGGTCGCTCGGTCCAGCGAGCTGATGGCCAGGCGCACCGCCTCCGCCGACGCCAGGGGCTCAGCGGCGATGGTGGCCTCAGCGGTGCGGATGCCGGTCTTGGCGGCGCTGCGGCGCGAGCGGTTGCGCTGGCGTCGCTCCTCTGATTTGCGCCAGGCCTTGGCGGCTGAACGAGTGGGCAAGAGGGGTTCCCTCCCTGTGAAACAGACTGCGCCTATCATAAGCAAGCAGGGCATCTCTTGTCCAGAGCCCGGGCGGGGGGTAAGTTACGGAAGCTATCCTGGGCCCTTGTTATAATCGCCGTGAGGATGAAGAGGAGCACGATAGGCAAGGCCGCCGAGGCGCTGTCCGCCCGGCCCTGGGGGGGCCTGGCCGGGGCGGCCACCATTGTGGCGCTGGGCTTCCTGGGCAGCCGCCTGCTGGGCGTGCTGCGCACCGTCGTCATCGCCGACGCCTTCGGCACTAGCCCCGAGCTGGGGGCCTACTGGGTGGCCTTCCGGCTGCCGGACCTCATCTTCCTGGTGCTGGCCGGCGCCACCCTGGGCAGCGCTTTCATCCCCACCTTCGCCCGCTACATCACCCAGCGGGACGAAGAGGAGGCCTGGCGCCTGGCCAGCTCCGTCCTGAACCTGGTGGCGGCCATCACCGCCGTGCTGGTAGTAGTGGCGGTGGTGCTGGCGCCCTGGATCGTGGCTGCCATGGCGCCGGGCTTGGGCAAGGACGTCGGCCGCCAGGACGAACTCCACGGCCTGGCCACCGATCTCACCCGCATCATGCTCGTCTCGCCCTTCCTCTTCGCCCTCAGCGCCATGATGACCGGCATCCTCAACGCCCGCCAGCACTTCTTCCTGACGGCCATGGCCCCGATGTTCTACAACCTGGCCATCATTTTCGCTGCGCTGTTCCTGGCCGAACCCTGGGGAGTGCGCGGCCTGGCGGTGGGGGTGGTGGCGGGCTCAGCCCTGCACCTGGCGATACAGGTGCCGGGGGTGTTCAGAGTGGGGATGCGCTACCGGCTGGAGGCCCGCTGGCGCGACCCCGGCGTGCAAGAGGTGGTGCGACTGATGCTGCCGCGGGTGGCTGGTCTCGCCGCCGCGCAGGCCAACTTCATCGTCGCTACCTACTTCGCCTCGCAGTTGGGCGACGAGACCATCTCCGCCCTGAACTACGCCTGGCTCCTGGCGATGATGCCCATGGCCTTGTTCGGCGTGGCCATCGCCACCGCCGTCTTTCCCACCATGGCCCGGCAGGCGGCGGTCGATAGCCTGGATCACCTCCAGAGCACGCTCTACGCCAGCCTGCGTTACATCCTGTTCCTCACCATCCCCGCCAGCGTGGGGCTGATCTTGCTGCGCGAGCCGCTGGTGGTCCTGCTCCTCCAGCGGGGCGAGTTCACGGCATCCGCCACCGACATCACCGCCTCGGCCCTCCTCTTCTACTCCATCGGGCTGTTCGCCCACAGCGCCCTCGAGATCCTGAGCCGTGGGTTCTATGCCCTGCGCGACACCCGTACGCCGGTGGCCTTGGCCCTGCTCTCAATGGCTCTGAACCTGCTGTTCAGCCTGGCTTTGAAGGGCCCTCTCGAGCAAGATGGCCTGGCCCTGGCCATGTCCCTGGCAACGGCCATCGAGGCGACGCTGCTCTTCCTCGTCCTGCGGCGGCGACTGGGCGGCGCCGACGCTGGCCCGCTCGCCGACTTCCTCCTGCGCACGGGGGTGGCCACCAGCCTGATGGCGGCGGTGGTGGTTGCCTTCCTGGCCGGCGAGAATGCCTTCGACCCGCTCGGCGGCCACACCGTCTGGGAGGCGCTACTGAAGGTGGCGGGAGGGACCGTCCTCGGCGTGGCTGCCTTCTTCCTGGCGGCCTTCGCCCTGCGCAGCCCGGAGGCGCTAGCCTTCTGGCGTCGCCTTCGCCTGGCCGTAGCTGGTTCGTGATTGGTGGCTTCTGACCCTCCAGGTTCACATGCGCCCCCAACAGGTCGGGGGGGTCGAGAATTAACCCACCGCCGGCGAACCGCCTTCGCCTGGCCGGTTAGGTTGCGTTCGTGGAGGCGCTAACCTATAATCGGCCTAGAAATGGCCCATAACGATAAAATCCTTGTCTGCCGGGACTGCGGCGCCAGTTTCACCTTCACCGCTGGCGAGCAGGCCTTCTACGCCAGTCGGGGCCTGCTGAACCAGCCGACGCGCTGTCCCTCCTGTCGCTCGGCGCGCAAGACGGGTCGGTCGACGGAGGAGGACACATATGTGCACTACGGCTCCGCCGCCAGCTTCGGCGGACGGACGCCCCGCCAGATGCACCCCGCCCAGTGCGCCGAGTGCGGCCAGATGACCGAGGTCCCCTTCCTGCCCCGCGGCGAGCGGCCGGTCTACTGCAGCGAGTGCTATAGCAAGATCCGCGGCCGTTAGGGCTGCTCTGTTTCTTCTCACCCGTCCCCTGAAGTATGATCGCCTCTGTCCAAGCTGAAGGGAGGCAGAAGTGCCCGGCAAGTACAGCGAGGGGACCCGTTAGGGCCATGGCCGGGCGCGCTGCCATCGTCCAGCTCGCGCGCCTCCTGGGCAAGGAGGAGTTCTACCGGCGCCTGTCGCTGGCCGAGGGTGCCGAGCCACCGGCCCTGGACGACGAGCGCCTGGCCGCCCTGCGCTCGCTGGTGGACGAGCGGCTGGAGGTGCTGGCGCGGGCGCTGGCCGCCGAAGCGGTGGCCAACGACGACGTCATCGACGCCAGCTCGGCGATGGCTTATCTGGAAGATCGGCTGGCCTTCTTCGGCGAACTGCTGACGGAGGAGCAGCGGCAGGCGGTGCGCGAGAGCTTCGGGCGGCTGGTGGAGCGGTGGGGGTGAGGGGCGACCTCACAACGGATGTGAAGCGGATAAACGGATGGACGGGCATCCGCTTATCCGTTCTCCATCCGCTGTGAGAGTTTGACACAACCGCTCGCCCCCGCTACACTGAGGACAAATCGCAAAGGCGACGACGGAGACGAGTAGGGCGGCTAATCTGCCCAGCGAGTCCCGCACGGTGGAAGGGGACGCAGCCCTGGCCTCCCGAAAATCCCTCCCGAGCCGCCGACCGAACGGCGCTGGCGCGCCAGAACCAAGAACCTAGAACTTAGAACCAATTGGTTCTGGGTTCTCGGTTCCAGGTTCTGCGGCGAAGCCGCCCCAGTAGGCTCGGCCGGAAGGCCCACCGTTAGCAGGGGCAGGGGCATAACTCCGAGGCGTCGGGGCGTGCTCCGACAGAGCGCTCTCCGCCTCTGGCGGAGGGAACCAGGGTGGTACCGCGGGTAGTCTTTCCGAAAGCGCCCGTCCCTCAGGGGGCGGGCGCTTGGCGTGATAGGCAGGTGGTGGCCATGTTCCAGCCCGTATCCAGCAAGGTGAGCTTCCCCCAGATGGAGGAGGCCATCCTCCGCCTCTGGCGGGAGCGCGACATCTTCCCCAAGAGCATCCAGCAGCGGCCGGAGGACCGGCTGTTCATCTTCTACGAGGGGCCACCCTACGCCAACGCCAGCCCCGGCGTCCACCACGTCCTGTCCCGCATCTACAAGGACGTGATGGTACGCTACAAGACCATGCGCGGCTATCGCGTGCCGCGCAAGGCCGGCTGGGACACCCACGGCCTGCCCGCCGAGCTGGAGGTGGAGCGTGCCCTGGGCTTCAAGAGCAAGGCCGACATCGAGGCCTTCGGCATCGAGGAGTTCAACCGCCGCTGCCGCGAGAACGTCTTCGCCTACCTCAAGGAGTGGGAGGCCCTGACGGAGCGCATCGCTTTCTGGCTCGACCTGGAGGACGCCTACATCACCTGCGACAACGACTACATCGAGACCTGCTGGTGGGCGGTGAAGCAGCTCTGGGACCGAGGGCTGGTCTATCAGGACTACCGGGTGACGCCCCACTGCCCGCGCTGCGGCACGTCCCTGTCCGACCACGAGGTGGCTCAGGGCTACCGGGAGGACACGCCCGACCCCTCGGTCTACATCAAGTTCCGCCTGACGCCCGAGAGCGAGGCCAAGCTGGCGCAGCACGTCGCCGGCGATGCGCCCACCTACTTCCTGGCCTGGACCACCACCCCCTGGACGCTCCCCGGCAACACCGCCCTGGCGGTGGACCCCGAGGCCGAGTACGCCGTGGTCGCCGTGGGCGGCGAGCGGCTGATCCTGGC
>Ga0315279_10009850_pt1 | contig 11313 bp, 10 predicted proteins | sample YL17G06_20_MG_FD_203694 | JGI IMG/M metagenome (GOLD analysis project Ga0315279, IMG submission 203694) | Sediment microbial communities from Yellowstone Lake, YNP, Wyoming, USA - YL17G06_20 | ecosystem: Environmental > Aquatic > Freshwater > Lake > Sediment | place: USA: Wyoming | collected...
GACCGGCCGCGGCCGGGGCCAAACCGCTCGGGCCTTTCTACGAGCTCGAGACGTCATCGCCCGCGGCGGCGCTCAAGCCGGGCGAGACGCTGGCCCATGTCCACACGACGTTGCACTTCCGGGGCGATGAAAAAGCGCTCGACGGGATCGCCCGCCAGGCGCTTGGCGTCGGCATCGAAGAGATCAAGGCTGCTTTTCAAATTCGGTAACGTTCACCGAATTCCGCAGGCTGAATTCAGGCCAAGAAATTACGGCCTGTTTCTTTACGCTTCCACGGCCGAAGCTGATACTCAGGATTCCGCAAATGTTGTTTTGATCCATTGTCCTATTTCATCCCGCACTTTTCGGAAGACGTGAAGTCTGCTTTCTTCGTCTCCTTGGGTCAAGGACGGATCATCGAAGCTTTGATGAAAGATCTCGGCGGCGTAGGGAAAATAAGGGCAAGTTTCCCTCGCTTGATCACAGATCGTGATGACATCATCAAAGTATTCGTTCTCAAAAAGATCGAGAGCCTTGGCTTTTTGAGGGGAGTCGGACGGTGAATGCCGTCCCTTGTCCTGCTTCGCTTGCGACCGTAATCGTGCCGCCGTGGAGCTGAACGATGTGCTTGACGATCGATAAGCCCAATCCTGTGCCTCCAAGCTTCCGTGAACGCGATTTATCAACAACATAAAACCGCTCAAAAATACGCGGTACGTGTTTGGGAGGAATTCCCGGCCCCGTGTCCTTGACTTCGATGATGAATTCCTTGTTTTCCGCTCTTAACGTAATCTGGATGCGGCCTTTCTCGGTATATTTGACGGCGTTATCGACGAGATTGATCAACATCTGCTCGAGCTGATAAGGATCGGCTTTTAACAGCGGAAGAGAAGCGGGGGCGTCGAGCAAAGATTCGAGCCCCTTGTTCTTGACACGCGGGGCATAGATTTGAAGGACATTCTCCGCCATTTGGCGGACATTGACATCCCTGAGATCCAAGCTGTAACCTTTGTCCTCGAGCTCGGCCATCTTCAGCAGGTCGACGACGATGTTTTGGAGCTTTTCGGCGTGCCGCTTCAAAATATCTAAGGCAACCTTGTTTATCGAGGTGGCATTCTCGTCCAATGTCTCCATAGCCCCCATGATGGCGGAAAGCGGCGTTCGCAACTCGTGGGAAGCATTGATGATGAAGTCTTTTTTCATGGTCTCGACTTTTTTTAGGTCCGTCAGATCATGGAAGGTGATGATGATTCCGCCTTGGGGGCCGAGGCTTCCGGCCGTGCAGAGAAAATAACGATCGTCAAGACGGACCTCTTCGGTGATAGGCTCTCGGCTGGACATCGCGCGGCCGATGAACTCCTGGATATCGGCTTTCCGGATGACTTCCCAGTAGAATTTTTCCTCGGGACGGTGCTCTGCGATCAGTTCTTTGAAACTGTCGTTCGCCAGCGTCAACCGGCCGTCTTTATCCAAGACGACCAAACCCTCCCGGATCGAAGCGATGATATGGGCCAATCCTTCTTTTTGCCGGGAGACCTCCGCAAAAAGCTGATTAACTTGGTCAGTCATCATGTTGAACGCGCCCCCGAGCTCTTTGAATTCGTCTTTATGGCGGATAGCGACTCTGGTCCCGAAATTCCCGGCCGCGACCTGGCGGGCGGCCCCTGTCAGCTTTTTGATGGGCCGGGTGATTTGGAGAGAGAAAAGCAATGCCAGAAGCAGCGCGCCAACGGCCATGATGAGGACGGCGCGACCGATGGTCGTCATTAGGCTGTGGAGCAGGACGTCGATATTTTTCATGAACAGGCTCAACCGGAGAACGCCGAGAATGCGGGCGTCTTTTTCCAAAGGCAGACCGACATAGAGCATTTTTTCCTCGACGGTCACGCTGTAGCGAAGGGATTTGCCGATCTTCCCTTCTAGGGCCTCGGTCACTTCGGGACGATACCGGTGGTTTTCCATCTGGCCGGGGTTTTTTTCCGAATCCGCCAGCACGACGCCCTGGGGGTCGATCACCGTGACGCGGGCGTGAATGTCTTTGCCGACCTTTTTGAGGAATAGGTCCAGGTCCCGCGCTTGGCCGCTTTCGACGAACGACAGGATATTGACATTCAGGGCTCGGCCCAGATACTCCATCTCCTGGGCCAGCGTTTCTTCGTAATGGCTGCGGATTGTCGAAAACGACAGCGTGACGATCAAAACGCTGATCGCCAGGATGATGATCGCATAGCCGCCGAACACTTTTAGAAAAATAGGTTTTTTCATTCTTCGACCTTATACCCTACGCCGCGGATGTTTTTGATGAAATGGGACGCCGGTCCCAGCTTTTCTCTAAGGTTCTTGATGTGGACGTCGATCGTCCGGTCGAGGACGATCTTTTCGTGGCCCCAGAGATGGTCTAGGATCTGGTCGCGGGTGAACACCCGGCCTTTTTTTGAGGCCAGGAGACTCAAGATGTTGAATTCCGTTGACGTCAATTCGACGGCCGCTCCCTTGCAGCGGACGTCATGTTTTTCCGGGTCAATCGACAGGATCCCGCCGACGTCGATCGCCTTCGTCCCGGTCTTTTCCGCGCTCCTCCGCAGCACGGCGCGGATCCGGGCCGCGAGCTCCTTCAGCGAAAATGGCTTCGTCACATAGTCGTCGGCGCCGATCTCCAGGCCGATGATCCGGTCCGTCTCTTCTCCCTTGGCGGTCATGATGATCACCGGGATCCGGCTCCATTCTTCGTTCTTTTTCAGGGTTCGGCAAATATCCAGCCCGTCCGTATCCGGGAGCATCAGATCGAGGAGAACGAGGTCCGGGATCCGTTTTCGGAGAGACAGGAAAAAGCTCCCTCCGGTCGGATGACTCTCGGCGACGAATCCGTCTTTCCGCAGATGGGAAACGACCAGTCCGGCGATATCGGGCTCGTCTTCAACGACGGCGATCCTGTATTTGAAAGGGCCCCTGAGCGCGTCCATCATTTTTCGCGATTATTATAATCGAATCCGGGCCGGCGTCATAGAAAAAGGGCGAAATCCGCGATATCACCCTTCCTCTTAGCGGGTTCCTTTGTCATCCTTTATTTGGTCGCAATGATGTTTGATGATTTTTCCCTTGACCAGATAAATGACGTCCTCGCCGATGTTCGTGGCGTGGTCGGCGATCCGCTCCAGATACCGCCCGATCAAAAGAAGGCCCATGGCCCGGGGAACCGTCTCCCGGTCGCCCATCATATAGGTCAACAGCTCCCGAAAAACCTGATCGTTGAGTTGATCCACCGCGTCGTCGCGCGCGCAGACATCCCTGGCCAGAGCCTCATTCTTGTCGACGAACGCCTGGATGGCGTCTTTAACCATATCTTGTGCGAGCCGGGCCATCTCCGGGATGTCGATCAAGGGCTTCAAGGGCGGATGCTGCAGCAACTCGAGGGTCCGCTCGACGATGTTGACGGCCAGGTCGCCGATGCGCTCCAGATCGGAGCCGATTTTCATGGCGGACGTGATGAATCTCAAATCGGCGGCCATCGGCTGGCGCAGGGCCAGCAAACGCATGCCGATCTCGTCGATGGCGATGTCGTATCCGTTTGTGATGTCCTCGCCCCGGAGCACCTCCCGGGCCAGATCCTCGTTCCTTTCCTTCAGGCTCCGGACGGATAAGGCGATGGATTCTTCGACATGGGCCGCCATATGCAGGATTATTTTCCTTAAGGTCCTCAATTCCTCGTCAAAAAGTCTGTCCATAGGGCCCTCCTTCCGGGAATCCGGGATCTCTCATCCGAACCTCCCGGTGATGTAGTCTTCCGTGAGTTTGTTTTCGGGCGCAGTGAAGATTTTGTTCGTCGCGTCGAACTCGATGAGCTCGCCCATCATGAGGAACGCGGTATAATCCGAGACGCGAGCGGCCTGCTGCATGTTGTGGGTGACGATGACGACGGTATAATGTTGTTTCAAACGCTGGATCAGATCTTCGATCTTGGCCGTGGCGATGGGATCGATCGCCGAGCATGGTTCATCGAAAAGGATTACCTCGGGCTTAACGGCCAGGGCCCGGGCGATGCAAAGGCGCTGCTGCTGCCCGCCCGAGAGGGCGAAAGCGTTTTCGTCGAGCCGGTCCTTGACCTCGTCCCAGAGCGCGGCCTCGCGGAGGCTCCTTTCCACGATCTCCTCGAGCTTGTTTCTGTTCTTCGTCCCGTTGATGCGGAGGCCGTAGGCGGCATTGTCGAAGATGGACTTTGGAAAGGGATTCGGCTTCTGGAAGACCATCCCGACCTTTTTCCTGAGCTCGACGACGTCGATTTTCGGCGACCGGATGTTCTCGCCGTCGAGGAGGATCTCCCCGTCCAGCTTCGTGCCGGGGACGACGTCGTTCATCCGGTTGAGGGTGCGGATGAATGTGGATTTGCCGCAACCGGATGGTCCGATGATCGCCGTGACGCAGTTCTCGTAGCAGAGAAGATTGATGTCCTTCAGCGCTTTCTTGGAGCCGTAATAAAAATTCAAACGGTGGGCTTCGATTTTCGGTTTGTTCGTCGCCATGATCTATCTCCTTTTCCGGCGCAGCCTGTAACGCAGGATGACCGCGGCCATGTTCATTCCCAGCACGAACACGATTAGGACGAGGGCCGTGCCGTATGCCAGCGGCCTCGCCTTGGCGATATCATGGTGTTGCGTGGCCATGATATAAAGATGATAAGGGAGGGCCATGAACTGGTCGCCCAAGGATTTTGGAAGGACAGGCAGGGAAAACGCGGCGCCCGTAAACATGATCGGCGCCGTCTCGCCCGCCGCCCGGGCAAGCCCCAACACGGTCCCTGTCAGCATCCCTGGCAGGGCGTACGGAAGAACGTTGGTCCGGATGGACTGCCATTTGGTCGCGCCGAGCGCCAGAGACCCTTCTCGGTAGGAATTCGGGATCGTCTTGAGGGCCTCCTCGCTGGCCGTGATCGTCCAGGGCAGGGTCATGAGACCCAGGGTTAATCCGGCCGAGAGGATAGACGTGCCGAAGTTGAGAATGTTGACGAAGAGGACCACACCAAACAGGCCGTAAACGATCGATGGGACGCCCGAAAGGTTCCGGATGGCCAGTCGGATGAACTGAGTGATGCGCGTCTGCCGGGCGTATTCGTTCAGGTAGATGGCGGCGAACATGCCCAGCGGAATGGCCAGCACTGCCGTGACGAGCGTGACCAGGAAAGTCCCCATGATGGCCGGAAAGATGCCGCCCTCAGTCATGCCCCGGCGCGGCGCCTGGGACAGGAACTGCCAGGTGACGGTCCCGCCGCCCTTTTTCCCGACGTCGTAGAGAAACAGGAGAAGAATGGCCAGAACCATATAGAGACAAACCCGCAAAAGAAAGAATCCGAAGAACTCAACGATTTTCTTTTTTGCCATCGATGGGGGTCTCATTGTTCGCGCTCCTGATACTTTCTCAAGAATACATCGGCGATGAGATTGACACCGAAGGTCATGATGAAAAGAACCAATCCGATCGCGAACAGCGCGTAGTAATGTGTGGTGTAATAGGGCACCTCGCCGAGCTCGATGGCGATGTTGGAGGTCATGGTCCGGACGGAATCCAGGAGGCCGTGGGGGAACGACCGGGCGTTTCCCGTGGCCATCAGGACGGTCATCGTTTCCCCGATTGCCCGGCCCATGCCGAGCATGAACGAGGCGATGATGCCGGACAGCGCGGCCGGGATCTTGACCCGGACGAGCGTCTGCCAACGGGATCCCCCCAGGGCCAGCGAGGCTTCGCTGTAGACGGGCGGGACGGCGTTCAGCGAGTCCTCGGAGATGCTGATGATCGTCGGAAGAGCCATGATGGCCAGAAGAACGCTGCCGTTCAGGGCATTCAGGCCGTTGGTCCGGCCGAAGAGCTTGGCGATGGCCGGCCCGAAAAGGACGATCCCCAGGAAGCCCACGACGACCGAAGGGATCCCGGCCAGGATCTCGACGACGGGCTTGACCACTTCCCGGACCCGCCAGTGGGCAACGTCCGAGAGGTACGCGGCGACGCCGAGACCGATTGGAAAGGCGATAATCACGGAGCCGGCCGTGACGATCAGCGTGCTGACGATCATGGATAGGATGCCGTATTCCGCCTTCACCGGCGATGTGGGGTCCCAAGTCACGCTGGTGAGGAATTCCTTGATCCGGATCTCGCGGAACGCGGGAACAGCCGAATACAGGAGGAGAGCGAAGATGCCGATCAGGACGATGATGGCCAGGATACCGTTGGTGAAGAAGAACACCTGGATGGCAGATTCTTTGAGTTTTCGCAGCCTTTGTTTGGTCATTTTGTTCCGCAGCCTCGTGTCGTTGCCGTCCCGCAGCCTTGTTGAGAGGGGGCCGGAAAAGGGGCCGTCGCCCCTCCCCGGCTTAAGGCTGCGGAATTATTTGAGATTCTTGGCGTTCGCCTCGATATACTTGGCGCCGATCGTGTAGAAGCCTTCGCCCTCGACGATCTTCTGGCCTTCGGGACCGAGCTCGAACAGGATGAATGCCGCCTCGTCGGCGCTCGGCTTGCCGTTGGTGGCTTGCCACAAGGGGCGGGCGATGGGGTATTTGCCGGAGTCGACGGCGCCCTTGTCCATCGGAGAATAGGCTTCCGACTTCGCGTCCTTGGTGATGTCGAGGACCTTCAGGCCCTTCATGGGCTTAGCCGTGGCTTTATCGATGACGTAGCCCACCCCGACATACCCGATGCTGCCTTCGTCCGCTTTCACGCCCTCGATGATTTGGGCGTTGCCGTTCATTTCCTTCATATCTGGAGAGTAGTTCTTATTGTTCAGGACGTGCTCCTGAAGGAAGGTATAGGTGCCGGAATTGGACTGCCGGCCGTAGAGGGAGATGGGCATGTCCGGCCCGCCGACGGTCTTCCAATTCTTTACATCGCCGCGGTAGATCGCGCCGACCTGGTCCATGGTAAGTCTGGTCAACGGGTTCTTTTCGTTGACGATGATGCTTAGGCCGTCCACGGCGATGGCGAAGAGCCGCGGCTTGATGCCTTTTTCCCAGGCAAGGCTGAACTCTTTATCCTTCCAGTCCCGGGACGTGTCGCAGATGTCGCAGGTCCCGTTGATCAGGGCCGTGATGCCCGTCCCGGAGCCTCCGCCTAAAACAGCGATGGGCGACTTCGGATTCTTGGCCATGTACTCCTCGGCCAGGATTTGGACGAGGTTGATCATGGTGTCTGAGCCTTTGACCTGGATCATCTTCTTCTGCGCCAGAAGGATCGGGGCGAAGATGAAGGCCAGTACGATCTCGGCGATGGCGATCGCTTTTTTGAATTTTGCGTAAAACATCTTAAGCCTCCTTGCTTAATCTCTCATCCTCAGAAGGAGAGGAAGAACGTCACGTTGACGACTATGTCGCTCTTCTTGTTCGCGTCCTTATAGTTGTAGAACCAAACATTGGGCTGGATCTTCCAGCTGCTGTGGATGGGCGCCCAGTCCAGGCCGGCAATGACAAGGCTCATGTCCTTATCGCTGTCCGTAGAGTTGGGCCGGTAGTTGTCAAAACGGACGAAGATATTGAGCTTGTCGATAATGATCTTGTAGGTGCCGAAGATCGAGAAGCCGCCCACGTTGTAGTGGCTCAGGTCGGCGGCGTTCTTGTTGTTGTCGCTGTCGTAGATGAACCATTCGCCAGAGATGTTCAGGTTGGGGACCATGTCGAAAAACGCGTCCACTTTGTCCAGCCGCGCCGCGGCGGAGTCGCTCAGCCTTTCGGTTTCGGCGTAGCCGACGAAGCTCAGCCCGGCGACCGGCACGGCTTGGACCTGTCCGGCGAACTTTTTATATTTGTTGAGCTCGGGATGGGCATATCCTTCGCCGTTCGTCACCATGAAACCGTAGCGGAGTTCCTTGGAAATCGCGCCTGTGAAATTGGCCCCCAGGTCGGCGCTCGAGGCGCGGATATCGACACCGGTGATGTCTTTGTAGCCGTCGGTCAGAGTCTTGGCCACGCTCCGGCAGCCCCAGCGGTCTTCGGCCAGCTTGAAGGTGATGGTGTCCACCATGCCGATCTTCAGGGTGGAATTGGGCAGAAGACCGGCCCAATCGAGGTACAAATGCTTGACGAAGGGCCGCATCTTGTCGTCTTTCTTACCCTTGGCGTCGACGGCGTTGACGTTGTCGGCGTCTAGCCGAAACCGGAACTTCAGGTCGTCGCTAATCTTGTTCTCGTAGGTGAAGTAAGCACGGCGAAAGGCGAACTTGTTGTTGAGCGCCTTGGCCGTGTCCAGGCCCGTCAGGTCGCCGTCGTTCGTTGCGTTGAAGCTGTAATCGAAATAGATCGTGGTGTTGAAGGCCTGCGGGGAAGGGGTCGTCGATTGGGCCAAGAGTCCGCTTGAAGCTAAGATCACCAACAGCGCGATGGAGGCAACCTTTTTGTTTTTCCTTGCGTTCATATGTGTTTCTCCTTTTATTTATCCACTGTCGCCTCTTCAGCGGGAAGTGCACCATTTTCCCGCCTGACTTGAGGGTTTTGTCTTTTATCAGTGGAGCTAAGGATAGAGTGGCTGTGTTAAGATATGATGAAGATAGGATGAATTTTTGATGAAAAAAGGGGGAGACCGCTCGATGAGATCGCCCGCCAGGCGCTTGGCGTCGGGATTGAAGAGATCAAAAGCGTTTTAAAAAAGAAATAAGGAAAACCTATTCTTTAATGGGACGAAGAGGTTATGACTCTTCCGTGGCGTCGAAGTAATGGTTGTAATAGACCTTGGCGAACGGATTCTTCAGGTTGCCCAGGCTCAACTCGCGGACGATCTTTTTCGCGGCGGCCGGAATGGTCTGCTGCGGCTTGAAGCTTAGCTTGCGATGGATCTTGTCGAACGAGACGCGGTAGTCGCGGGCGTCGAGCTGGGCGTCTTCCACTTCGATCTTCACTTTCTTGAGCACGGCGCCGATCAGTTCCGCGATCTCCAGGATCTGGTAGTTCTGTTCGTTCGAGCCGACATTGAAGATCTGGTTGCCGATCTTCTCCAGCGGGGCGTCGAGGCATCCAAGGAAAGCCGCGGCCGCGTCCTCGACGTGGAGGAGGGGACGCCACTGGTTCCCGCCGAACACCTGGATGCGCTTTTCGAGGTGGGCTTTCAGGCTCATCGTGTTCACGACCAGGTCGAATCGCATCCGCGGTGAATACCCGTAGAGCGTGCCCATCCGGAGGATCGTCGGCGAGAAATTGTCGCCGGCGAGCTCGAAGATGCTTTTTTCGGAAAAGATCTTTGAGCGGGCATAGAGCGAGACGGGATTCAAGGGCGCGTTTTCGTCGAGCACGTCGTCGGTCCGGCCGTAGACGCTGCACGTGGACGCGAAGATGAAGCGGCTGATGCAGTGGAGCTTGCAGGCGAAGGCGAGGGACTGGGCGGCGAGGATGTTGGTCTCGATGGTCTGCTCCGGCCGGAGGTGGGCGGCCGGATCGCCGACGACCGCGGCCAGGAGGACGACGGCGTCGATGTCCTTCAGGGAATTGACCACGGTCTCGATATTCCGGAAATCGCCCTCGATGATCTCCAGGTTTTTATGGCCTTCAAGGGCTTGGAGGGATTTCTTGCCATAGATGAAACTGTCGAGGACCCGGACAAAGCGCTCGGTCTGGAGGAGCTTGCGGACCAGGACGCTTCCCAGGAATCCTGCGCCGCCGACGATCAGGACGTTTTCCGTCGGAAGGGTCCTGGCCGGCGGCTCCTTGACGCGGATGTCCGAAATGATCTTCCTGATCTCTTTCAGGCTGAGGGCTCCCACGACTTTGTTCTTTTTGTTGACGACTGCGCCGTCGTGGATGTTCTGCATCTCCATGTCCTGGGCGATCGCGGCCAGCATTTTTTTATCGTCGATCTTCGCCCGGTCGATCTTGATGGCGGTGAAAGCGAGATAGGGAGCGAGCCGCGAGGAGCTGTCTGCGCCGGAGAGGATCATCCGGCGCAATTGCTGGATGGAGACCTGGCCGACGAATTCTCCCTGGTCGTTGACGATAAAGGCGGCCGCGCCGGAGCTGAGCTCGATCTTCCGGATCGCTTCCTGGATCGCCGCGCTCGAAGGGATGACGGGGATGCGGGACTTCATTTCAAGGCCGCCTTTTCCCCGGCGATATACCACTTGACGTATTTCTCGAGGGCTTTGGGGTAGGAATACTGGGGTTCCCAACCCAGCAGGGTCTTCGCTTTTTCGGAGGAGATCATCCGTCCCCTGAACTGTCCGGCTCTTTGTTCGACGAACGTGACCCGGGCTTTCTTATTCAATATCTGTTCGAGGTTCTTGATGATATCGATGACGCTGATCCGCTCCCGGCCGTTCAGGTTGAAGATCTCGTTCTCGGCCTTCGGATGGAGGGAGGCGGCGCAGCCCCGGGCCAGGTCTTTTACGTAAATGAACTGCCGCGTTTGGCTGCCGTCGCCGTGGATGGTGATCTCTTCGTCGTTCATGATTTTCCGGATGAAGAGGGGCGTCACGGTTTCGGGCCGGCCGCGCTCGCCGAACGGAATCCCGAAGCGCATGATCGTATAGCTCACGCCGTACATCTTGTGGTAGTTCTTGCAAAAGAGTTCGGCCGCGATCTTGGACGACGTGTAAATATGGTCGGGATTGTCCGTCATGGGGGTCTCTTCGGTGATGAGGATATCGGGATTGCTCGGGTCGCTGCCGTAAACCCATTCCGTCGAGGCGAGGAGGACTCTGGAAAGGCCGTTCTTGCGGGCCGCCTCGCAGACATTGATCGCCGAGCAGGACGTGATGTAATTCGAATAAAAAGGGCTGTCGTAAAAGCGGTTGACGTTGGCCTCGGCGGCGATGAGATAGGCAGCGTCGTAATGCTCGGTCTCTTTGAAGAGGCGGACAAGGTCCATGACGTCGGCCTTGATGAACTCGCAGGCTTGGCCGTATTTTGGGCTTTCGATGTCGTAGATTTTGACGTGATGGTTCTTGTCGAGGAGGACGTCGACGACGTGGGACCCGATGAAGCCTGAGCCGCCGATGACGAGGATTTTCATGGCATCTCCTATTGATAGCTCTATTCGCCGCGCTCAGCCGCGTTGAACAGATCGGCGCAGAGGAGTCGAGATTTTAGCACACCTAAGGCGGCTGTTCAATAAAATCCGCGGACTAGTAAGCAATTCTTTTTCCGGTGTCAGGCCAATTTCGGGGGGGGGGGTCCTGTCGCGGCTCTTCCCCGGCCGTGCTCGCCGCCAGGCCGCTGCGCGCGGGCGGGGAGCCCCTTCGCCGCGCCACCCCTGCTCGACTTTCCGGCGCCCCGGAAAAAGAATTGCTTACCGCGGATATAGACTTTGTTACGAGAGAAACGTCTAGCTGTGGGCGATCTTGTGGAGGGCCTTCCCGAACCGGTCGAT
>Ga0315279_10009851_pt1 | contig 11313 bp, 9 predicted proteins | sample YL17G06_20_MG_FD_203694 | JGI IMG/M metagenome (GOLD analysis project Ga0315279, IMG submission 203694) | Sediment microbial communities from Yellowstone Lake, YNP, Wyoming, USA - YL17G06_20 | ecosystem: Environmental > Aquatic > Freshwater > Lake > Sediment | place: USA: Wyoming | collected...
GGCGTCCTTCAACCATCGACTGGTACATCGAGAAAACATCGCTGCCCCACTGGGGCTCGTAGGTCACGAGCGAACCGGGGGCGTGGAGGATGCACGGGGGAACCAGCCATCCGGTGCCCGGCTTGAGCCGGTAGGCCTTCGAATGGTCAAGTATGCCATTGTCCCCCTTGTTCCAGTTCTCCAGGCAGCGGCGGACATCTTCCCTGGTGGTGCCCGGCTCGAGGCCGAAGTACGTGTGTGGAAACGCGTTCAGGGTGTTGTTGAGCTGCGGGGGAAAGTAGTAGGCCTCGGGCTTCCCCTCCTGGCCGACCATCTTCGCCTGCTTGCCATCCTGGTGCATGTGGTGGGGGATCGGCCCCAGGTTGTCGAAGAACTTGGAGAAGACGGGCCAGCGCCCGTACTTCTCCCACATGACCTTGCCGAGCAGCCGCGCGCCCTCAGCGCTCACGGCGTCGCGCAGGGTGAAGCGCGCGCCGTCGTGCACAACGTAGCTCAGGCCCTCATCAGGCTCGCGGTCTTCGTTGGCAGCCTCGGTGGTCGAGGCGAACCAGCGCTCGTCGATGCCTCCCCGGTGAGCACCCATCGCGTAGTAGTCGTCGGGATCCAGCTTCAGCCGGCGGCCCGGCATGAGGAACGAACGCGGCACCCAGCACGGGGCCAGGCGCAAGACGCCCTCGCCCTCTTCCAGGGCCCGGCCCACATTGGGCTTCTCGCTCACCTCGGGCACCGCCGTTCTCTTCGCCATCGCCATCATTCTCCTTCGTAATCGCTACCAGCATAGTCAACGGGGCAGGCACGAACGCTCACGTTCGGGCCGCAACTCTTATAGCATCGGCACTCGTCTGTCGCAAGGAGACTCAGGCATGGTAGTGTTCAAGAGGGCCAGGCTAACCCGTCGTTGCTTCTTGTAGGGAGTATCAACTACTACCGCTGCCGCATCCGGCTGACGCGACGGCGAAGGTGACCGTCCTGTTCTGCGCTGAGCGCGATCTAGAAGAGGTGCGAAGACCGCACGACGGCTATCCGGCCTCTGCGCGGAGCATGCGGTCCCTCTCCTCGCGCACCTTGTCGTTGTAGCAGTCGACAGGCCATATGGCGGCGCGGGCGTAGCAGGCGTTACAGAAATCGCACTGCGGCCCCTGAACGCCCTCCCGCATGTGCCGGTAGAGGAAGGGATCGGCGATCAGGGCGCGGGCGACCGACACCATGTCGCACTCCCCGTCGGCGATCGCACGCTCCATCGCCTCTCGGTGGACGAAGCCTCCCACGCAGATCACGGGGATTTTGAGCGCCTGCTTGAAGAGCTTGGAGTAGCGCAGGTTGAAACCTTCGCTGTAGCCCGCGACCCGCCCGAGTCCCCAATCGAGAAGGGGAGCCAGCAAACGCACCGGCATTCGCCGATACGCGGGGAGGTTCCTGCCCACGCCAATCGTCGTCACCGTCGCGAAGAATCGCCGCCAGTGGCCCCGTTCGAACACGAACCCCGATTCGTAGTGCCCCGCGGAGATCTCGACCGCATCTACGCCTTCGGCTTCCATCCGCTGCGCGATCGTCACCATGTCGTGCGGTTTCAACCCCTTGCGCAGGGAGAGCTCATCCGAGCCATTGATCTTCAAGATGACGGGATAGTCCTGCCCGACCCGCTGGCGGACGGCATGGTAGACCTCAAGCAAAAAGCGCAGGCGGTTGTCGGATGAACCGCCGTACTCATCTTTGCGGCGGTTGGTGTGCGGCGTGAGAAACGCGTTAATCAGGTAGCCGTGCGCCGCATGGATCTGAATGCCGTCGAACCCGGCTTGCTGGGCGCGGGCGGCCGTATCGGAGAATCCCTGCAGTGCTTCCTTGATCTCCTCGCGCGTGATCTCCCGAGGTCGCACCCCAAGAGTGGGCTCAAAAACGCGGGAGGGGGCCACCGCGTCCTTCCGCCCAACGAGGCGCGGAGAGGCCTGACGGCCGACGTGGTACACCTGCATGAAGATCTTTGATCCGTGCCGGTGAACGGCATCGGTCAGGCGGCGGAGCCCTGGGACCTTGTCGTCATGGTCGGCGGCGAGCTGCCGGGGAGTCCCTTTTGAGTAGAGACTGAAGTAGGCATTGCCGGTGATCAGCAGTGGCGTGCCGCCCTGGGCGATCCTCTCGTAGTATTCGATGAGGTCGTCGGTGACGAAGCCGTCGTCGTCACAGCGGGTCTCGGTCGTCGCCGACTTGACAAAGCGCGCAGGCAACTCCAGGCTGCCGATGCGGATGGGAGTGAACAAAGGGCTCTCCAGCATCAGAAGGACCCTCCTTGTAGCGCTTCGTCCCGGGTACGCAGTCGTAGGGCGAGAACGTCGAGGCTACACTCTCTCCAGACCGGGCACTCCAGGCTCACCTATCGGTTCCTGAAAGGGCTTCGTCATCAGCATTAGTCTTTTGACTGTACCGTGGTAAGCCAAGCCCACGACGTTAGACAGTTTCCAGGCAGGTGTCTTTATCCCCAGCCTGGGAAATAGGAACGCCGCCTGGTCGACGCCTCTCACCGGGCATCCCTTGATGCGGACAATCTTGCCAGCAACGAGCTTCCCCTCGACGCCTGCACACGATCCTATGAGCGCGACCTTCTCGCCGGGATGGACGACGTCGCCCCTGTAGTACCCGATCACTATTCCCATCGGTCTTAGAGCGGCCGCCTGGCCGGGATAGTACTGCTCCGCGGTTGCCAGCGCGCCTGCCAGCGCGTTCAGACAGCCGCCGGCGCACTTTTGGCCCGTCTTCGGATTCACGCCCGGGTAGAACCTGACGGGCGATGTCACCTTCTCCACGTCCCAGTCAACGGGGTATGGAGTCTCCATCTTGCTCGTCTTGTCAGATAGCTCCTCGATGCTTACGTCGCCGGTGATCTCGATGTCACGCAAGTCGAGCGTTCCGTATCCCCGCTCTCTTGCCTCGACAAGGTGCCCTACCGTATCGGGCGGGTAGTTCAATACCCGCGCGGCGACCACGTCCATAGCCAGCGGATCATTCGCAACCAGGATGGCCCCGAGATGATAGGGGTAGGGAGCGAACTCAGACCCGTACCCGATTTCTACCGCATCGCTCACGATAAGGTCCGGACAGCCTACCTCAAGCAGATCGACAATCTTCTCGTCCAGCCTGTCATCGTGGTAGAGCATCCTCTCCTTGTGCGTCAGGATGCCGATATTGAGCTTTACCGCATTCGTAATCCGGCAGGCGTTGTGAAACTTGAGCTTTGGCACCCAGACCTTGTAGTTCGCTTCGTAGAGAGACTTGGCAAGCAGTATCGTTTTGTGCCATTTCGCCCGACTCAGCCTCACCCTCGCCCATCTCTCCTCGTTGAAGTCCCGAAGGGGTACGCCGAGTCTTTTCGCCATTCTGGAGTACCCGGCGTGGTGGAAGAACAGCCTGGTCGGTATGGCCATTCCGCCGGACTCTCCAATGCTGATCTCTGAGCCCGCTGCCCTCCTGCGCAGAACGTTGACTGCGGCCTCCACGACAGCGGTATCGGTGTGCGCCGACCTGACAACCGGGGTTGAGCAGACTACGTTGGGTTTGATGAGGATCTTGCCATGTGGACGTTCCCCCAGGTCATCGATTGCCTGTTCAACTATCTTCTCGATAGCCGACACGTCGTAGGAGTTGCATCTCCGGACTATTACCTTGCGTGTCTTCATCCTGTCTTTTCCATGCCCATCACTCGACACTGTGGGTAGAGACTAACGATTTCAACTCCGGCGTCTCGGCATAGGGAGCTGCTTGTACTCCTTGCACACCGTGGTGATAGCCCTCTCTATCGGAATCCGCTCGATTGCCGAGGCGGCAACGAATCCCACAGCGTCCGTCTTTTCGTAGACGACCCGGGTGCTATCAGGATCGTAGAAGGGACCTCCATGTATCAGGCAAATCACGTCGGGCCTGGCCTGTTTCGCAGCGTCTATTACGTCCTGTGCCTTGGTAAGAAGTTTGTCCATGTCTTCTAACGGTGCAAAGCCGGTCAGCCCGCCCATAGTCGGCCCGGCATGGACACAGACCACGTCCACGCCTGCACCTACCATGGCTGTCGCATCCTCTGGAGTGAAGACGTAAGCCATTGTGAAGACGTCCCACTCGTGCAGGATGCTGATCATTTCGACTTCGCGGTTCCACCCCCAATGCTTGGCGCCGTAGCCCGGGGCGAGGGCCTCCGTGAACTTCCTCAGGGCCATTCCCCCTTCGATCAGGTTCTCGTAGAGGCCTACCGTGGGGAAATTGATCACTCCGCTGAAGCCTTTGTCGACAAAGCGTTCCAGGGACTTCTCAAGGTCGAGACAGAAGACATCATTGGCCTCGACGCCCGCGATGATGGGTACGTTCTTCACGACGTTGGTCAACTCATCGACCATCTCCAGCGTTATCGAGTTCGAGGTACCAGTTATCATCGTGGTGGGAAGCCCCATCATCCTTGTTTTGCCGGTGCTGTAGACGATCACCAGATCGGCCCCGCCAATCTCAGCGCATTTCGCTATTATTCCCGCGCTGCACCCAGCGCCCAGGATCGGCCGACCCTCGGCTACCTCCTTCTTGAGCCTGCTGAGTATTTCCCTTCTCTCTATCCTTATCCTTGCGCTCATGATCGCGCCTCCACGCGGGCCGTCATCTCGTCGAACGTTCGCACTACTTCATCCACAAAAGCGTCCTCGTTGATGTTGCAGTCAACCTCCACTGCCTTGATTCGCCTGTCTAGGTTCTTTCTCAGCGCTCGGACGAAGCCCTGGTCGGCTTGCGGATCGTGGAGAGGAGCACCCTTCCGGCTTGCGTCAGAGAAGCCCCCCAGAGGGATGACAACCGCAACAGGGCCCGCCGCCTTGTTCGCTCTTTCCGCGATACTCGCGCCGACTTTCTCGAGTTCTTGCTCAGTCGTTCTCACGAGAACTACATTCGGCCCGTGCATCGACCATGCGCGGTCCCTGTACTCAGGTGGAACGGAATCGATTCCGGTTGCCCCTGGGAAGATGTGCATGTCCAGGCCGCCAGGAGCAATGATCAGTGGAATGGCCTTCTCTGCGGCGCTGCTGAGCCGCGACCTGTCCACCTGCCCCGACGGTGACAACGTGGCCAGTGCCTCTGTTGAATAGAGCACCTTCGGGACCGCTTCAAAGGTCGTCAGGTCGAGGATGACGTCGATAACCCCATCTCTTGCCATTCTGTCCAGCTTCTCGCTCATAGCATGAAAGACGATGGAGTCATACCCTCTCTTCTCAAGCCGCGAGATGACCTTCTGTACGGCTGGTGTCGTTACCCCTAGAGCGGTTATCCCCACCAGCTTCTTCTCCCGAGCCTTGGGAACGCCCTGCTCTACCATCCCCACCATGGCGCCGGCGGCATTGGCCAGGGTCCGGGCGACGATTCTGTTCAGGCTGACAAGATCGACGGGAGACTGCATCACCGTTATGTCTTCGTCGCCGACCGGGGCCAAGGATATGAAGGTGGTAATCAGCAGCTTGGGGAGGCCCATCGGAAGACCCTTCATGACCGTCGCCCCAGTTGCCGCAGCCGTCGAGCCGCCCAGGCTGAGGATGCCGTCCAGCTTCCCTGCCGAATGCAGGTCCGCAACGATCTTCCTGGCTCCGGCGATCATCACGTCGGTGGCGTGCCGCCTGTCGGCGCCGGCAGTTGCAGCCTCGACAAGCTGTCGAAGGCTCTTGCCGCCGGCTTCGGCCACCTCTTCTCTGGTGAAATCGGCCGGCTTGTAGGGACTTCCCATCACACCCACGTCGACGGTTATGACGCTATGCCCCTTGTTCTCTATGAGCTCCTTAAGGAACACCACTTCGTCGCCCCTGGTATCCAGGGTTGCCACAATTACCACTGTTTTCATTGTTTTGTCTCTGCTGCTCACGTCTTGCTGCCCAGAGGCTCTCCTATGACGGAGATCTCTGCCAGCGTCCGTGAGCTCGGGCGCTACGCGGGGCGTTTGGCGCCTCTTCCTGTCTGTCTACTCTCTGACATCTGCTTGAGGGCGCTCATCCCGCCTTCAGCAAGGGCCTGGGCCACCTCTAGCAGCTTCTTCCGGCGAAGCTGACAGATGAAGATGTTGACAGTCTCTATGGCGTTCTCCGCGATCTTGCCGAGGAGCTCGGCGTCACGGGGATAGCGGTCGCCCAGCTTCCTGACGAAATCCGTCACCTCTTCAATGGCCAGGGCGCTTATCGTGTCGCTTTGCATTCGGAACTGGTCTACCTCGAATCCCAGCTCCCTTGTTAGGCCGCCCTTGCGTATCCCCGCGAACGCTTCGACAACTCTGACGTCGTTCTCCAGGTAGACTGTGGTCCGGTCCCGCTCCTGAACGGACGAAACCATCTCGCAGCGTTCCATCTCCAGTATTTCGTCCTTCGGCAAGCCGGTCCTCGTGCTCAGTTCATCGAGCGTCTGCGGTTTGTACGTGCGACGGAGTTCGTGCAGTTGGATCAAACCGGATAGCCCCACCCTGAGTAGATCCACCTCCGCCGTAGACATCTCCGCATTCGTCTGGACCAGGATCTCCTTGATGACTTTCAAGGGGAGAAAGTACTTGAGCTGGAGCTCCCGGATCTGCCTCAGGCGTTCGACATAGCCATCGTCGTAGTAGGCCATGTTCTTCTCTGTCTTGAGAGGCCTGGGAAGGAGGCCATTGTTGATGTAGAAGTGGATGGTCTCCCTCTTCAGTCCCGTCCTTCTGACCAGTTCTGCCATTCGGAAGACTTGCTTTCCGGGCTCTTTTGCCATCTTCTGCCGCCTTGGTGCATACTACGTGATGTGTAGTGCCACTATACACTCAACACGGCCCTTCGGCAATGCTGCTCGGGCGCCATGGCGCGCCCGTTTTCCGCGGCCGCGACGTGGCTTGGCGATGCCTACGTCGCCCGACGCCGGCGGGCTGAACGATCCCAGACTCGTCGAGGCGCAAGCTTGGGCGATGTCTGAGTCACGTCACTAGAGACGCGCCATGATAGAATTGAGGTAGATTCAAGCCAGCAGGTGTCCAGTGCCATCAGGCCTGGCGACGCAATGCCTCGGCCGCAAAGTCAGGAGCGAGTGAGGAAGGTGACTCAATGGCGTTTCCCAGAGCAATGGTCGGCAACGTTTCCGTCTCAAGGATGATCATCGGCGTCAACTGGTTTCTGGGCTTCTCCCACACAAGCGCCGCGAAAGACAAGCAGAACAAAGAGTTCATGACCCCACAGAGGATAGCCGACATCATCGAGGTGTTCCTCAACGCCGGTATCGACACCATCATGGGGCCGATGCAAATCGCCGGCCTTCGAGAGACGATCAGCGAGGCTGAGCAGCGGACCGGCCGCAAGTGCGTCATCATCTCGACGCCGGCGATCAATATTGGTGACGAGCCGGAAGCGTTCGCGCAGGCCGAGCAGACGTTCGACAAGGAAGCGGCGCTGGGCGCGACCATCTGCATGCCGCACCAGATGAGCACGGACCGGCTGGTCGACATGCGCGAGCGGCGGATCAAGAACATGGACGTCTACTGCCGCATGATCCGCGAGCGCGGGATGATCCCGGGCCTCTCGACGCACATGCCAGAGACCATCGTGTACGCCGACGAGACCGACCTGGACGTGGAGACCTATGTTTCCATCTACAATGCCGCCGGCTTCCTGATGCACTTGGAGATAGACTGGGTGCACCGCATCATCTGGAACGCGAAGCACCCGGTGATGACGATCAAGCCGATGGCCGCGGGCCGCCTCCTGCCACTGGTAGGGCTCGCTTTTAGCTGGTCGACAATCCGGGACATTGACATGGTCACCGTGGGGACGTCGACGCCTGACGAAGCCCGCGAGCTCATCGAGATATCGAATTCCATCCTCGAGAGAAGGATCAGCGACGTTGAACTGCAGGCGACAAGGAGCAAGGCGACGGTTAAAAGCGGGTCATGAGAAGCGCCGGCTGGTGGTCGGAGGGCGGGCATGAGTAAGGAACGCTTGGGTATCGGTCTCGTTGGTTCTGGCTTCGTCTCCCAGTTCCACATTCAGAGCCTCGTGAGCGTGCGCGACGCGGACGTGACGGGCATAACGAGCCCGACACGAGAGCACGCCGAGGCCGCCGCCGCCCTGGCGAGGCAGCTCGGCGTGGGATCGCCGAAGGTGTTCCGAAGCGTCGCCGAGATGGCGGCTGACCCCGCTGTCGATGCCCTCTGGATCTGCTCGCCGAACGACACGCGTGTCGCTGTCGTTGAGGAGATCGTCGATGCAGTGAAGCGTGGAGCGAGCCTCATCGGCGTCGCCTGCGAGAAGCCGCTCGCCCGCACCGTCGCCGAAGCGAAGCGGATGCTCGAGCTCGTGCAGCGCGCCCGGCTGCTGCACGGGTATCTGGAGAACCAGGTCTTCTCCCCCGCCCTTGCGCGGGGCAAGGAGATCATCTGGCGGCGGGCGGCGGCCATCGCCGGGCGGCCCTACCTGGCCCGCGCCGCCGAAGAGCACAGCGGCCCCCACACGCCCTGGTTCTGGCTCGGCTCTCGACAGGGCGGCGGCGTGCTCAATGACATGCTCTGCCACAGCTACGAGGCGGCTCGCTTCCTGCTGACAGCCCCCGGCGAGCCCCGCGATGCGCTGACCGTCATCGATGTCGACGCCCAGATCGCGTCGTTGAAGTGGACCCGCAAGGAGTACACAGATATCCTCCGCGAGCAGACGGGCGGCGCCGTCGACTACGCCAGGGCGCCCGCCGAGGACTTCGCACGGGCCACCGTCCGGCTGCGCGCGCCGGAGGGACTCCCAGCGTTGGTGGAAGCGACGACCTCGTGGAGCTTCGTCGGTCCCGGCCTGCGGTTGCGGATGGAGCTCCTGGGCCCCGAGTACTCCATGCAGGTGGATACGCTGAACAGCGAGCTCTCCGTCTTTCTCAGCCGGCGCGTTACGGGCCCCGGCGGCGAGGACCTTGTCGAGAAGCAGAATGCGGAGCAGGGACTGATGCCCGTCGTCCCGGACGAACCCGCCAGCTACGGCTATGCGGCCGAGAACCGGCACATGGTGCGGGCTTTCCTCGAAGGCCGGCAGCCCGACGAAACGTGGGAGGACGGCCTCGCGGTGACGACGGTGCTGATGGCGTGCTACCTCTCGGCAGAGCGGGGGCAGGTGGTGCGCTTCCCGGCGCCGGAACTGGAGACCTTCGTCCCGGCGGTGGCGCAGGGGACCTGGCAGCCGTAGGGCTCAGTGATGGGGTAGGGGCGCCCCTCGCGGGCGCCCGGGCGGCGGTGGTGAGTCAGCCCGTGGTCAGGGTGCGAAGGGCTCCAGGCCAGGAGGAGAAACGGTGAGACTCTACGAGCTTCCCTACGTCTGCAGGATCTACGATGGCCTAACGCAACCCGACACGGCGTATTCAGCCTTCCTGGAGGAAACGGCTGGCGACCCCGATTTCAGCAACCGTTCTCATATGAGGGTGCTCCTCAAATGGCTGAACTCGTGGGGTTGCCGACAGTTTGCCATCGACTACCACGAGCTGGCCTCGGAATCGATCCTCGCATGGGCAAAGCGATGGGAGCCCAGGCTACCGGATCGTCTTGCGACTCTCGACCGCCTGTCAGACGAAGATGTCCAGAGGGCGGGGGAGGCCTATGCCGATCTCTCCGGGCGTCTCGCCTCCAGGCGCACCCGTGAAGGCAGGACCTATGATGTGCAAGTTGGTCCGACCGGAGCTGCAAAGATCATGTTTGCAGCGAGGCCAAGGGTGTTCCCCCCGTGGGATGATGGCATTCGGCAGAAGCGTGGGTACGACGGGAGCCGGTGTTCCTACTGCCAGTATCTTGTTGAAGTGCGAGAGCAAGTTCAGCAGCTATGCGCCGAGGGCGCAGAGCTGGGAATAGCTGCTGAAGACATACCCCGTCAAGTGGGCCGTCCTCGGTCGACTCTTCCGAAGCTGATCGACGAGTACAACTGGGTCACAGTTACAAGAGGTTTCGTCCCGCCAGAACCGGATGAGATCGCGAAGTGGTATCGCTGGTCTGGCCAGCTTTAGCGGGCACGCGCACCAACTGGGCGGGGGCCAGCCCAGACCCTACGCTTCCACCTCTACCTCTCGCCCCTCTTCAGCCGACCGGTAGGCGGCGTTGAGGATCCGCTGCACGTTGAGCGTCTCCTCCTCCTTTACCAGCGGCTTGGCCTCGCCGCGCGCGACGGCCAAAAAGTGGACCACCTCACGCTCCCAGCCACTGAAGCGGGGGAGATTCTTGATCTCCTCGTCCACCTGCATTCCGTCCCGCAGGCGGTAGATGGTGGGAGGATCGGTGATGACGCCGCCCTCCGTGCCCAGGAGCCGCGAACTGAACCGGCTGTCCTTGATGTGGGCGACCCAGCAGGCGCGCAGGATCAGAGAAGCGCCGTCCTGGAAGCGCACGAACGCGACGGCGGAGTCCTCCACGTCGAAGAGCTCAGGGTTGTAGCCGTTGCCGTGGGCGGCGGCGATCTCCGGCCGCCGGCCGAACCGCTGTTGCGTCATCGCCGACACCTTGGTCGGCGTGGGATTGCCCATGAGCCAGAGCGTCTGATCCAGCATGTGCGAGCCGATGTCGAGCAGGCAGCCGCCAGCCGAGGCGGCACGCTGGATGAAGGCGCCCCAGGTGGGGATGCCCAAGCGGCGGATGGCGGTAGCCTCGGCGTGGTAGATCTGGCCCAGGGCACCGCTCTCGACAACGCGCTTAATGGCTTGTGCCGCCGGCTCGAAGCGGAAGTGCTGGGCCGCCATAAGCACGCGTCCGGCCTTTCGGGCCGCGTCGAACATCTCGTGCGCCTCCCCCACGCTCGTCGCCAGCGGCTTCTCACAGAGGACGTGGGCGCCCGCCTCCAGCGCAGCGATGGTCACCTCTCGATGCAGGACATTCGGCAGGCAGACGCTGACGATGTCCGGCTGCTCCTGCTTGATCATCTCCCGCCAATCGGCGTAGACCTTGGGTACTTTGTACTGGTCAGCCAGCGACTGCGCCCGCTCCTGTGCTTGGTCGCAGATGGCGGCCACCCGCACAAAGTTGGCCGCATACCCGGCCATGTGGACCACGCGGCCGGCAAAGCCTGCCCCGACGACGACGATCTTCAGATCACTCATCTGTTGAACCTCACAAGAAGCTTGTCTAAATCAGCCGCTCAAGCAGTGCCTTCGCTGCCACGATGCCTTCCCGCTCGGCCAGCCGTTCGCCCTCGTACTCAATGCCGACGTAGCCGCTGTAGCCGGCAGCCTTGACAATGTCCATCATTCGCGGGAAGTCGATGGCCGTCTCTGCGCCGTCGGGGCCGAAATCGTGGCACTTGGCACTGACGGCCTTCGCGGAGGGCATCAGCTTAGCCACCG
>Ga0315279_10009852_pt1 | contig 11313 bp, 10 predicted proteins | sample YL17G06_20_MG_FD_203694 | JGI IMG/M metagenome (GOLD analysis project Ga0315279, IMG submission 203694) | Sediment microbial communities from Yellowstone Lake, YNP, Wyoming, USA - YL17G06_20 | ecosystem: Environmental > Aquatic > Freshwater > Lake > Sediment | place: USA: Wyoming | collected...
ATTTTGTAATGGAAACAGGATTCGCAACGGAATACACTATGGAAACCATGATAGTCGTTCCCGCAGAAGAAATCACCGGCAAACCCAAGTAGCAGCAAAACAAATTTCACCCCACTTCAAGGCGCGCGCTGTCTGTTTATTCGAGGCAAGAAGATCACTGAGTAAGCGCAAGGCACAATTCAGCATCAGACTCATAACACAGAGCTTGCCCTCGAATGCAATTTTCTAAATTCTAATTCTAAACAAGAAAAAATATTACAAATTCTAATTCTTCTCTCCATTTAGAAAATTGGAATTTTAGAAATTGAATTGCGTTACCTTGATTTGATGAATGTGATAGTAGTTGAATAGTGATATCATAACAGAGAGGTTTCAAAGAACTAGGAGGTTTGGAAAGAGATAGACTCGTAGTAGAACTTGGGGTTAAGTTGGAAATAGGGTGTTTTATATTATCTCCTGCAACTGCAGAGAGTGGTGAACGAAAATTGAGCAAAGAAAAGTTATCTCCAGAGTTTGCCGGAGGAGTTCAGCTTCAAAGTGCGTTGATGGGCTTGACTCTTGCTTTCAAGAAGAAGTATGGAGATGAAGCAGTCAGAGTTACTGAGGCTTTTGTGGAACAAATGGGAACTATGATGGGAAACAATTTCAAAGAGAAAGGCGGCGTCAAGGGTTCAGGAACTAAAGAGATAGAACGAGTTTTCCGTATTTGGTTGGACCCGGCAACTGCGCCTCATAAGATGAAAACTAGCTTGGATGGTAGCAAATTGACCGTTGATAGAGAGAGCCCTGTACTGTGCCCCGCAATAGTAGTGGCAAAACAGATGAACTTGCCATTAGAAATGGTCTGCAACACGGTTGCTTTCCCAATGTTCAAGGGCGTCGCCAAAGCAGTTAACGCCAAAGCTAAAACCTCCAATATTCAAAGAAGCGAGAACAAATGCATAGATAGAATCGAAATACCCTAAAGCAATTCTCAGTACACACCGCTCCCCTCTTTTTTGTATACTTTCTTATTCATCAACAGAGAGACTTTGAGGGAACTAAGAGGTCTGAAAGAGGTAGGCTTGGACGCGAAGCGTAGCGCGCTGTTTTCTGTTACTTAAATTGAGCCTCAACCTCAAACGGTCCCGCCTTGATCTTGAGACGGCGAAGCCTGAAAACCAAGACTGCAGATACAATGTATACAAAAGTCAACAATGCTCCTGCTGCAAGGTTGTTCACTATGATCAGTACCAATCCTGATGAAGCGAAAGCTACGCTAAGAACTGCATAAATCATACGCATGATCGACTCTGTTCGATGACATTCCGCAAAAGAATGAAACGGTTCTCTGCTACGACTTCTAACGGGTTTCATCCACTTACCTCTTTCAACAATTTCTTAAAATCTTCAGGCTCCTCGAACCCCTTGTATACCGAGGCAAACCTGATGTATGCCACTCGGTCGAACACTTCAAAAAACGGAGCGAACGCTGTATCTGGCGTCTAGTATTGTGCTTGCCTTCAAAGAAGAAGGCAGAGAAGCGATTGACAGAGAGCCATAACAGTTTAGCGCCAGCGCTAAAAGTTTAACAGTTGTCGTAACAGAGAGGTTTGAAAGAACTAGGAGGCTTCAGAGAGATAGGCATAGTGAGCTCTCGCAGAGCTCTTCAAGGATATTTTAGGGCTAATTCACCTTTGTGTTTTCTTATATGGATCGGAATTTTCGTCTGATCTTTGTTTTGAAATATCCGGTACCTTACTCTAGACTAACTCGCGAGTCTCTTCTATGCTTCCAGACCCACCAGAATATTCCAACAAGCATAAGTGGAACTGAAAAAGCTAAGTTAAGCCCCAACCACGCTCCACTGCTCTCGCCTTGAGCCTTAGGATCCTGAAATGCAAAAATCATGACAAGAACACCTGCAACGATGAGAGCAAAAGGCCCCACATAAAATCTCCTCTCACTCAAGTTATCCAACCTCTTACACAAACTTGCCTTTAGCGATCTGTATAATTAACATTTGTGCAATGCTATGAGTAGGACATCCTGTTGAACAGTGCTGTCGTAGCAGAGCGCGCGTGGGAGAGCACTCAGATTCTCTTTTTGGCAAAGAAGCTTCAAAAGGAGCCTTTTTGGCGAAAATAAGGCGAGGTTGGTTGGTTGAATAAAACTTTACCCCCAAACCAAATGAAAGCAACTTCTATGTTCACTAATGCGAGCAAAGCTTTTCTACGAGCAGCACGCCTATGGTAGTCTATTCGTCTTCCAGAAAACAAGGTGATTGCCGAGAGGAATAGAAAATGAAAAAAACCGCGTTGTTCTTGATTGTTGCTCTTGCTGCTATTCTCGGCTCGATTTTCTTAATAACCCAGAATGTCCGCGCTCCAACCATTCAATGGGAAATCAAGCGACTAACAAGGGATATCTTTGAAGATTCAATAGTCGAATCATCGCACTTCATTGCAGAAAATGACAAAATCGCTTTCGACAGAAGACGCTCTGACCTGCCTCCGGGTGAATATGGAAAAAACTGGGACATCTGCGTCATGAACACAACAGACGAGCCTGGGCAAGAGAAGCAAATAACGAATTCTCCTTGGGAAGACGCGCATGGATCAATTAACCACAAAGGTGACAAAGTAGCGTTCGTTTCTGGCAGGTTTGACCCAGGAGATCCATGGGACTTGGAAGTTTTTGCCATTAACGTTGCTGACCAACCGGGTCAAGAGGTCCAAATCAGCGACAATACGACATACCTCGATGTCAACCCTAGAATTAGCGATGATGGAAGGACGATTTCATGGCTTTCTGGTCCAAACACGCCTTGGAAACATGTAGATAATGTTATGGTGGCCAAAATCAACAGTATTGGGGGCATTGTCTACTCCATTATCGACACCAATGAAACATGGGATTCTAGTGTTCCCCCCGATTCGCGCTATCTGCGGCATCTATCGATGACTTACGATGGCAAGGAAGTTTGTTTTGCTCAAGGAACAGGTGAACAGAACACCTTTGTGGCGAACACTGATGGAACCAGTCTCACATTGATTCCCGTCGTCAGCAACGCGGATGCGTATCCTTTGATTAGCGGCCTGGGCAACAAGATAGCTTACATGTGGAAGGACAAGTCATCCACCAGTTGGAATTGGGAGATTTCGGTTTATGACATTACATCTGGGGCAACAACGCGACTCACGAACAATACGTTAGATGATGTTTTGGGATCGATTAGCGGTGATGGAAGATTCGTGGCCTACGATAGAGGAGGACACATTTTCATCAATGATTTGACGGAAGAGACCCAGATTACAAACGACACCTACTCGGATAACTGTCCCATAGTCAACGACGATGGAACAAAGATAGTCTTTACATCAGTTGGGAGGGACGGGCCAAACCAGAGAATATTCCTAGCGTATCAAACCAACATCGCCGTCAGGCAACTTGTCCTATGGTTGAAGTCTCCAATTGGAATTGGCGCCTTGGAAGGAGCAGCGATCACTGTTACAATAGGGGTCTACTTGCTGCTCGAAAAACGGAAGTCATCCAAAGAATATCCACCACCTCCAGCAATTCAGCCGAGGAGGCCTGAAAGGGATCAAACTGCAGTAGAGAAAGCTCCTGCTGATCGAGTTACAACAGGATACCTTGATCTTGACAATCTGCTGTTCGGTGGGATTCCAAGAGATTATGCTGTTATATTGACGTCAGCTTCGTGTGACGAAAGAGAGCTCGTAATAAGAGCGTTTCTGGAGGCGGGGGCAAGAGAAGGCCAAATAACTTTTCATGTGACTATAGAAGCGAGTGATGTGAAAGCTCTTGCAGAGCAGTTCCAGTCCAATTTCTACCTTTTTATCTGCAATCCTCAAGCAGACACAATAATACAGAGTCTGCCAAATGTGTTCAAGCTGAAAGGCGTGGAGAGTTTGACCGATATTAACCTTGCATTGACAGGAGCTTTTCGAAAGTTAGACGCATCGTTGAAAGGGCCAAGGCGAGCTTGTATCGAAATAATCTCAGATGTCTTGCTGCAACATCATGCGGCATCCATTAGGAGATGGTTAGCTGCGCTTGTTCCCGAGTTGAAGTCCAGAGACTTCACAATGCTTGCAGTGATGAATCCTCATATGCACGCTTCAGAGGAAGTTCAAGCTATTCTAGGTCTTTTCGATGGCGAGATTAGCCTCTACGAGAAAGAGACCAGAAGAGGTTCGGAGAAGTTTCTCAGAGTGAAGAAGATGTATAACCAGAGATACCTAGACAGCGAACTGCTAATAAGAAAGGACAGAATCGAGCGAGCCAGAGTTAATCATCTTTAGCGCGCAGTAATAAAATCGTAGCACGTTTGGGTTGGTTGGGTAAAACTTTACCTCTAAACACAGAATCAATCACCAGATTTATAATATAGAACTCCCCCTCGCATCCGCCCGGGCGCAAACGCAAATGTCAACCAAACACAATCTTGTGCTATATGTTGATCAAGAATTAGTTGAAAAGTCGCGTGAAATGGGGTTCAATCTTTCAAAGACGTTCGAAAACCACTTGAAACACCTATTAATGCAATTCTCACAGGTCAATTCATCAAAAAACAACAGAAACAACGGAAATATTGATAATAGGTGGGCCGGACCGGACTTGAACCGGCGACCTTCTGCACGTCAAGCAGATGTCCTAACCGAGCTGGACTACCGGCCCTCCTGCCATTGCACTTCCTAATTGATGAGTTTTCTTTTAAAATAGGCTTTCGGTTCTTGATGCCAGCAAAATCACAGCAATACTGACCAAATGCGTGCAGGATCTGCCTAGCAATGGAACGCAAAAACCTTTTAGAAGCAACGAGTCTAATTGCGTCACGAGGGCCGGGATGGCAGAGCGGATAATGCGCAGGCCTTGAGAGCCTGTGGACCTTTCAGGTCCGCGCGGGTTCGAATCCCACTCCCGGCGCCAACAATACACTATTAAGAGATTCGTGTTTTGAAGATATTCAGTGAAAGGATTTGCAGTCTGCTGTGATTCTGTTTTCTGTTGATTTCTAGCTGTCATGGCCATACGCACACATGTTTGGATTAGGGATGGAATTGGGTTCAATTCTGAAAAACGGTTTAATAAGCGCATGTCTTGCAGTTTGTGTGGTGATGTAAAAACATGAGGAAGAGCTTAAAGATAGCTTCTGCAGCTGCAGTTGTGTTCTTGGCATTGGGCGCTGTCGTCTTCGTGTACGCAAGCTCGCAGAACAGTCTCACGGCTAACGCTGATGAGCGGCAGATGGGCATGATGAATTTCTTCGAATGGAACAACTGCACTTTACCGGACAACGTTACGATGTATGGTCACATGAGACGCATGCCGCACATGCAAGCGAACGGTTTTCAATGGTTTAATCGACTCTCGGAGAACGCTACGATTTCAACGGTTCAGGGCACGGTGGTTTCAGAGGTCAGGAACATGCTGATCTTGGACACAGGCTCTGGTGAGATCCGAGTTTCGCTACCTAAAGACTGGACTGTCGGCAACGAAGTCGCGGACAGAACTAGTCTATTCAACGGCACTTTCGCCAGCCAAGGTCAGATCGTGACGGTTAAAGTGCTGGAAAGCAACGTGTTCAGCAACTCGAACTTCAGCATCAACACCATGTTAGGCTACGAAGCAACCAACGCAACAGGCACACACGCGTACGCAGTGCTACCCTTCAACATACAACCCACCAGCTAAACTATCCTCTTTTTTTTGTTGTGCATCCCAACTCGGAAAACCTTCAAGTAAAATTAGATCTGCGTTTTCCCCTTTTTCGAACAATGCACGCGCCAAGTCTACGCTCGTTGTAACCTTAAGAAAGCACAAGAGTAACTGTGAGTCCCTTGGACAAAGGATTTTCTGTCAACCAGTCTATGCAGACATTTACTGAAGGCGGGCGAGTTGGAGGGAACGATAGGACACACGAAGCGCGGACATTCATCTCAGGATGGTTCATGCGCAAAGAATTTAGGCAAATCGTTCTGTATAGTTCAGAGCTATGGGACGGATTACAACCACTTTGTTCGGAATATTCATCATCATAATCGTCTTGTTCATGATGATGCACGCAGATGGTGCTCCTTTGCTATTCAACTTGGTCGCAATAGTGATTATTGTTTTGATTGTAGTACACTTGGCAAGAGCTTGGTTGCGTGGCTAATGAAGGAGATACACGCTCATGTTTCTGACACGCATCGGCTGTAACGCGTGCTAAAACACTTTCAATATTCGCTATGGTTGCACACGCGTGCGCAATCCGCCGCGACGCCGGCAACACATTATTAGAGGATTTGCGTTTTAAAGAGACGAGAAAAAGAGAAGACTAAGAGACTATGTGAACCACATGAAAGTATTGTTCGTTTGTACTGGCAACGCGCATCGCAGTCCATTAGCAGAAGCATTGCTAAAGAAACTGAGACCTGACCTAGAAGTAGATTCCGCAGGACTACATGTTGCTATTCCGATTTCGACAGAACTAAGGAATTACTTGGCAAAACAGAATGCTGATCAGTACCTCAAGAAGACCCCTGAAAGTCTGGCTGAAAAGAACCTTCAAAGCTATGATCTCATCGTAGCTATGGAGCAAAGACACAAAGACGCCGTCCTAATCAGGTGCCCAGAATGTGAAGACAAGACTGTCGTTTGGAATGTCGAAGATCCGTACTTCATGACACATGATGATGCTGAGAAGATCTACGAGAAGATTGAAGAAAAAACCAAGGAACTAGCTGAGTCGTTGTGAAACTTTCCTTCAAATTTCTAGTGTCAACATGATTAATAGAAAAAAGAGGGATGCAGATTGTGCCAACGTTCAACCAGTTCTCATGTAGGCACTACCATGCGTATTAACGATGAGGACTCATACTCCTCTATCAATTCCAAGCCTTTGCCTGTAGTATGATACGAATTACCATACTCTTCAATGAGACCAAAAGCTTTCAGGAACTCGATGTACCTGATCAACTGTTCGTAGCTCAGGGAAGCTGAACTGAGCAAATGGGTTTTCTTAACACCACTCTTCGCAGCCTTCAGAACAGTCAAGCAAATAGCAAGACAACTTCTCCTCTTGAACGATAAGGTTAAACTCATCCTTCTCCCGAATATTATATAGAAGTAGTTTCTAGAAGATAAATCTACCTCTAGACAGGCCCGAGTAAAAAAGGGAGAACCTGAAAAAAATCATTGAGGCACGAAAGCGCTGACACCGAAAAGTCGATTGATTTAAATGAACTATCAACAACAGATTCACGCAGAAAGTATGTCTCGGATGACGCGCTGCAGCCGGCGAGAAGATGCCTGATAAACACATGTCCAACACAGGTTTCAAGGCTATGGCCCTGACCTTCAAGATACGGGACTTCCTCAGACCACGTAAGGACGTTGTGAAAGAAGTCGGGATAAGAGAAGGTTTTCACGTTCTCGATTACGGTTGCGGACCAGGCAGCTACGTAAAAGCTGTTGCCGAACTCGTGGGAAAGTCAGGAAAAATATATGCTTTGGACATCAATCTGCTCGCGATCCAAACGGTCAAAAAGATGGCTGAGAAGAACAGACTAACGAACGTGGAGACAATTCTTTCTAGCTGCAAGACCAGACTGCCAGACGATAGCTTAGACGTGGTTCTGCTGTACGATACCTTTCACGATCTGACGGACCCTGATGAGGTACTTGAAGAACTGCATCGAGTGTTGAAGCCCCATGGAGTCTTGTCCTTCAGCGACCATCACATGAAAGAGAACGACATAGTATCAGAAGTTACAAACAAAGGATTGTTCAAGCTGCTGAAAAAAGGAGTAGAAACACATAGTTTTGTGAAAGCATAAAAAAGGATTCAGTTGACACGCACGCTGAATTCGAGACTCTGAAGGGGGTCCATAATTAGGCTTGCTTGATTAGGGGGTACTGCTCTCCACGGCTTGTGATGGCACGTTGTGTGAACCTTTGTCTTTTCTGCGTCCTCTCTGAATGAGAAGGAGAATCCCGGCGATTATTCCTATCAGTAACATGAATCCTCTGAGACGCACGCCGACGTCCATAGAAGTTGCTACGCCGACGAACGCCGTCGCATCGTACAGCCCGTGGATTAGCGATGGGACGAAGAGGTTGCCGCCCGAAAGATAATACGTTGCTGCCATAGCCATTCCAAACGCTACAAGATCGGTGAATTGAATCAACGAGGCTATCCCATACACGACAGCATAATAGAGATGCACAGCAGCAAACATCAGAGATGAAAAGAAAGCAACTGTCACCCAATGACGATTCCTAAAGATGTTCAACAACCCGCCAAACATGAAGCCCCTGAAAATGTACTCTTCAGCCGGCCCTACGACCAGTATAGAAACGCCCACCATGACCCAAGCAAATTCAGGAGAAACGTTCAGCACTGGATTAGGTCTGTCGAGCAAATTCACCGCAGCAGGATCATATATGGTCAAGAAATACAAAATCGCTACAGAAACAAGGATACCCAAGACTGTAAAACCCCCGAAAAACCCTAGACCGAGTTTCAGGGCCGAAAAGGTCTTGCTAAAATACTTCTTGATTATCGTCGTTCCCCAAAGCAGAGTGATCGCTAGTATCGGTATTCCATAAACGATCAACACTCCGAAAATGGGCCCGAAATGGAACCCCAAGTATTGCGAGTATACGCATGCAAAAATTATGATGAGGGCGATGACGTAGGATTTCTTTTCTTTAGAACCTCTTCCGCCGTTATTGGGTGGAGACTCTGAAAGACTGCTTTGATCTGCTCTATCAGATATTCTCATCAAATCACTGCTATGCTACAGCACCTTCATATGCAGATCCCGTCCGCTTTTTGCTTTTCGGCAGTTTTTGTTTACAGACGAGTGAATGTTGAACTAGCGTACGTAACGAAACAACTACGACGGCAAACCCAGTAAGCCACGAAAAGGTGCAACTGAACCAGCAAGAGAGTGCATAAAGGTCACTTGTGCGCGCGAACTGTGCTGAAACTTGAACCTAAATAAAAGTGAAGTGTGGGCTAATACAGGCCTACTGAAGCCCTAGCAGCTTGAGCAGGTTATAGTTCACAATCAGCACTGCGAACAGCGAGGCAATCAGAGACATCACAGTAATCATCGTGTTAAGCGACGGCCCGGCCGTATCCTTGAACGGATCTCCGACAGTGTCACCGACCACGGCTGCCTTGTGAGCATCTGAACCCTTACCGCCATATTTACCCGACTCAATCAGCTTCTTAGCATTGTCCCAAAGACCACCAGCGTTAGACATCAACAACGCCAACAGCAAGCTCGAAAATATCGAACCTGCAAGAAAGCCTCCGAGCGCCTTTATCCCACCGACGAAGCCTATGATCAAAGTGGAGACAATCGCCATCATGCTTGCCGGCATGAGCTCCCGCAAGGCGCCGACAGTTGCGATGTCAACACATTTTGCGTAGTCGGGTTTGACGCCTGGTTTTCCTTCCCTGAGCCCTGGGATCTCTCTGAACTGCCTTCTGATTTCAGCGATCATTCTGGTAGCGTTTCTTCCAACGCCAAGCATGACCATTGCCGAAAATACTGCAGGAATCGCCACGCCTATGAGTGCACCAAGCAGAACCATCGGATCCATAATATCAAAGACAACAGGGTAACCAGCCCTTGAAGCTATTTCCTGAAATGCAGCTAACAAAGCAATCACTGTCAGTCCTGCTGCGCCTATCGCAAATCCCTTCGTTATCGCTTTCGCCGTGTTCCCAGCAGAATCAAGCTCATCCGTAATGGCGATTACCTCTTCGCTGAGCCCGGCCTGTTCAGCAATCCCCTTAGAGTTGTCCACAATCGGGCCGTACGCATCGTTTGAAACTGTCAACCCGACGATTGAAAGCATGCCGAGAGACGCAAGGGCTATGCCATAAACAGCATAGTCTACGCCTAAAGGTTCACACAGCTTGTATGCCACGGCTGCTGCTACAGCTATGCCGATTAACGGGAAAATGATACTGCGGAGGCCATAAGAAAACCCAGTCAGAATATTCAAGGCAGCCCCAGTCTCAGATGCTTCCGCCGTCTTCAGCACTGGAGCTTTATCCTCTGAAGTGAAGTAGTCGCTCGTCAATCCAATCGTTATTCCGGCCGCAAGACCCACAATTGCCGCTCCCCAAAGCTGCCATTGATATCCCAGATACCACGTTGCTACGGCCGTCAGAACCCCGAAGATTATGCATGTTACGTATGTGCCGCTGTTCAACGCGGCTCCTGGGTTGCCCTTCGGTCCAACTCTAACTGTTAAGGCACCTAAGACGGCGGCCAAAATGCCCAGCCCTGCGAACACAAGCGGTATCTGCACGTATGTGGTGGCAACGCCGAGCCCAACGCCAAGAATCATAACGACTACCACACTTGCAACGTATGAATCGAAAAGGTCTGCGCCCATGCCTGCCACATCGCCCACGTTGTCTCCAACGTTGTCAGCTATGACCGCTGGGTTGCGTGGATCATCCTCAGGTATCCCAAGCTCCACCTTGCCGACTAAGTCTGCGCTGATGTCTGCTGTCTTGGTAAAGATGCCGCCGCCGGCCTTAGCAAAAAGCGAAAGCGAGCTGGCTCCAAAGCTGTAAGCTAGTACCGCTGGGATAGTCCCTTCCATCCCGGTCAGTGCGTAGACTACGCTGATGCCGAGCAGCCCAACTCCGACTACTGACAACCCCATCACTGCGCCGCCGCGGAAACCGATTGGAAATGCCTTATTCAGCCCACTTTTTGCGGCATTAGCCACTTTCGCGTTGGCTTTTGTCGCAATGTTTAGGCCTAAGTATCCAGCCAAAGCGGAGCAGAATGAACCGAACATGTAAGCTATTGGCAACTGAAGGTTAAGCAGGAGATCATGAGACTGCCACAACGGTTGCGGCAAGAATATGGCGATCAGTATTGCTACAACAATTATGAACATTGCCAGCGTCGTGTACTCTCTTCTTATGAAGGCAGCGGCGCCTTCTCTAATCGCGCCAGAAATCTCCTTCATTCTTTCGGTTCCGCTATCTTGCTTGTTGACGTAATTATAGAAGTAAAGTCCAACCAGAATTGAAATCAACGCGGACAAAGGTGCTATGACCCATATCCCGAATTCTATCATTTGGTCTCCAACCGCTTCTTGGAAGAAGCTGTAGTTTGCTGCGGAATCTCTTATAAACCTATTTGTCAAATTTCGGCTGTGCCCAGAAAAGAATATAACTCTATTGCTGTTAGAGCATTAGCTCTAAGCTGACCATGGAGGGAGAGGGAATGTCAAAGTCCTGGCACGCCTTGGAAATTGAAGAAACAATGAAGCAGTTGGAGGCCAAGG
>Ga0315279_10009853_pt1 | contig 11312 bp, 9 predicted proteins | sample YL17G06_20_MG_FD_203694 | JGI IMG/M metagenome (GOLD analysis project Ga0315279, IMG submission 203694) | Sediment microbial communities from Yellowstone Lake, YNP, Wyoming, USA - YL17G06_20 | ecosystem: Environmental > Aquatic > Freshwater > Lake > Sediment | place: USA: Wyoming | collected...
CAGGCTACATTGGCCAAAGTCTTTCTCAATAGCCGCTCAGCGACTGCAAAAATATTCTCGCATCGAGAAAGTGATTGCCTTAGTTTTGGCTTCTGCAGCAGTTTTCTTTGTTCTATACAGATTTTTCGGCCAGTTGCCAACGGCGGCAATGATCAGTGAAGGTTTCCGTCAACCCCCTGCTGCTGAACTGATGAATCTGCCATGGCTGATCCTCTTCACGATGGGGCGGCTTTCAATCGCTTACGGGATCTCCCTTGCGGCGGCGATCACAATGGGTGTCTTGGCAGCTGAACACAAGAGGTTTGCAGCCATCTTCTATCCCTTGTTTGACATTGGCCAAGGAGTACCCATTCTAGCTCTCTTCCCCGTTATGTCGCTCGGGCTCAGCGGGCTGATCGGAAATCCGAGAATTGCCCTTGAGATTACATGCATCACCATACTGGTTCTCGATATGATATGGTACATGTTTCTGAATGTTGTCAGTGCTGTCAAGAACATTCCAACTGAAATCAATGAGGTCGGTCAACTGTTTGGGTTTAGAGGGCTGAAAAGAATAACTCACCTAGTGGTCCCATCCATCCTGCCTGCCATAGTGACGGGCAGCATACTTTCTTGGGGAACGGGATGGAACACGATAATCTTTGCGGAATACTTGCCTTCAACAGAGAGCACGAGCGTTGTTTCGGTGCCCGGAATAGGTTCGTTGCTGGACAAGGCAGGGTACGAATTTGGAAACACCGTTGTGTTGATTTTCATACTGGGAGTAATTGCCGTGATCGTTCTCTCGATGGAAGGGCTCATCTGGCGTCGTTTGCTAAGAAGATTCGAGAAGTATCATGTTGAGGTGTAAAAAGTGTCAGTGATCGAAGTAGAGAACATAACCAAGACATTCACATCAGACAAGACAAAGATTGTAGTTTTAGACAACGTAAGCTTCTCAGTCGGCAAGGAAGAGTTCCTATGTATAGTGGGACCATCTGGGTGTGGAAAGTCCACGTTGCTGAGAATGATGGCAGGTTTAGAAAAATCTGATTCAGGAAGAATCCTTTTCAACGGAGAATCCATAACTAAGCCGTCGCCGAAGATCGCCATGGTCTTTCAGCTCTTCGGTCTTCTGCCATGGAAGACAGCGTTGGAAAATGTTGAAGTACCGTTAGAGGTTCTCGGTGTCGTTAAGCAAAACCGTGCTCACATCGCTCAAGAGTATTTGCAGATGGTCGGACTGGAAGGTTTTGAGAAAACGTACCCTCACGATCTTTCAGGCGGAATGAAACAACGCGTTGGGATTGCTAGAGCGTTGGCTTTGAAACCTGATGTTCTGCTGATGGACGAGCCCTTTTCTTCGCTCGACGAGCTTACTGCGAAAACTCTGCGAGAGTTGGTCCTTAACATTTGGCGGAACCCGGCTCTGCCAACAAACACGTTCATAATGGTAAGTCACAACGTTGAGGAAGCAGTGTTCATGGCAGATAGAGTCATAATAATGTCACCTCGGCCGGGGAAGGTTATTGGAGAAGTGAAGGTTGACATTCCAAGACCTCGTTCGAAGTTTCTGAGGGATCAAGAGTACTTCAAATATGTAGATGAGGTCGTGAGCCTGCTTGAGAAGGGAAAGGCCATCACAAAGGACATGAGCCCATTGTCTCTGACGGCGGACCGTGCAGATAGACGCTGAAAACAGTCTTCACCGCTCAATCTAACGTTTCATAGATTGGTGCGGGGGGTGGGATTTGAACCCACGAACCCCTACAGGATAGGCTCCTGAAGCATTCGTGTCGCTTTGTTAACGCGACTCTACGCCTTTGACCATGCTCGGCGACCCCCGCGCCTTTATGTGAATGCATGCGGAAATGTTTAAGAGTTACTGTAGGCTTCTACGTAAAAACGGTGCAAAATCATGCCGACTCACGGTTCACTCTCAAAAGCAGGAAAGGTTCGGTCTCAGACTCCTAAAATCCAGGCTACTGAAAAGAAGAGCCCGAGTCCGCGGTTCAGAAACAGACGGAACTACGAGAAACGGGTAATACTTCAAAGGAAACCTGGACAAAACTGGGTTTAATCCCATTATTCCTATATTCTGAACATTCATGGACGTACCAGAACACCGTATGATAATTCTTAACGCCAACGTCATCACTTTAGACCCTAAACAACCAAGGGCCGAAGCCATAGCGATCAATGACGAAAGGATTGTTGCTGTCGGTTCCAACGAAGCGATTCTCGGAAGCAAAAGCAAACACATCAAGATAATAGATTGCGGGAACAAAACAGTTGTACCTGGACTAGTTGATTCTCACGTACACATGCTGGAATTCGGATTTCTCTTGCAGGAACTGAACCTGAGAAACACAAAATCGATAAAAGAAATGCAAAAGAACCTCCATGAACACGCCAAAAAAAACTCAGAACTCGAATGGATTTTGGGCGGACGATGGGACGAAGAAAAATACTCGGAAAGACGGTACCCAACCAGATGGGATCTAGACGCGATCATTCCAGACAAACCTGTTTTTCTCACCAGAGTATGCGGACACCTGGCAGTAGTCAACAGCGCAGCTCTCAAACTTGCGCGCATAACGAGACATACCAAAGTCAAAGGAGGAATAGTAGACCTAGACCAGGCAACAGGCGAGCCCAACGGCATCCTGAGAGACAATGCAATGGATCTCGTTTCAAAGCTCCTTCCAAAGCCAGACAGAAAGACTTACGAGAAAGCATGCATCCTAGCCTGCCAGAACGCAGTGAAATCCGGGCTCACAGAAGTTCATTGGCTAGTGAATTCTGCCGAAGAAGTACGCGTGTTGCAAACCATGCATTCTAAGGGGAAACTCCCTCTGAGAATCTACCTAGGAATACCAGTGAAAATGCTTGATGAGATGACCTGTCTAGGTCTTGTCACAGGATTCGGAAACGACATGCTAAAAGTCGGCTTCATCAAAATCTTGGCAGACGGCTCACTAGGCGCTCGCACAGCTGCCCTCAAGAAACGATATTCTGACGACCCTAAAAAACGCGGAATAATGCTCTATTCGCAAAAAAGACTGCGCGAATTCATTCTCAAGGCACACACAAGTGGATTGCAAGTAGGTGTACACGCGATAGGCGATCGCGCCATAGAAAACGTAATCCAAGCCATAAGAGAAGCGTTGGAAAAGGTACCCCGCAAAGATCACAGACATCGAATCGAACACTGCTCAATCCTAAATGCTGAACTAATCTCTGAAATTAAGGAGCTAGGTCTCATCGCAGCAGTACAGCCTCACTTTGTCGTCTCTGACACGTGGACTGTCGATCGCGTAGGACCAGAGAGAGCGCGATGGGCTTACCCGTTCAGGACGCTTATTGAAAAAGGAATAGTCGTGACCTCGGGCTCAGACTGTCCAGTCGAGTTGATCAATCCACTGTTAGGTTTATGGGCTGCAGTCAAGAGGGAAGACAAACCCGAAGAAAGTCTCACCGTAGAAGATGCATTGAAAACCTACACCATCAACGCGGCCCACGCTTCCTTTGACGAGAGTAAGAAAGGAACCATAGAAAAAGGCAAGTACGCTGACCTGACGATACTCTCAGAGGACATCACCAAGATACCACGAGACAAAATCCGCAACGTCAGCGTGGACATGGTCATCGTCAACGGCAAAATCACGTACCCCAGACAACACAACTGATTAACGCTATTTATCTGAGTGCACAATTCTAGTCTTCAATGGCGGGCCCCAAACTTGGATGAGAAAGAGCCTGTGAAAGAGATTATCCGAAATCTCATGCAGATTTCTTCACCGACCATACAAGATCTTGGTCGTCAGAAAACACGAGTAGCGTCGAAATATCATCTTGGCAGGACAACTTCAAACTCGGAAATAATCCGATTGCTTAGACCAGACGAGAGGCGCAGACTACTTCCACTCTTAACAAGAAAGACTACTCGCACGATATCAGGCGTAACAGTCATAGCCACAATGACCAAACCGCACAAGTGTCCACAAGACGAACCCTGCGCATATTGTCCAGGCGGACCCGCACAGGGTGTACCGCAGAGCTACACGGGATATGAACCAGCAGCAATGCGGGGATTGCAAAACCAGTTCGACCCTTACAAGCAGGTGAAAACACGAATCGAGCAGCTGCAGGCAATCGGACACAAAGTGGACAAGGCAGAACTCATAGTGATGGGAGGAACTTTCCCAGCAACGCTGCTTGAATATCAAAGATGGTTCATTCAGCGATGCCTCGACGCGATCACAAGAAAAGAGTCAGCAAACCTCGAAGAAGCAAAGAAAAACGCTGAAACCAGCAGAATCCGCAACGTCGGAATAACCGTTGAAACAAGGCCTGATTGGGCAAAGGAACCGCAAGTGGACAGCATGCTGGATATGGGCGTCACCCGCGTAGAAATGGGAGTGCAGTATCCGAGTGACAAAACCTACCGTCTTGTTGGAAGAAAGCACACAGTACTTGATGTTGTGGAAGCCACGCGGATAATGAAAGATTCCGGATTGAAAATCGTCTACCACATGATGCCTGGACTTCCAGGCTCGAACCAAAAGAAAGACCTGAGCATTTTCAAGAAGATTTTCTCAGACTCAAGGTTCAAACCCGACATGATCAAAATATACCCATGCTTGGTTATCAAGAACACAAGAACGTATGATTGGTTCAAGGAAGGCAAATACACGCCCTACACAACCGAAGAAGCGGCCAGTCTTGTGGCTGAAATAAAGAAGATCGTTCCAACATGGGTCAGAATAATGCGAGTTCAACGTGACATACCAGCACAACTGATAGTGGCAGGTGTGAACAAGAGCAATCTGCGTCAACTTGCACAAGAGAAGCTCGAAAGAGAAGGTTTCAGATGCAGGTGCATCCGCTGCAGAGAAGTCGGCCACCGCATTAGAATCGGCGAACCAGGACCCAAACCGGCAGAAATAGACATCATGACAACACAGTACGTGGCTTCTGAAGGAAAAGAGATCTTCATCTCAGCCGAAGACACTGATCGTGATGCACTCATAGGCTATTTGAGACTAAGAGTTCCGTCGGATAAGGCTCACAGACCAGAAGTGACAAAGGAGCCTTGCAACATAATCCGGGAACTGCATGTCTACGGCTCGCTTGTCCCAGTCGGTAAACATCGGCCAAAGGCATGGCAACATAAAGGCTACGGCGGCATTCTGCTGAGTGAAGCAGAACGCGCAACTCAAGAAGATTGTGGTTTTAAGAAGATTTTAGTTATAAGTGCACTAGGCACTAAACAGTACTACAAACGGTTCGGTTACAATTACGACGGAGTTTACATGTCCAAAAAGTTGGAGACCCGAAAATGAGTAAGAAAGAAACAGGCTATCGAGGAAAAGCGCTTGAAGCGATAGAAAAAACTCGAGCAGAAATAGGCGATATAATCCGCGTAACCAAAGGAAACGAAGTCCTCGAAGGAATATTGATTCCTCGTTCCGAATACGGTGATGAAACACACCTTGTTGTCAAACTGAAGAACGGTTACAACATAGGCATAGCAGTAACACCCGACGCGAATATCGAGAGAATCGGAAAAGGCACAAAACCAACCTTCGCACCCCCTCCGGTCCCTGAGCAGAAACCCGGATTTCCAAAAGTCACCATAATCAGCACTGGAGGAACCATAGCTAGCCGCGTAGACTACCGAACAGGCGGAGTTCGCCCCGCCCTTACTGCAGATGACCTTTACAGCGTCGTTCCTGAACTCGCAAACGTCGCAGACATAGAAACCCAGATACTACTAAGCCTGTTCAGCGAAAACATTACACCCAGAGATTGGGGAGACATTGCACAAGCAGCTGCAAAACGTATCTCTGACAACGTCAGCGGTGTGGTCATTGCCCACGGAACGGACACGATGGGATTCACAGCCGCAGCCCTCAGTTTTGCACTGCAGAACCTTCCGGTTCCGGTTATAGTAGTAGGATCGCAAAGATCGGCAGACCGACCGAGTTCAGACGCTGCCACAAACCTGTTAGGCGCAGTTCTAGCCGCGTCGAAGGCACCGTTCGCTGAAGTCGTAGTCGCAATGCACGAAACAACCTCAGACAATAGTATAGCTATCCACAGGGGAACCAAGGTAAGAAAACTCCACACCAGTAGAAGAGATGCGTTCAAATCGGTGAACACCATGCCGATTGCCAGAATAGAAAACCAACAAATATCCATGCTCACGAATGAATACCCGAAAAGGGATCCCTCAAGGAAACTGGTCGTGAAGCCGAAATTCGAGGAGAAAGTCATCCTAATCAAGTTCTTTCCATCAATGGACCCGTCAGTCATTGACTTCTACACAGATAAGAAGTACAGAGGCATAATCCTCGAAGGAACAGGATTGGGCCACGTTAGTAGAGCATGTTACGGCCCTTTGAAGAACGCGGTTGAGAAAGGACTTGTCGTAGCAATGACTTCGCAATGCATCTGGGGACGAATAAACATGAACGTTTACTACACCGGACGTGATCTGCAAGCACGGGGAGTTGTCCCACTGGAGGATATGCTTCCAGAGACGGCATTGGTCAAACTGATGTGGGTTCTAGGTCAGACTGAGGACGGTGAAGAAGCCAAAACAATGTTGACCACAAACGTAGCCGGCGAACTCTCACCGCGAACGGTTCCAGAGAAGACGAAGTGCCAGCAAGAGTGAGGTGATTACACTTGGAATTTGACTATGATAAGATCGGTTTGAAAGTAGGACTTGAGATTCATCAGCAATTGAACACGATGACAAAACTGTTCTGCAGCTGCAAACCTGCCCTTTTCAAAGAAGAGCCCGAAATAACGTTTCTCCGCAGACTAAGACCCACTCAAAGCGAATTGGGGCAAGTCGATCCAGCCGCCTATTTTGAATTTCAGAAAGGCGTCAGAATCCTTTACGAGGCAAACCGCGAGACCTCATGTCTTGTCGAGATGGACGAAGAACCGCCTCATGCTTTGAACATGGAAGCGGTTGAGACTGTGCTGACCGTTGCATTAATGATGAACGCCAAACCCGTCGACGAAATCCACGTAATGCGAAAAACAGTGATAGACGGCTCAAACACCACAGGCTTTCAAAGAACCTGCGCGATTGCTCTCGACGGAGAAATCAAAGTAGGCACCAAGACCATTCCGATTCAACACGCAAGCCTGGAAGAAGACGCTGCCAGAAAAACAGGTGAAAAAGAAGGAAATACGATAAAATATCGAATAGACCGCCTCGGAATACCACTCATAGAAGTAGCAACGGCACCTGTCATAAAGTCGCCAAAAGAAGCAGAGGAGGTTGCCCTCGCGATTGGAAGAATACTTAGAGGAACAGGCAAGGTCATACGCGGACTGGGCTCAATCCGACAGGACATCAACATCTCAATTCCGAATGGAGCTCTGATCGAGATCAAAGGACTCCAAGAGCTGGAACTCGTCTCACTTGTTGTAGAGTACGAAGTCCAACGCCAACTCAACCTAATCAAAATTCGGGACGAACTCAAGAAAAGAGAAATAAAAGAAGAACAGATTGTAGACAAGTTCTTCAATGTTACAAACATTTTCAAAGACACCAAGTGCAAGGTCATTCAAAAAGCCCTTGAAAAGAAGCAGCAAGTATTGGCCGCAAAATTGCCCAAGTTCAAAGGAACGTTGAAAATCGAGCTGGCCCCGCAGCTGCGCCTGGGAACAGAGATGGCAGACAGAGCCAGATTCTGGGGAAGAGTCTGCGGCCTTTTCCACACAGATGAAATGCCAGCGTACGGGGTCACTGAGCAGGAAATTGAGAACCTCAGGAAAGAAGTGAGAGCGGGGGATGAAGACGCAGTCGTCTTCGTCGCCGACAAGCCGGAGAATACTGAGGATGCATTGAAAGCTGTGCTAGAAAGGGCACGTGAAGCTTTGAAGGGTGTCCCGCAAGAAACTCGTGCGCCAAACGCTGATGGCACCACAAAGTACATGAGACCGAGACCCGGTGCAGCAAGAATGTATCCTGAAACAGACATACCTCCAGTTCAGATTACGAGAGAGAAAATGAACAGAATTCGTGCCCATCTTCCTGAACTACCAGAGAAGAAGTTCGAACGACTACAGAAAGAGTACAAGCTCAACGACAAACTAGCAGGACAAGTTTTGAACTCAGAATACAGCGAACTGTTCGAAACGATAGTGAAAGAAAGCCGTGTTTCACCGACGACAATAGCTGCTTTCATAACAGAAACTCTGAAGGCACTCAAACGAGACGCCGTCCCGGTGGAAAGAATCACAGATAATCAACTACGTGACATCTTCAAATTGATAGATGAAGGAAAACTAACGAAAGAAGCCTTACCAGATGTTGCAACATGGCTATGCAAGAACGAAGACAAAACCATTCAAGAAGCTGCTGAAGCACTTGGACTGCAGTCCATCTCGCACGATAATCTCGACAAGATGATTGGAAAAATCGTTGAAGACAACAAGGACTTGGTTAAGAAACGCGGCGAAGGAAGCTTCGGCGCACTGATGGGCTTAGCTATGAACGATCTGCGAGGAAAAGCCGACGCAGCAATTGTAAGTAAGATTCTGAAAGAAAAAATAAGGGAGCTCGCGGAATAGAGAATCAACTATTTGTGTTCGCCTAATGAAATCACGGGAGCTGGAGATCTTAGCAGTTGGGCGTCTTCACCACAGTAGGGGCATATTTTGAACTCAGGTAACAAGGGCTTTCCGCAAGATAGACACACGTAAGGGAACTTCATTTTACCCTCAAGCTTTTCCACTTCTTTTCCCAATTCGCTCAGTTCCTGTCGGATCAGATCGACGGTTGAGGCTAACGGTTGAAGCTGTTTGACTTCTGTTCTGACGTTGCACATCATATCTTTGACGGTTGCGATGGCGGCAGTGCCCGACTCGACGGTTTCATACATTGCGTCAAGAATCTCTGCTCTGCTATCGAGGAGTTGTGATTCCACGCTACTCTGTCGCTTGGCGTCTGAAAGCACGTTTTTCAGGAACGCTTCCATTGGATTATCAAAGGCGATCGCACACGTTATGCCCCAGACGAGTAGACTGACGAGTGTGGATATCCAGACATATTGGATGGGAAGCATCGTGCTTAGCTTCTGTCCGATAAGTGGGTAAATTCCAAGGAGTCTGATTGGACTTCCTGAGATGAATACGTAGATGGATTCAGCCAAATGGGCAACGGACAAGAACGTTAGAGAGCTGAAGATCCAGACTGCGAGCCCCTTTTTTGCCAAGCATTTTCACCGTCTTGGTAGAAGTCGATACAAACACACTATGGTATCTTAATATTTAATACAAGCTTCATTCCAGAATATATATCGAAAATCGATACATCTGCAAACCCGCGTAATAGAAGATTAATTATTCCGTTCCTAAACAAGTATGCCTGTCTACTGAACAAAAGGCGAATATAAATGACGGAAAAAAAGAAGTTGGCTGACGATCTGATACGAAACGTCACCAAGAAAATCAATGACAATGCTGAAAAATCCAAAGGATGGGGAAAAGCGCTCAAGCTTGTCTTCACAGACATAGATAGTACGTATTGGATGAAGCTATCGATGGATGGAACTGTTGAAACGGTTGAAAAGGGAAGCTCAACTGAGCTACAAACGAAAGAGGCCGTTGCAACGCTTGAAATGACCACTGACACCTTCGCAGGCTTGCTGAATGGTTCAGTCTCTCCCGTAGGAGCCTTTCTGAAAGGCGCAATCAAAATCAAAGGATCAATAGATGCGCTAATGAAACTGGCTTCAGCGTTCGGTATGGGCTAGAAACAACCAGATCTGGATCGGTTCTTACTCAACAAGCCAGACAGTAGATGTTAGGGGGCATTCACAGTGCTTGTGTACGCAAATCCTAAAAGGACTTGGCACTTTCCTATATCTTGGGAATGGGAGTTGCCAGACAAGCCATCAAAGAAACCCCACGAGAATTTTGGTTTCCGCCTGAAGATAGGTGAATACGAAGTAGAAATCAACGGAAGCCACGAAGACGTAATGAACACAATCAAAGAGTTACCAGACTTAATTGCCAACGTCGACAAAGCATTTGAAAAAGTGAGACCGAAAAAAGTGACAACACTCACAGTCAAAACCGAACCCGCCAGCCCGCAGAAATCATCCACGCGTGAGTACCCACAGGTGCCTCGCACACCGAAACCGGAAGAAGCAGTGTTGAACCTTCTCGCCACCGATTGGGGCAAATGGCGTCCACGAACTATTGACGAGTTGAGTGAAGCAATGAAAACAAACGGTATGGAAACACCTCTCCGTTCGCTGGGTGCCGCCTTGATGGATCTAGTGAAGAGAGGAAAAATCATGCGATGGCACACGAACTCAGGATACGTTTACATCCTTGCTGAAAAGGAAACCCTTCAACAGAAAGGAGAAGCAGGAACAGAATGAACAAGATAGAAGTACGCATAAAAGCACCGTTCGGGGAAATATTGGTCGAAGCCGAAAACCCAACGGAAGTTCTCAGTATATTAGAGACTTTTCCAGAGGGCTTCGTGGAAAAAATCACAGAAATCGTTTCAAACCGTCTCACACCCTCAGGAGTTCAGCTCAAAGGAATAGTTGAACAAACAACAGAAGGCCCCGTTATCGTTGCGCATGAGAACCTGACCCACTACGAAGCAATAGGAATAACGCTCTATGCCTCAGAAGCCAAAAAAGTCACTGCGGCACAGATCCAGAAGCTCTTGGAATCAAGCGGAATAAAGTGCATGGTCCCAGCGCGACTGAACGAAATGACAAAGAGAGGACAAGTGTTCAAGCCAGACCCGAATAGGCCAGAATTCAAACTCACGATTCAAGGAGAACAATGGGTTGAAGAGGAAGTTTTGGCCAAACTCCGAGGTAAAATGGGTTGAGCCAAGAACAGAATCACCTGACTGTCCAAATAAAATATAAAGATCTTGAAAAAACCATCTCTGGCACACCCGAACAGGTTTTTCTACTGCTAAACAGATTGTTCGAGAACCTCCTTCCATCATTCGTAATCGCTGAGAAGCTTACATTAGACGCTGATCTGCAGACTCTAGCAAGAGAAAGTCAGAACCTAATCGCTTTTTCCCAAGAAGGTCCTTGCATACTTGCCCCAAGGAACAAGTTGACAGACAACGAGACTCTCACGTTGCTGTTGCTTGCCAATCACCTAGGGCAAAAGTTGGGCAAGACGAAGACTGATGGACTGCCAAAAGAAGAACTGCAGACAAAACTTGGCAAAGACGCAAAGATCACTAGCACACGTCTAGGCGAGTTGCTCAAAAGCGAGATAGCAATGAAGACGCTCGACGAGAAGTACAAGATGACAACCTTCGG
>Ga0315279_10009854_pt1 | contig 11312 bp, 9 predicted proteins | sample YL17G06_20_MG_FD_203694 | JGI IMG/M metagenome (GOLD analysis project Ga0315279, IMG submission 203694) | Sediment microbial communities from Yellowstone Lake, YNP, Wyoming, USA - YL17G06_20 | ecosystem: Environmental > Aquatic > Freshwater > Lake > Sediment | place: USA: Wyoming | collected...
CGGCGTCGCGGTAGGGAGAATTGAATAGTAATATTCCCTCGAGACGTTGAAGTGGGCCTCGAGCAGAGCTTCAATCTTGAACCACTGGTCCAGACGCATGCAATCAATTACTATGAAATAGACTCTCCTTTGCTGTCTCAGGTGCGGGATTATAAACTTCTGCAAAAGCGAAGGAGAAAGCGGTGGACCATCCTTACCAGAGAGCCAGCTTGCGTAATTGGCCTCAATGAAGCGACCGAATTCAACATTCGCTTCCTTTTTGAGGTCTGCTTGCGATTGCTTCAGACCGCTGTCTTCCACTTCGTCCAGTCTCACGTCCCACGAGGAAAGGGCGACGTGAAGCTTTGCCCACCCCATCCAGTCCAGCCCTGCTGCGCGCAGGGCCTGAAGACGATTAAATTCTTCAACGTATTCTCTGGTGAGTTGGTCATCCAGGAGCTTTCTCGATTCAAGAACCTGCTTGCACGCGGTGAGAATCTGGGTGGGATTCACGGGTTTTATCAGATAATAAGCAATCCTCTTTCCAATGGCCTCGTCCATGAGCTGCTCTTCTTCGCTCTTTGTTATCATTATGACGGGCACACCTGGGTCTATGTCCTTTATAACCTTGAGGGTTTCCAGGCCGCCGAGGCCTGGCATCATTTCGTCAAGAAGAACGATGTCAAACTTCTGCTTCGTCACCATCTGAATGGCGTCTTCACCATTGGCAACGGGTGTTACTGTGTAGCCTTTTCCTTCGAGAAAGAGTATGTGAGGTCTAAGCAGGTCGATTTCGTCGTCAACCCACAAGATTTTTCTTTTCTCTGTTGCCACGGTCTCTCCATTTCCTCAAACGGCAGGCACTACACCCTGAAGATGAAGCTTGGGCATAGAGCCGATACTGCCAAACGGCCGGCTACTTTCTCAAGCCTTTCTACATCGCCTTCCATCTCGTCAAGTGCCAGCTGAAGTTGCATGCTAAAGTAGTGCCTCCTCATACTGGAAAAGAAATGACCACAATCGTGCCCTTGCCAGGCTCGCTGGACTTTATCCAGATTCTGCCGCCGTGATACTCCTCGATTATTCTGTGGGCGAGTGTAAGTCCCAGCCCCCAACCTCTCTTCTTTGTGCTGAAGCCTGGAAGGAAAGCTCTCTTTTGCTCGGCAGGACCCATTCCTCTACCATTGTCGCTGAATACCAGCTCGACCGTCTCCTGGTCAGGATTCCTTCTCACAGCGACCTCTATCCTGCCATTGGCTGTGTCCGTTGCGTCGAACGAATTCTTCAATACATTCTCTATGGCCCACTCAATGAGTTCCCTGTTGATGTTTAGGAAAGGAACGGTCTCGTATTTCTCAACTATCTGAAGCGCGCGACCGAGCTTCGGCATTCTGGTTCTTAGGTACTGCACGGCCTCGGCGACGACAGGCACAACGTCCTGAAGATGAAGCTTGGGCATAGAGCCGATACTGCCGAAACGACTAGCTACCTTCTCAAGCCTTTCTACATCGCCTTCCATCTCGTCAATAAACTGGTCAAAGAGCGTCCTCTCAATCTCTACTGGTGCACTACCTTCTTTCGTCTTGTCCATCTTGTCCTTGATGACTTCGAGCCAACCCATGAGTGAGGAAATTGGCGTTCCAAGTTGGTGCGCAGTCTCCCTTGCCATCCCAACCCAGATGAACCTCTGTTCGCTCACTTTCACGCTTCTGAAACCAACGTAACCGAGTCCCAAGAAGAGAAATACAGCCACGAGTTCAATTAGTGGAACCCACCTCAGTTCGCTGGCAATCTGACTGTTGCCATAATGCACGTAGCCTATTACGCTGCCCCCTCCGGGAGCCACCATCGGTATCGGGGGGTTGGTTCTGTCTAGTTCTCGCACAATCGTGACTATCTCACTGAGCGGACCCACAGGAGGATTGGAGGGATCCATCCTCGCCGTTTCCTCTGCTGACACAGTATCAACGGCTATGCCGATCTTGGTCCATGCGTAAGGCCTTCCATAGACATCGGTGACCACGACCGGGAAATTGATTCTCGTTATGATCTCGTTGTAGATGTCCCTGATCTGTTTGTTTTCCGAAGCGGGTATTGTTGCCACTGCACAAAATCGGGCAAATATCTCCGAAAGTGTGTCCGTCTGTTCCTCGAGTGTCCGAACCATTCTGCTTGTGTAAAGAAAAACCGCCGTCACAAGAAGGCTTGTACCGAGGAATAGATATGCCTTCAGCAGTTGGGTTCCGCCGGGCTTTCTTTCAATCATACTCAACAAGGGCATCACCACCGCGGGCCGAAATAGTAGACGATCTCCGCCAAAGCCAGGTTTGTTCCAGATCGGGAAACTGTCAGGAGATCTCTTCTAGGCCATCCATGTGCGGCACGAGTACGTCTGGTATTCGCACTGTACCCCGCGCAGTCTGAAAATTCTCCAGAATGGCTATGAGCGTTCTTGGCAGAGCCAGACCCGAGCCATTGAGGGTGTGCACGTACTCGAGCTTCTTTCCCTGTTTTGTCCTGTATCGTATGCCCATTCTGCGGGCCTGAAAGCTCTCGAAATTGCTACAGGATGAAACTTCCAACCACCTTTCTTCGGCGGGCGCCCACGCTTCGAGATCGTAGCATTTCGAGGCAGCAAAGCTCAGATCGCCTGAGCACAGGAGCGTTACCCTGTAGGGGATTCTCAAAACTTGAAGAATTTTCTCGGCGCAGCAGACAAGGCTCTCAAGTTCGTCATAGGAACTCTCTGGAGTCACAAACTTAACCATCTCAACCTTGTCAAACTGGTGAACTCTGACTATCCCCCTCGTTTCCTTGCCGTAAGAGCCGGCCTCCCTCCTGAAGCTAGGGCAATATCCCACCAGCTTGATGGGAAGCACGTCTTCCTCGAGTACCTCGTCCCGATAAATATTGGTGATCGGAACCTCGGCGGTCGGGTTGAGGAAAACGTCATCCTTCTCGCAAAGGTACATGTCTTCTTCCAGCTTGGGTAGCTGGCCCGTCCCAAAAAGACACTCCCTTCTTACCAGAATGGGCGGCCACACTTCGGTAAAACCGTGCGAATTTGTGTGCACGTTGAGCATAAGCCGGATGAGTGCTCTCTCAAGCTTCGCTCCAACGCCTTTGAGCAGGATAAAGCCCGAGCCGCTTATCTTGGGGGCCCGCTCAAAATCAAATATGCCCAGTGACTCCCCGATTTGCCAATGAGGCAAGGGCTTGAAATCAAGCTTTGGGATCTCGCCGAAACGGCGTACTTCCACGTTTGCCGAAGGGTCGTGCCCAACTGGAACGGAAGGATGGGGAACGTTCGGGATTCTGGCTTGAATGCTGTCTAGCTGGACGTCCACCTTTCCCAGGTCACTCTCCATCTCCTCCGTTTGTAGAGAAAGTCGTTTCACTTCCTCAAGCTGGCGTGGCGCGTCCTGTCCCCCTCTCTTAAGCTTTCCGATTTCCTCAGAAAGGACGTTCTTTCTATGCTTAAGCTCATCCAGCTCCGACAACAGCCGACGACGTTTCTCGTCCAGCTGAAGGAAGCCATCCAGGTCGACATTTTCACCCTTGTCTCTTATCGCGCGACGGACATCGTCGGATCTCGCGCGAATGAACTTTCTATCTAACACTTTGAGATTCTCCTGCGTCTCTAATGGGACATCGGCCTCATCGGATTCCGAAGCTCGAGAGAATGGACCTGCCACCCTCGTCCAGAATCCTCTCTGCCAGTCTAGAGCCTATTTCTTTTTCCTGGCCCAGCCGCCCGGTCTCCACGTCTTTGAAGAGACACTTACCGTCGGGGCTTGCAAGAAAAGCCTCCACAACTAGTTCCTTACCATTTGTTCTACCAAGTGCCCCAGCCGGAAGCCAGACTATTCCGCCAACAGCGTCCAGGAAGTACAGCTCAGCGTTGATCTCGGCCCTAGAAATGGGGTCGTCTAAGTGTTTGACGAGCTTGAGCATTTCCGGCTCGTCCCTCCTGATCTCGATACACAGGGAACCCTGGCCTACCGCGGGAAGACAGACCGATGTTGTGAACACCTCTGTAACCTTGTCCTGCCATCCCAGGCTCTCGGCATCTGCGGCAGAGATAACAAACGCATCAAATACGCCCGAGGCCATTCTTTTCATCTGAGATTCCATCTCGGCGCCTGTCCAGATGACCTCAAGGTCCGGACGATAATGAAGCAATTGCGCTTTTACCCTGAGGCTTCCTGTGGCCACTCTGGACGCAAGAGGAAGCTCATCCAGTATTTGATTGTTCAAACACACAAGCGCGTCGAAAGGGGTCAGGCGTTTCGTGACCGCTCCTATCCGTAACTGCCCGGGTACGTCCGGGGTCAAGTCCGCCATGCTCATGACGGCAACGTCAATCTTCCGTTCGATGAGTGCTTTCTCCAGCTCATTAGGGCCGATCTCATCGAACTTTTCTTTGTAACCAACCCTGTGTTCTTTTTTGACAGGAATGGTAACTAGCTTTAGATTCAGATCGGGAGCGAAGCGCCCCAGAGCTTTCAGAACTCTTTCTCCGTGAAGCGAGTCCAGCTTGCCGGGACCGATCCCAATTCCTACAAAACGTGCGGGGAGCATTCTAGTTGTCCTCAAGTTTCCCTCGAAAAAGCGTGAAGAGGCATGCGATTCAAAGTCAAAGCTAGCACAACGGGCAGGTACAGTCAATGCGATTGCGCCAGAACTGGCTTCAGGTAAGCGAGGACGGGTGCTGAGATGGTCAAGAATCGAGACTTCTGGCCGGCAAGAACACCTCAATCAAGTGAGGAATCGAGCTCTCGCGAGAGAGATAGCTCCGAACGATGGTTACCCTGCAACGATAGTTACCTTGCAACGACAATTACCCTGCTACAGTGGCCACCTAAAATGGCGGCTAGTTGAAATGGCGGTCACTTTGCTGCAATTTCTAGAGGAGGCACGTCACTTACCACTTTCTCAAGACGCAGGCCGAAAAAGACAAAAGAAACGAGGAGCATTACGAACACGGAAAGCGAGAAGGCTGCACCCTGCAGAATATCTACCAGGAGTGCAATCCCACCCAACGCCAGGCAGAGCGTGTATATAACGAGGGCGGTCTTGCGCGGGGAAAGAGGAAGTGCGGCCAACCTGTGCGAAGAATGATCCCTGCCACCTTGGTAGAATCTTCGCTTCTCTTTGATTCTGATGATGGTGACGAAAGCAATGTCAAACACGGGATATCCAAGCACGATAAGTGGGACGATCATCGTTTGGACGTTGGCGCTCCGTGCGGTCATGATTGAGAGCGCGCTCAGAAGGTAACCCATTGGCAGACTTCCCGCGTCCCCAAGGAATATCCTGGCGGGAGAGAAATTGAACTTCAGAAATCCCAGGGAGGCGCCGCACGTCGCTCCCGCTAAGATTACACCGACCCACTGCTGGTGCAAAGCAAGTAGAAAAACGAATGCAAGAGAAGCGAATCCTGTCACGCCACTCGCGATGCCATCCATGTTATCAAGAAAGTTGGTGGCGTTCATTATTGCAACCACCCATACAACTAGAACTGGAAATACAAATTTGGCATCCGTCCAACCCCCAACGTAACATCCGGTGACGAGTACAAGCCCGCAGACTAACTGAGCCAACAGCTTCCACCGGGCTTTCATCCCGTTCTTGTCGTCGTAGATTCCCAGAGCGAAGGACAGCAGCAAACCGAGGACAAGGAAGACCTCGGCGCTCTCGAATGGAAGGTGAGCCACCAGATGCGTAAGTAGCCATGTTGCAAGGACAGAGAGTGTAAACGCTAGACCCCCAAGGAGAGGAACTGGTGAATGGTGATACCTTTTGCCGTCTGGTACATCTAGAAAGGAGTATTTGACGGCAAGGATCCTAGCCAGGGGAGTCAAGAGAAGCGAGAAGGCTAGTGCAAGAGGCAAGGCAATCAGATAGAACATCGCTACTTAACCCTTATGAGAAGCCCGTCGCCGGAACTCTCAACAGGTTATGGGCGAGGAAGGCGGGTGTCAAGCCTTTTCGGCCGCAGTAGGGGCAAGGAGGGAAGGGATCTCTGCAGAAGGAAGTCCCTGTGGCGGGGCAACGTCAAGCCGCTGGCAGATATGATTGATGGTGAGGACCAAGAGCTCATCCAGGGAAACACTGGATCGGTAGCCAACGAGAGTTTCTATCTTGGACAGGTCAGGAACTCTCCTTCTCATGTCTTCAAAACCGGGATCGTACGCCTCTTCGTAAGGAACGTAGACGATGGGGGAAGAGCTACCGGTGATCTTCTTTATCTTCAATGCGAGATTCTCAATCGTGATCTCTTCATCAGAACCGATGTTGAACACTTCTCCAACAGCACCCGGGTTTTTGGCAAGCAGAAGCACCCCACGCACGACATCGCCAACGTAAGAGAAACATCTGGACTGTTGCCCGTCGCCGTAGACGGATATTGGCTCACCCTGGAGGGCTTGAAGAGCGAATCGGGGCACCACCATGCCGTAGTCCCCCGTCTGCCTGGGACCACAACTGTTGAAGCATCTGACAACTACTGTAGGCAGGCCTTTCTCACGCCAGTAAGCCAGGGCGAGGAACTCGTCCACAGCTTTGCCGGTGGCATAGCTCCACCTCGAAACGGCGGTCGGGCCGAGCACACGATCGTCAGACTCCCTGAAAGGAACAGAGTTCCCTTTCCCGTATACTTCGGAACTAGAGAAGAGGATTACTTTCTTGCGGCCGACACAAGCTTCTTCAAGTACGACCTCGGCGCCTCTAATATTGGTCACAAGTGACTTCAGAGGATGCTTTACTACGTATTTCACGCCAACAGCGGCAGCTAGATGGAAGATCGCGTCGCAATGCGCAATTGTCCTGCGTACAAGCTCCTTATCGAGGACGCTTCCGTAGCACCAGTGAAAGCGGCAGTCTTCCTCGAGGTGGGCGATGTTTTCCTTTCGTCCGGTGGAAAGGTCATCTATAACCCAGACTTCGTCACCCCTGCCGAGCAAGGCTTCAACAAGGTGTGAACCGATGAATCCTGCACCGCCGGTCACCAGGACTTTCATAAAAGGCCTACCTCCATTTTCTTGGACAGAAAAGCGCAACGAGGCCTGCCCCGGGGCTCGCAACGCTGGCCAAGGCTGACCTACGAATAGCCAACCCCAGCAACTGCACCAACATATGATATGGGTATTTTCTTGTCAAGAATATTAATACCCTTCCACTTGTATCTGGGATGGATTCAGGGCACACGGCTGCGTTGCATGACGTGGGGATTGTATATCACTGGCGTATTCAAACTACAATAGAAAACTTATCGAACCACGGTCTCAAAGTAGCCTTCAAGAATCGAAGCCACCCTGGCAGAAGCGTCGCCCTTTCCGAACCGGTCGCTGCGGGGGGATGTGGGGCGGAAGTTCTCTATAGCGTCTAGCGCCCTATTCACTTCTATCCCAACGAGCCTATTCCATCCGTCCTCAACTGTTTCAATCCACTCTGTTTCTTCCCTTAGGGTTATACACCGTACGCCAAGCAAATACGCTTCTTTCTGCATGCCACCCGAATCCGTAACGACGGCGTCGGCATTTTTTTGAAGAAAGAGCATATCCAAGTATCCGAGGGGAGACGTGGTCAGAACATCACCTGACTCTTTCAGCTTTTCCTCAAGGCTGGCTGTCTTAAGTGCCGCCCTTGTGCGGGGATGGACGGGGAAGACTACCTTCTTGGGCGAACGCGTCAGAATCTCGACTATTTTGGAGAGATTCTCAGTGATGTCCGTGTTGCCTGCACGATGAACCGTTGCAACAACGTACTCTCCTGGCTCAAGCCGGAGGTCGTCGAGGACCTTTGATCGGGAGCTGGCGGCATCGATGTGCTCCTTGAGAGCGTCTGCCATCACGTCCCCGACTAAATAAACACCGTCGGCAATACCTTCGTTTGACAGGTTGCGCACCGCAGTCTCTGTGGGCGCAAAAAGAATCAGGGACAGCCTGTCTGCGATTACCCTGTTGATCTCCTCGGGCATTCTCGTGTCGAAGCTTCGTAGCCCGGCCTCCACGTGCCCCACGGGCAGATTGAGCTTGGAAGCTGTGAGCGCGCCTGCCAGAGTTGAGTTTGTGTCACCATAGACGAGGACAAAGTCGGGCTTCTTCGCGAGCAGAAACTCTTCGAGTTTTTCCATCATTTCGCCCGTCTGCCGGGCGTGACTCTTTGAGCCTACTCCCAGCGTAAAGTCGGGTGTGGGGATGCCAAGCTCTTCGAAGAAAACGTTTGACATGTCAACATCGTAGTGTTGACCAGTATGGACAAGTAGTTCCTCGAATTTCTTCCGGAGCTGCCTGCTTACCGGCGAAGCTTTGATGAACTGGGGTCTCGCGCCAACGACGCTTACTAATCTTGGCCTTCTCATACGTTCAGGTTTTCGCACTTTCTAGCCGAGCTGCACGAGCGAACCCGAAAGACGCATCGATTCCTGCGCCCCTTCAAGCACCCTCACAACCACCACGCCCTCTTCTGCGTCGGTCAATGGCCGCTTCCCTTGTTCGACGCATTCGATAAAATGCTCGCACTCGACCCTCAGTGGTTCCTTCATCTGGACACGGGGAATAAGGATGTCCCCTACCCGAAGGCTGACTGCTTCCGTATACGACTTGACACCGGGAAAATAATCTACGCCCTTGTCATAGATGCGAATTTTCTCCGAAGCTTCCATGTCGTCGAAGACAGCCATCTTCTTGTTTCCTACCACGGTCAGCTTTCGAATCTTGTGCGGATCCAGCCAACTAACGTGTATGTGAGCCATACGGTTTCCTTCAAACAGAACGGTGAGAAAAACCACGTCTTCAACGCCCGTTCTCAAGTAGCTCTGTCCGACGGCGGATACGGAAATTGGTTTGCATCCCATCAGATACATGATTACTGCGATATCGTGAGGAGCAAAACTCCAGAGAGCATTCTCATCGTGTCTCACCTTGCCAAGGTTGACGCGAGTTGAATATATATAGAAAATTTCGCCGAGTTCTCCTTTTTCCACATAGTCCTTGAGGAGCTTTACAGCAGGATGGTATCGCAAGAGATGACCCACCATCAGAACTCTGTTCTTTGACCTGCTGAGAGAAAGCAACTCCTCAGCCTCGTTTGCGTGCAGGGCCAAAGGCTTTTCCACAAAGACGTGCTTCCCTTTTTCGAGGGCTTCCTTCGAAAGGTCAAAATGGGAGGCGGGTTGAGTAGCGATGACCACCGCATCAACCTCGGATGAATTCAGAACCAGGTTGTAGTCTGAGACAAACTCCACGCCCTGAAACGAACTCCTGAGCTTACCAAGAGCGGCCGTATCCTGGTCGCACACAAAACGTATGGAATCTCTGTTGATGCCGTAGAAGTTCCTTATCAGATTAGGTCCCCAGTAACCTGCGCCAATTACTGCCAGTTTAACCATTTTGACCCCCCTGGATGTCCTTGAAGCTATCAATTTCCTCTACTTTCTTTCCTTCGATGAAAAGCGAGAACCAGAGCTCGACATTTATCATCTTCCAGATAAGAAAGCTGTTGTCACTCCTGCCGTGCACGTGATCTGAGACAATCTCAATCGCCCTTCTGCTGTCGAGAATACCCCTGCCTCTCGCTCCGGGTGAATCAAGGAGATTCAGAATAGCACCACTCCGGCGTGAGAACCAAATGTCGATCGGAGTCGGAAAGCCCATCTTGTCACGCCTCGAAAGTATGACATCTGGCACGCTGCCTCTTCCAGCTTGCCTCAACAGGTACTTTGTGAGCCCGTGTCGCATCTTGTACTTGTAAGGCACGGATGCCGCGAGCTCCACGATCCTGTGATCCAGTATCGGAACCCTCGACTCTATGGACGCCGCCATGCTGGCCCTGTCCTCAACATGCAGGAGACCCTGGAGATACTCTTTTAGATCAAAGTACAGCATCAGCTCGAGACTTCCCAACCCCTCTGGCCTCACGGGAGGACTCAACTCTGCAACAAGCCGCTTCATATGGGGTGAGAGCACAGAGTCGGGAGAGGGCGCGGATAATCTCTTGAAAAAGGCAGGAATGTCCACGCTTCCACGATTTCTTAGGAACATCAAGAAATCGGGAATGATAGTTGACGGGGACGATTTACCAAGACGCAGCCTGGCAAGATCCGCAAGTCTCTCCGTGAAGTAAGGCCTGTAGTATTTCGTGTACCCTGCGAAAAGCTCGTCACCACCCTGGCCACCCAGGACTACTTTCACATGCTTCCCCGCAAGAGCAGAGACCACATACTGGGGAAAAACGCCAGCACCCACGACTGGCTCGTCCAGAAACCAGATCAGCAGCGGAAGCTTCTCAAAAAACTCATCCATCGTAGGGATGATTTCGTGATGGTCCGTCTTGCATGCCTCGCTGATTATTCTGATGTATCTTCTCTCGTCGTAACGTGGACCCTCGGCAAATGCGCCCGAGAAGGTCCTTAAGGGTCTGGAAAGCAGCCTGGTTGCGGCGGAAACAACCGTGCTCGAATCTATCCCGCCGCTAAGGTAGGCTCCCAGAGGCACGTCGCTCCGCAACTGGAGCCTCACAGAGTCAGAGATGAGCCAGGCAAGCTTCTCCACGTAATATTTCTCGCCCCTGTCCTCTTCTGTGAAGCTGACGTCCCAGTACTTGGACTTCTTCGCCAGACCTTTCTCAAGAACAAGAACATGACCCGGCTCTAGTTTTCTTACATCGGACAGAAAAGTCCTCTCTCCTGTGACGTAGGAGCGCACCATGTATTCGGCAATCGACGCCACATCAGCCTGGCGTTTGCAAATCTGGTTTTCCAGTAGAGCCTTTATCTCCGATGCAAAGAGGAATTGCCCCTGCTGCTGGGTATAGTAGAGAGGCTTTATTCCGACGCGATCTCTTGCAAGTAGGAGCTTTCTCCTGGGTTTGTCCCATATCGCAAATGCGAACATTCCGTTGAAGTTGTTGACGCATGTCTCACCGTATTCTTCGTAGCTACGAAGCACCACTTCTGTGTCAGACCTCGTGCGGAAGACGTGTCCCTTTGCAGCAAGTTCGTCGCGGAGTTCAATGTAGTTGTAGATCTCACCGTTTAAAACAATCCACACGCTTCTGTCTTCGTTGGGCATGGGCTGGCCACCCAGCTCCAAGTCGATGATGCTGAGCCGCGCGTGACCGAGAGCGATGAACTCATCCAGGTAGAAGCCCTCGTCGTCAGGACCACGGTGCTTCATCACCCGAACCATCCTCTCAAGCGTCCGACGCGTCTCGGGGCTCTGGTTGTCTGCGCCAACTATTCCACAAATCCCGCACATACTGTTACCGCTTTCCTATCTCTGCCTCTATGGCGGCTATTCTCCGCGTGGCGTGTTGCCAGGAGAATCGCC
>Ga0315279_10009855_pt1 | contig 11311 bp, 9 predicted proteins | sample YL17G06_20_MG_FD_203694 | JGI IMG/M metagenome (GOLD analysis project Ga0315279, IMG submission 203694) | Sediment microbial communities from Yellowstone Lake, YNP, Wyoming, USA - YL17G06_20 | ecosystem: Environmental > Aquatic > Freshwater > Lake > Sediment | place: USA: Wyoming | collected...
AGAACGCCTATTGAGACTGTAACGCACACGACCCAGCAGACCTCATTCTTATCACCAACCCTGCGAAACAGCCAAACTGCAGTCTCTTCCACAGCCTCCGCTTCAGGGACAACTCTATGGATTAACGTCACCGCCACGAAGCCTGTCAGCTACTACGTGTCACTGCTCAAATCGACCCAAACCCAACCGTATGTGCAGTTAGCTTGGGAGTTACAAGCACTTCCGGACGCGAACAACGCGACTGCCGTGGCGAAGATCGCATACTTGGCATTGAACGCTACAAATCCGGAAGTCAAAGAAGCTTTCGAGTTGATGATGAAGGGCGGAACACCAGCTCCAGGCGACTTCAAGTACGCTGTTCCAAACTACAATACGGAACTGGAAGTCCTGTACTGGCTGGCGTTGCAGAACGAGTTCAAGAAAGATGACACCTTAGCTCTCGCGGTTGCGATGTCGAATGGTTTCTGGGTCACAGCAGGAGATGAACCGGTCAAACAGACGGTCAAGATAGATGCCAGTAACGTGCTGGCTTTCTTGAGCGAGACCAATGAAATGCAACGCCAACGCGGTTACAGTCAGCTTGAGCAATACCCTCTTGAAGCAAAGATCTTGCTGACCTGGCTTGGTCCAACAAACAACCTCGTCTCTTGGGCAGCACACAGGCTTCAGCACTACTCGGGAAAGAAAGCGAACTTGCACGAGTATCAGTGGAACGTCGTTAGCGTTTCGACGCTGAGAAGCATGAGGGAAGAAATGGTTAGAAGGGGCTGGATCAATGCTGATGCAAATATCGTGGCCGCGAATCTTGAGCGATACTTTTGGTTTTCCGGGAACCGCATAACGCTCTCGCATTGGGACTGGGTCTGCTATGGTCACGGCTGTGCTTCGCCTACAAATGAAACTATCCTGATAGATGGAGAGAAAGTTAGCCCCGTGGGATTCAGGAACATGAATTGGCTATTTCAGTACTATCTGCAAACTGGACGAGGAATCGGTAGCTGCGTCGACGAAGCGCCGTTCATCAGAACATGGCTGTTGTCCTGGGGCATACCCGCGAACAATGTTGATATCGAGAACAAGGAGGTTGGTCATACGTATGCGATCTACTTCGATGCGATTGCTGGCAGCTGGAGAGCGTACTCTGGCCAACTGATAGGTGGAGCCGGAACTCAAGCATCATTTTCGTTGTCGACGGATTTCTATGTTTTCAAACCGCCTGTTCAGCAACGTGGCTACTTCAGTGTATCAGGCTACGGACCAACCGGAGCTCCCTATTTTGATGTCTCTGATTACACCGTCAAAGGGACCACACTCGATACCATAATGAAGATGCTCTCAGCCGGGGTAGGCTCACTCGAAATGAAGCAGTGGCTGCTCTACAGCTAGCTAATCTATGATGGAGGTTAGTTCGATGTCAGTCTCTCAACGCTGGAAGCTTCTAAGCGCTCTGATTCTAATCATTGTGAGCGTCGCCGGTACTGGGTCATACCTGATTTCTAACAAGCCTACAAAACCGTACACAACTAGTTTGATTCCCACGGCCACCGTTACAAGCCTGAGTTTGCCTTCTTCGACTATTTCAAGCACAAGTGCCCAGACATCCACGCCGATGGTGACTACGGCTGCGTCAATCAGTGAATCTCTGTTCCGCCTCGAATCTTCCGGTAATGCACTAAATATCCAGTTCGCACGGGAGTTGCGGAAACTTCCTGATCTGTCGAATGCAATATCCGCGACGAAGAACGTGGATACAAGAATGGCTGAGGCCGTTGAGAGTATGGTTAACGTGGTGTTGTCGGCTGACGACTCTCAACGCAACGCGATAGGTATGATGCTCAAGGAAGGTATTCCAGAGAAGAGAAAGTTCTGTACACCGTTGCAGGCATGGCTGTGGGTAGCCTATGATATACCAGACTACAATCCACTAACTGGTTACTCACTGGATTCACTTCTATACGATGCTTGGTTGGGAACGACAACATCGAACCGTTTCAACTCGAGTAGATGGACCTATGCGGAAGCGAAAGACAGAGTTAACAGCCCTGAAATTGTGAACTGGTTCATTTTTCAATACTTGACTTTTGATATGGCAAGAGGCTCGGTGCACCCGCAGAACGATGAGATTACTTACAAAGTAAGAAGGGGGGTCTGTCGACACGCTGCATACCTTGCGACCGAGTTCCTCACACACAATGGGTATGAAGCCAAGGATGTAACATTCTCACCGGCACGAAACCAAGGTCATACAGTGGGCGCTGTGAAGCTGGGTGATGGAATCTGGGTCGTTGTAGATTTTCGTTGTACTGCCTGCTACCTGCCCATGCAAGGCCCTTTCGGGTCTTACATGGATGTTGCGCATTACGTTGCTGACAGCTTAGGATACAAGACCACTTTCTTCATCGGCATTGAAGACAATTACGAAATCATGGAGAGAAACAATGATCTGCCTTAACCTGATTGTCTCAACGCTATGGTGGAGGGCATTCCTAGCTCTCAGATGAGGCAACGGCTGCTCTACAGCTAGCTGGTTGAATAAAGTGAATAGAAGGAGATTCCTGAAGTATGCTGCATCACATCATCAGTTCACGAAGTCTCTCAACCAGTTTCTCCTTTCTGTCGTACATCTCTTCCTCAAATAGTGAGATGAGTCTGTTCACTAACCGCTTGTAGGGAGTTACAAGCTCATTCACCAGAACATACTCTACAAACTCATGCCGCAACGTATCCAAGGCCTTTGTTTGGTCCGTTTCATAGATCTTGATGATTCCACCGCCGACTTCTCCACTCTTCGGACCGTTGTTTGGTGCCCATTGAAGCTTGAGTTCCTGGCCTAGCTGGAATTGTTGTTTCAAACGGACAAGCTCAGTCTCCAGTCGTTGAAGAGTCTCACTGATGCAATTCTTAGATGCCTTGGACATTTTCAATTCACCAGAATCGAAGGTCTCGTATCTGAGCTAGTAGCCGAGAAAGGAGAACAAGCTCACGCTCAGCGTCAGAGCCGCAGCGAGGGCACTTCAAGAAGAAACTCCTCCAAGAGAATCGTGAAATCAGAACAGGTTGACGAACTGCTCGCAGAAGGATTGGAACCTACGATGACTCTACCTGACGGCAGAGTAGTAATGCAAGTAATCTTGGAATGAATTGCTGACACTTGCTGGACTAGTCTTATTGGTTTGAACAACGTAGTCCTAGCAGCGAGTAGGTTTCGGACAATAGGATGTGAGAAGGGACACGGCAATGGGGTCCGTGGGTCAAGTTGGGCTTGTGGTTGTTCTGGTGGCATTGTTCCTCTCCGGTTTCCTACTCCAGGTCGGCGCTAGCAGGTTGATGTCATCTTACCAGAGGCCCCAGGGGATCGTGGATGTTCCTACATTTGATGCAGCGTTGCGTCAGGTAAGCCCTGAGGTTACGAACATCATTCGGATGGACGGTATTTTCGTTCAAGACGGAATAGTCGACTCCAACGAAAAGGCGATGGCTATGAGCATAGCTGAACGTTTCCCCAACCCAACGGAATACGTTCTTCAGAACCAACTGGACAAGCCTACGACTGTCTCAGAGAACGGCGCTTCAAAGAACTTCAACAGGAGACTACAGACGGAAGATCTTGTCATCTACTTCAACAATCAGCCCATCTCTCAGATATCCGAGGTGCTGATAGTCTCGGAATTTGGGGTAAAGATGGCGTCAGCATTCTTGAACTATGTCCCGCACGGAAGCTTCGGCATCTACCTCTTCGACTCAAGAGAAGACAGGAACAAGGTTTCCGAATACGAGGTGCACTATCCCAACATCTACGTCTGGTACTCTCATGGAGAGATGAGTCTGAAGAATTTCCTGATTCACGAGCTTACGCACATGGTTGAGATAGATTACTATGGGCGGCATTGGTGTGAAGGCACTCAATGGTCTTGGATCAATGAAGGGATAGCCGATTACGTCGGTTGGGAGCATTTCTGGAATACCGGATTCGTTGATTTGCGGCAACATTATCCTGCTGTGAACCTCACTCAGGTAGTGTCCTGTGATAGTTGGGAGAAATACAGGCGCACAGAAAATTCCATGGTCTATCCGGAAGCGCAGTCTGTCATCGAATATCTTGTAGAGACCTACGGACATGAAAAGGTTGTCGAGATTCTCCAGAATTTCAAGACTGGACTTTCGCCCGATGACGCACTGAAGAAATTCATTGGAGTGGGCATGACTGGGCTGGAAGCCGAATGGCGCGGTTGGCTCGCAGACGTGTTCGTCGACAGCGATAATGATGGATTGAATAATTCGAGAGAAAAATACTACAAGACTAATCCTAACGTGCCCGACACTGACGGTGACGGGCTCCTAGATGGCGCCGAGGTCAAGCTGGGAACCGATCCTACGAACTCCGACACGAATGGAGATGGATTGCTGGATGGTGCCGAGGTGAGGATAGCTGTTGACGGATACATGCGTGACTGGAACGCTTTGAAGATTGGCCCGTCAGTCGTTGACCCCCAAGGCGACAACAAAGGCGGAGTACAAGGCACAGACATCAAGTCAGTATATGCAGCCCTTGACGACAAGTACATCTACCTAGCATATCATCTGTATGACCGAATCAACAAACAGCAGAGAGTGCAGTTCTGTTTCGGTATCGACACTAACGGAGATGGAACTTGGGAGTATCAGCCAGGATTCGACCTCTACGGCAGAGCATGGCTGTGGAACCTCACTCAAGGAACAGACTACTCGAACATGACGAAAGTCTCAACCCTATACGAAGGAACCGTCGACGCAAATGAAGCCGTCGAGTTCAGAATGAACCTTTTCGCGGTAGGATATCCGAAATCGATGTGGATCGAACCCTACGATGTCATAGAGCATAACGGACAATACATGGCAGCAGACGGAACAAATCGATTCCACATAAATACTGTGAGCAACAAACTGCCACAAACCACTAATCCACTGGTGCCTGACTCAACAGCAACGACGATTAGGAGCACGACACCTACCGAATCCGCCACGATTGCGCTAACCACTCTCACGACAACTGCATCAACTATCCCCACAACATCGACCGAAGTGTTCACGACTCAACCATTCGCGGTTGCAGGCATCGTACTCGTCATTACTGCGGCAGTTGGAGTGCTCTTCCTGCGGAGACGTAGGAAGTAGGATTCATTTGAAAAGCGAAGGCTCGAAACTGGTTGCGATCCTTCTCGTGGCAATCGTCATTGCAGCCGGGCTCGGATACTGGCTCCTTGTCCCAAGAATGCCCACTGAGATTGTAAGCTACACAACTCAGCAAACTTCTCTACCTCCGTCATCTGAAACCATAGCGACATCGACCTCGTCGACAACGCTCACTCCCGAGACGACTCTATGGCTCAATGTCATCGCCACTCATCCGGTCAACTACTACCTGTCCCTGCTCGAATTGAACGGATCTCAGCCATACGTTCAGCTTTCGAGAGAGCTGCGCAAGCTTCCTGAAATTGGAGTCTATGTTCAATTTGCCAATGCGACTGCTGTGGAAGAGATTACCTATCTGGCGTTGAATGCCACGAATCCCGAAGTGAAAGAAGCTTTCATGCTAATGTTGAAAGGAGGGACACCTGACCCTGGAGATTTCCAATATCCAGTTCCTAACTACAACACTGAGCTTCAAGTTCTCTACTGGCTTGCGGTGCAGAATGAGTTCAAGAAGGATGACACGCTTGCGCTCTCCATCGCAATGGTCCATGGACTCTGGGTTACGATGGGGGACGATCAGGTAAGAGAGTCTGTCAGGAATGATGCCAGTCAGTTGCTTCAATACTTCAGGGAGACCAACGAACTACAGAAACAGAGAGGATACTACGCGCTAGAAGACTATCCATTGGAAGCGAAGCTGTGCCTCGCATGGACCGGAGGCGTGACACCGGCCTGGGGAGAATACGGGTTATCAACCCACATCTACAGCAGAGACTACACTCGCAGAAGAGTTGACATCAAGGCATACCGTTGGGACAATGTGAATGTGACGACGCTTGGAGATATGCGCCAGATGATGGATGAGAAAGGATGGTCCGGCAAGGATATCGATCAGGTGGATGCAAAGATCGAACAATACTTCTACATAGAAGGCAGACGAGGGTTCGAAGACACGTGGCGCACCGATCACTGGATCTATTCTGCTGAAGGCAAGTATGATGTTCAGATCGTGATTGCTGGAGAGAAACATCGGAGTTGGTTTCTCTTCACCCCTAACTATCAGTACGACTTCTATCTTCTGAACGGATACGTCACCGGCAACTGCATGGATGAGACAGTCTTCGCTGGAGCATGGCTCAAATCTTGGGGTATTGCGTCAACAGGGATATGGAGCCAAGCCGAGCCTGACACAGGCCACATTTACCCAACCTACTATGAGCCAGGCAGCAGAACTTGGAAAGCATGTCCCGACCAGCTTGCTTGGTACATTGAAGAGTCGCAATACCTTGGCAAGGAGGTCACGCTCGTATTCTTTAACGTCTACAAGCCACCCGTCAAACAGGCAGGATACGTTCGTGTCTATACTCTCCTTTCGAAATGGTTCGGAGGAAACATGTACACCACGTTCAAAAAGGGATTCACGCTCGACTCAATACGCGAGGCATTCTCCAAAGGAGTCGCCACAGCCCAGATGAAGCAGTGGCTGCTCTACAGCTGAGGTAGAGCACCGAGCCTAATCAATTGCTTTTTGAAAAAGACCAACCTGACCGAAGGGTAGTAACGCAAACCATTCGACCCAATGTATTTGAGCACAGATGGTAACACTACTTGGAGAGGAGCTGAAGGAAGCGCTCTCTCACAAAAAAAACCTGTGGCAATCCTCATCTCTCTTCTCTGCACACAACAACGCTACGTGCTCGTGTCTATTGGCAAGTTCTAGAAGTTTCTGTAATCCCTTCTCTTCGTCAACCAGTTGTATATTGTCGATATTTCGCGTCTTATTGCCGAGTTCAGGGATCCAGATGTATCTGCCTTTCAGTCTCTTCTCAAGTTGAGGTCGCGTATACGTTGCGAGATAAGCATGGTTAGAGTCTTCTCGTACGTCAACAACCAGATCGAGGCTCATCTGCTCGATTTTGGCAAAGAAATCAGTTGGCCTAGTTCCGCCATAGCCTATGAGGGAAATCTTCATGACATAACACCTTGTACTTGGTTCGATTTGCGGACGGTGCATTGAGCTTAGACAATCTACCGAAAGTTGTTCAGAGACTTGCTTCTACCTGTAAGTTCATAATAGATATTCTTCAGGTCCCTTGCTCTGGTGGAATCAAGTCGTCTCTTCAGGTCATTCATGATGTTGGCGAATCCTGTGCTTCCAGTCGCCAAGAGCAGTCCGTATAGCGGCCTGTTCTCTTCGTCTCTCACATCAATTCTGAAGACTGTTCTTCTGATCCCATTAATCGAAACGAGCTCAGCTCTGAAATGGTCTATCAGCTGCTCGTAGCCTTCTAGACGAAACAGATTCTCCTCCGACTCTCCAAAATACTTGCGCAGGGAGTTAATGTACGATGGGTCGGTTTTTGCTTTTTCCACATTTCTTGCCACGCCTTCTGTGAAATTGAATATCATGTCCCCTTTGCCTCGGCTCAGGAGAGTTCCTACGGTGGACCATTCAGTTTCCGTGTAACCTTCAGGGTCGAGGAGGGCCAAGAAGCAGGAATGTTCCGGGTCCACACGATATATTTCGTTCAAAATCCTTGGCAATGCAACGTTACAGTCCTCCTTGGTAACCTCGTGCTCTTTGTTTTGTAGGCTCGCTGCAATTCGGCCCAATCGGTTCTTCAGAAGGGCTGCCTTCGCCATGTCGCTTTCAATGAAATAGTACTTCTCAAAATGAGGAGACGTTGTTTTAGCTGCTAGCGCAACGATCGCCGATCCAGGGAAGATGTCTCCTTCTACTCTCAATACCCCTGAGCCAGCTAGAAGGTCCAAGTAGAAGCAGTGTGTGAAATTGCCAGTGAGCGCTAGTCTTCCGAACTGAGGGATCAAGTAGTTGATAGCAATCAGTTTCTTCAGCGACCAAAACCCGTACTCAACGTCTTGGGGTGATGCGCTGTCTGCTCCGAGATAGCGATTCTTAATTTCCAGCAGGTATCCCAGATGCCTCTTAATCCAATCGTATTGTTACGTTGTACGCCTGCGTTTCACTCGCTCTTTATCAACGCCACTTGTTCGCAACTTCGGCCACCACTCACATTCTTAGCATGCAAAGCGGGCAGCAACGAGAGACTCCCAGGGTATCCATTCCACTCCCTGCCATCAAGTAATCTCCCTCCAGACTTTGGCTTTGGACCACCAACCTGCTTGAAGAAAAATGCAACACCTTCGCTCAGGCACTGGTCCCTTACCGTTCTGACCCAGTCAAGGTTGATCGGTCTATGAAGAGGACCTGATTCACCGCCAACTATGACCCAATGAATCTCTGATAGGTCAAGCCTGCGGACTGGTGCGATCAAAGGTTCGAGGCTGAGAAATCGAATTCTTGCTTCTACGTTTCTTAGATGGTCTATTCTAAACTTGTAAGCGTCGGATTCAACCGAAACCCCACACCAGACATTGTCTGGAAAACGACCTATCCTCTGTGAATATTTCATCATTCGCCAAGAACGTTTGGTGAGTATCTGGTAGGCATGTTGAGGTGTCTGTCTGATTATCTCAAGGACTTTATCAAGATAGTCGAAAGGAATCTTCTCATGAAAGAAGTCGCTCATCGAGTTCGTGAATATAATCTTAGGCTGTTTCCAATGCAATGGCTTCTCCAACATTTCAGAATGGAGATGCAATTCATCAGGTTTCCACTGGTAGGTGGGAAGGCCCAATCTTCTAAGCCTGGGGTATTCTCTGAACATGTAGCAGTATTTGCAGCCTTCACTGATCTTTGTGCAGCCGGTGGCCCAGTTCCATGTGGCGGTAGTCCATTGTATTGAAGATCTGTCTGCCAAATGCCTTTCAACTCCTAGTGTCAGTTTTCATTGCTTATCATCTTTCCTAGTAAGGAGTCAAACAGAGAGCGAGCCGAATTTCGAACCTATCTGCATTGATACATATGTTCCAACACGGAAATCGGCTTAACCTCATGATTTCAAATCACAATGGAGGTGTATCATATGAGATCATTTGGTGAGGTTGTGCCTGAGAAGAAGAGCTTCAATGTGGATACGAAAGTTCAATTCTCTGATTTGGTTGGAAAGAGCTTCGTGGTTCTTGATTACGAAATGTTTCCGTCAAAGTTTGAGGGCTGCGACAAGTTCGCAGTGATCTTGGTCAAACAGAACGGAGGCCAAGCAGTCACTACTACCAGTTCGAGAGTGATAATGGATCAGCTTGAGAAGATCAGGAAAGAGCTGCCCGTCAGAGTTAAGTTGGAGAGACGAAACAAGTACTTCACGTTCAGTTAGTCTCGCTAAATATCCAAGTGTAGCAGCATAACAATAATCTCTAGGGAAGCTCTGTCGGTCACTCGGACAATTGTGAAAGTACACGTTCAATGGAAAATGGGCACTTTCACCAAGACAAATCATCTACCAGTGGGAGAAGGTACAAGAACCTGAGAAGCTCCAGTGGAAGTTAGATAGACGCTGGGGTTGTCGATTGCTTAAGGCTGACGATGCCTTGGCATTGTTTTGCAAATCTTAGGGAAGTTCATCCTCAACTGAATCAATCTCCTTGCCTTTGAGCTTGACCTCTATTTTCATTCTAACCCGTAGCGAAGGACAGGTTTCTTAAGTCTAGTCCAATGTTGCGTTGACTATCTTGGAGAAATCAATAATGAAGCAAGCCGAACGATATGCGAGAAGGAATTTCATCAAGCATGCAGCGGCTGTTGCCGTGGGTGGGACTGCCTCACTTGCACTTGCTATGAGAGATAGAACTGTGAATGCTGCCGATCTGCCGGAATCTTCTGTGATCAACATGAAATACTACACGATGGACAAACCTGGATATTCTGTCCCGGCATCTGTTCAGATGGTTCTAGGATATCTACTAGACCCAGTCGAGCCGCCATCACAAGACGTTTTGGCTGGAGAGATGTACAACACGCAAGATCACATGTGGTATGTCGTAAATTCATTTAGGAATAGAGGTTTTGTCAATGCAACAGATCCTAGAACACTCGATAATGCAGATCTCTACAAATCGCATCTTTCCAAAGGCTGGCCTGTCATAGCGCGAGGTATGCTTGGCACTGCTACGGAGAATACGGGTTCTCAACATACTGTTGTCGCGATTGGATACAATTCTTCAGAGATCATTTTTCACGATCCAGGAGCGGGGGGACCAAATAGGCACATGAAGTATGATGACTTCGTGCAGGCCGCTCTGGGTCGGCCTGGAGAGACCGTGGTTCCGTATACTGGAAAGGCATGGGAGGTACCAGAATTTCCTTCCTATGGACTGCTCGTGGCGATTCTTGCACCTCTCGTTATTACGCAATTTGCAGCGAGAAAGGCTGACAGAAGAACTCGGACAGGCGTCGACAGAAGCTTGTAGTCTTATGCAATACGTCATGATTAGCCAAGTGAAATAGCTGTTAGCAGAAGTGAGTTACCAAGTAGGGATCACACCTGTTATCAATCACAATTCTTGTAGCACGCTCGGAATACAGTTCTTTCCATCCTACTATGTCGAAGCCAAGAGTCGGATGAGACTCTTCGATCGAACTTACGGTGGAGGCTCTAGTTGAACAGTTGTGGACAGAATCGAATGTCAATTAGCCTTTCGACGAGAGCACTGCGTGTTTGCGTGTTAAACATGCGGCTCAAGTGTTTCGCGGTTTTCACCATTCTTTCGTTGCTTTTTGGATTTGTTTCCGCATGTCAGCCAGTCTCTTCAATGACAGAGAACGAAGGGCATGCAACTTTCACTACCATTGGTTCGACAAGCCGAAATGGAGATACTGGAGTCATGGATAACGCGGCTGGCTGGGTGCATGCGCAGACCTCAAACAGAGGGCCTCAAGTGGTGATAGTGATACTGGTGGAGTTTCCTGACCTCAGGCATTCGAGCCCGAAGGAGTCAATACGCAATTCGATCCTCAGAACGGTTAGTCAATACTACTCAGAGGTGTCGTACAACGCAACCTGGGTAGTTGGTGAAGTTACTGACTGGATCATGATGCCTTCATTGTTCCGCAGCTACGGTAACATGGGTCATGCAGCTAGTTGGGATCAGCGTGAGAAACTAGTGCGAGATGTGGTGAGCGTAGCGGACAAGGGAGTTGACTTCAGGAAGTATATGCAAGTGGTCATCGTTGTACCAGTAGGAGCATCTCTGGTGAGTTATAGTCTCACTCAACGAC
>Ga0315279_10009857_pt1 | contig 11309 bp, 11 predicted proteins | sample YL17G06_20_MG_FD_203694 | JGI IMG/M metagenome (GOLD analysis project Ga0315279, IMG submission 203694) | Sediment microbial communities from Yellowstone Lake, YNP, Wyoming, USA - YL17G06_20 | ecosystem: Environmental > Aquatic > Freshwater > Lake > Sediment | place: USA: Wyoming | collected...
CCAGGCGGCAAGCCAGTCTTATCGCTGCCTCGTCAACTTTGGTTCCGTTTACAGGAACCAGGACCTTTCTGATACTATTAAGCATTGTCTTCAGGTTGCTGTGGATCCTTTATGTTCGCTGATTATTCTCTTCTTGCGTATTATAGTGCCATTTGTAAAATCTTGCAAAGTCTGTTTACTAAGAGAGCATTTGCTTATCATCTTTCAACCCCTAAGTCCCCCAAGTCTTGGGGGACTTTAAGGTGGGGGAACCCCTAGACCCCCTCCAGAGGTGGAAGCCTCTCTGACTCGCCGGATGCCAGACAATCTCGTGAATAGTGAGTTGTTTGTTAATCATATTGATTAGTAAACAGGAGTGCAAAGTCTGTTTGCAAGAAGGATCCAGTCGTTATCTATCTTCAAGGTTGTGCAAGCATTGGCAGCCCGAGGCAGATAAGTCTGTCTGTAATCTCAAGTCACGTTGACGCAACCTGTGTTATCAGCTAAGATTAATATCATGGTGCAGGAGAAGGAATTCATGAGCGCTGTCATTGAGGTTGAGAAGCTGCGCAAGAGCTACGGAGAGATTAAAGCAGTCAATAACATCAGCTTCACTGTAGCCCAGGGGGAGATATTCGGAATGTTGGGCCCGAATGGGGCGGGTAAGACTACCACTATGGAGATAGTGGAAGGGCTTCGGCCTGCTGATTCAGGAACAGTCTCTGTATTGGGGATGGACATAAAGCAACGCTCGCGGCGGATCAAGGCGAGCATCGGAGTGCAACTGCAGACCACGTCACTATATCCCAGGCTTAAAGTTCATGAAGTGATAGAGCTTTTTGGCAGTTTCTTTCCCAAAGCTGTTTCGCCTGACGAACTTATTAAGCTCGTGGGACTAGAGGATAGCCGCGACAAACTGTGCATTAATCTTTCGGGCGGGCAGCAGCAACGGCTATCGGTGTCCCTCGCGCTGGTCAATGATCCTCAAATCCTTTTCCTGGATGAGCCTACCTCCGGCCTTGACCCTCAAGCCAGGCACAATATCTGGGACCTGATCAAGCTTCAACAGGAGAGGGGCAAGACTGTATTCTTAACCACGCACTACATGGAGGAAGCTGAGCGTCTCTGTGAACGCGTAGCGATTATCGACCACGGCGAGATTATCGCTACAGACAGACCCGATAGGCTGATCAGCGAGCATTTCAAGGAAGAAGCTATAGAGTTCCAATTGGATCAACCGCTTGGTGATGAGGTGCTTCATCAGTTGGCGGGGGCAACCAACGTAGTGACGGAGAATGGCAGGGTGACAGTGTACTCTAACTCGGTGCCGGTCACTATCTCAGCCCTTATGGACGTGGCCAAACGAAGGGACATGAAATTGACTGACCTATACGTAAGGAGAGCTACCCTCGAGGACGTTTTCCTGAAACTAACTGGCAGGAGAATTCGAGATTGAAAGTCCTAAGGAAGCTCTTGGTCTCAGATATCAAGCAGTTTTTTAGAGAGCGTTCAGCCCTCTTCTGGACATTCGCTTTCCCCATCTTCTTCATTCTCATCTTCGGCGCTGTTTTCAGTGGTGGGAACAATGTCACTTTCAACGTAGGTCTGGCAGTAGAGGACAACTCACCTACAGCCCAACAGGTGTCTGGGATGCTGCAACAGGTACTTGCCTTCAAGTTGTATATGGGCAATCAGAGCACTGAACTGCAGGCGCTGAAGAACGGCGACAGAAGTGCGGTAATAGTTGTGCCTGCGGGCTTTGGGGAAAGCGTATCCAAAGGTGGTAATGCCACGGTAGACGTCTATTATGACCCGACCCAAAGCTCAGCGGCGCAGGTGCTCTTGCCCATCATCACACAAATGTTGGAGAGGTTTGGACAGCCAACGCCGCTCATTAATGTGAATCCAGTGACGTTGCAGACTCACGAGATCCGAGCCATAGACTATCTAACGCCGGGCATCCTGGCTATGGCTATAATGCAGTTGGGCATCTTCGCTGCGATGCCTCTGGTAGTGCAGCGGGAGAACCGCGTGCTCAAACGGCTGGGTGCTACACCGGTAAGACGTTCCACGATGATTTTGAGCACAGTATTATTCCGGCTAATTATCGCTATAGGACAAGCTGCGCTGATCATTATCGTCGCCCGGTTGGTGTTCCACGTCCCTATGCTAGGGAACTGGTTTTTCCTTGCAGGCATGGTTATATTGGGGGCGTTGACGTTTCTGACTATGGGATTCATGATGTCAGCTTTTGCGAAGACTCAAGAGTCAGCTATGCCTCTGCTCATGATGGTGCAGTTTCCCATGATGTTTCTCTCGGGGATTTTCTTCCCTGTGGAGATGATGCCGGGCTTCATGCGCCCTATAATGGATGCCATGCCGTTAACTTATCTGGGCGATTCGATCAGGCAGATAATGGTGCAGTCTTCGGCCCTGCATTCTCACTTAGTCAATGTGGGCGTGCTTGCGGGCTGGTTCATAGTTTGTCTGGTAGTGGCTGTGCGCTTCTTCAAGTGGGAATAATTTCCAAAAAGTCGTTCGTGGTTCGGAAGGCTTACCACGAGCGGTACACCTAAGCTTTGAACGCCTCGCTTGCCAAAGTCTCGGTGGTGGTGCTAGAATCAAGCAAGGTAAAGCAAAACTTGTCCCTGTAGCTCAGCAGGATAGAGCAACTGCCTTCTAAGCAGTGGGTCGCGCGTTCGAGTCGCGCCAGGGACGCCATAGCTTCAAAATCGTAGATTTAACTGGTTTCCGTTTTTTCCTCGGTAGCTTCACAAATTGCAGTTCCGCACCAAGGCAGTGAGTCGCGGATTCCGCCTTTTACGACCCAGTGCCTTGTCCAAATCCCCTGAGTCACACTGTCGTCACATCCCCATCATAGACATTGAAAAATCTTGGAAAAACCAAAGCATTGTATCTAAACACCCGTTTTTCGCTCATACATGCTTCATTGCCTCAAATCACACCCTTCTGATCAGGGGCTTTTATAACTGGGCTCAAATCGAACCTACCAGAGTGCTCCAATCGCTCGCTGTAGTAGCTGCGCGCACGGGCATTCACAAAATGCCTATCAAGGCTACCCCAACACCGCCCTGTAGTGCTTCATGCTATCTGAGAAGGGTTAATTCTGGCTTCTCTATTTCTTGGCTCCACACTTTTTCCCAAGAATAACCTTGTCTCCATTTCGGAAACCCCTGAATTTGAAGAAGCTCTTCAATTGCTCGTCACCATCTCTCAAAAGCACTTGTGCATTGACTTTGTTTTGCTCACACGCCTCACAAAAGGCTTCAACCAGCCTTCGACCTATGCCCAAATGCCGATAATTACGGTGTACCACAACCGCGTGTATCCAGCCTCCCATATCGTTCCCATACCAAACTGAACGTATGTCTCCCAGAAGAAAGCCCACTACCACTTCGTCCAGCTCTGCTACAAAATTCGTAGTCGGACAATATGCCTTATCCTCAGCCCCAGCTTCTATTTGCCATGACATAGCTCGTGGGAGGCCAATCAAAGACTTGCCTATTACCTCTAATTTAGGTATATCTTCGTCAACCATGCGACGAATCACCATGATTTTCTCTTCGATTTGCAATTACTTAACCTCCATCCCTTCCAGAAATTACAAATGTCCTCCCTCCCTGACAGTTGGCAGGAAGAAGAGGACCCCACCTGCACCTTAAGCCAGACTATCTCCTGGCAGCCACGACTTTCCCCGCTTGGCTTCGAGTGCTACTGTTTTTCAGGACTGCTGAAAGCTCGTGGTCTCCGATTACATCCTCAACCCATTTGCTGAAATCGTTCTTATCCGCAGTGACGTGGTATCGGAAGGTATCATCCGACATTTCCCGTAGAGCGACGCTGAGTTCATCCAAGTTCTTTATCACGCGGCCATCGTGGCACCTGAATACCTTGTCTGCTGCAACATCTGATAGACACGATTTGCTTACCGCCTTGGTCATTGCAAGGAGCGCTCTATCTCCGCTCTTGCCTATCCTATACATCTTAGTCCCGCATACCGGGCACATACCCTGAGTCGCTGGCCTTCCATTCTTCATGGTTACGCTCTTGGCATTTTTCATTTCCCTTTTTGTACGGCACTTCACACAATATCCTTGCATCAGACTATCTCCTATCTTTTTTCTAGAATAGCCCGTTTACTGAGTTAAAATCGGGGAGTGAACTGTATCGTCATTCAAGTCCGAGCCCCAGTCTCTTCTCTGCCCTAGCAATTATCTCGCGGGTAGTGTCAATCATATCCTGACTTACGGAGACCGAGGTGATACCCCATTCTACAAGCTTCTCGGTAAGCTCAGGGTAAACTGATGGCGCCTGCCCACAGATGGAGCAGGTAACACCCATGCTCTTGGCTACTTTAACGGCTCTTTCCAAGAATATCATGACAGCTTCATCCCGTTCATCGAAGAGTTTGGCCAGTTTGGCGTTATCCCTGTCGACACCCAGGACAAGCTGGGTCAGGTCATTGGAGCCGATGGAGATGCCGTCGATACCCACAGCCAAGAACTTATCCAGCAGGATGACGTTAGACGGCACTTCAACCATCATCCAGAGCTTGAAGTCGTCGGAGCGCTTCAGCCCCTCGGCTTCCATAATCTCTTTGGTTCTGGCTAGCTCTTGGACGGTTCTGACGAAGGGAATCATCACCCAGAGATTATTATACTTCTCCCTCACCTTCTTTATTGCGGCTAGCTCTAACTTGAATGTGTCAATATCGTAAATGTACCGCGAGGCTCCTCTGTAGCCAAGCATGGGGTTCTCTTCAATCTCTTCGTACTTTTCACCACCCTTCAAAGCTCTGTATTCGTTAGTCTTGAAATCAGTAGTCCTGTAGACTACCTGGCGAGGGTAGAATGCCTTGGTAAAGGCAGTTAACCCTGCCGCAAGCTTATCAACAAATTCCTGACCTCGATTCTGTTCAATCATGTAACTGGGGTGCTCACCGATCTGAGCTACTATAAACTCAGCCCTCAGCAGACCTATGCCATCTACGTCACGAGAAGCAACCCTATCAACTAGCTCTGGTTGTGCCAAGTTTACCAGGAGCTTGGTCCTGGTCTTTACTTTAGCTCTGGCTTTAGCCTCTTCCTTTTTGGCAATTTCTATTTTACCCGCGAAGACCTTGCCGTTTCTGCCATCCACAGTAATCATCTGTCCGTCTTTCAGCATCTTCGTTGCCTTTATGGTACCAACAACACAGGGGATACCCATCTCACGGCTGACAATGGCAGCATGGGCGGTTCTACCGCCACGGTCGGTAACAATAGCGACTGCTCGCTTCATAGCCGGAACGTAGTCGGGCGTGGTCATTTCAGCAACCAGCACATCACCTTCAACCACCCTGTCTATTTGAGAGGGGTCGGTGACTATTTTCACAGGCCCCCAGGCAACACCAGGACTGGCGGGTGCTCCTGATAGAAGCGCTTCCGCTGGAATCTCAAGCCCGGCCTCAACCGTTTCCTTGATGGTGGTTACCGGCCGGGTTTGCACTATATAGATTTTGCCATTCTCCTTTGCCCATTCAATGTCCTGGGGGAATTGATAATGTTCCTCTAAACGCTTCCCTATTCTGGCCAGAGCAATAATGTCCTCGTCACTTATCTTTTGCTGCGCTTGCTCTTCAGGGGTGAGGACAATTTTCATATTAGCGTCTTCACCTCTGCCGTTTTTGTTTCTGATAAGTTTCCATTCCTGCTTTTTGACTTCTTTTTCGATAATATTCAGCTCATCTTTGCTAACAACAAAGTAATCAGGAGTTACATCACCCGAGACGATCATTTCGCCAAGTCCATGGATGGCTTCTATGGTTATCTTATTACGGTCACTCGTTATTGGTTCCACGGTGAACATCACTCCGGCAGCTTCAGACTGAACCATTCTCTGTACCGGAACGGCGATGCCTACTGTAGAGTGGTCAAAACCGTGATGCACACGATAAAAGATGGCGCGTGCCTCGAAGAGAGAGGCCCAGCATTTAATAACGGCGCACAGGACCTCATCCTCATCTTCAACATTGAGATATGTCTGCTGCTGGCCGGCGAATGAAGCTTCGGGCAAGTCTTCCGCAGTGGCTGAAGAGCGAACGGCAACCAGGCCCTTGCCCATTTGTCTATAGGCATTGCGAATCTCAGCGGCTATTTCTGGCAGCATCGGGGCTTCTGAGAATATCTTTTTTATCTCGGCAGAGACTTCCTGGAGCTGTTTGATATTATTAACATCCAGTGTCCCCAGCAGATCGTAGATTTTCCTCTCGATTCCAGTTCTTTGTAGAAAGGTGAAATAGGCATCGGTGGTTATGATAAAGCCCGGGGGCACGGGGATATTGGCTTTGGTCATTTCACCCAGATTTGCCCCCTTGCCACCGACGAGGCGCAAATCATTTTTGGTGACTTCATCGAACCAGACGACAGCCCTGTGCTTTATTCCCATATCCTTCCTGCTTCCTATTTCTTTGACTCTGGTTATGCTTACCATCAATTTTACCTCCAGGAGAGCAGGAGAGCAAGTTCGGCCTCACCCACCTCATAAAATGTCTGATTTGCCGCACTCTGGGGAACCTAAGGTAATGAAGTGTATTTGACACCGTTTTGCCCATTTCCAGCGGGCCTCGGACGCGGTGAACCCGTCCGGTTAGATGATCTCAACGAGTTCGATATCGAAGATAAGGTCTTTCCCCGCCAGGGGATGATTTGCGTCCAGCGTTACGCTGCATTCCGAGACATCGATCACCTTTACCAGGGATACCTTGCCATTCTGTTGACAGATATCAAGTTCCAGGCCGACGGATGGGTTGACGTTCTCGGGGAACTTGTTCCGGTCAACTGCCACTACCATTTGTTCACGGCGTGGGCCGTATGCTTCACCGAACGCGATCTTGACGGTTCTCGATTTGCCTGGTTTCATCCCGACCACCGTTTCCTGAAAGGCCGGTATCAGCATGGACTCCCCGATCTTGAATTTTAGGGGGTTATACCCGCACGAGGTTTTAAATACTGTGCCATCATCTAATCGGCCAGTGTAGTGAATCCTTACAGTATCACCACTTTTTGCTTGTGCCATTCGCTTCTCCTTCCAGCCCGACAGTTGGAAAGTAAAAGGTTCTATTCCCAAGTTACACAACGGAATAGGTCAGCTCTTGGTGCCTGGAACATCATGGTGCACATTGCTGGGTCTAGCGTACCAGGTTCTTTGGATGGTGCCCCACGAACTACAAAACTGCTTGCTCGCTCCGCACTTCTTACAGACACCAAAATTACTCGCATTGATTAACCAGTGATGGATGCACTCCTTGCCATCGCCATTAGACTGTTCCCGCTTATTCTCCATCTCAAACCTCCCACGGGCAGAATGGGAAAACTCCTTCCAACAACCTCGACCTATTATTTGCCTTTACCGAAGGCATAATGCCTGGCTTGGCTCTTCAGAATTGGCAGCCACGGATGTAGTGGCTGTGCGAGGTCCTGGTCAAATCAGCTTAGGAGCACTTCTAGGGGAAGCGCTTACGAGCGGTAAAAGCGAAGGACATGGTGTGATGCAGACAACATGATGCGTCACAAAGAGGAACCGGGCACCATTCCCAACTGCCCGTTATCCCCAGCCTAAACCACCAAACCGATTTGATAGAGTAGAGCGGAAGCTAGCTGCTTCCCTTGTCTCTACCGCTTCGTTTTTGAGTAGCAGTCGGAGCAGTACACCGGTCGCCCCTCTCGGGGCTCGAAGGGAACCTGGGTGTCCTTGCCGCAAGTGGCACATACAGCAGGATGCATCTCCCTCTGCTGTCGGTAGCCTCCGCCTCCGTTGCCATACCCATTACCGCCGCGCTGTACTTTTCTGGCTGCCCGGCAGTCAGGACAACGCCCGGGATCATGGGTGAAGCTCTTGGAAGCGAAGAATTCCTGCTCGGATGCGCTAAAGGTGAAGCCTGTGTTGCAGTCTGAGCAAGTTAGAGTCTTGTCCGCATAGCTCATGGATGACCTCCTTTTTGAACTTATGACCTGAAAAGAGTCTGATCATCCAAGGCCTGGGGAATGCCTGTGTAATAGAACAGGTCGGGGAATAGCAAACTTTGAACAGGTTGTTATGTAAATTATAACAGCGAATTATGATTTGTCAAGCTTACGAGCGTTTCTTTCAGAGTGAAGTCCTTTCCAGGCGATTATATTGCTCTAAAACCACTTGGTTCTGGGCACTTTAACTTTTAGAATTGAACATTTCGCTACTTTGTTACCTTTGCTCACAATCGGGACTTCTGTCACCTGGGCGAACGAAGTAGTTGGCAAATCACCCTAGCCTGATTTCGGCATCCCTATCCATCTCGGAGTTCTGTTCATGTATTTGCGATATGAGTCACCATATTTATCAAGAAGGAAACGTTCTTCAGCGGATATCACAATGTTCCACAACACTATCCATAGCACTGCAAATAGGAGAAGAACCCAGGAGGCACAGGCGATCCCTATGCCAGTGTATAGTAAAAAGCCACTCAAATAAGTAGGGTGTCTCGAAAACCGGTAGACTCCACTGGTGACCGGCTCGCCGAGAGGGGTAGCAGCAAAAGCAACATTGAGATCAGGGCAATCTTCTTCATCTTGTTATTCTCCTTGCATAATAATTAAGGACTAGCAAGAGATCTATTAAGTGCCTTTGTCTTTCATCATTATGGCCACCTTCCAATTCTAATGTCAAATTCATTTTATAAGCCCTCTAGTTCTAATATAATAATACCATATTGTTTCGGCTCCAAATAGCTTCAATAGCATATATGCTAAAACTCAGTATATGTTGTGTTTTTACTCTTGGTAGGGACTACCCCGGCTAAGCCATGTAGTGCTTCATGCACTCTTCGAAAGGCACCGACGGGGTATACCTATGCATAATCTCCAGGGATTCCCAACCGTCAATGAACCAACCTATTATTGACTTGAAGGCGCTACCCAATCATAATCTGTGAGAAGTAATCGGCTGAAAGACGCCAAATTGCAAAATGAGACTATGATGACAATCGATGAACTCTGTATTAACACCATTCGCTTTCTGGCAGTAGACGCTGTGCAAGAGGCTGATTCTGGCCATCCGGGTACACCTCTCGGTGCAGCGCCGATGGCCTACGTGCTGTGGGACCGTTTTCTCAAGCATAACCCGGGTGAACCTAAATGGCCGGATCGCGATAGGTTTATCCTGTCACCCGGACATGCTTCAGCCATGCTCTATGCTCTACTACATCTGACGGGATATAACTTGTCATTAGATGACATTAAGCAATTCCGGCAATGGGGAAGCAAAACTCCAGGGCATCCGGAGTTCGGGCTCACGCCGGGTGTTGAGACAACAACGGGGCCGTTGGGACAGGGATTCGCTAACGGTGTAGGCATGGCTATAGCTGAGAGATGGCTGGCACAGAACTACAATCGGCCGGGATACGAAATAATCAATCACTATACCTATGCCATCGTCTCCGATGGCGATATACAGGAAGGCATTGCCTCTGAAGCTGCTTCGTTGGCCGGGACGCTACGCCTGGGCAAGATTATCTATCTTTACGATGACAACGATATATCTATCGAGGGGAAAACTAATATCGCCTTCGCCGAGAATGTAGCCCAGCGCTTCCAGGCCTGCGGCTGGCATGTTATCGGCCCTATCGATGGCATGGACACGTCCGTCGTGGAGTCGGCCATCCGTATGGCCCAGGCAGAGACGATTCGCCCCAGCCTGATAATCTGCCGAACGATTATCGGCTACGGGAGCCCTAACAAGGCCGGCACCGCTGCTGCTCATGGCGAGCCTCTGGGCGAGGAGGAGGTACGCCTGACCAAGGAGCGGCTAGGTTGGCCCTATAAGGAGCCCTTTGCCGTACCGCCGGAGGCTCAGGCACATTTCCGTCAAGCTCTGGAGCGAGGCAAGGCGCGGCAGGAGCAGTGGCAGGCCACAATGGATGCGTATCGGCGTGCTTACCCCGAAGAGGCGAAGCAATTGGAAATAGATTTGCGCGGCGAACTGCCGAGGGGATGGGCCAGCAACCTTGCCAGTCTATTCGGGGCCGCACAAAAACCTATTGCCACGAGGGAGGCCTCGGGGCAGGTGATGAATGCCATTGTGCAAAGGGTTCATTCCTTCGTTGGGGGCTCAGCCGACCTTGCCCCTTCCACGAAAACGCTTTTGAAGGACCATGGACACTACGGTTTTGAGGAGTACTCAGCTCACAACATACATTTTGGGGTTCGTGAACACGCCATGGGAGCTATAGCTAACGGAATGTCGCTTCACGGTGGTCTTATTCCCTATACGGGCACTTTCCTCATTTTCTACGACTACATGCGTCCTCCGGTTCGTCTGGCTGCTATGATGGGGATCCGGGTGATATTTATATTCACTCATGACTCGGTTGGGTTGGGCGAGGATGGGCCGACGCATCAGCCTATTGAGCAACTTATGGGCCTGCGCGCTGTGCATAACCTCGTGACGATACGTCCTGCAGATGCGACTGAGACGGTGGAGGCATGGAAGGCGGCTCTCGAGCGCAGCCACGGCCCAACAGCCCTGGTGCTTAGCCGCCAGAACCTGCCTGTGCTCGACCGCACCTCACTGGCTCCGGCCAGTGGCCTGCAGGGGGGAGGCTATGTCCTGTGGGAGGCAAAGACGCCGCCGGACGTTATACTCATCGGGACAGGTTCTGAGGTTCACATAGCTCTGGAGGCTGGCAAACTGCTGCAGAAAAAGGGTATCGGAGCGCGGGTTGTCTCTCTCCCCTCGTGGGAGCTATTTGACAGTCAGCCATGGGAATACCGTAATGAGGTCTTGCCCAACAACATACGCGCTCGCGTGTCGATAGAGGCGGCTACGCCGCTGGGCTGGGAGAGGTACGTGGGTCTCGAAGGGACTGCCATCGGCGTGCCCCATTTCGGTGCCTCTGCCCCAGGGAAGGTGCTTTACGAACAATTCGGCCTCACCGCACAACATGTGGTGGAGGAGGCTTCAAAACTTCTAGGTGGAGGGCGTCACGAGAGGCTTTGAAGTAGCCTCTATGGTAAAAATACAGCTTGGCGCTATCCCGGGAAACTGAGCAAGCCTCTCGCCTTAATCTTAAAAAGTTCTCACATTTTCGACGCCATCTCCCTAAGTCATCCTTCAGTTCTCGTTTGAATTAGCTCTCTTGGTGTAGTATCAGGGAAGTCGTGTGTACTTGGATTAGCTCTTTGAGACAAAAGTCATATCCAGCGCGGAATCGCACTGATAAGATTGTGTTTGGCTGAAAAACACAATGTGGGCAACTAGTCTCAATTTTGACCGATAGCCAATTCAGAAGCAGATCG
>Ga0315279_10009859_pt1 | contig 11308 bp, 11 predicted proteins | sample YL17G06_20_MG_FD_203694 | JGI IMG/M metagenome (GOLD analysis project Ga0315279, IMG submission 203694) | Sediment microbial communities from Yellowstone Lake, YNP, Wyoming, USA - YL17G06_20 | ecosystem: Environmental > Aquatic > Freshwater > Lake > Sediment | place: USA: Wyoming | collected...
TGCTCGGGCGTGCAGCCGTTGTACACGATGCATGCGGGCTCGTCGGCGTCCCAGCCGTGGGAGAGCAGCGCCTCGAGGATCCCCTTCATCTGCCGCGTGCCGGCGTAGCAGACCGTCGTTCCCTTCAACTTCGCCAGGCTCGCCCAATCCACGTGCGGGCACTTGCGGCTCTGGTCCTCGTGCCCGCGCACGAAGGTGACCGTGTCGCCCGCGCCGGGATACGTCAGCGGGACGCCGGCGAACGCGGGGACGCCGACGCCGGCCGGGATTCCCGGGACGACCTCGAACGGCACGCCGTGCTCGTGGAGGAACAACGCCTCCTCGCCGCCGCGATCGAACACGAACGGGTCGCCCCACTTCAGCCGCGCGACGGCTTTTCCCTCGCGCGCCTTCTCGACCAGCAGATAGCAGATCGCTTCCTGCTCGAGCGGCTTGGGCGAGGCCGGGCCGACGTCGATGCGCTCGGCGTCCGGGCGCGCGTGGCGGAGCACCCGGGGATTGACCAGGTGGTCGTACAAGACGACGTCGGCGGCGGCCAGGCAGCGAATGCCTCGCGCCGTCATCAGCGACGAATCTCCGGGGCCGGCGCCGATCAGGTAGACGGCAGGCTTTCTCATCGCACCGGCATTGTACAGGAATTGGGAGGCGCCTATTAGCAGCCCGTCTGGATTCTCACCACGGGCCGCTAAGGCTGAATCCCGTCCACCGGGGCCTGCATCCGCCGCACCTGTTCGAGGATCTCGACGGCGCCTTCCTGGATCAGCTGCCCGGCCAGGCGCGTGCCGAGGTCCTCGGCGGTCGCACGAGGGCCGCGCAGGCGTCCGCGCACGGCGCGGGCCCCGTCCAGCGAGGCGACGACGGCGTGCAGATCGAGATCGTCCCCGTCCAGCACCGCGATGGCGCCGATCGGCGTCTGGCAGCCGCCGCCGAGCGCCGCGACGAGCGCGCGTTCGGCCGTCACCTGGCTGGAGGTCGGCCCGTCGTCGATTGGCGCGACGCGCGCGCGTGTTGCGGCATCGTCGCCGCGGATCTCGATCACGATGGCGCCCTGCGCGGGCGCGGGAATACAGATGTCGAACGGCAGCGTGGCCGAGATGCGACCTGTGAAACCCAGGCGGCGAACGCCCGCGGCGGCGAGCACGAGAACGTCATGATCGCCGCGATCGAGCTTGCGCAGCCGCGTGTCCAGGTTGCCGCGAATCGGCTCGAACCGGCCGTGCGGCAGGAAGCGGCGCAACTCGGCGATCCGTCGCACGCTGCTCGTCCCGACGCGCGGCGTGTCGCCCAGTTGCTGCCGCAGGGTCTCGGGTGTCACCTCGCCCAGGTGGCGGGAGGGCGGCAGGATCAGCACGTCGTGCGGATCCTCGCGGGGCAGCACCGCGCCGATCCCCAGGCCGTCGGGCAGGACGACCGGCATGTCCTTGCCGCTGTGGACCGCGAGGTCGATCTCGCCGCCGGCGAGCGCGTCCTCGATTTCCTTCACGAACAGGCGCTTGCCGCCGACTTCCGACAGCGGTGCCTCGGCGAGCCGGTCGCCGCTGGTCTTGATGACGACGATCTCGCACGGCGTGGCCGACGCCTCCTGCAGCCTCGCGGCGACGGCGCGTGCCTGCCACAACGCCAGCTCGCTTCCGCGCGTTCCCAGTCGGAGTGTTTTCACTGCGTCTCCAGGCCGCTGTCGAGACCCGGCTTCAGCCGGATTTGGCGCCGTTCGCGTCCGACGCCTGTTCCGGCCCGCCGTGCGGGGCGCGCGATCCGGCTTCAGCCGGATCTGGCTGTCCCGCCCCGGATCCGGCTTCAGCCGGATTCGAGTCCCGCGGCGCCGGCCCGCCGTTGTCCGATGTCAGGCTGAACAGGCGGGTGAGCGCGTCCGAATACGCGGCCATCGTCTCGGTGTCGGGCAGGGCCTTCATCTGCTCGGTCGGCGTCAACAGCAGCTTCTCGACGATCAGGCGCGTCACCTCGTCCACCCGCTTCTGCGCCTCGAGAGGCAGGCCCGCCAGCTTGTGCTGGAGGCGCTCGAGTTCGGCGCGCCGAATCGTCTCGAACCGCTGCCGCAGCGCCACGACGGTGGGGATGGCGCCGCGCGAGCGCAGCCACGCCGCGAAGCGATCGACCTCCTCGCCGACGATCCGGTCCGCGCGCGTCATTTCGGCCGCCCGCCGGGTGAGATTCTCCTGGACGATCGCCTGCAGGTCGTCGATGTTGTACAGGAACACCTGGTCGAGCTCGCCGGCCGCCGGATCGACGTCGCGCGGCACGGCGATGTCGATGATGAACAGCGGGCGGTTGCGGCGCGGCTTCATGATGGCCGTCACGTCGGCGCGCACCAGGATCGGCAGGTTTGCGCCGGTGGCCGTGATGACGATGTCCGCCTCGCCGAGGGCCGCCGACAGCTGCTCCCAGGGCACCGCGGTCGCCTCGATCGTCTCGGCGAGCGCCATCGCGTGGCTCATCGTCCGGCTCGCGATCAGCATGCGGCGGATGCCCTGCGCCTTCAGGTGCAGCGCCGTCAGCTTGCCCATCTCGCCGGCGCCGACCACGACCACCGTGCGCTGGGTGAGCGTGCCGAAGATCTTGCGCGCCAGCGACACCGCCGCATAGCTGACCGACACGGCGCCCTCGCCCAGCGACGTCTCGCTGCGCACGCGCTTGCCCGCCAGGAACGACGCGTGGAAGAGCTTGTTCAGCAGCGGCCCGACCGACTGCTGCGCCGAGGCCACCGAGTAGGCGTCCTTCACCTGGCCGAGGATCTGCGGTTCGCCGACGACCAGCGAATCGAGGCCGGCTGCGACGCGAAACAGGTGCCGCGCCGCCTCCCCGTCCTGCTTCTCGTAGAGGTGCGGCGCCACTTCGGAGGCCTCCACGCCGTGGAACTCGCACAGGAACGCGATGACGTCCTCGCGCGCGGTGTCGGGATCGGGCGCCGCCAGGTAGATCTCGGCGCGATTGCACGTCGACAGCACCGCGGCCTCGCTGTTGGTCGGACGCCCTGCCAGCGCGGCGACGGCCGCGTCGACGCCACGCGTCGAAAAGTCGATCCGCTCCCGCAACTCGATGGGGGCGGTCCGGTGGCTGACCCCGACCAGCAGCAGGTGCATCAGAAGTTGTGGCTCTTGGTCAGGAAGTACCCGACCGCGACGAAATTGACCAGGACGATGGCGAAGCCCACCGTCGAGAGCCAGGCCGCGCGCCGGCCGCTCCAGCCGATGGCGCGGCGCGCGTAGAGTTGAAACGAGTAGATCGCCCACGACAGCACCGCCACGGCGATCTTCGGATCGAGGATCGACATCGCACGCAACCGGGGATCGAGCACCGCGTCGGCCCGCGCCTGGGCCGTCCAGATCACGCCGACGCCGACGCCGATGGTGAGGAAGATCCAGCCGATGGTGACGGCCCGGACGTTCATCGCGTCCAGGCGCTGGAGCGAGGGCAGGCGCTTGTAGAAGAAGCCCAGGTGTTTCGCCTTGATCTCCTTGAAGAGCAGGACATAGGTGATGCCGATCACGCACGCAAGCGCGAAGCTCGCGTACGCGAACAGCAGCGACGACACGTGCAGCGCGAACCAGGGGCTCTCGAGGATGGGCGCCCGCCGTTCCAGGCCGGGCCGGATCGCGGGAATCACCTGCAGCGCCACCAGCAACGGCACGATGAAGACGCCCATCGCCCGCTCCTCGGTGGTCATCTCCGTGTAGAGGTACGCGAGCGCGAGCAGCCAGACGAAAGTCGAGATCGCCGACGTCGTGTCGGCGATCGGCGCGTGACCGATCGCCATCGTCTGCATGCCGATGAGGAACGTGTGCGCCAGCGCGCCGGCCGCCAGGACCGCGCTGGCGAGCCGGCCCACGGCGGCGCGCCCCGTGGCAAAGAACACACCGTAGGCGCCCGCCGCGATCGCGTACACGACGAGGGGGATGCCGTTCATGACTTGGTGGTGGGTCCGAAATACCCCTGCCTGGTGCGGGCGAGGCCGCCCGGCCGATTGATGCGCACGACGATGCGCCGCCACGCGCCGTCCCGGCGGGAATTCTTCGACGAGTACCCCAGCAGGTACTGGCTGGCCAGCTCGTCCGAAATCTGCGAATACACCGTGGGCAGATCCTCGATGCGCCTGGGGAAGAAGACGCGGCCGCCGGTCTGCTGTGTCAGCTGCTTCAGCACGAAATCGGCTTCGTTGAAGCCCTTCGCGTTGACGGTCGCATCCTCCTGGGATCGCGTGGCGATCGCGTAGAGCGCCGTCTCCGAGCGCTTGGCCAGGTCGAGCACGTCGTCGAAGGAGAGCAGGCTGGAGGTGTCCTCACCGTCGGACATCACGACGATGGCGCGGCGCCGGATATCGCTCGCGCTGGTCGCGCGGATCTTCTTCATCTCCTGCAGCGACAGGTAGACGGCGTTGTAGAGCGAGGTCGACCCCTCGGCGGTCGTCTTCCGGATGGCCTGTTCGAGCAGCCCCGGGTCGTTCGTGAAGTCCTGCAGCACCTGCACGTGCGTGTCGAAATCGACGAGCTCGGCGAGATCCTGGTGGCGCAGCCGCCTGGCGAAGCCGATCGCCGCCTCCTGCGCCGTCGTCAGCTTGTCTTCCATGCTGGCGCTCGTGTCGAGCAGCAGCGCCAGGGCGATCGGGGCGTTGCCGTGGTCGAAGAAGGTGACGTCCTGCTTGACGCCGTCCTCGTAGACGCTGAAGTCGTTCGCCGCCAGGTCGCTGACGTAGTGATTGTCGCCGTCCGTCACGGTGACGGCGAGCGACACGAGATCGACACCCGTCCGGAACGATTGGACCGGGCCGGGTGGGACTTGCTGCGCGCCGACGATCGACGTCGGCGCGGCAAGCAGCAGCACCGAGACGGCGACGGCAAGGCCTGCCGCAACCAATCGAGTGCGAGATGGAATCGGTCGAGGGCGATGAAGCATCGGTCGTCTGCTAAGCCGATTTCTTCACAGGCTCTGATTCCCCCGTCAACGTGCCTGCGCCCTCACCGGTGTGCCCCGCGCGTTGAGGCCCGGTTTCTTTGCACTGACGACGATCTTCTCGGGCGGAATCAGCGATTCGGGGCGTGCGTAGACGAGACGGTACTGGCTGCGCAGCTGTGCCGCGATGGACGACAGCTCCGGCGGCAGCGCCATGCCCGAGAGTAGCTGCTCGTTGAGGCCACCGGTCGCGCGCGTGGCCTCGTCGAGCACCACGTCGCGATCGTGTCTCGCCGTCGCCTGTTCACTGCTAAAGGGCGGCACGGTGCCCGCGCCCGATTGCAGTGTCACCGCGTCGAAGGCCGCACCGGAGTCGCGAAGCGCCTTCACGACGTTCTCGGGCGGCTCGCTGCTGAACTCCGGCGCCGCCTGCGCCAGGATGGCGACGATGACGGCGCGGTCCGGCGCCCGTTTCGTGACGCCGCGGGCAACCGACACCAGCGCTTCGAGCAGGTATGCTCCCGTGCCTTGCTCGGCGAACAGGCGCCCGATCGCGCGGTTCAGCAATTCGACGCTGCCCGTATGGCCCTGGACGACCTGCGGCCTGCCACCGAAGCTCGTCAGGGCGATCTCGTTGCCCTTCGCCATGTCCTTCACGAACCCGGTAAGCGCCCGGCGCATGTCGGCGATGTAGGGCGACGCCACGTCGCTCGTGTCGACGACCAGCGTGATCTCGATCGGCCCGGTCGCCGGCTCGGCGCGCAACACCTCGCGCTGCACGCCGTCCTCGCGCACCATGAAATCGTCTCGCGTGAGACCGCTGACGGGCGCGCCGCTCTGGTCGGTCACCGTCACGTACATCGCCCGCTGGCGATCCTGCGCACCCTGCGCGCGCAGCCCCAGGCCAGCCGCGAGGCCGAGCACGACAACGGCAAGCAGGGCGAACCCGCCCGGCCCGCTTCCCGGCTGCCGACTCCGGGCAGAACGATGGCTTGAATGCGGAGACATCGATTCAGACCCCTCTCGGGCCAGTATAGGGCCCGGCCTTGGCACCCGTCAAGCAGGGTCGCCTGTAACTGTTTCACTGCACGAGGTTTGCGGGACGATGTTGAGATTCTCAACCGGTTCGTTTTCTTGACACCCCCCAGGGTGCATGTTATATAAACACTCAAGTCCGGCTCACCCCAGCAGCTCGACCGCGGGTCGCGTGCGCCTTGGTGGCCGCGTCCGGCCGCACGCGTTGGCCAGGTCGAGGGGTTCTCGCGGGGCGCGTGTCTGGACTCCGGCCCTCACCGGGGCAAGCACCCGGGACACCGAACATCGATCGAATACAGGACGGCAGACACCAGAGGACTTGTCCGCCTGCGTTCCGCTGCAGCGAACCTTCACGCCGATGCTCGACGCCTACATCCCAATCCTGCTGTTCATCCTCGTCGCCATCGGGTTTGCGATCTTTGCGCTGGTCTTCGCCTGGCTGGTCCGTCCCGAGAAGTACAACCGGGTGAAGCTCGAGCCCTACGAGTGCGGGATCGAGCCGACCACCGACGCGCGCGATCGCTACAGCATCCGCTACTACCTGGTCGCGATGCTCTTCGTCGTGTTCGACGTCGAAACGGTGTTCATGTTCCCGTGGGCGGTCATCATGAAGCAGCTGGCGCTGTTCGGCTTGATCGAGATGATCGTCTTCCTCTTCATCCTGATCGTCGGGTACTTCTACGCGTGGAAGCAGGGCGCGCTCGAGTGGGCGTGAGGCTTCGGGTCGACGTCGAATTAAGGCTGTCGCCGTTCCACATTCCACATTCCGCATTCCAGGGTGTGATGCAGAGTCCGAGTAATGGCTGACCAGAACAAGCCCGAGTCACCGCCGCCGGACGCCGCAGCGCCCGGCGGTGCCGCTGGTGCGGCCAAGGTGCCTGCTGGCTCGCCGAAGCCGGCCGCCGCCGCTCCGCCCTTGCCGCCCGATCCGCCGCCGCCCGCCGACGCGGAACAGCCCGCCTTCGTCGGGGCGCTCCTGGCCGCCTTTCCCGACGCCGGCCTGCAGCTCAGTTACTGGCTCGGCGACTGGACGGTGATCGTGGGCCTGGATCGGCTGCCCGCCCTCGCCCGGTTCCTGCACGACGATCCCGAGTCGCTGTTCGATTTCTGCTCGGACGTCACCGCGACGGACTGGCCCGCGCGCGCGTCGCTGCGCTTCGATCTCGTCTACTGCCTCTACTCGACGACGCGTCGGCATCGGATCCGGATCAAGGTCCGCGCGGGCGAGCAGGACGGGGTGCCCTCGGTCACCTCGGTCTGGCCCGCCGCGAACTGGCTGGAGCGCGAAGTCTTCGACATGTTCGGCGTGCGCTTTGCCGGTCATCCGGACCTGCGGCGCATCCTGATGCCCGAGGACTGGCAGGGCCACCCCCAGCGCAAGGACTATCCGCTCGAGGGCCCCGGCGAGCTGATCCTCGAGAGCCCCCAGGAGTGGCTGCGGCTGCGGCAGGCGGTCGAGGAATCCGAGATCGAGTAGGGGCAGGACATGTCCTGCCCGGTCATCAGGACGCGTTCGGCCCGGTCATAACGCCATGGATACCCAAGCGCCTCGCCCGATGTTCGACACGGACGAGCTCGTCCTCAACATGGGACCGCAGCACCCGGCCACGCACGGCGTGCTGCGCGTGGTCCTCAAGCTCGATGGCGAGCGCGTCGTCGATGCCGACGTGGTCATCGGCTACCTGCACCGCGGGGTGGAGAAACTCTGCGAGAGCCGCGACTGGACGCAGATCGTCCTCATCACCGACCGGATGGACTACGTCGCCTCGGCGACCAACAACCTCGGGTACTGCGAGACGGTCGAAAAGCTGCTGGCGGTGGAAGTGCCGCGGCGCGCCCGCTACGTCCGCACGATCCTCGCGGAACTGCAGCGGCTGGCCAGCCACCTGGTGTGGCTCGGCAGCCACGCGATGGACATCGGCGCGGTCACCGTCTTCCTCTACGCGCTTCGCGAGCGGGAGCTGATCCTCGACCTGTTCGAGGAGTTCTGCGGCGCCCGTCTCACCTACAACTCGATGCGCATCGGCGGCCTCCCGCTCGACGTGCCGTCCGCGTGGGACAAGAAGGTGCTGCAGTTCTGCAACGTGCTGATGCAGAAGCTGCCGGAATACGAGGTGCTGCTCACGCACAACCGCATCTGGCTGGAGCGCACGCGCGGGGTGGGCGTCATCCCGGGGCCCGAGGCGATCGCCGTCGGCCTGAGCGGCCCGCCACTGCGCGCCTCCGGCATCCCGCGCGACGTGCGCAAGGACGAGCCCTACGCGGCCTACGACGAGATGCAGTTCGACATCCCGCTCGGGACGCGCGGCGACACGTACGACCGCTACCTGGTGCGGCTCGAGGAGATGCGGCAGTCGGTGCGGATCGTCCGCCAGGCGATGGAGGGCCTGCCCGAGGGGCCGATCGTCGGGAAGGTGCCGCGGCTCATCAAGCCGCCCGCCGGCGAGACGTACCACGCGAACGAATCGCCGAAGGGCGAGATCGGCTATTTCATCGTCAGCGACGGGAAGGCGACCAGCCCGTACCGGTTCCGCGTGCGGCCGCCGTCGTTCTGCAACCTGCAGGCGCTGCCGCGGCTGGTGCGCGGTCACCTGGTGGCCGACGTCATCGCGCTCATCGGCACGATCGACATCGTGCTGGGGGAAGTGGACAGGTAGGAGAAAGGGCTTAAGGCTCAGGGCTTAGGGCCGTGTTGGGCTCAAGCCTGCGATGCCCTGCGCCTCCGATGCCTTGAGCCTTGAGCCTTGAGCCAACGTGATGCTCGATTCCCTCATCTACCCGCTCGTCAAGATCGTGTTCGTCCTGACCGGCGTCCTCGTCGCGGTCATGTACCTCGTGCTGCTGGAGCGGAAGGTGCAGGCGTGGGTGCAGGTGCGCCTCGGGCCGATGCGCGTCGGGCCGCAGGGCGTGCTGCAGCCGCTGGCCGACGTGCTGAAGCTGTTCGTCAAGGAGGACATCACGCCGGCGCGGGCCGACAAGTGGGTGTACACCGCCGCCCCGATCATCGTGCTGGTGCCGGCGCTCATCGCGTTTGCCGTCATTCCGTTCGGGAGCAACGTGCACCTGTTCGGCCGCACCATCCCGCTCTACATCGCCGACATCAACGTCGGCCTGCTCTACATCGTCTCGGTCGCCTCGATCGGCGTCTACGGCATCATCCTGGGCGGGTACTCGTCGAACAGCAAGTACCCGCTGCTCGGCGGCCTGCGAGCGTCGGCGCAGCTGATCAGCTACGAGCTCACGGTGACGATGACGTTCGTGGCCGTGATCCTGATGTCGGGCAGCCTGAGCATGGTCGGCATCGTCAACGCCCAGTACAACAGCCACGTCTGGTTCGGCTTCGTGCAGCCGCTGGCGCTGGCGATCTACTTCATCGGCGCGCTCGCCGAGACGAACCGGGCGCCGTTCGACCTGCCCGAGGCGGAGCAGGAGCTGGTGGCAGGGTTCCACACCGAGTACAGCGGCATGCGTTTCGCGCTGTTCTTCCTGGCCGAGTACGCCAACATGATCGTCGTGTCGTCGGTCGCGACGACGCTGTTCCTGGGCGGGTGGTTGCGGCCGTTCCCGAACGTGGCGGCGCTGCACCTGCTCGACATCGTGCCGAGCTGGGCGTGGTTCTGCCTGAAGACGTTCGCGCTGTTGTACCTGTTCCTGTGGATCCGCGCGACGCTGCCGCGGTATCGCTACGACCAGCTGATGCGCCTGGGCTGGAAGGTCCTGATTCCGCTGGCCATTGCGAACATCATCGTGACGGCGGCGGTGAAGGTGATCATCGGATGACGTGGTCGGTGTAGGGGCACAACATGTTGTGCCCCTACCGAGGCCGGCAAGAGACACCATGGGCGAATCAATTGCGTTCTACACCCTGGCGGTACTGATTCTCGGCTTCGCGATCCTGGTGATCACGGCCCGGAACACGGTCCACAGCGTGCTCTTCCTGGTCGTCAATTTCCTGTTCGTCGCGGCGCTCTACGTGCTGCTCGGCGCGCAGTTCCTGGCCGTCATCCAGGTCATCGTCTATGCCGGCGGCATCGTCGTCTTGTACCTGTTCGTCGTGATGCTCGTGAACCTGAAGCGGCCGCCCGAGGTGCACCAGGATCCGCACCGCAGGAGCCGGCTGGCCCTCGTGCTCGCGTGCGTGCTGCTCGCCGAGATCGGCGCGATCGCGGTGTGGGGATACGTACGGCCGGACGTTCCGGTGTCGCCCGTGTCGGCCGCCACCGCCGCTCAGAACGTGGAACAGGTCGGCTGGCTGCTCTACACGCACTATCTGGTGCCGTTCGAGGTGGCGTCGATCCTCCTGCTGGTGGCGATGGTCGGCGCGATCATCCTGGCGCGCAGGGAACTCTAGGGAAAGCGTTTCGTAGGCACCGGGCTTCAGCCCGGGGCCCGCCTGGCCCCGACCTGAAGGTCGGGGCCTACGGTTGACACACATGATCACGCCTGCTCACTACACCGTGCTCTCCGCCGCGCTGTTCGTCATCGGCATGATCGGCGTGCTCGTGCGCCGCAACATCATCGTCATTTTCATGTCGATCGAGCTGATGCTCAACGCGGTGAACATCAACCTGGTGGCGTACTCCAGCCAGTGGCGCGACGCGACGGGGCAGGTGTTCGCGATTTTCATCATCTGCGTGGCGGCCGCCGAGGCGGCGGTCGGCCTGGGCATCATCCTGGCGTTCTACCGCAACAAGGAAACGGTCAACATCGACGAGATGAACCTGATGCGCTGGTAGCGCGTCGAGGCCCCGGCCTCCGGGTCGGGGCCCAGGAAGACCGATGGATTTCATCTGGCTGATTCCGCTCCTGCCCGGTGCGGGCGCCGCGCTGAACGGCGTGTTCGGCATCCGGTTCTTCAGCAAGCGCGTCTCGGGCCTGCTCGCGTGCACGACGATGGCGGCGGCGTTCGTGGTGTCGGTGGCCGCCTTCGTCCAGCTCCTCGGCCTGCCCGGCGACGCCCGCGCGCACGACGTCACGGTCTTCACCTGGATCCCGCCGATCGCGCTGCAGACGGCTCACGGCATCGGCACCTTCCAGGTACCCTGGAGCTTCCGCCTCGATCCGCTGGCCGCGATGATGATCCTGGTGGTCACCGGGGTCGGCTTCCTCATCCACGTCTACTCGATCGGCTACATGGCCGACGAGTCCCGCGGCAGCTACGCGCGCTACTTCTCGTACCTGAACCTGTTCTGCTTCTTCATGCTGACGCTCGTCCTCGGCGCGAACCTCCTGGTGATGTTCGTCGGCTGGGAGGGCGTCGGCCTCTGCTCGTACCTGCTGATCGGCTACTGGTACGAGAAGAAGAGCGCCTCGGACGCCGGCAAGAAAGCCTTCATCGTCAACCGGATTGGCGACTGGGGCTTCC
>Ga0315279_10009860_pt1 | contig 11308 bp, 7 predicted proteins | sample YL17G06_20_MG_FD_203694 | JGI IMG/M metagenome (GOLD analysis project Ga0315279, IMG submission 203694) | Sediment microbial communities from Yellowstone Lake, YNP, Wyoming, USA - YL17G06_20 | ecosystem: Environmental > Aquatic > Freshwater > Lake > Sediment | place: USA: Wyoming | collected...
CCCAGCAGCCGAATGTCGGCCTCTTTGCGGCCCGGAAAAGGCTTGGTGCTCAGGTCGAGCGCCCAGGGGCAACGCGGAAACGTCACCGGCTCTCCGGTGTCGCGCACGTTCCAGAGGTTACAGGCGCCCATGCGTTCCTTCTCGGTCATTTCGTAATCCGCGCCGGCCAGGAAGCCCACCGTGCCATCGCCCGTGCAGTCGGCGAACCAGCGGCCCGCCAGCCGCACGCGGCGGGCTGAGCTCGTCTCTTGCGCGTGCACCGCTTTGATGCGGCGCGCCGCGGTCTCAGCCTGGTTGACGCGGTAGTTCAGGAAGAGCGTGATGTTCTTCTCCGCCCGCACCAGCGCGAGTTTCTTGTCGTCCTCGTAGTTCTCCCCAACGTTGGCCGGCCCGTAGTGCGCGCGGACTTTCTGGTCCAGTTCCTTGACCACGTCGCCGACACGCGGATACGGCGGTTTGTTTGTCTCGCCGCCCAGCCACACCCGGACCTCTGAACTGTTGTTGCCGCCCAGCACTGGCCGGTCTTGAACCAACGCCACAGTCAAGCCCAGCCGCGCGGCCGAGAGCGCCGCGCACGTCCCGGCGATCCCGCCGCCCACGACTACCAGATCGAACGATCCGCCGTCCTGCGGCTGCTCGGGCAGGCCCAGCAGTTTTCGCCTGAACGCCGCCAGTTCGGCTCCCGCATTGGGAGGCGCCGCTCCGGCGTCCGTGGTGAGATAGATGGCATCGCAGCGGCCCTCAAAGCCCGTCAGGTCGTGCAGAGCCAGCGCGGCCTGTGTTCCGGCTATCTGAACCATTCCGCCGTCTTGCCAATGCCACGCAGCCCCCTCGGCGCCGAATTCCTTCGCCAAAACCTTGCCGTCAACAATCAGTTGGAACCGCCCCGGCGCGCCAGGCGCGTGCCACGGCGCCACCCAGTCGCGGGTCCGCACGAAAACACGATAATTGCCGGGAGCCGGGAACTGGACGGCAGTCACGGCGTCCGCCACTGGCTTGCCCAGGCCGTGGGCCAGCAGAAACGGGGACCCCATTTCGTCCATGAACTGCTGGTCCACGACCCAGCCGCCAAGGTTCTCGAAACTCTCGGCCTCGACCAGCACGCTTCCTGCCTGAACGGCGGTTGCCGCAAGGCAAAGACCGATAGATGAGAGTGATTTGGCATTCATGCTTGGCTTTCCTTCCATTTTTCACCGACCTGTACGCGCGTCCCCGTCAATAATACGCCGCTGGGCTCGCGTGACACCGACAAAATTGGCTTTTGTGTGGCTTGACAAGCGCGCTGGGCTGCTGGTCTAATTGTGGGGCGAGGTGGATGGCCATGACAAATCGAAACTCAAAATCCGAAATTCGAAATCCAAAGGAAACAGAAAAGTCAAAAAAGCAATGACCGCAACTAGGCGCACCATCCGGCTTCGGGGGTTTCGAGTTTGGGGTTTTTCGTTTCTTTCGAATTTCGAGTTTCGGGTTTCGAGTTTCGTGCCATAGCCCATGTCTCTCCTTCCCCTTCTCCGCGACGAGATCCGCTCCGGCCTGGCGCGGATGCCGCTTGCTTGGCGCGATAAGCGCGCGCGCTGGCTCATCGCCCAGCAGTGTGCCGGCGGCGGTTTTGCCAACAGGCGCGGAAACCCGGACCTGTATTACACGGCTTTCGCGTTGCGCGGACTGTCCGCATTGCAGGGCCTGACGGCGGAAATCGCCCGGCCGGCGGCAGGTTTTCTGTTGGCGCGACTGAGGCTGCCTGAAGCGGCCCGCATCAAGCAGCCCGGAGGCGCGTTTTGCGATGCGGTCCAGGCAACGTCCTGGTGGGATGCCCTCGCGCTGTGTGAAGAGCTAACCGGCCCACAGATGTCCGCCGAGGAATCCGAAGCCGCAAGGCAGACAACTCAAGCGCGCCTGGCCGCCTTGCGCCGTGCTGATGGCGGCTGGGCCAAGACGGACCTGGATGCCGCGGGCAGCCTATACCACACGTTTCTGGCTGCGGCCGTGTACCTGCGCATGGGGCTGGCGCTGCCGGAACCTGAACAGGCTCTTGTTTTCGCGCGCGCCCTGGCGCAACCCGCCGGCGGTTTCCGCGAAAACCGCCACAGCAAGACGCCAGGAACCAACAGCAGTGCCGCTGGGATCGGCCTGGCCATTGTGCTGGGCGAAACGGCTGGTATTGAGCAGCACGCGAGTTTTCTTGGCTCCATGCAGGACCCGGACGGCGGTTTTCGCGCAACCCCAGCCGCGCCCCTGCCTGATTTGCTTTCCACCTGCACCGCGGCGTTCACGCTCAGGCTGCTGGAGAAACTCGCTCCGCCGGCGGCGGAACAGGCCGCCTGCTTCGCCCGTGGTCTTGAGAACGCCGCGGGAGGGTATATCGGCTTCGCCCTCGACACTACTCCCGACTGTGAGTACACGTTCTATGGGCTGGCGGTGGAAGGACTGGCGGCGCTGTGCGCATCTGATCGCGCACAGAGTTGAAATGGGCTCTTCGCCGCCGGTGGCGGCACTCACGCCATCGGCAATAGACACTTGAAGCCCGCCTGTAAGAAATGGCGGTCAGTGGTGAACGCGTCAGTGATCCCTCTTTGCTTCATCACAACGAAGCTGGCGCAGTCGACCAAGCCCCACGTCTTGTCGGCACGGCTGGAGTACAACGTCAAAGCCCGGCGCAGGAGAACCTAATCAACAAAAATCAGTTGCCCGATTGGACTGGCCACAAGCCGTTCAACTGCACTCGCGAACAAGCTCCGTCCTTTGAATCTAGCCAAGCCATTGCCTGTCTCAGCCACGACCCAATCCGTGAACACGAAAGGGCGTCGCTGCTCACCGATCTTCCGCCAAAGCAAGTCGGCATGTTTGTGCAAGGAGTCGGAGCCGTTCAAAAGGGCCAGCCAGCCGTTCGTGTCGAGAAAAACAGGATTACCGGCCATGGGTTACCTTTGGGTGGCCATACAAGTAATGGTCAGCATTGGTCGCGAGATCCTTGAGGCCTGTTTCCACGGCCAGCTCCCCAATAGTAAAAGCAGGGTCAAAGCCCCCCTTGTTTTTGCGCTTAGCCCTCTTGCTGACGGGTTCAACGCGCACCACAGTGCCGTCAGGAAGCGCTACGCCTTCCAGGACTATTACGCCGCCTTTGACCTCGCCTCGGTAGCTCATTGCTCAACTCCTGCCTCTCCCCACCAATATTACTACATTCACCCCTTGTTGGAAATCGCACGCCTCACAAATCGCGCTTCACGACTTTCGCCGCAAGACATGGGAAACTGGCGCTATCAAGTAGCGACAGGCAAGGCTTCGACCTCAAGCTCTTTCAGATCCAACTTGGCGGAAGCGTGGTCTATATCAATGCCGACGACATTTCCTGCGGCATCAAAATCGACGACCAGGCCAGGCGCGATCTCGCGTGACTCGGCACTCGGCCTCGCGCTGAGATCAATATAGAGCGAATCAGTTTCCTTGTAATAGTGTAATTTCATCGCTGCTCCTCCGAGGTGCCTTCCGGGATGATGAAGTCCCGATCCGGGAAAGCGTTATGAATCGTCTCGCCGTCCGCCAGTGTCACCACCCGCAGGACTCTCACACTCCCCTTCAACTCAGGTATTATACCCCAAAAGCGGATTCTATCACCTTCTTGCCGTTCCGTGGCCAAGGGGTGCGCGAGCACGCGCTCGCACCATTCCACCCGCAAGTAAGGGCGCTTGCGCAGCACTTATCCCACGAAATAGGGTGTGACCTTGGCCATTGGGCCCTATCCTCCCGGCGCTGCGAGTTCCCGCTTCACCACCTTCCCCGAGGGATTGCGCGGCAGCTTATCCAGGAAGCGGATCGTGCGCGGCAGCTTGAAGGCGGCCAACCGCTCGTTGGCGAAGGCTTTCAGCTCGCGCTCCGCCAGTTTCTCTCCCGGACGCAGGACCACCGCCGCATGGACGACTTCGCCCAGGACCGCGTCGGGACGGCCGAATACCGCGGCTTCCTGCACCGCGGGGTGGGCACACAGCGTATTCTCGACCTCGATGGGGTACACGTTTTCGCCGGCCACGATGATCATCTCCTTTTTTCGCCCGCGCAAAAAGACATATCCTTCCGCGTCAAGGCAGGCCGTGTCGCCCGTGTGGAACCATCCGCCCGCAAGCGCCTCGGCTGTGGCTTCGGGCCGCTTGAAGTAGCCCTTGAAGATGCTCGGCCCGCGAATGCACAGTTCGCCCGGGAGAGCCGGCGGAAGCGGCCTGCCCGCATCATCCAGTATACACAGCTCCAGCCCAGGCGGCGGCAGACCGACGGATTCGGCGCGCAGGAGGGCCTGGCTGTCGGGCAGGACCGTGGTGCAGGACGTGGTCTCGGTGAGGCCGAAGAAGTTGTGCAGTTCCGCGCGCGGCCCCCGCGCTTCTGTCGCCTCTCCCGCAAGGGGAGAGGGAAAAAGCTCGCGCAGGCGCTTGATGGTCAGCGGCGACATGGGCGCGCCGGAATAACAGATCAGGCGCAGCGAACTCAGCTTCTCCAACTGAAGGTCCTTTACATTCGCCAGCAGATAGAAGGTTGTAGGCACGCCGAAGAAGGTCGTGCAGCGGAATTCGTAAACCGTCTCGACGATCTCTTCCGGATCAATGGCCGATGAAACCACCATGCACGCCCCCTGCTCCAGGGCCGTAGGCATGATCGTGTTCAAGCCGGTGACGTGGAAAAGCGGCACGACCAGCAGGTGGACGTCATCACCGCGCAGACCGTGGCCGGCTTTCGTGGCCTCGATATTGAAGAGGATGTTGCCATGCGTCAGCATCGCGCCTTTGGGTCGGCCCGTCGTGCCGGAGGTGTAGATGATCGCTGCCACGTCGTCGCGCGTGGAGGTCGGCTCTTGGCTCTTAGCTCTTGGCTCTTGGCTCTTGGCGGCGAGGATAAGCTCTGAGAATGGTACAGTGCCCGCCGGCGGCTGATCAAAGCAGGCCGCGATGACTGGCTTCTGCCAGTTCAGGGCTTTCAACGCCTCTTGAGCGGGCTTCCAGGTTGCGGGATGAACAAATACGGCTTGGGCTTCGCAATCACCCAGGATGAACTGCAGTTCGTCACTCTTGAGGCGCGCGTTGACCGGCACGGCCACGCACCCGGCGCGAAGAATGCCAAAATACGCCGGCAGAATCTCGAGACAATTGGGCATCAGGATGGCGACATGCTGGCCGTGCTCAACGCCCAGGCGCTCGCCAAGAGCTCTTGCGAGAACCCCACTGGCCTCCTGCAGCCCGGCAAAGGAGATTTCAGCCCTTGTGGCGGCGTCCACGGCAAAGCGCCGCTTGCCGTAAAGGCCGGCGGAGCGGCTGAGCAGTTCGGGGAGGCCCTGATTGGCGTTGCTCATGCTTGCTTCTTCGCGCCCCTGCGGCGCAGGACTGTGGCCACGGCTTGGTTCTCGTAATAGCGGGCGTACTGGAGGGCCGTGCGGCCGCTGTTGTCGCGGGCGTTGATCTCCGCGCCGTGCGCGGCAAGGAACTCGGCAATCTCGCCACTGTTCGCGCCGCGCGCGCAGAAATGGAGCGGCGTCTGGCCGGTCGTGCTGTCTGCGGCATTGACGCTGGCGCCGTGGGCATGCAGCAGTTCCACCATCTCCGGCTGTCTTTCGGCGGCCCATGCCAGAGGCGTTCCACCCCACTTGCTGGTGGCTTCGCTGTGAACGTCCGCACCGTGCTTCAGCAGGAGTTCGGCGATAACGTGCCGGCCGTGGTAAGCGGCCCAGTGCAGCGGGGTCTCGCCGCACGGGCCGCGCGTGTGGACCAGGCCGGGGTCTTCGCGGAGCAGCGCGGCGAGCGCGGCCAGGTCGCCTCTTTGGGCCGCGGCGATCATCTCGCGGGCCTGGGCGCCGAACTTGCTGCCGGCCTCTGCCGTCGTCGCCTTCGCGCCGCGGCTGCGCAGGAAGGCGGCAATCTCTCGCTGCTTGCGGTCGTTGGCGTAATCCAGCGGCGTCCAGCCCCTGTCGTCGCGAGCATTGGGTTCGGCGCCGCGCGCCACGAGAAACTGGACCAACTCCGGCGCGTTGCCCCATTCCACGGCGTGGTGGAGCACGGTCATATTGTTCGCGGCGGTGTCTTCGGCGTTGAGGTCGGCGCGGCTTTCGGCAAGCAGCTTGCAGATCTCCAGGGCGGCGGAAGCATTGCGGCGCGGGCGCACCGCCCAAAGGAGCGGCGTGGCGCCTTGACAGCGTGCGTGGATCAGCCGGCGGTCCTTCTCCACCCAACTCCTCACCAGCTCCAACATGCCGAATGCGCAGGCCGTGAAGATATCCACCTTGGCGCCGCGCGAGATAAGAAAATCAACCGCTGCCTCGCATGGCTCGCAAACGCTGCCTTTCAATGCTGCACACTGCAAGGGCGTGCGCCCGAGGCTGTCCTGGGCCTCCAGCAGCGAGGGATTTTCATCCAGCAGTGCCCCGGCCTGCTCCAGCAGCCCCGCTCCTGCGGCGGTGAAGATGTCACACCGCGCGCCTTGGGCGATGAGGAACTGGACTATCTCTGCGAGCTTGGGCCGTTCCCAGGAACTGTGCTCCGCGGCAAATTCCAGAGCGCTTTGCCCTGCGTGAGACCAGGAGTTCACGAGTTCCTTGTCACGCTCGACAAGTTCTCTGACTTTCTCCAAGTTGCCGGCCGCGATGGCAGCGAACAACTCGGCCTGCTCACGAGACGCTGTGGCCTTCTTGCTCTCTTCGCCCATACAGCACCAGGAACACCCGCCTGCACTACTTGGCGAGGAAAGAGGAGAGAGGAGTGAGCAGTGAGGAACTGTCCTTCCCTCACTCCTCGTTCCTCACTCCTCGTTCCTCACTGCTCAATGAGCAGAGCTTGTACTTGCATCAGCGTATCTTCACAAGCCGGAATGGGTTATGTTCCATGTCGCAGAGCTTGACAAGCAACATCCTCTGGTAAGGCCAAGAGACTATTGCCAAGTTAGCCGTTTGCGTGTATATTACTTCTTGGCAAGGGGATTTTCAAGCTGGTAGGCGGGGCAGATTGGCCGTGATCAAGTCGCAGTGCGCGGGACACCGAGTCTCAAATGTTGCTACTAGGCGGTCCGCACTGCAAACAGGTCGAGATACCAGAATGGATCGCCTGGAAAACGTTTCGCCGCCGGATCAGCGGAAATCCGACGGCCCACCAGTTGCGCCGCCGGTTGTGGGCGCCCATGTTTCGCCGAAGTTCTGCGAGGATTGTGGCGCGAAGGTAGAAGGCCACGGGTGCGACAAACTCCAAGGCCTCTATTACTGCCGGTCCTGCTACGGGCGGCGCCGTTCCTTGGTCAGATTCAGGGATGGCGTCCTCCGCGTAGTCACTGTGATCCTGGGTTTTCTGGCTCTATGCGCACTGATCTTGCTTGCGCTCTTCATTACTGACGACTTCCGCTAGTGAGCGACATACCAGGTTGTTCCTGACGAAAGCGGCAAACTCGGAAGGGCCAATTGCAGTTTGATCAGTATGCGTGTATACTAGTATGTTGGACAAGGGGTTCTGAGGGCGGTGGGCGCCGCAAAGGGGGGAGCGGCGTGCGAATGCAGGGCAGGGCCCCGGGCTTTGGAGACTACAGCCCTGCGGCCATCGCTGTGAATACGACAGGGCGCTACAAGTGGATAACTCGGAAACTGTTGTCCCGCCGCAGGATCCCGACCTTGTAGAGCGATTCTTTGCCCCGCCGGTTGCGGACCCAGGTCGGCCGCCGAAGCCCTGTAAGGACTGCGGCAAACTGGTAAATGGTTACTCGTGGAATAAGATCCGTGGCGAGTATTACTGCTACCCCTGCTACCAGCGGCGCGTTGCCCAGATAAGACTCAAGCGTCGCGTTAAACGCATCGCAACTGCGCTCTTGGTGATTTTAGCCCTGAGCGCACTGATCTTGCTTGTGCTTTACCTTGTTGATGAATACCGCGTTGATCGGCGGAAAAGGTTCGCGTTTTGTGAGTTGCCTGGAGCCGCCGCACAGCTTAAATGCTATGGTCTCGCCAGCAACGTTCCGGCTGCGGTAGGCTTGAGGGAAGGCCATGTCGAAGGTGGGGGAAAAGCGAATGAGTGCGGCTGTAGGCAAGGACCTCAAGCTCAAGTTTTTGAAGGCCATGCTTACCGCACGCCTGACCGACGAGACGGAACAGGCGTTGAAACGCCGCGGACACGGGACCTTCCAGCTTTCCTGCGCAGGGCATGAAGGGCTGGCCGCCGTGGGCTTTGCCATGCAGCCCCAGGACTGGCTGCACCCTTACTACCGCGACCGGGCGCTGGCGATGGTGCGCGGCGTCTCGCCCGAAGACTGCCTCCTTGACTTCTACAGCAAAGCGCCCTCGGCCACGGGCGGACGGCAAATGCCCGTCCACTACAACTCGCGCCGCCTGCGCATTGTTTCCCATGGCAGTGCTGTCGCTCTGAACCTGCTGCCGGCCGTGGGCATGGCCATGTCGCTCAAGGACCGCAAAATCCCCGAAGTTGTCGTGGCCACCGTGGGCGATGCCTCCTCGCGCGAGGGCGAGGCTTTCGAAGCCATGGCGCAGGCTGGGGTTGAGAAACTGCCGATCGTCTTCATCATTGAGGACAATCATTACGGAATCTCCAGCCCGACGCAGGGCAAGACCTTCTGGACCATGCCCAACGGCCTGCATGAGGGCAGTGATCACGTCAAGTGGTTCTGCGGCTGCCGCGTCGAGGTCGTGGACGGCCTGGACCCGGTTGCCGTGTATCAAACCGTCCAGCCGGCGCTTGAACGCGCACGCTCTGGCGTTGGGCCGACGTGCATTGTGGCCCAGGTCGAGCGGATCAAGAGCCACTCGAGCTCTGATGACCAGCGCATTTACCGCAGCGCTGAGGAACTCCAGCAAGTCCAGGCCCGGGACCCTGTCAAGCATTTCGTGGCACGCTGCCTGGCGGAAGGGGTCCTCTCCTCTTCTGAGCTGGAGTCGTTGCAGGCGGAGATCAAGGCGGAAGTGGACGCGGCCGCGGAACGGGCTTTTCACGCCGCGGAACCCGAACCGGCCAGCGCGATAGGCAGCGCCTTCGCCAAGCTGCCGGACGGCCTCCCGGCGCGGGAGCAACATCTGCCGGGTTATCTCTCCAAGCGTTCCGGGGGCCTGACCATGGCCCAGTGCATCGCCACGACGCTGGAACAGGAGATGCGGCAGAACGCCCGCATCACTGTCTTTGGCGAGGACATCGAGGATCCCAAGGGCGACGTCTTCGGCGTCACGCGCGGCCTGTCGCGGCAGTTCCCCGGCCGCGTGCGCAACTCGCCCCTCGCCGAAGCCACCATTCTGGGCAGCGCCTCGGGGCGCGCCATCGTGGGCGACCTGCCGGTGGCCACGATCCAATTCGTGGATTTCATGGGCCCGGGGCTGAACCAGCTTATCAACGAAGTGACCACGCTCTATTGGCGCTCCCAGGGCGCCTGGAACCCCGCCATGGTGATCCTCTCGCCCTGCGGCGCCTACTTGCCGGGCCTGGGACCGTGGCACAGCCAGACGAACGAGTCCATCTACGCCCACCTGCCGGGCCTGCATGTGGTGGTCCCTTCCAGCCCCGGCGACGCGGCCGGCCTGCTCCGCTACGCCCTGCGCTGCAACCGCCCGGTGCTGTATCTCTACCCCAAGGCGCTCCTGCACAGCGCCGAGGACACGGTGGAAGAGCCGAGCCTGGATTGCGTCGTGCCCTTCGGACACGCCCGCGTGGTGCGCGAGGGCCGCGACGTGACGATGGTTACCTGGGGCAATTGCGTCACGCTGTGCCGCGCTGCGGCCACTCAGGCCGCGCGCGAAGGCATCGAGGCGGAAATCCTGGACCTGCGCTCCATTGCTCCTTGGGACAGCAAGTCGGTGCTGCAGTCGGTGATCAAGACCGGCCGCCTGCTCGCGGTCCATGAGGACGGCCGGACCTGCGGCTTTGGGGCGGAAGTGATTGCGGAGATGGTCGGAGCAGCCTTTGAGCAGCTTCGTGCAGTGCCGGTCCGCATCACCAAGGCCGACGAGCACATCGGCTTCAACTACGGGCTGGAACTGGCCGTCCTCCCCGGCGTGGATGCCATCCTCTCCGCTCTGCGCGAGCAGTACCGCCAGGATTTGCGGCCAGGGCGCAGAGCGCTGGACGTGACCGGCGGCATCGGCGTCGTGGCCCCGGCGTCACTGCTGCCCGCCGCCAGGCCTCCCACACCTGTCGAGCCGGAGGCGCCCGCGGACAGACTGGTCGAGCACGTGGACATCCTGGTGATGCGGCAGTCGCCGACGGACGAGGATGCCACTGTGGTGCGCTATCTGGTTCAGGCCGGCGATAAGGTCAAGGTCGGCACGCCGGTGGTGGAGATGGAGGCCAATAAGGGCTCTTTCGAAGTCGAGTCCACACACGATGGCGTCGTCTCCAAAATCCACGCCCGCGCGGGCGACCGCGTGCGCGTCCAGACGCCGGTGCTGACGCTGGAGGTGCCCGCGGCTCCGGCCGCGGCGCAGCACGCGGCAGTGGAAAAGGCCGCGGCCCCAAGTTTCAAGGAAATCCCCCTCGGCGCCCCGCAGATGCAGGTCGGCGCCCTGGCGCTGAAAAGCCAGCATGAAATCCCCACGGTAAACGTGGAATGCGAAGTGGACCTCACCGCCCTGTCGCAGCAACGCGAGGCGCTCAAGACGCAATTCGAAAGCCGCTTCGGACTGCGGCCGACTTACACGCACTTGATTCTCTGGAGCCTGGTGCGGGCCATGATGGAGGAGCGGCATGAAGGCTTCCGGGGCCGGCTGAGTTCGGCCTGCGACCGCCTGCTTGTCGAGCCGCACGTGAATGTCGGCTTCGCCGCGGTAGGGCCCAAGGAAAGCCTGTACTCTCCCGTAGTCAAGAACGCCGACACGCTCTCTTTCATCGAGTTCGTGCGTTGCATTTACGGCCTGACCGAGAAGGTCCGCGCCGGCGCCATCACCGCCGTGGAGTTGCAGGGCGCGACCTTGACGCTCACTAACATCGGGGCGTTTGAGGCCACCACCGGCACGCCTTTCATCATCCCTGGCCAGGTGGCCATGCTGACCGCCGGGTCAATCCTCGAACGGCCGCGATTCGTGGACGGCGTGGGACAGGGCGATCAGCGCCACGTCGAGCCGCGCATGTTGCTCAGCCTGAAGCTGGTCTTCGACCATCGGCCTTTCAACGGCTCGCACGCCGCCAGCTTCCTGCGCACGATTAAGCACAATCTGGAGAACCTGGATTTGAAGGGCCTCCTGGCCATGCAAGCGCCGGGAGGGAAATGATCAGTTATTGGTCCGCGCGTAGCTAATGCGCCAGGATTGGTGGGGCGGGCGTCCTCGCCCGCCTTGGCCTCGGCGGGCGAGGACGCC
>Ga0315279_10009862_pt1 | contig 11307 bp, 8 predicted proteins | sample YL17G06_20_MG_FD_203694 | JGI IMG/M metagenome (GOLD analysis project Ga0315279, IMG submission 203694) | Sediment microbial communities from Yellowstone Lake, YNP, Wyoming, USA - YL17G06_20 | ecosystem: Environmental > Aquatic > Freshwater > Lake > Sediment | place: USA: Wyoming | collected...
GGGTGCGGTTGGGGTGGGATGCGGTTGAGGTAGGGTCGAGGTGAAACTGACGTGCGATTGTGGTTGGATAACAAGCCCGAGGTCAGGGAGAAAGGAATACCTCTCGCGGCTATTGTCGATCAGATGCTCACCGGACAGACTCTGGCGAGGCTGTAGCACGCTACCGTAACCGCGCGGCCAGGTTCGAGTCCTACCCGCGGAGCCACTCTCCGATATCCCAGTGCGTGCTCCCTCACAAACCGGCCCTATGGCGCGCACACGCCCGTGCAGGGCCATTTTCATTGAGTCCGGCGCCAACTCCACCCTGTGGACCACTAGTTTGACCAGCTCCTTCTGCTGGTAGGGTGGAATCTGCCCAAAGACCTCGCTGAACTCGCTGAGAGCCCGCATGACGTCTTGATGGCTCACCGACTCCCGCTCTATCTCCCTAATCGCCTGCTCCACTTCCTGAATCCCAGTCTCTAGCCCCTTTCTTCTCGTGCCTAACTCTTCCAGCTTCTCCTTTACAAATATCCTGCCATTCTCGCCAGCAATCACCTCCAAATCGTTCATAATGCCAGTAGCAGTGTCGTTGATTCTGCCAAGTTCCTTCTCAAGCGTGCTCTTACGTTCCCTGAACTCGGGAAGCTCAGTCCTTAGCCTCTCGTTGGTCCGCCTGACAATGGCTTCCAAGATATCGTTACGGCCGGACAGTTCCTTAATTCTCTCGAGCACGACCTGCTCAATTTCATCTGCCGGCAACTTGAACCTGCACTCCTTGTTCTTGCAGACGTAATAGTAGTACCTTACCTGCCTCGCACCTGTGCCAGGCTTTCCGTCCATCTGTGCTCCGCACTTAGCGCACCAAAGGAGTCCACCATTCAGAAGGTAGTTGTGCTTGACTGCCCTCACGCAGTTGTGCCTTGACTCACGGTTCTTCTTGAGCAGTTCCTGAACCTTCCAGAATTTCTCCTCATCAACGATGGGCTCCCATCTCGCTGGTACGATTTTGTACTGCTGACTCTCGGGGAGCTTCGTCTGGTCCAGCCCCTTTTTCTTCTTGTTGATTTCCTTCTTGCCTATGTAGGCCAGGTTCGTGAGCATCTGGACCGTGGATGAGTAGCTGAACTTCTTTGCCGGGTGGAGTTTTCCCCTGCGTGAGGTGTATCCCTTTGTCCTGAAGCCCTGGTCGTTCAGTGCCTTCATTGTTTTGACCGCAGAGCCCAACTCCAGGCACTTGTCGAAAGCAAAGTTGACTGCCACTCTCTCGTCGGCGTTGGGAACGAGATAGACTTTCTTGTCAGGGTCAAGGTCGTAGCCAAGCAAGTAGCCTCCGTTCCACAAACCTCGCTCTGCCCTGGTCAGCGATGCATCCCTGTTTCTGACAGAGGTTTGTTCCCTCTCAAACTCTGCCAGACTCATTGTGACGTTAGTGAGTAGCTTCCCGTGAGGGGAGGTAGTGTCATAGTTCTGTTTCAGACAAACAAATTCAACCTTGTGCTGATTGAAAATCTCAGAGAGGTTCACAAAGTCCTTCAACGAGCGACACATTCTGTCCAAGGAGGTGCAAAGGACAGTATTGATTCGTCCGGTCCTGATATCTTCGAAGAGTCTTGCGAATTCCTTACTCCTGAAGGAGTCCTTGCCGGAAATACCCCTGAGTTCATAAATCTCTACTTCAATCCATTGTTCGCCACTGAACTTGTTCTTGTAGTCCAGGTCGGCTCGCAATCTTTGGAGCTGGTTGGGGAGCGAGCCCTCTGGATTCCTTGCTTGCTCCTCGGTGCTGACCCTTATGACCAACCCACACTTCTTCATCGCTTAGCCTTACCCAGAACCCTTAATCCCTTGGTCCTCTGCACGCACATCTCCCATCCTGTGTTCCAATTCCCGCTCTCTTCCCGCCGGTAGTCAACTCAATTCTCCTTCCGCCTAAGTGGCGACGGCTTGCGAACGGCCCCCTTGTGCTTGAGGTAGGCGTAAATGGCTTCTGAGAGAATCTCTGTAATCTTCTTCAACTTTCCCTCTGGTTTCGTTTCCTCTACGCACGAGACTTCAACCTTTCTCAACACGGGTGCCGGCCTCCTGAGGCGCAAATACGGGGCATTTCCGGAATCTGTCCAGGCTTCACCTGGCCTCCTGATACTCGCCTTCAGAGATAGTCTCCAAAACTTCACGTTTTGCGGCAGTTTTCACGCCAGAATTGATTCTAGTGTGGGTTCTGAGCCTATACTGCCACAGAGGACAATCCTCGCTTTCGCACCGTTTGACTTCTGCCCTGCTTCCTCCGCAACAATCCAGGCAGTTGGCCCTTATGGCTTCTTTACGTGTCATTCTTTGAACTCACCTTCCCATCTTCAGCGATTCGTTCAGTCCGAACTCGGCATTACGTTTCTTCAACAAAGAGCTTCTGCAAGATTCAACCTTTCTCAACACGATCTCTTGCCCTCCAAAGCGTACATACGGAATATTTCTGAAATCTGTCGGGAGCGTCTGCCTGTTGCGCATTCAGCCTCTGATGCTGGCGGGCCGCCCAGCGGGCGAGGAGGCGAAGGGCAAGACCGACGGAGCCTGGTTCTACGCATGTGCTCGCTGGCCGCTCATCAAAGGCGATCCCATCGCCTTGTGTCACCTTCCTGCTGCTGCATGGCGCCTTCGATCTCACCAATTGCATCCCCTCCGGTTCTGTAACTCCCCTGCGGGCCAAGCAATGAGCCCTCCGAAAGTGCCAATAATGGTGACATTTCCTAACTCGTTCTATTGCAGGGGGAAAGAAGAAGCGATGAGGGGACGTCTCCCAACTAACAAAGCCGGGATTGTGAAAGGGGCAACTCAGAAGAAAAGTGCTTTCTGGACCGGACTCCGCGTCTCAGGCTTCTTGCCGGGCCCTTGAGCTTCCTTGCCTGATCCGTTCAACCTCGTTGACGCTGTAGAAGTACCACCTGCGAGGGGGCGCTTTGCGGCCGTGGAGCGTCGTCTGCTTGGCAGAGCGTGAGAGATCTCCCCATTTGCGTCCGGATATCTTGCCCGCTTGCCGCCATCTCAACAGGGTGCGCGTGTGTATACCGATGCGCTTTGCCGCTAGGTTACGCGACACGTAACTGACCCCGTCAGCTTCAATCCATTGCGCGTAGTTCGCCTCCACGGGCGAGACTACCGAGAGTCCCTCAGCTTCGCGGTCCTCCGGCTCATACACTGCTTCACCAACCCCCACTGGCCCGACAGAGCCTTCATCGCGCGGCAACAAGTAATCTCTCAGCAGGTCCTCCAACTCATGGCGCAACTTGTCCTCGATATACGCAGCAAAGGGAATCTCTATCGAACTGAGCAGAGTCGCACTCCGGGGGGAGGATGGAAGCAACGCCTTCTTACGTCCGAGACTCACGCTCTTCTTATAGAAGAAGTTGAACTCTGCTATGCCCTGCAAGAGCTTTGCCCTGAGACTAGTCCTGACATGGGCAAATAGGAACTTCCTCTCTTCGCGGGCGCAGCCGCCTTGCGCCAAGAGTCTCCTCGCCTTCTTCTCAAGCTTGCGAACCAAAGGCTCATATGACGCTGCGAGCGCTCTTCGCCAATAGACGCTCCGCGGATACACGGTCGCACCGTAGGACAGGTACCAATGCATCCATGTCACATACCATTGCTTCCGATAACGAGAGGTCACATACTTAGCGATGTGCCGGGGAAGGAGTGGAAGTGGAACGACGAAGCCATACGACTTGTCCATTAGCCCCTCAGTCAAGTGACTTTCCCCGGGATAACTTCTCCGCATTGCCGAGGCATATTCTTCCGGGCTGGGGATGAGCTCAGGCATTCCTTTTCGTTCAGCCTCCGCCTGTATCAACGGAAGGATCTTCTTCATGTAGTAGACGTTGAGATCTTGGAGAAATTCTGCTGGCCCTCCGTGCACCCACTGGTCCCACACCGCCTCTGTGCAACGACAAAACCCGTCTTCGCTAACCTTGTCCAACAAGGCGTGGAACTGCCTGTAAAGAACCTTTCGCTTTTTAAGGAAAGCCACCACAACGTCCGCCTCTTCCTTCACCCGCCTCTCTGTCTTAGCAATATCGAGGAGGTTCTCCGCAATCCGCAGGATTCTGCGCTCCTCTTCCGGCTTCTTGGCTTTCTCAAGTCTGGCTGCCAGCTCCTCTCGGCCCTGGAGCAGCCTGCGCCTATCTCCCTTCGTCAGAAGGCGCTCCCACCCGGCGTTGATGATCCCGTCGCAGCGTTTCAAAATCTCCCTGCCCTCAAACCCAATTGTTGGTCTGGCCAAAGCAGCTTCAAGGTCTTCTAGTGCAGCCTTTGCCATGTGCTCCGGGTCACCCAACATGCGCTCCGGATCGACTAACGGACCCCAATACAATTGCTCGCCTGTTTCCTCCAGATGCCGTCTAGACATCTCCTCTCGCGCTTCTCGGATTCTGGCTTCCAGGATCTCTCGAGAAATCGCCTTGCTTGTTTCAGCAAGTTTAGATTTGGCTTGGAACTTACTTTTCTTTGTTACCCTTTTCCTCTTGTCCCTCTCCATTATCTAGCAGCCTTTCACTTGTGCTTCCTTGTTTGTTTTTCACGATTTTTCTTGGTTCGCAAGTAGTGCTCTTTGAGAGACTCATGGGCTCTAACGAAGGCAGCAGTATCGAGTCCGTTAGCTTTTCTCCGCAGCAATAGGATATCTGCGAAGTACGAAGCTGCGCTTGCCAAGACCAAGCGTAGGTTCGCCCCGTGAGGTCTGCTGTCAACCGCGAACACCTCGTTAGTCGTCTCTTGCGATCGGATGTAGGACATGAGCTTGTTGGGATTCGCGTGAAGCAAACCCGAGAATCTGCAAAAAACAAAATACTGGTCTTCCAGACCGGCTCCTTCGGTTTTCTCTCTCATTGTCTTCTTGTGCCATTTCTTTGGGTCGATTTGCAGGTCGTGTTCAAGTTGAGCCAGTCGCGCTCGAGTATCATTGAGAGCCTTCTCCAGCTCTATGTCTAGCGTGCGGATCTTTGTCATCTCCTCTAGCTCCTTCAGGTATTCGCGATCTGCTTCGTACATCATCTCCACTATTCTGGGCTGTGGATCAAGTTCGACATAACGCAGAGATACGTCCAAATCCAGAAGACTCCTCATTAAGATGGTTGCATCTTCAGTGTATCCCTTTGCACAAAGCTCAATGATTGCACAAAATGTTCGGTCTGCCTTGGCACCAAACGCCTCTAGCGACCTGCGCCAAGTAAGCTCTCGTCTCAACTTCTTTTCGTCTTGGGCGGTGACTGTGAGAGCCCCTACGGGTGGCTCGAGAGCCGCCGTGCGCAAAGATAGGCAGAGCTCAAACAATTCTCTATTCTTCTCAACGAAACGTCCGGATGGCTCCAAGTCTACCGCCTTTCTGCATCAGCCCACCCCACGGAATTCTGACCAGTCGCCTACAGAGAGCTGTACCACACTCCAGGACAACAATAGCCACAGTGAAAAGGCGTGTCAAAGAGTACAGTAAGAGTTGCTTATTTTGTTCCAGTCGATATTTGTGATATTACGTATATGCAGGCTCGCCAGGACAATCTCGGGTGACAAAATCCAGGAAACCTAGTGAAATGCTGCTTCTCAGGAACAGTCTCAGTGCAGTTAGGGACATGATACCGCGCCTCTGTAAGTCGTTGAAAAATAAGGGCAGTTTGTGAGAACGCTTTTCGTTTTCGCGCACCAGTTAACTTGCTGCAAAATAAGCGATTATGGAAAGAAGGGCTCAAAAAACGCAGGTTCTCAGTCGGAAACTGTGAGACTCTCGGTTCATCACGGCCAGTCCCTGCTTCTGGTCGTACAGGCATATACATTGTTCATCCAAGAAGTCAGTCGCAGCAGCTTCGAAGTCCTACACTAGCGGCAGCGTCATCATGTTTGAATGTACCGCGTGGGAACGACCCAACAATTCGCATCTCGAGGCACTCGGATCCTCAGGAAATTGGCTATATCCTTAGATCTGCCTTTACTAGCGATAATCCACATCGTCGTACTTCACGGGTTCACCCTTTTGAATGTCCCGCTTAGCCTTGAACAGTAGCATGGCCTTTTCCATTGCAAGACGGGACAGTCTGTCCATGTCTCTTGTCAGACATTCCTGAGGAATACTCCTCAAATATCCCAAGAGGGCACCCCGGACAATTCCCGCAAACCATCCGATCCCAGGGGTACGAACTTCCTGCCCGTCTGTCTTGTGCTTGAAATAACTTGATCCCACTCGATCTGCATCCAACGTGGCGAGAGAGACCTCTTTTCCACCGTGCACGAAGCCAGATCTATGCGAGTGGTACACGGTCTTCAGGAGGTTCGTGAACAGGGCGGAATCCTGCTCGTCAGGACCTCTCAGCTCCTCAGGAAGGTACGTATTGATGAAATGGCAAAAGCGCTCACATTTCTTTTTATCGCGATCCAGCTCTCGGGACGGAATGACAGCTTCCTGACTCGAAAGGCATTCGATGGCAACCACGAGAAGAAAAAAGGCAAATGTGAGATCCGAGGGAATAAACTGTAGGGCAAAGGAGTAGGCGTGAGAGGAACGGATAAACTGCCTGGCAAGGTCATCGTCCAGACAGAGCACCCTGTCCAGATCGGCACAAATTTGGTTTGCATCAATCTCTCCGAAAAACTGCGGATAGGTCGCGTGAGTGTTCACACCTGGAAGCATCTCCGCATGCACACTAATAGCGGAACAACTAATTGGAGTGTTCAAGAAAATAGACAAGAGCTTCCGGACGATATTTGCCTCTTCTACTGGATGGCTCCCTTCACCTGGGATGTGTTTGTACTTGTTGGTGAAATAGAGAATTGCCTCGTCCGCCCCAGGAATGGACGTGGGGAGCGAGCGCAATGTGTAACGACCCAGCTGAAGCTCCGTCATGTCACGCGGAAAGTGTTTAGACAGGACAAGCCTCATTTCGACAAGGAACTCTTCTGCCAATCGAAATACCCCTATACTCTTCTGTCTTTCACCTAATCGGCCACTTCGGAATCAGCTCGTCAATCTCCTTCAACAGGCGAATCGTTTCCTCGGTCACCACCGCAATCTTCTGGCAGTGCTGAATGTCGTCGCAGAAATCCGTGGTTAACGCACCATCTCATTGCTCATCCAGCCTTCGGGCGTTTTACCTCTTAACTATCTTTCCAGTCGTCAGGAAATACTATGCGCGCTTTGACACCTACCTGTTCGAGGAGATACAGCAATTGTGACCCGTCCAGTAGTTCTATTGGCTTGTCCTTTGAGAACTCAAATGCATCTGGACCGTACCCACTTGTTGTGACAAGTATCCCCTTGTTGGCACCCTCATTCATCATCGTGCCGTACAGATCCCTCACCGCGGACACGCCCACAGTGTTCTTGTATCTCTTCGCTTGAATCACTACCTTGCCTCCAATGACGGGTCGAGCGTCGAAGGCAACAGCGTCTACGCCACCATCGCGGGCTGTTCTGGTGAGCTTTGTCTCCAAGCCCATCTGACCGAAGAGATTGCTCACCAGATTCTCAAACTCAAATGGGTTCAGATCCATTAGATTAGGCCGCGATTCAAGGTCAGAGAGGATGTTACTCTGTTCGACGAACCGCTTATCAACCATGTCGAATTCGACTATTGGCTTAACCGGCTGCACTTCATACGGACGCGGGGACAGTTGACCACCAAGGTTCCTAAGGCAAGCCTTCTTGTCAATCCTTGATAGGTCGATTTCAAGAAACCTCTGCTTTGTTGCGCGAACCGATATTAGGAAAGGCCGAATATCTTTTCCCGTTGAGGCGTCAACAGTCTGAACAAAACCGCTGAAAACCACAGCTTCAAGGTGATTTCCCTGGTCAGACTCGAATAACTCATGGCACGTTCTCAGGGCTACAGAAGCCACAATGTCCTGGTAGAGGTCTCTTATATCTGCAGCTTTGCGTTCCTTCTCTTCTATTGTGTCTTTCGTCTTAATGTACCTGTACTCTCCCATTCGAGGAACGATATCCGGGGTGGGCAACTCATAGTCCACAACTACCTGGCGGGACTCCGGGACATAGGCCACACGGAATTCTTGTGGAAAACCCTCAGGATAGCTCGATCTCTCGAGGACCATCGTGCAATATGCTACAACTGCTTCTGGATTGCCAGACTTGTAGTTTTTCTCTAGTTCGTCTACTTCTGCGTTTCTCTGCTGGGCCTTTGTGTCGAATGCCGTTTTTGCTTGTTCATATTCCTTTCGAGCTTTCTCCAACACGAGAAGTCTATTCTGCTCTTGCTTTTCATAGTCTTCGAAAGCTTTTCGGTACACGAACTCGGCATTCTCTAGTGCTCTTGCGTACCTACCTCCCGCACCAGGTATCAGGCGCGCAAGGAAACTAGGGGGGCGGACTGCTCCAGTGAACTGCTCTTTTGTTGGTGATTTTAGTGGGTTAGCGATGGACTCCTCGGACTTAAACGCAGGGAAGGTTTCGCTGATGCGCAGGGTACTAAAATGAATCGTGTCGTCTATGGACAGAGTATGACTCAGCACTCCTTGCAGTTCCTCAATTTTATCCTCGAGGCCTTGGTTGAGGTCTTCGACCTCTGCGAATCTTTCTTCTACGTATCTCTGCTTGGCTTCCTTGCTAGCCTGGGCTGCAGCTCTGGTAGCGACCCTTTGCGCCTGAAGCTGAGCCCTTATCTCTCGCCTGTGCGCAGCCTCGGCCTGTCTCTGGGCTCTCGCCGCCTCTCTCGCCATAGAACCAAGGATCGAGGTGAAGGAAGTTCCTCTGCCCATCTTTGCCTCCTGGTCAAGGTATCCAGTAGGGTATGCCGTTGTTAGCAACGCAAAACGCTTTCGCGATTAGTTAGCCTGTTGCCTCTGTCTCCTAGCACGCCTGCCTCCGTCGATAAGCAAGGGGGCAGCGCAAACTGTCAACAACGTGAGGATATCACGACAACGGTTTGATTGGAAGAGGGGTTAAGGTTTCTTGAGCATGTAAGAAGAGCAAGGCCGTCTATCACAGACGGTCCTCACTCAGCTTGCTCCTACTTCTTCCCTTCCATCGCAGCTCTCAGCCTATTCACCAGCGTGCCTCCCTTGTTGCCCACGCGTTCTCGCGAACGCGCGGAGCTATACGATTCATAGTGGTCTTCTGACGTAGGCACGACTCACTCCTTGACGCAATCTACCCTCCAACCAGTTGAATCCGAAGCGCAGAACGTCCAGACTTCTCGAAAATTCGCCTTCTCTTTCTTCAAGGCTGACACCATTCTCCTAAGTTGGTCATCATCATACGGTATCGTTCCTGCGTAGATCAGCAAAATGAGGTCATGCGCCGAGCTTCCGTACCTATCGGATTTCCTGACGTAAGACTGCTCCACGTGAGTCACTGGATCTTGCATCAGGATAGCCACATAATTCCCCATATTCACGCAGGGAGGCTTCCCCGGGTCCCCGCCCGGTTTGACAGTAAGACTGGAAAAGTACCTTCCAAGCAATTCAGAGCAGTCACTGAAATCTCGCTGCGACAGTCGGACGATGTCTCGCTGCGCACGAAGAGCTTCGGAGCTGATCACGCGAAGTAGCTCGGAAACGAGCCTATCAAGGAACTTTCTCTTGAATGGAAGAGGTGTGGCAGACAAGGTAATGTCTATAGAAGCGACACCTACAATTCCAGATTCCCTGATCTCTGTCTCGAGTTTCCCAAAAAAATAGCTATCGCGTGCGTTTGCCCTTCGAAAATCCTCATCACCGTGAGGTGTTGTAACCTGAATCTTAAGTTCGTCGCCTGCCGGGTCGACGAAGTGGTAATCGCACGTGGAGTCGTGGCTCTTAACCAGCTTATGGTCCAAACAGAACTTGGTACCCCTTCTTGCGTTGTAGGCCTTCAAGAAAACTCGCAGTATCTCTTCGCTGAGTTCACCTGGAAGTTCTGCCATCAATACCTTTGTGATACCGGCCCATTTTCGGGCGGTGATTTGCGGGATGCCTCATGGGTGTCGGTCACTCTGATGTCACAGACTATAAAATGTGTCTGGCTCACTCCAGTCATGCATGGTCTTTCCGGCAAGAGCTTTCAGAAAATCTGGCGCTTGCTTTGCCGCATAAATAACGTGGCTGTATGGCGGCATGACAAACGAAACAGAGCGCCATCCTTGCTTGGAAAACAGAGCATTGCTCGGCCGGGACGAGTGGAGCTGGAGGAACACATGGCGACGAATGTGTACTAGCGCGTCGAGATTCGCACAAGTACTCATTCCATATTTCAAGGCCTTTTTCGTGAGCTCCTCAGCGACGTAACTGTAAACTTCAGAGTACGTAGCAGGGGTGGGAAATGTAAATGATACATCCAGATCTTTAATCTTCTTTAGCTTCTTGGAGCGCGCAATCCTTGCTCTCGCCTCGTCATGTGGCTTTCGCCCCTCACTCAGACTGTCGCAGACCTCAAAACGGGCCTTTCGGAAAATCACATCGGGAGGACCATGTCTTTGAGGGACGGATAACAGTTCTCCGACCGAAAAAACAATACCCAGGCATCGAAGAAACCCTGCGCAAACGCGACGCTCACGTTCGGGCTTTTTCTCATTGGACAAAAGACGGACCGTTTCTAGATGGTATTCGATTAGGTTGCGTTTATGATCTTCAAATTCCCTTCTGCCAGTCACGTTGTCTCTTTCCTGGTCATCGTGCAATTACTGTATCTCCCAGATGGCAATTTCGACCTTAATCGGCAACAACAAGCTTAGTCGCAGCACACTTGCCTGTCAATATCAAGCCTTTGCTGAATCGCACAAAACAGGAAAGAGCAAGGCCACCCATTACGGATGGTCTCGCTCGACAGGAGCTACTTCTTCCCTGCCATCACAGCTCTCAGCCTGTTGCCAAGACATAATGACTTCCGTAGAAGAGAGGCTGGCCTCCGGCTTTGTCGTGGGTTAGCCTCAGAGAGGCCAGAGCCACACAATGGTTTCTTGCACCATTCACTCTCACACGGAGGTCAGCCATGAATCATTCTACCACAATCTTTGTCGGTCTCGATGTCCACAAAGACTTCATCTCAGTCGCCTACGTGCCCGATGACCGCGACACAGACATCATCTACGTCGGACCCATAGGAACCAGACAGAGCGACATCGACAAGCTCATAGCCCGGCTTAAGCCCAAGGCTTCTCGGCTCATCTTCGCCTACGAAGCCGGCCCCTCAGGCTATGGACTCTACCGCCATCTGCTCTCCAAAAACCACACCTGTCTCGTCGTCGCTCCCTCCCTCATCCCCAGGAGACCCGGCGACAGAGTCAAGACGAACCGACGCGATGCTGTACAGCTCGCACGCCTCATGCGCTCAGGCGACCTGAGCTCGGTCTATGTACC
>Ga0315279_10009865_pt1 | contig 11305 bp, 15 predicted proteins | sample YL17G06_20_MG_FD_203694 | JGI IMG/M metagenome (GOLD analysis project Ga0315279, IMG submission 203694) | Sediment microbial communities from Yellowstone Lake, YNP, Wyoming, USA - YL17G06_20 | ecosystem: Environmental > Aquatic > Freshwater > Lake > Sediment | place: USA: Wyoming | collected...
GTGGCCGGCCATGACCAGGACCTCTTTGTTGGCCAGGGCGACGACCTTGCCGGCACGCAGGGCCGCCAGCGTAGGGAGAAGGCCGGTCTTGCCGGCCGTGGCCACCACCACCAGGGCTACCTCCGGGCGGGAGACCATCTCCTCCATGGTGGCCCAGGCCGGCGCCGGGGTGCCCAGGGCGGCCTTCAGGCGGGCGTAGTGCTCTGCGCTCTCGCTACCCACCAGGCGAGGTGCGAATTCGCGCACCTGCTGCTCCAGGGCAACCACGTTTCGCCCGGCAGCCAGGCCGATAATGCGAAAGCGGTCACCCAGGCCGCGCACCACGTCCAGCGTCTGTCGCCCGATGGAACCCGTAGAGCCGAGGACGACAAGACCCTTTATGGCAGAATCCACAGTAGATAGTAGTATAGCACGACGCCTGTGAAGAGGACGCTGTCCAGGCGGTCCATGAGCCCGCCGTGCCCTGGGATGAGGGGACTGGCATCCTTGACCTGCATCCCCCGCTTGAGGAGCGACTCCGCCAGGTCGCCCAGCTCGGCGGCCAGGGGCAGCAGCACCGCCACCGGCACGATGAGGGCGGCCTCCTTGCGCAGCCCCAGGAAGTAGTTGAGGAGCAGGGCAGCGGTCAGGCCGAACAAGACGCCGCCTATCGCACCCTCGACGGTCTTGCCGGGGCTGATGCGGGAGGCCAGCGGCCGGCGCCCCAAGGCGCGGCCCACGAAGTAGGATGAGGTGTCGGTGGCGAAGGTGGTGAAGAGAAGCAGCAGCACCCAGTCGCGCCCGTCGGGGGCCTGGCGGAGCAGCACGAGGTGGCTCCCCAGCCAGCCCACGTAGAGCACGCCCCCGACCGCCCAGAGCCAGCGCTGGAGTCCGGTGCCGGGGTCGCCAGCCAGGGTGACGAAGACCAGGGGCAGGAGCACCGCGCCCGTCCCGAACCAGGGAAGCCAGTCCGCCCCCACGAAGGCGCCCGCCGCCAGGGCCGCCGAGAGGGAGGCGGCGAGCAGGGCCAGGGGGTGCCACCAGCCCAGGAGGGGTGCCTCGAACTCCAGGGTGGCCACCAGCAGGATCAGCGCCGCGACCCCCGCGTATACCCCCCCGCCGGCCAGGACGAGGCCGACAATGATGGGGAGCCCCACCACGCTGGTTGCGACCCTTCGGGCTAGCATGTGGCCATCTGGGCCCTCAGCGGCTAGGAGGACGCCGCCCGGTCCCTGCTGTCCTTCCCCTCCGCCAGGGGCGGATCCGCCTTTGGCGGAGGCGGGCGGTCAGACGGCCGGGCGCCTGCCCGGACAAGCCCGAAACGGCGCTGCCGATGGCCGTAGGCCTCCAGTGCGCGGTCGATCTCGGCGGCGTCGAAGTCCGGCCAGTAGGTGGGCGTGGCATAGTACTCAGCGTAGGCCGATTGCCAGAGGAGGAAGTTAGAGATCCTCAGCTCCCCCGCCGTGCGGATGATGAGGTCGGGGTCAGGCAGGTCAGCGGTGTACAGGTAGGAGCGAAAGACCTCCTCGTCGATGCGCTCCGGTGTGAGGCCGTCGGCCACGATGCGCCGGACGGCGTCCAGGATCTCGGCCCGGCCGCCGTAGTTGAAGGCTACGCTTACCGTCATTCGCCGGTTGTTCTTGGTGAGCTCAATGGCCTCCTGCACCTTCTTCTGGAGCCTGGGGGAAAGGGGGTTCAGCCGGCCGACGTGGCGCAGGCGGATGCCGTTCTCGTGCAGGGCGTTGATCTCGCGGTTGATGACGCGGCCCAGGAGACGCAGGAGGGCATCCACCTCCTTCCTGGGACGCCCCCAGTTCTCGGTGGAGAAGGCGAACAGAGTCAGGTACTTCACGCCGCGCTCGGCGAAGGCCTCGATGACGCGGCGGATGTTCTCGGTGCCGGCGCGGTGTCCCGCCTGGCGCGAGAGGCCCCGTTGCGACGCCCAGCGTCCGTTGCCATCCATTATGATGGCCACGTGCGTCGGCACGCGGGCGAGCTTCTTGTCGGTAAGGCGGGGTGCGGAATGAGCTACCATGGCGGGAGCGGCTGCCGCCGCCCTACACCTCCATCAACTCCGCTTCCTTCTCCTGGCCCAGGCGGTCCACGTCGCCGATGTGGCGGTCGGTGAGCTTCTGGAGCCGGTCCTGCGCGCGTCGCTCGTCGTCCTCGGAGACGTGCTCCTCGCGTTGCAGGCGGCGCAGCTCCTCCAGGCAGTCCCGGCGCACGTTGCGCACCTCGACCCGGCCTTCCTCCACCTTCTTGTGTACCACGCGCACCAGGTCCTTGCGCCGCTCCTCGGTGAGAGGCGGGATGACCAGGCGGATGATGTGGCCGTCGTTGCTGGGGTTCAGGCCCAGGTCCGACTTCTGGATCGCCTTCTCGATGGCGCCCAGGGCCTGGCGGTCCCAGGGCTGGATGGTGAGCAGGCGCGCCTCGGGGGCGCTGACGGTGGCGAGTTGATTCAGAGGCAGGGTGGAGCCGTAGTACTCCACCTTCACGTGGTCTACCAGGCTGGGTCGGGCGCGGCCGCCGCGAATGGCGGCCAGATCGCGTTGCAGGGCTTCAGCGGCCTTCTGCATCCGTTTCTCGGCATCGGCCAATGCATCCTCGATCATGGTAAGCCTTCGTCCTACCCAAGTTAACGAACGGGGGACGCCTCCTGGACGGCAGCAAAAGCGGGCCGGCCGCCAGTGTAGGGTTAGACGGCGGCCAGAACCGACTCCTGGCTTCCCACCAGGGTGCCGATCTTCTCCCCCCGCACGGCGCGCACGATGCTGCCAGGAGCGGAGAGGTCGAAGACGATGATGGGCAGGGCGTTCTCCATGCAGAGGGCCAGGGCAGTGCTGTCCATCACCTCCAGGCGGCGGTTGATGGCCTCGATGTAGCCCAGGGTCTGGAAGCGGCGCGCCCCCGGCACCTGCCGGGGATCGGCCTCGTAGACACCGTCTACCTTGTTCTTGGCCATGAGGACTACGTCGGCCCCGATCTCGATTGCCCGCAGGGCGGCCGCAGTGTCGGTCGTCATGTAAGGGTTGCCGGTTCCGGCGGCGAAGAGGACCACTCGACCCTTCTCCAGGTGCCGGATGGCGCGGCGGCGGATGTAGGGCTCGGCGACCGCCTGCACGTTGATGGCCGACTGGGTGCGTACGGTTACGCCGGCCTTCTCCAGGGCGTTCTGGAGGGCCAGGGCGTTGATGATAGTGCCCAGCATGCCGGCATAGTCAGCGGTGGCCCGCTCCATGCCTTGCTGGCTGGCCTCGGTGCCCCGGAAGATGTTGCCGCCTCCCACCACCACCGCCGCCTGCACCCCCAGGTTCACGACATCCGTGATCTGGCGAGCGATGAAGTCCAGAACGGCCGCGTCTATGCCGTATTGGCGCTCGCCCATGAGCGCCTCGCCACTCAGCTTGAGGAGAATGCGCTTGTAGGCGGCCCGGGTCATGTTTGTCTCCCGGCTACTGGCCGAGCTCGAAGCGGGCAAACCGGCGCACCTGGATGTTCTCCTTCGTCTGAGCGATAGCCTCGCTGATCAGCTCCTGAATGGTGCGCGAGGGGTCCCGGATGTAGGGCTGAAGAAGGAGGCACGTCTCACCGGGGTCGCCCTCAGTTTCGGGCGGCAGGTCGTCAGGGGAGATAGAGAGGGGGCCGGTGGCTGCGACCTGCATGGCCAGGTCGTGAGCCAGAGCCTTGAAAGCGTCGGTGCGGGCCACGAAGTCCGTCTCGCAGTTCACCTCTACCATGGCGCCGATGCGGCCGCCAGCGTGGATGTAGCACTCCACCAGTCCCTGGGTGGTGCTGCGGTGGGCCCTGGCCTCGGCCAGGGCCAGGCCGCGCTGGCGGAGGATCTCGGCCGCGCGTTCTATGTCGCCGTTGGCCTCCTCCAGTGCCCGCTTGCACTCCATGACGCCGGCGCCGGTTCGCTGGCGCAGCTCCTTGACAGCTTCCGTCGAGACGGCCACAGGCTTTCGCTCCCTGGCGCTATTTCTCGGGCACCGGGCTGGGCACAGCCGAGGCTTCTTCTTCCTCGTGCACAGGCTCTGGCTCGTCCGGCGAGGCAGAGAAGGTCTGGCCGGCCGCCACCAACTCCTCTACCGTTCCGGCGGGGTATCCTGCCTCGCCACCGTACTCCCGGATGGTCAAACCCTCCAGGGCGGCATCGGCGATGCGGGCGGTCATCAGCTTGACAGCGCGGATAGCGTCGTCGTTGGAGGGGATGGGGTAGTCAATCTCGTCCGGGTTGCAGTTGGTGTCGACCATAGCCACGATGGGGATGCCGACGCGGACAGCCTCGGCGACGGCGATGCGCGCCATGCTGGGGTCGATGATGAAGAGGGCGCCGGGTAGCCGCGTCATCTCCTTGATGCCGCCGAAGTGGCGGTTGAGGCGCTCGATCTCTTCGTCGATCTTCAGGGCTTCCTTCTTGGGGAGACGCTGAAACTCGCCGCGGGCGCGAGAGTCCTCCAGGCGCACCAGGTAGTCGATGCGACCCTGGATGGTAGCGAAGTTGGTGAGAGTACCACCTAGCCAGCGGTTGTTGACGTAGGGCATCGAGCAGCGCTTCGCCTCCAACTCGATGGCCTCCTGAGCTTGTTTCTTGGTGCCTACGAGGAGGACGCTCTCTCCCCTGGCCACCACGTCGCGGACGAAGTCACAGGCTTCGGCCAGACGCTGGACGGTCTGCTGAAGGTCGATAATGTGAATGCCGTTGCGCTCCGTGAAGATGAATGTGCGCATCCGGGGGTCCCAACGCCGGGTCTGATGCCCGAAGTGGACCCCCGCTTCCAGGAGCATCTTCATAGATACGGGTGTCACCAACTCTGTTCCCTTCATGTGTCTGCCGAAAGAGAGCCCCGAGAGGGGGCCTTTGTCACCTCGCCGCAGCGACCGCTACAGATCAGGCCTTGCGCCAGAGGTTGTTCCCCTGGCGCGCAGCCAGTATAGCACAGGGCCCTGGGGCGGGCAATCTGGTCTGCCCAGGGGGTAGCGTAACGCTTTGTGTGTAAGTTCGGGCAGGGGGAGGCCCTCCCAGCGTCCGTTCTGGTGGCTGGTTACCGCGTAAGTGATGCGCCCACGACAGGCGTCGTTGGTGAAGCAGGACATCGGCCTGGTCCCGCGCCGCATCTCCACGAAGCACCATTCAATGCAGTTGGTGGTCCGGACCCTTTCCCAACCGGTCCGACTTCCTGGCCGGAAAGGGTGCGCCCCCGCTTCTGCACACTGAACGGTACACCGCCAGGCGCGGCAGCCGCGGCATTGCCAGCAGGAACTCTGAACCTTGCCCGCCATCTGGTCGATAATTCTCAGGGCACGTTCGTTAGTCGGTACGGCCCCCACGTCTCACCCACGAACCGCAGGAGGAGGTGGCTTCCCTGCCCCCGCCAGGCGCTTCTGAGAGTCCGAATCCACGCTGGGAGGCCGGCCCGGCCCGCGCCGCGCTGCCCGTCGTCCAGCCGAGGCGTCTCCCCGTCCTGGAGCCCGCCGAGGTCGTGGTCGTGCTCTCACAGGGTCTGGACCTGGCGGAGGGACGGCCCATGGGTCACGCTCAGCGCGTTTGCTACATCGCCTCCACCCTGGCTCTGGAGGTGGGACTGAGCAGCGAGGAGCGACTGGCCCTTTTCTACGCCGCTCTCTTCCATGACATCGGTGTGCCCATGGCCTCGACCGCCCTGTTGAGCCTGCCCGGCGTCGCTGAGGACGAGCTCTTTGCCGCCTCTCCCCTGCGAACGCCGGAGCAACTGGCCGGAGAGGAAAGCCCTGGTGCGTTTCAGGCTCTGATCCAGGTATTCCACCAGCACTCGCTGCTGGGGGCGCGTGCCGTCGATGGGCTGGACCTGCCGGCTCCAGTGGTCGACATCGTTCTCGCCCACCACGAGCGATGGGACGGCGCCGGCTATCCGGCGGGTCTGACAGGAGGGGAGATACCGATAGCGGCTCGCATTCTGGCCCTGGCCGACTACGCCGAGTCTTTGATAGCGGCGGAGACCAGTCCCCTGGCCGCCCGAAGGAGCCTGACGCCCTCGCTACGGCAGCTTTCGAGCAGCGCCCTCGATCCGGCCCTGGTGCAGGAGGCAGTGAAGCTTTGTCGCCGGGACGACTTCTGGCTGGGGCTCTACGGCGAGGATCTGGCCGAGGCTCTCCTGGTCCTCCGCCCCGCCGAGCCGCCTCGGCGGGAGAAGCGACTGCTCCTGCGCTTCGCCAACGCCTTCGCCTCCCTGGTGGATGCCCGCAGCCAGTACACGCTGGGCCATTCGCACCGGGTGGCGGAGGAATCGCATCGACTGGCCCGGGCCGCCGGCCTCAGCCCGGAGCACGCCCAAGCGGTACGGGCGGCGGCTCTCCTCCATGACTTGGGCCGCCTGGGCGTGCCGCCGCGGGTCATCGCCAAGGCTGACATCCTGAACGTGGGCGAGATGCACCTTCTGCGGCAGCACCCCAGCTACTCGCGGCGCATCCTGGAGGGACTGCGGGGAATGGAAGAAGTCGCTCTCTGGGTGGGAGCCCACCATGAGCGGCCCGATGGCAGGGGCTACCCGGAGATGATGAGCGGGCCCGACATCCCTCTCGAGGCCCGCATAATCGGCATAGCCAACGTCTACGTCGCCCTCACGGCCGACCGGCCCTATCGGGCTGGCCTGCGCCGCGCCGAGGCATTGAAGGTGCTGGAGGGAGCCGCCGGCACTCAGCTCGACCCTGAGCTCGTGCGTCTCTTCTGTTCCCTGAAGGCCCGGGCCCGCTCCTAGGTCTTTTCGAACCTCTCCACCGGCAGCACAAATACGATGGCGCCGCCTACCCGGACCTCCACCGGTTCCGTGAGCACCGCTCCCTGGCCGAAGAGGGGCAGCGCCTGCATGGGGACGTGCTCGGTGCGCGCCCGGCACTCGGCACGGACCGCTGCCAGGACAGCGTCTACCTCGGCCGCCTCGACACCGGAGAGGACCGTGGCGTTACCCCGCCGCAGAAAACCGCTCGTGCTGCCGATCTTGGTCGCCGGGTATCCCTGCTCTACCAGTCGATGCATCAAGTGGTCGGCGTCGGCGTCTGAAGCAATGATGACCACCAGCTTAAGGGGTGCAGGCTGCACGCGACCTCCTTCCTTGAGGCCACTGGCGCTTGTACCGCACCCGCAGGCAGGCGCAGCCCGAATGGAGGGACACGCACAGTAGCCCGGCCGGCCCGGTGTTGCCCAAAGCCTAGGCTTCCTCGGCCTCGGAGGTTGCCTCCTCGCCCCGCCGGGCTCGCTGCCGGACTCGCTCGACAATTATGCCGCGAGTCTCACTGCCCGGCTGCGGCGCTAGGGCCAGCGCTATGAAGGCGCCGACGAGCATCCCGAGAAGGAATCCTACCAGAAACCGCATCAGCCACACCTCCTTGTGTCGCATCCCCTGCTGGCAGGAGTCAACAAACGAGGCCGGAGCCATAACTCCCCATCCTCAGCAGGGCTTCGGCTCGGCCTGCAATCTCAATGCCATCCTAGCACGCTGGCTGAGCCCGCTGTCAAGCTGGACGCACACGTGTCTCTCGTTCTGAGCCGTCCGCCTTTACTGAGACGGACCAAGCTGTTAACCTCGCTCGCAGACGCGGATCGAGATCGGAGGCGACAGGTGAGCGAGAAATTGGGTGGCGTCCGGCTACCCTGAGCGCCGCGGCGAACTGAAGGCTGGATTTCTAAACCCGGTAGGAGATCTGGGCTATTTTGCCGTTTCGCACCTTAAGCCTCTGGACGCCTCGGTGGATGGAGTGAAAGGACGCTGACCGAGAACGAAAGTCCATGATGACCTGGACTCCGTCTGATCCGATGGTCTCCGCCTCAATGCCGTAATCGTGTGGTAGCAGGGAGAGAAGTTCTAATACGTCGTGTTTGCCTCGACGGCGCGCGCCGGAGTCCAGCACGAACTCTACCTCATCGTCTAGAAGCTCCAAGAGAGGGCCGAAGTCTCGGCAACGAGCCCCATTTGTCAGTCTCTCGCAGTAAGCCTTGACCAGAGTCCTCAATAGACCTCCTCTACAAAGCAGGTATATAGCCTGGTGACGCCTGCAATCCCTTGTATGCCGTTGAGGACAACCTGATGGAGGGCTTCCTCATTCTCGCCCTCGACTGCGCAGACCACATCGTAGGGGCCCTCGGTACGGTCGGCCCTAGTTAGCCCCTTATCTCCCGCGCAGAGCACGCGCCAATTCCGGCCTGTCGAGGAGCAGCGGTGACGAGAATGTAGACCGTTATTCCTGGCCTTCGAAGGTGCCCTCACGGTTTATACAGCCCGCTCGGATGAAGATGTCCCGCTTTTTGAGGCCGAGAAGAGGTGCCAGTTTCCCCATCTCCGCAGCCGATGGGACCGATTGGTTCCTCTCGAAATCAGCGATGGTTTTCTGCGAAAGCCCCGTGAGCGTTGCCAGACTGGTCCGCGACATATGCTCTGCGATGCGCGCCTTACGTAGGAAACCGCCGAGGGTGTTCGGTCGCATCCTCAGGCGGGCCGCTGGGTTTTCTTCTCCTCCTACCACAGCCCTCTTCATCTCATGCCCCCTGATTGAAAGTCTCTCCCCGGTCACCCACAATCGCCTACCATGGCCTGTCTGAGTCAGTCGCTCAGGCTGCCCCGTAGCCGTAGTGCCTCCAGCGCAGATCCCCGCTCACGCCAAAGGTGAAGGAAACCTGCCCAGTCCTCCCAAACACGATTGAGAGCTCTTGCCCACTTTTCGTTGCTGCGGTGCTGGCCCACTGCGTGCACGACAGCCCTGCTCCGAAGACCAAGGGGCAGTTCGGCTGCGCGCCCGTTGGGCGTGACGACCAGGGCAGGCCCCACACCGAAGACTGTCAGCCGAATGATCTCTGAGGCTGCCACGATGCCACCATCGAGGGCCAGCACTGCCAGGTCCGCCCCGTGTGACATGGTGAGCCCGCTCGCGTCAGTGGGTGAGGTAGCCTCAACGACTTGAAGGCCGAGACGACTGATCTGCTCGCAGCACTCTCTTCGTAGTACCTCGTCATCGATAGCCACCAGCGCGCGGCTGGGGGCGGTAGGCGGCTCGCACGTTACTCTGACGGAACCTCTCATCAGTGCCGATGCGTCGCTGCTTGAAGGAACTCTCACTGAAACATCCATTCCCCCGCCAAACACTTGCCGATTGGCCGTTCCGAGTAGGTCCTCTTGGAGTTGCTGAGGTCCTAGCTTCTTGAGTTAGGGCCTTTCCGGTTACCTGTCTGTGCCGGGAGGGCGCCTGCCAAGCTCTGTTCCTCCTCCCGAAGCATGCTGAGGGTATCCTGAGTATCCATGAGATGGTTGTTGAAGATATCCCTAGCCACATCGAGAAGCCGGAAGATGAGCGGGTCACGGACGGAATAGAAGACGTTATTGCCTTCCTTCCGGCCGACGACGATGTTTCTTAGCCGCAGGATGGCCAGTTGCTGAGAGGCGCTAGCCGGCTCGTCGTCGAGGAGCGCTTGCAGCTCACCTACCGTCTTCTCTCCGGCCCGCAACGCTTCCAGGATCTTGATCCGACCGGGGTGGGCCAGGGCCTTGAAGAACTCGGCTTTGAAACGCCTGAGCGGACTCAGCATGGGAGGACACCTCTATATTCAGCTATTGCTAGATGATCATCTAGCATAAATGTTACGTGCTTTCCCACTGCTGGTCAAGCCTCGCGGTAGAAGCTAGAGTCTCACGGCAAGCCGTACCGGTGTTGCGGTGGCGTTCGCGTGCATGCCTCACGCCGCCTCTCACCTGGTAGACTTATCCCGACCAGACCTGCTACTTTCAGGCCACACTACTTGCCATGCTGGAGGCATTTGTGACAGAACCTGCTGTTGGTCCTCGTATCGATATGGAGATTCTGGTATCCCTCTCCAAGAGGCGGGGCTTCGTCTTCCAGAGCAGCGAGATCTACGGCGGCCTGGGCGGGTTCTGGGACTACGGACCCCTGGGCGTGGAGCTGAGGAACAACGTCAAGCGCGCCTGGTGGAAGGCCGCGGTTCAGGAGCGCGACGACATCGTCGGTCTGGACGCCTCTATCCTCATGAACCCCCGCGTCTGGGTGGCCAGCGGCCACGTCGATACCTTCGCCGACCCCATGGTGGACTGCCGGGAGTGCAAGAAGCGCTTTCGGGCCGACGACCTCGAAGGCCATGTGGCGGCGAGCGCCCATGGTCACGCCGCGGAGGGCGGCGTCGCCCGCTGCCCGGAGTGCGGCGGTGAGCTCACCGAGCCCCGCATGTTCAACCTCATGTTCAAGACCTTCGTCGGGCCGGTGGAGGAGCAGGCCAGCACCGTCTACCTGCGGCCGGAGACGGCTCAGGGCATGTTCGTCAACTTCGACAACGTGCTCACCTCTACCCGTCGCAAGCTCCCCTTCGGCATCGCCCAGATAGGCAAGGCCTTCCGCAACGAGATCACGCCTGGCAACTTCATCTTCCGTGATCGAGAGTTCGAGCAGATGGAGATCGAGTACTTCGTGAAGCCGGGCACCGACGAAGAGTGGCACCAGCACTGGGTAGAGGCGCGCCGCAACTGGTACCTGGGCCTGGGTATCCGACAGGAGAACCTGCGCGTCCGCCGCCTGGAGAAGGAGGAGCTGGCCCACTACGCCAAGGACACCTACGAGGTGGAGTACCTCTTCCCCATGGGCTGGTCGGAGCTGGAGGGCATCGCCAACCGCACCGACTTCGACCTCCGCCGCCACGCCGAGTTCTCCGGCCGCCAGCTCACCTACTACGACGAGGAGTCGGGCGAGCACATCGTGCCCTACGTCATCGAGCCGTCGGCGGGAGTGGACCGCTGCTTCCTGGCCGTCCTCTTCGACGGCTACCGCGAGGAGACGGTGCGCGGGGAGAAGCGGGTGCTGCTGCGTCTCCATCCCTCTCTGGCGCCGGTCAAGGCGGCCGTCCTCCCCCTCAGCCGCCACGAGTCGCTGGTGCCGCCGGCGCGGAAGGTGTGGGACCTCCTGCGCCCCCACTGGATGACGCAGTACGACGACTCGCAGAGCATCGGGCGGCGCTACCGGCGGCAGGACGAGGTGGGCACCCCCTATTGCGTCACCGTCGACTTCGACACGCTGGAGGACCAGGCGGTCACCATCCGCGAGCGCGACAGCATGGACCAGGTGCGCGTACCGATAGCAGGCCTGGTGGAGGCGCTGCGAGAGAGGCTGGCAGGCGTGTAGGCATCTGTGATCGAGGGCCCAATCATGCTCACCCTCACCCTCTACGGCGGCGTAGGCGTCATCGGGGGGACGAAGGCCCTCCTGGAGGACGGCGACAGCCGCCTCTTCTTCGACTTCGGCACCGACTACGCGGCCCGCGGCGACTACTTCGAGGAGTTCCTGGCCCCTC
>Ga0315279_10009866_pt1 | contig 11305 bp, 8 predicted proteins | sample YL17G06_20_MG_FD_203694 | JGI IMG/M metagenome (GOLD analysis project Ga0315279, IMG submission 203694) | Sediment microbial communities from Yellowstone Lake, YNP, Wyoming, USA - YL17G06_20 | ecosystem: Environmental > Aquatic > Freshwater > Lake > Sediment | place: USA: Wyoming | collected...
CCAGGATTCGTGCCGCAATCTAGCAACACGTTGCTCTCTCTTGTCTGAAGAAGAAAGGCTGATCTGCCGACCTGTTGAACCCCGCCAAGAGCTGTTATCCGGACATCACCCACTTCGTAAATCTTAGGTCGGAAAATCCTTTCACCGACCGTGCGAAGTACGCGTTCTCTCTCTTTGCTTTCAGAATGCAAGTAGTGCCGCATGTGCATCACTATTTTGGAACGCAAAGGAGGACTTCTAAGAACTTGCGGCCGCCATTTGGTGCGTTTAATGATCTCCTGCAAGACCATACCGTTTTTTCCAATGACGACCCCAGGTTTCTTCGCTTCGATCAGGATTTCTCCAAGGCTTGGGTCAAAGTTCACTTCAGTGACCTCAGCCTCCGGCGAGATTATTTCACGTGCCTTTTTTTCTGCTTCGTTTTCAGGGAGTCTAACTGAGGGGTCGGATCTAATGACTATTCTCTTTCTGATGACATTGACAATCTCAGCAATTAGGTTGCTCTGGTCAACCAAGACCTCCGGTCTCTTAGTGTAAACGGCCAACGTAGGGCCTTCATACTCTATCCTAGTGACTTCAGCCTCACTAGGAACGTGATGCAGGATATATTGGCTTATTTCTATCTTGTCTTTTTCAGAAATCGGTGCCACAACCTCTGCTTCCTCAGCTTGACAGAATTCTCTTCTTTTCTTTCTCCGTCAACTCACGATAGCCTTTGTTGTCTATTACTGAAACATTGAAGCTATCTCCTGTTCCCACGTTCCGTTTCATCGCAACATCCACAGCCTTGATCACGACTGGCAAAATCTCAACAATGGATTGTTCCTCTTTGTACTTGTCCTCCAGTATTCCATAGGCTACAGGTGAACCTGAACCTGTGGAAACACATTTCTCTTCTGTTAGAGTCCCAAAGGGATCCAGCCTGAATATGTGTGGGCCGGACTCGTCGACACCGCCAATCAGAGCTTCTGTTTGCAGCGGTACGTAACGGGTGGAGAACATCAGATTTGCTATGAATCTTGCGGCTGAACTCACAGGAATAGGTCGGCCGCTGTTTATCTTGTACAGTTGAGCGTTGGCAATCAGTATGTCAACGACTCTTTGTGCGTCAGCAACAGTTCCAGCTATAGTCATGGCCAAGTGATCGTCTATCCTGTAAACTTTCTTTCCATGCTTGTGAGCCACGTAGTAGCCCATCGTGACACGTGTGTCTGAGGCAAGTATCACGCCGTCTTTGCAGGCGACGCCTATGGTGGTTGTTCCTCTCAATACTAACCTGTTTACTTCATTGTTTATCATGGTAATTTCACCCAAAACCTAAATATCGCGGAATTACTTCGCAAGGAAGTAGCATCATGTAATCTTGTCATGCGATTTATTAACATTACGGTTACGCTCAGCCTATGGAAAGGACACGTTCTGACGAAAAACCGCTTGGTTTAAAAACCATTGGAGTCACATTGCTATGGAATAAGAAGCAAACGTGAACTCTGTGATCGATTTGTATCTTAAACACCATCATATGCAGCTTCCAAGAGAAGTGATCGTGGGAAACGGAGCCCTAGAACGCGTTCCTGAAATCTCTAGAAAACTGGGATTTAGAAAATCAGCTCTCATAATCGCGGGCAAGAAGACTTATGACATCGCTGGAAAGACTGTGAAGGAGCTTTTGGAAGATGACAAAATGGAAGTCAACACTCTCCTCGTCGAGACAGCAACGATCATGGACGTTGGGGCTGCGGAGGAGAAAATCAGGACTCTGAAGCCGCAAGTCGTTTTCGGCGTCGGTGGCGGAACGAAAATTGACGTCGCAAAATGCAGTTCAGCCCATCAGGAAACTCCATTCATCAGCATTCCAACAACAGCGTCGCATGACGGCATCGCCAGCCCACTATCTTCTATCAAAGGACTAGACAAGCCCTTCTCAGTCATGTCTCAAGCACCGATCGCCATCATAGCTGATACGAACATAATCATGCAGGCGCCTTGGCGTTTCATAATCAGTGGATGCGGCGACGTAATAGCAAAGCTTACAGCCGTAAGGGATTGGAAACTGGCACATGAGGAGAGAAACGAATACTACGGAACGTACGCGGCAAGCTTAGCGTTGATGAGCGCTAAGCTCGTAATGGAAAACGCTGGTCTAATCAAGCAGGAAAGCGAGGAAGGCGTACGCGTGTTACTGGAAGCCCTGATAAGCTGTGGGGTTGCCATGAGTATAGCTGGAAGCAGTCGTCCCTGCAGCGGTTCCGAGCATATGTTCAGCCACGCACTTGAAATGGTCAGGCCTAACCAGTCCATGCACGGTGAACGATGCGGAATTGGTACCATAATGATGGCTAGTCTGCACAAGGCTCGATGGAAACACGTGAGAACGACTTTGGAAAGGCTTGGAGCGCCTACGACCGCTTCCGATCTCGACGCTAGAAAGGAGGACGTGGTAGAGGCTCTGAGAATGGCGGCAACCATAAGACCCGAAAGATACACTATATTGAGCAAACTGAGCCTAGGTGTGGCAGATTGCGAGAGGTTGGCAAAGGCAACTGGGACAATATGAGTTAGGGTTTAGTCTCTGGCTCATCCTGCTTTTCAACATCTACTTTTTCCGTTTCCTTTGTCTCAGCTTTCTTGGGCTCGGCTTTAAACGTCTCCGTGAATTTGACAGCCGTGATTTCTGGGAAAAATCGTTGAATATCTAAGGCTATGCCTCTCTTTGCCAATTGTACTCCTTCTAAGTAGAAGGCTTCTTCAGGCATTTCGATGTTGACCATTTTGGCCTTGACATTGAACGTGAACTTGCTTCCTTCCACAGCAGGCGTTCTTCTGTGGATAAGAGCAGCTATCTTCTCCTCGTCAACTTCAAGCTTCTTCTCCATTGTGACATCGTAAATAAGGGTTTTTCCAGCCAAAGGAGGGTTGAAATCCAACAGAACACGTCCAGCGCCTATCGCCCGCACAGTAGCCATCTTGCCACCATATTCTAGTCGCTTTCCGATGCTAGGAGTGATGTCCTTCTCGATCAACTGTCTTAATGGGACTCGCTTGACTTTTTCTGGGTCTCTTGGACCGAACGCTTTGTCCGGTGGTATTTCGACAGAAGAGGACTTGCCGATTTCAACCGTTGGCAGGCTGTCATCCAGAGCTTTGAGAACCCAGCCTTCACCTATCGCAACCAGCTTGGGTTCATAGGCGTCTCCTTCCTTGTACAAGTGTTCTTTCTTCGCGACATCTTCAATGGTTGTGTCGAACACTTCGCCTGTTTCTTTCACTTTGGCGGTATAATTTACCACCACGAAGTCTCCTTTCTGCAAACCCATCAGCACCATCTTCTAAAGTGTTGCCAAACTAAGTTTTGAACTTTAATAAAAGCTTTCGCTCCTTGGTTCTTTCATTCAGTTCACTTCTCTTTAACGAACAACAACATCGTCACTGACAACAATGTCAAGCCAAGTGAGAGGTATAACGGAGCAACGAACGAATTAAACTGATCCCAAAGCAGTCCCGTGACGAAGGAAGAGGGAAGGGCACAAAGACCAACCACCATCTGGAACCCGCCGAAGCTACTTGCCTTGTAGTCTGCTGGAGCAAGCTCTGAAACCAGAGTCTTCTGCACGGGTTCAGAAGCTCCCTTGTGCAGGCCATAAAAAACAAAACAAAGAACGATTGCCCAATAACTCTGGACAGCAATGAGAGTAAGGTTGACTAGTCCCCATAGAACATAAGACATTGTCAACACGGATTTTCTGCCTATCCTGTCTGAGAGTTTTCCAAACGGTAGAGACAGAAGAGAGGCTACTGCAGTGAATAAGAGATACAGCAACGGCAAGTATTTCGCTTCAAAGCCGGCATACTGAGCGATTAACAGTAGAAAAGAGTAACTGAAAGAGCCGAGAGCAAAAAGAGCGCTAAGCAGTAGGAACAATTTAAAGTTCCTGTCCAAATCTTTCAGAGAAAGACCCTTGTATATCCGATCCTTCGTCAGTTTCTTTTCTTTTATGAATAACAGTATCAACAATGCGCTGATTATTGACGGTATTGAAGCTAGAAAGAAAAGCGTCTTGTAGTCCAGTAGACCTAAGAATAGGACGAGCGTGCAGACGACAATACCACACACTGCTCCAAGATTATCCATTGCGCGCAGAAAGCCGAAATTTCTTCCTCTGTTTTCTCTTGTAGATTCATCAGCGATGATCGCGTCTCTTGGGGCACCTCTCATTTTTCCTGCTCTATCCATTACCCTGAATGGAACCAAATGTTGCCATGCTGTCGAGAGTGAGTAGCCTATTCTTGAAGCTGAACCAAACAAGTAGCCGATCCACAGGAACATCTTCCTCTTTCTGATCTTGTCGGACACGTAGCCAGAGGCTGCTTGCGATATCGACACTACAGTCTCGCCCAAGCCATCAATGAAGCCCAACACGGCCATGTCAGTGCCCAACAGTGTCCTCACGAATATAGGCCAGATCGGATAGATCATGTCCGACCCGAAATCGTTCAAGAAAGAGGCCAAGGCAAACGTTCTTATTGCATTCTTTGCCTGATCTTTGGACATGAGTTGTCTGTTCTCTGACGAATGATATAAACCTGCGCTGAACGATCTTGAACTGTGATAATAAGCTTGAACTCGAAAGAAAAAGAGAAGGCGAAGTCGCTGCTACTCTATTCCCCACTTCTTCGTTATCTTCACCAACAAGAAGATCACGAAAGCCACGATTACGAAAGTTATCACTGCCACCAAGAAATCGCCCACACCGAAGATCTTGCCCATTATTTCCGGAGCGTAGCTCTTCAAGTCTGACACGTTTGGAATGGCAAGGCTGATTATGGGCATTATGAAATCAGCAACTAGGGCTTTCACTAGATCGCCCAAGTAGATGCCCAGGATGAATGCCACTGCAAGGCCCATCACCTTGTACTTGGACAGAAACTCGATGAGTTCGCCCCATAGTCCTTTTGGCGCGGCAGTAGGTGGCGCGGGCTTAGGTTCCAGCGCAGCCCTGATGCGTCGCAGCTCTTCCAGCATTTCTTCATCCTTCGGCAAACAAACACCAAACAGCCTCCTTCGCTGGACCCGCTTATAAGACCTTCGGTTTAACCGCGAACCCCCGCCCGACGGCAGAGCACTGAAAACCACCGAGAATTCGGTACTGCGTTCTAGAGTTCTAGGGACAAAAAAAAAGTGGTTATGGGAAGTGTTGTCCGTAGTGGACGAGGAGGTCGTTCAGGTCTATGGGACCTACTTTGTGGTCGTGGTTGAGGTCGGCGTTGGGGTTGTAGGGGTTTTCGGGGTTTGTCGGTGACCCGTAGGCGACTAGGAGCGCGTTGAGGTCCATTGGTTTCACCCACAGGGTGCCGTCGATGTCTCCAGGAATGGTGACGAACACGGTGCTGCCGAAACAAGTGTTGTCCTTATAATGCATTTCTCCGCACACGGTGTCCGCCACCGCGCTCAGCGTGTAGTTGCCGTAGGCAAGCGTGGCGTTCCACACGAACTTCAGCTCGATGGAGGTTGCGCTGGGCATGACAAGCAGTGTCTGGTTGATCATGATTGTGTTGGCGTACACGGTTACGTTGAAAGTCTCAGCGTAGTTGCCTTGGTTCTCAACTGTCATGTTGATGTGCATGGTCCTGTTCTGGCCAACAGTTGGGAAAGGTGAGCAACCGTCCTTGCAGGTCGTGACGTTCGTCACTGCAACGTCCCGTATGCCTGATGGCGAAGTTATTACAGCAGACTCTATCACCGCAAAGAACGGAGGAGTCGGCTGATAATCTGCATAGTTCAGCAGTGTCCAATCTCCTCCTGGGCAGGGTGGAAACGGCGGTGAAGGTATGATATTGTTGATTTGGTCAACACTGTATATGTCTTGTGAGACGTAAGAGGCGTTGTTGTGCGTGTCGTATGGTGGTTCTATTGCTGGGTGTATGTGTGGAACTGGCACGCGTCCCTCAGGAATCAAATGGTTCTCGAAGGCATCAAGAGTTGGGTCGCAAACTGCCAGCTTCAAGTTCGTCGAATCAACGCCCGCAACCGTGACGAAGTGTCCGCTCTCTCGGTACCATTCAAGAGAGTATTCGTTCCAATACCAGTAGCCGATCAGCAACACGACGTCTTGGCATTGTTCAACCTCCCATTCTATGTCGTAGAAGTCTGGTCGAGGAACTGTGTGCTCGTAGAACAAGCCGGTCTGACCCATGTTGTTCGCAACAAGATTCAAATCATTATCGTTGATTACATTATCTGTAGATGGTGGATAGGCGAGTGAGGCTGGCCATATATCTGCACGCAGATCCCAAGTTGCATTGCCAGGACTGCTCCCCCAAATTGCGCTCACTATGAAATAATCTGTTGGTGTGACTGTGCCGTCGCCGTTCACGTCTCCAAGTGGGTTGACTCCTGTCCAAGAGAGGTAGTGAGTAAGCCCAGCTTGCATGTCATTTACATCAGTTCCAGAATGCATCGAGCCTGTCCTCCGCCCGTCAGTGTCCATCAAGAACGCCAAGTGCTCGACCAATGGCGGCACATTCAGCGGATCATGGTCATCCCATAGTCCTTGTCCATAGGTTTGGACCAGTGGGAATCCATCGTTCATAGTGGGCGGAACGACTGGGTGTGGTTCAAATTCTGAGTCAAGCCACCACAGCGAATTTGCCACTGCTACTGGACCACAATGACTCCAAGCGTGAAACTTGTCTTGCCACATGTAGGTGCCCCATTGTTTCTGGTCGAAGTCGGGCACTCCGCTCGGAGCATAATCCTTGAATGATGGCTTCCAATACATTCCAACTGGCTGCGCCATCACAGGATAAGTAATGGTTGTTGTTAGCAGTATGAATGAGCTGAGCAGTATCATTGACACTAGTAGTAACGAATCAACATCAAACCTAAGATTCTTTTTCATTTTTCCTTTCTCCTTCTTTAATTAAGCATTATAACTAAGCAGGTTCAAGGTTAAAAGATTTTTGGATTTAGGTTCTACATGTTTTCTCAGCAGTCCATAGAAAGATGCATGTTTTGATGTAGGCTGCTATGATCTCTGAAGCGCTGGGAATAGAAAGAAGAGGCTTATGGGTAATGCTGTCCGTAGTGCACGAGCAGAGTGTTAAGGTCGATGGGCCCGATTGTGCCGTCGCCGTCTAGGTCGCAGTTCAGGTTGTAGGGGGCCTCAGGGTTCGTCGGTGACCCGTACGCAACCAGCAGCGCGTTCAGGTCCTGGGGCTTCACTTTGAGGTCGCCGTCAAAGTCGCCTAGAATGGTTACCAAGACTGTGCCATAGGCCTTAATGTTGTTGTTAGTATTTGCTTCATCTTGAAGAGGGGTTACGTAAGCCCATAGTGAGTAGTTGCCGTATTGAAACTCTGAAGTGTTCCACACGAATGAAAAGGTAGCAGAATTTGCTTTTTTCAAAATGATAGCGTTGGGCAGACTGATTTCTGTTGTATTGGAGCAAAGAGTTGTGTTAAGGAACTCGGCCTTGTTGCCCAAGTTCCCGACTGTCACGTTAACGAGCATGGTAAAACCTCTTCCAACGATGCTCCTTAGAGTGGTAATGTTCAAAACAGCGAGATCAGGTCTCTCATATGGATTTGTAAGCGGGTAATTGTCTGTGTTGTAAGCGTCCACTGCATATGGCACATCACCTATTCCATCAGCGCCATTTTCAGTTTGGTAAGGACCGCTGAACAGATCAGGTCCGTCATAATCATTCCAATAGTTGCCCCCGCCCGGATAGCCATTATCCCAGACATTTCCTGAGGAAGATACAGATACTGTTAACGTATTGTTGACGAAGTCATTATGGTAAACGCTGCTGTTGTCACTGTCTATTCTGATACCATAGTGATTTTCAGCTATATCGTTGCCAAGGATGGAAGCGTCTGTTGAGCCTGCTATCCATATACCTTCGTCATTGGCTCTTATGCTGTTCCATGTAATGAAGTCACCATGAGTCTCAGACAGCGTAATTCCATAACTGTTGTTTGTCAGGAAATTATCTGTGAGCATGTTGTTCCCAGACGATTGTTTCAGAAAAATCCCTACGTAGCAACCAGTTACCTTGTTTTCACGGAATGCGTTGTTGCTTGAACTATTATACACGTAGATGCCTGAATAATCTTGGTCTATCTTTGCATTCCTTATCGTCAACCTGAGAATAGTGGTGTTCGGTGCCGAGATCTTGACGACAGAGTCTGCGGCACTGCCATCTAGGATCGTTGTCTCTCTGTTCTCTCCGACTATTGACAATGTCTTGTTGACAATGATGTTCTCGAAGTATGTTCCTGCTCTGACAAACAAGGTATCTCCTTCAATGGTCTCGTTAGCGTTTATGGCTTCCTGAATCCTGCCGTAGTCGGCGTCCGCTCTTATGTTGCGGACAGGAACTGAACTCCAAGGATGCATAAGCGGATATCTGTCTCTGTTGTTCACATCAATAAGATACTGAACATCGCCAAGCCCATCGCTTCCCAAGATATCTTGGTTGAAACCACGATAATCATCCGTTCCATTGTAGTCTTCCCAATAGTTTCCGCCAGAAGGATAATCATAATTCCAGAAATTCGTCGAGTAATCCGTGTAGACACTATAAGAGTTGTTGACTAGATTGTTGTGAAAGATGTAATTGCCCGAAGAAACGCTCAGATGGATGCCGCTCCAGAGGTTTGAGGTTACATTGTTGCTTATCAACTCGTTGTCTGACGAACCCCACAAGTAAATGCCATATCGGTTATCACTGAATGTGCTCATCGCTATTCTTGAATCATTCGTGTTTGCAAGTAGAAGACCATTAATATTGTTGGCTAGGTCAAGTCTTTCGACAGTCGTATTTACGCAGTTGACCAATCCTAGGTAGCCTGTCTGATAAGATTCTGGATTGACCACCAGATTGGTTTGGTTTATAAGATAATAAATGGGTACACCATTAATAAGGTTTGAAGTGTCAATTGATTGGATAAAATCGTTCAAAGAATATCCATAGACACCAAAATTGTAACCGTTGCTCTGCATGACGTTGCCCGTTAGTATATTGCATGCAGACGCGCTTATGGTGATGCCGTCATTTTCGTTTGCGGTTATGTTGTTTCCAGTCAAAGTGTTGCCCGAAGAAGAGGCCACTGTCACTCCATACAACTTGTTTGCCATTGCAGTGTTATCTACCAGATTGTTGTTTGAGGATTCCGAGATGTAGATGCCATGGACATTGTTCGCAATAGCACGATTTCGCATAAGAGTATTGCTTGAAGAACCCCACATACTGATCCCATCGGCGTTGTTCGCGGTCGCGTTGTTGTCGAGCATAGTGATGTGTGAACAATGCCATAAGAAGATTCCATATTGAAACCCGCGAATGTCTACGTTTCTAATGGTCACGTTATTTCTGCTTGAAAGATAAATGCCTTCTTCGCTTCCCGTTCCCTGAAGGAGGAAACCTGCTCCATCGACTACGATATCGTCTCTTTCCACCGTTATTGAGCCGTAAAGGTTGTCAGTCACCGTGTATGTGATGTTGTCAACGCTTACGATGGGAGACGTTGGAGGATCAATGCTACCGTCCGCTCTGATGTACACGACGGTTGAAGCCATGACTGGCTGAACGTTGAACGCAGACGACAGAAGACCCACGATGAGCAACGCTAACGCCGCGCCAGCAACGGCTTTACCCATTTCCCTTCTCCTAGTATTAAATCGTCTCGAAACAAGATAACGATTGCGGAATAATCTTCTAGTATTATCAAACACCTGAGCTAGGCAGGACCCGCCTAAAACGTGCATACAACAGACCCAAGCCTTAATAGGGAAATATTCGAACGATTCTGGGGGAGAATCATGGCCAAGAGAAAAAGTTGGTGTGAGAAACTTGAAGATAGCAAAGACCTGCCAAGGGTAGAGCGAATAACTGAGAAAATGAGCAGTAGATGGGGTACAGGCACCGTTGTCATCCCAGCACCTAAAGAAGTTGATGAAATCATGAGAAAGGTGCCAGAAGGAAAGCTTACGACCATCAACGGGATTCGTGCAGCATTGGCAAAGAAGCACAAAGCAACGATTGGATGCCCTATTACAACAGGAATCTTCGCTTGGGTCGCCGCAAACGCTGCCGAAGAACGAGAGCAGAAAGGCGAAAAGGATACTACTTCGTATTGGCGCACTCTCAAGAAGGGCGGAGAAATAAACGAGAAGTATCCCGGCGGCGTAGAAGCTCAGAAGAGACTCTTGGAAAAAGAAGGGCACAAGATAATTCAGAAGGGCAGAAGACACGTCGTTCTTGATTATGAGAAATCGTTAGCAAGATTATGACGAGCAATTACCGACACGCGTTTGATGTCGGACTTCAAGCAAGGACAGAGCACAAGACTTAAGAAAAGCAAACGGAAAACAGGTTTTATGCCCGAATTTGTGTTTGAAGGCGTCGCCAACTGGAAAATCATCAGCTATCTCAGCTTACAACCGCTTTGCGACAGCAGATGCTTAAGGAAATCCGTGAAAATCAGCCTCAAAAAAGTATGAATTGCTGCTTAAGCAGTGGTAGCCCGGGAGAGATTCGAACTCTCGTCGGCGGGTCCAAAGCCCGCTATGCTTGACCGCTACACCACCGGGCTTCGCGTCATAGGCTTCTTGGCAGTCAGCTCTTAGTTAGATGGTTTTTGATTAAAACTTTCCTATCTCTGCGTATCCTGAACATGATTTCCTTGGTTCTCCGGATTGCTCTCGCGGCATCCAGCCTCTCAACATTCTTCAGATCCAGAAAACCGACAATACGCTCGTAGTTCTTGGGGTTCTTCTTTTCCAAGCTTTCCAGGGAACGTATCAGTAGGGTGTTGTCGATTCTGGTTTTGTCGATTGAAGATTTCAGCCAGGCATAATTCTCAACTGCATTGAGGAAGACAGTTTTCAAGTAGTGGAGGGATTCAACGAGTTTCTCATTATCGATCATGAAGTTTGAACGCGTAATGATTCCCTGCAAGAAAGCCGTAGTTAGATAGTAGTTCAGTCTGGCTCTGATCTGGAAGTGCGAAGACCCCAGTTTCTGAGGGTATCTTCTGACTGTGTTGCTCATTTCGTCCCAAACCACGCTAAAGAGTTTCAGTTTTTCCTTAGCAATCGAGGCTTGGACCTCTTCCAATCTTGCCAAATTCACGTATTCAATGAACAAGTCTGGCATACTGAGTTTAGCAGTGGAGGCCTCAAGCCGCTCCACGAAATGGCTGTTCGAGAAAGGCAGTAATGCTATTTCAATCAGAACTTTGAAAACGCTTTCCAAAGCAACGATCGAGAAAAGAAAGGCGCTACGGTAGTCTTCTCTGGAAA
>Ga0315279_10009868_pt1 | contig 11305 bp, 9 predicted proteins | sample YL17G06_20_MG_FD_203694 | JGI IMG/M metagenome (GOLD analysis project Ga0315279, IMG submission 203694) | Sediment microbial communities from Yellowstone Lake, YNP, Wyoming, USA - YL17G06_20 | ecosystem: Environmental > Aquatic > Freshwater > Lake > Sediment | place: USA: Wyoming | collected...
AAGCAAGGAAGATAGAATAAGCAAAGAAGAAAAAACAACGAGACCAACAGCCGAAGAACAGCTCATACCCTCGGAAGTAATCCAGGTCATAGCACGCACGGGCGTTACGGGCGAAATCTCACAGGTAAGAATCCGCATCTTAGAAGGAAAAGACAAAGGACGCATCATAACGAGAAACGTCAAAGGTCCAGTAAGAGCCCAAGACGTACTTATGCTCAGAGAAACCGAAAGAGAAGCAAAGAAAATCAACAGATGATAAAAATACAAACCGTCCGGAAGAACCAACTTTGCCCAAACCCAGAAAATGTTCATTCTGCGGACACGATTTCCCACCGGGCACGGGCATGATGTTCATCAAAAACGACGGCTCAATCCTATGGTTCTGCTCCAGCAAATGTAGAAAAAGCTCCCTCTTTATGGGAAGAGACGCACGCAAACTCAAATGGACAGCATACTTCGGAAAAGAAGAAAAAGGAAGAGCCTGAAACAGGTTTCTGCCCAATACCCATTCTTCTCTTATGGGGTTAGATAGGCAAATAGGCCGCACAGAGCAACCCAAAATACGTCGGTTTTTGATAGGACAAGAACCGCGATTTCATAGATATATGTTCGAGTATCCCTTGCAGCATTGCCAGCTGCCAGACGCTATCAGGTTTCGCATCCTCGATAAACTGGGGCGACAAGCTGAACAACGGGGTCAAATCATTCTCCAACACAGCACGCTTAACCATCTCGTCAAACTCCGCAGACGCAGGATTGAACCCATAGGGCCCATCAGCCTTATGCGCGTGACCCTGATCGGCACTGGCCACGAACGCGACGTTCTTTCCAGAGACTTCAGCAGTCTCAGCTATGACGCGGCCAAACCTCACAAGATTTTCCAGCGGAATCTCCCTCGAAGGCGTGACCAGCAAAACCTTCGGCTTATTTTCATTTTTCCCAACGAAAAACCACAGGGGAATCAGTGCGCCCCAATCCATGGGCATGCAAGAAGCAGGGCCTTCACTTGACCCATAGTTGGCGCCAACGACAGGAAGCTTCAGCTTCTTTGCGTTCTCAAGGATTTCCTTAGCCAGCTTCTTATCGCACTCACAGCGGAGCTCCACCTTCCCTTTGTTCTCCTCCAAGGTTCCCTCCGTGTTTTCCGACGTTACTACTCCTATCGTTGCCTCTAAGCGTAGACCGTGAGGAGTTGCCACAACTACCGTTGTGGGATTTTTTTCCCTAAGTAACCGTGCTAGTTCTTCCATGCTCCTGCGGGTTTCTGAAAAGGCTTGAAGCATTTCGCCACCTAGTTCTGGGATAGCTTCTGATCCATGCGGAGCGATACAAGCGAAATTTATGCCCACTCTTTCACTTCCAACGGATAACATGGTTCTATGGGCATGATAAGTCTTGCTGGAAAACCTCGAATGGCGCGCACTTTTCTGGTAGAGAAAAAGGGTTACGGGTGTGGTTCTCCGAAGTGCCAGGCTACTATGCCCAAGTCTTTTCCATCAACTTTTCCGTCATTGTTTGTGTCGCAGTTCGGATCCCAACTCATCGGTGGGTGCGCTCCAGGATAAGAGCCAAAACACCAGGCAACACTCCCCAGGTCCTTGCCATCCACTTTCCCATCACCATTCACGTCGCCGACAATCGATACCATGATCCACCCCTCCGTGAAGTTGTTGTCCGCCGTGTCGGCTTCGCCTTGGACAGGCCAAGCATAAGCGCTTAGGGTGTAGTTGCCCTTGGCGAAACTTGAGGTATCCCATACAAAAAGCATAGTTCTGGATTCTCCACTAGTGAGAGTGAGAGTCTGAGAGGCTACAGACGTGACATTGACCCGGACTGTTACGTTAAAGGTTTCTGTGAAATCGCCTTCATTTGTAGCCATTACGCTTATGTTCGTTGTATATCCCTGTCCGACAACATTCTTTAGAGTAGTCACATTGGTTATCGCAACATTTGCAACTCCTGAAAATTTTACTAGGAGAAAATCGCTTCCTACCGCTCCAAAAGATCGTGTCTCACCTACCAAAGCGAAATTTCCATCATTACACTGCAAGACGGAGTATGCATAATCATTTTCTGCTCCTCCCCAAGTCACATTCCACTGGGGATTTCCTGATGCATCTGTCGCAATAAGCCAGCAGTCGCTGTTTCCTGCTCCGAAGGATTCTGTCCAGCCTGCCAGGACGAATCTGTAGTCGGATACCTGTAATGTTGCCCATGCTTCGTCGTAGCCGATTCCTCCATAGGTTTTGTTCCATACTGTGTTTCCATATTGGTCTGTTCTGATGAACCAGAAATCGTAGACGCCTTGACCGAAAGAGCTTGTGCTTCCTGCAAGGGCATAGCCACGGTCGGAGGTCTGGAGCAAAGAAAAGCCGAAGTCGTCATTTGCTCCTCCATACGTTTTGTTCCATTGTTCAACGCCAAATGCATCAGTCTTTACTAACCAGAAATCGCTGTTGCCAGCACCGAAGGAGTACGTGTAACCTGTCAAAGCGTAGCCGCCGTCTGCAGTCTTCACGACGGAGCTTGCCATGTCCAGAAGCGGGCCCCCGTAAGTCTTGTTCCACAACATCGTTCCGGACGCGTCTGTTTTGACAAGCCAGAAGTCTCCGCTTCCCATTCCAAACGAAGTTGACAAACCTGCGACGATTAGACTGCCGTCAGGATTCTCCTCAATTGACCAACCGTCATCGTCACCGACCCCTCCATAGGTTTTATTCCACATCATGATTCCGGAGGAACCTGTTTTGACGAGCCAGAAATCATAACCTCCTGAACCAAAAGAATCTGTTCGCCCAAGAATCGCGTACCCTCCATCCAAAGTCCGTGTTACTGAATGTGCTTCTTCGTCTCCTATGCCACCGTAAGTCTTGTTCCATTGCATGTTTCCAGAGGGATCGGTCTTTACCAACCAGAAGTCTGAGCCGCCACCCCCAAAGGATAAGGTTCCACCTGTCAACAGGAATCCGTTATCTGACGTCTGAATCATAGAGTACGCGTATTCATTGCCTATTCCACCAAAAGTCCTGTTCCACAATGGAACAGGTTCGTCTGCTTCGAGTATGCTACCTTGATTTCCAGAAGAAAAACTTGTGCTGAAAGCGTGTCCTCTGACGTTCTCACCTGTTGGCCTGCTGACAGAGGCTCCAGGCTGTGCAAGCATGACCAAAATCAGAAGGAGCAAAGCAGCTAGATCCATGTATGGTTTTCTTCTCAAAATTCCCCCTCTCCACACAAAAATGATGCCGCCCTTCAAATATAGTTTCTGATACTATCTTCTGTGACTATTTTCTGTGGCTGCTGCGAATATGCCGACTATGCCGAGGTCTCCGTGTCCTTCGGAGATACAAGACTGTGACAGCTAGGATGATAGCTATTGTTGCTAGGATGACTATTCCTTCTAGATTGAGTGGTAAGGATGAACCTGTTATGTCAACTTTGAAGCTGATTGATGCTTGGCCCGACAAGCCAGCATTATCCATAGCCTTGACATACACTATGTGGTCTCCTTGCGTTAGGTTCTCGAACCTCATTGTAGTATTCGTATGGACATCAAGCCATGAAGCATTGTCCATTTTGATCTCATAGTTTCTCACCCCGGAAGTTGCGTCTTGTCCTGTCCACACAATTGTGAGAGGGAAAGAATTCACGACCGAAGCATTAGGGGGTGACCCTACTGTGATGGTAGGTGGGGCCGAGTCAAGTGTGATTGTGTCATAATAACTTGAGACAGAGCCCATGTCATCCATGAATTGAGCATACACGGTTTTGACGCCATCTCCCTCTGCTAAGATCCATTCCTTAGATGGCGCATATGGTTCCCATTCTGTGAATGTTATGTTGTTGTTGGAAAACCGCATTCGAACCAGGCTTGAGGGAAGATCGTTTGAGAACAGGATTAGTGTGACTGAAGTGACTGTAGAGAAGGTTGCTCCATAATTTATTGTTATGCCCGCTCCGAGGGAAGTGTATTCAGCTGACTCCGCCGCCAAGTTGTAGTTCGAGAAGCTGCTGATCTTGTGTTTGAGTTCAAGCTCAAAGCGTTCGGTATTGTCCGGCATTATCGTTGAGGGAGATGTATAGTCGGCCGCAACACCTATGACTCTGCTTTGAACATCATAGAACGTCGTCACTACTTTGACGGCTGTAGCGTTGGACTTTCCCACATTTTTCACGGTGCCATTGACTTTCGTGAAGCCTGCCTCATCCTTGTATGTAGAGCTTTCCAGTATCTGCAGGGCGAGAGGCTTTTCAATTGCATAGTCATCAAAACTCAAGCTGAGGCTGTAATTGTGGATTTGGCTTGCTGACGAACCAATCCACACGGTTTCAAATGGAGCCTTGCGACCTGGCAAGAGAACATCGAGAAAAGCATATGAAGAGCTCGACCCGATGAGTGAATTGTTTTGTGCATAGAAATCAGCGGAGACGTTTAGCAATCTGAGGCTTACGGTGCCAGTGTTGCTGACCTCTCCAACTACGTGATATGTGGGTGGAATCGTTGTATTGTCCATGTAACCAGTGTGATTGGGCATGATGATTGCTTGACTTTGCGCTTTGGCTGATGGAATAGACATTATTGAAGGAAGAACCAATGAAGAAAAGAGGAGAAGAACCAAGAATGTTCTTTTCACATTTTCACCTGTCCTGTTTAAAGAATAAAAAATGGGGGATTTTGGTATTTCTATCTATTGCCCACGCTTCTATGAAGCAGCAACTGCGAGGTCAGCCTGTATTAGGCCTGAACCTGTGGCATCTGCGCCCCATGTCATTGTGTAGTAACCAGGGATCTGTGATATGTCATAGATAGTCATGCTGCCTGGTGCGATGTACAGGGCTGTTGATTTCATTATGCTTTCGACCATGCTTTGTGTCAATGCTGGGTTCTTCTCGAGCATTTGTGCTGCTATTGCAGATACGTGTGGTGTTGCCATGCTTGTGCCGCCCACGTAATAGAAGTTGGTCAAGCCTGGCGTGGAATGGTACCAACCTATTCCGTTAGACCACCATGGAAGTCGAGCATAGCCGTCGCCGCTGCCGGGCATAGGTCCTCTGACCCAACTTCCTGGAGCCACAACGTCAAGATGTTGGCCTGGCAACTCTCTGCCGCTGAAGTCCGTAATGTAAACCTCGCTGGCTGGCGTCGGCTCGGGTATGTCTCTAAAGCCATAAGTGCCGTCTTGGAGCCACCATACTCTGAATCTTGGTGCATGTGGTGGTGCTGTTGGGTAGTACCATTCATACTCCCATCCACAGGCGCCTGCAGATATCACTGGAGCATAGGCACCTGGATAGTCCATTCCTGCATCTCCTGCGTTGCCTGCTGCGGCGACGACTATTACGCCGTTTGCTATTGCACGGTCAATGGCATTCTGTTCTCCAAGTGTCAGTTCTGATCCGCCCAAGCTCATTGATATTACCATTGGCTTGTAGCCAGCAATGGCGAGATCTGTGGCATAGTTGATGCCTGCCGCAACTGCATTGTCTGTGCCGAAGACCAGTTGTTTTCCTTCTGCATAACCTGGCAAGACGTAGTTGGACAGTACTTTGACAGGTATGATGGTTACATCTGGAGCGATTCCTTTAACGAACAGTGGCTGAAGCGGGAAACCGCCGAGCCAATCGGATGGAGCATAGTAGTTGTAGCCTATTATTGTGCTTGTCACGTGCGTGCCATGAGTCGAATAGGTTGAGCCTACCCAAGACGTTTCGTGAACGAAACCATCGGAGATAAGGTCTCCAGTTTGTGGGTCAACGTGAACATTCTCCTCGAAGCCTTTGCCCAGGTTTGTCGCTATTCTGTCTACTGGGAAGTAGTCACGCCAATATGGAACCAATCCAGTGTCCAGGACAGCAATGTAGACTCCTTTACCCGTGTATCCGGTTATGTTGCTGTTTACCATGTCTGCGTCCCATGTGTCACGTTGCGGAGGTGCAAGTTTTGGTGCGGCGAAAGATGGTGTCACTAGAATCAATGAAAACGCTATAGCTATTAGTAATGCTATTTTTCTCATTTTCCATTCTCCTTTCTTGGCACCTACACTATGACGGGAAGAGCATTTGAATTTTGTGGAACCTTCTTCTATATGAGTGACACATGCACTTTTCAAATGTATTTGATGATTTCGCACGTGCATCTCTGCATATTCTGAACGGCATCAAGGAGTAGCGCGTGCCTGACGACGAAACAAACCCTCATGTGTCCAGTCTATTGACAAGATGTTGCCGGCAAGTGTATAGAGTGAGCGCGCGAATTGTGGCGTACGCTTCTATCAGAGGGGTGGGAGGGGGTAAAAGAAATAGTATATATGCTAATTCTCTAGACCGCTTTTTCCCAAGATAGCGTTATGTACGTCCCAGCGAGTGTGCGCCAGGCCATTGATACACAGTCTCACCATGACGATTCGTTGTAGAGCGCGCGCGAGAAAGCCAAGGCTATTCTGGACATAATCTACAAGATGCCCGAGAATCGACGCGCTGTATGGGTGCCACGACTTGATCACGACGAGACAATCAAGAGATGCCCACTTATCAAGAACAACCCCGAACTGTCTAAAGCACTGGACGAACTCCTAGCTGCCCATGACAAATCAAGGTCCAAAACAAACCAAGAAAAGGATGGAGGTGAGAACGCAAATGAACAGACAAAATCCGAGAAGTAGCAGAGGCATACACAAACTGACTGCAGGATGGGCAAGCTGGCGCTGGCTTTCAGGCGTTTCTAGCAAGGAAAAGCAATGGTTCATCGGCACACTCAACGGCCGAGGCGGCTACGAATCATGGATGGCACATCTAACCAAAGGCTTACAAGATCCAGACTTTCTCCTGCGCTTCGAAGCAACCTCCGACCCGTGGGACCGCTCCAAGCTCGTAGGCCAGAAGATAAGCGAACTTCGGGAATCCTTCAGAGTCCTAAACGAAGACCAGCGAGCCGAACTCGCCAAGCAGGCCGAGGTCGAATTCAAGACTGGCCTAGAGTTGCTGGGCAGAGACAAGAAGACCATCCAAGAGCTCATCGCACTCGTCGACCCGCCAACCACCCAGTAAGCTACCCCACAAATCACCCTCAAACCTCCATCTTTTTCTGAGATGAAAACAATTGACTCGAAAATCTCCCGTAAAGAAGGATAGAAGGCAGTACTCGAAGGGAGAACTCAACCGCGTCATCGACAGCGTTTTCCATCCACTTTTTGATCGTAGCAGCACATTCATGGTTATTGATACAGTGCTTCACGGCCTCGTCGAGCAGAATCCCACAGTGACTGTCAGAAAATTCACGCGCTACAACTTGCCAAAGATAATAGAAGAAATCCTTAAAAGCCACTAGCGCCTCCGCAACCGTTCGTGAGCGTGCGCTATTCCGAGTTCCCCCTTTCACACGGATTTGAGGGCTCTAATTGAACAGCAAAACTCAGAATCCCTCTTTTTCTCCGTTCTGCTAACCACATTGGAACGCGCGCGTTACTTGCTGTGGCGCGTGCGCCTTCAAACTTAATTATCGACAATATTGCTAAACACAGACATAAAGACACAGCTATCACGAACAACATCCTGTTATGTTGCGCGCGCGCGACGTACGCGTGACCCTATTCTTTACTAATCTTGCGTGATAAAAGCTCGAACGTGGTAGCGGGGAGTAGATTTGAACTACTGATCTCTGGGTTATGAGCCCAGCGGGTTAATCCTGGCTACCCCACCCCGCTTCTGTTGAGCTGGCAGATTTCTCCTAGTTCTTTTAGGAGATGCCTGCCTGCATATATTAGTGTTCTCATCGTGAAAACGTTTTAGTACAGCACCGGCGTTATCGACCTGATGTGAGTGAAGTGGACCAAACTTTTTTCCGCGAAGTTTCCAAACCTGTTCTCGAGAACCCGATCTTCGTTCAGGGACTCCCAGGCTTCGGCAACGTCGGCAAGATAGCGGCTCATCTTCTGATAAAGTTCTGCAGCGCAAAGCCGTTCATGGAGCTTTACTCACCCTCATTCCCAGACTACGTATCCGTCACCTCCAAAGGCATCTGCAACCTGCCCAGATACGAGTTCTACGCGGCTCCCATGGAGAAAAACGACTTCATAATCATGACCGGAGACACGCAACCCTCGTTCGACGACGTACAGGGCCACTACGCCATCTGCAGCGAAATCCTAGACACAGTTCAAAAACACCAGTGCAACATGATAATAACGATCGGCGGCATGCCCATGACCGAAGAGAAGGCGCAAGTCTACGTGGCCGCCACCTCACCCAGACTCGCCCAAGAATTCATGGACAAAGGCGCAATCATCTACAGCAAAGGAAGAATCGTAGGCGCCACAGGCTTAATGCTAGGACTCGCAAAAGAACGTGGGCTAGAAGGCATATGCCTACTGGGCGCCACAACCGGGTTCAGAACAGACCGAGGAGCCGGATTCTCCGTCTTCAAGTTCCTCATGAAAGCCCTCGGAAACGAAGTAAAAGAAGGATTATAGCCCCCACATGAAAACCATAGGCCAAACGCCCAAAAACCAACTGGGGGCGACGCATTTTGGGACGGTTCCACATTTAAACTGTAGGTCGGCCTCTTGATCCTTCAGCACACGCATAAAAACCCAAAAGACAACCCCGAAAAAACCGACCTAGGAGGGGGGTATCAAATGTTCGCGTGTTTTCAACCCAACAATTGGGTAGGTCAACCCGCTTCGGCCATCAGCCCCCACGAGGCGTCATGCCGGAAACCCATGAAGAACGCCAAAACCAGCCTAGGAGGGGGGAGGTGCGTTTTTGGCGTGTTTTCAACCCTAAAACGCAGGTCCGCTAGCTAGTCTCTCACCGCGTGCCAACACCAACAAGACCCATAGAAACCAGAAAAACCAGCCGGATAGGGGGACTAAATGTTGCTTGTTTTCAGCCCAAAACTATCGTCTGCTCCTTGGACACTGAACGCATGCGACAAGACTGCACGGCGACCGGAAAGACCGATGGGCCTGGTAAACTATTCGCGGTCTTAAACGTCGAGAGTTGCAGTTGAGGCCACTGGGTTCTGAACGCGTTATGCCGATGGTGGCGCTATCCAGGGGAGTATTATCTTCTTCTGCTTGCCCATTTCTCTCCAGTAGTCCCACTCTTCGTCCGTCATTCTTTCTATTTCTTCGATTTGATTGTCCGTCAGGTGTTTGAACCTTTTCTGCATCCTTAGGTATTCCTTCACGTGTTTTCTCGGCTCTGGCCTGTAGCTCAGGCTGAACTTCCCATTTTCATACTCCCACGAGACCCAGAGCCCCGTTTCCAAAGCCATCTTGCTCAAGTCTACGGTGTACTTCGGGTCGGTGAACCATCCCTTCGGGCAGGGCACCAATAAATGAATGAAAGCGGGACCGTTGGCCTCTAAGGCTTTCCTTGCCTTGTTGATGAAGTCCAGAGGCGGATACAAGGTGGCCGTTGCAACATACCTTACACCAGGATGTGCGGCGATGATTAGTGCCACATTTTTCTTCATTCTCGGGTTACCGATTCTTTTTATCCTGCCCGAGGGTGTGAAGGTCGTAGAAGCCCCCCAAGGGGTTGTGCTTGATGCTTGAATGCCTGTATTAGCGTAGGATTCGTTGTCGTACATCACGTACAAGAACCTCTTGTAATCGTAGCTCATGGCCATCGATAAACCTGAGAATCCCATGTCGCTGGTCCCTCCGTCTCCGCCGTAGACGACGACGTTAACGTCCTCTTTCTTCCTTTTTCCCTTCATCATCAGAATCCTGAACGCCGCCGCCGTTCCAACGCCTGCAGCTCCTCCCGCACCAAGCTGAGTGTGATACCAAGGTACAGCATACGGTGAAGACAAGAACTGATGCCCATTGGCCACGTACATGCATCCTGTCGGACCGAGGACGACGGTCTTAGGACCTCCTGCCTTAAGCAGTAGACGATAACCTAGAGCTGCACCGCAACCTGCGCATGTCCTGTGTCCGCTAGTGTAGAAATCTACCGCTGGAACGTCCCTAACTGTTCTGATCAACGGGCCTTCACTCATAAAGTCTCGCCTCTCAACGTGGGCCACCAAACATGCTTTTCAACTGTTCCCTTCTCTGCACCTTGTCGCAACAGCATAGCAACCTGCTCGAAATGCCTGACAGAAGGCTCCCTGCCGCCGACAAACATGAAATCCATCAATTGCGGATGTAAACCGCTCCCGTACAGGGTTGACCTAATCTCGTTAAACAACACGCTTGAAGAGTCCGTAGAGCCAAAGGAATACGAGAAATCAACTACCCCTACGGCCTTGACGTTTCTCAAGGCTTCAGTGATTTCATTGCTCGGGAAAGGCCGAAAATATCGTAGCCTGAGCACGCCGATTCTTACACCTTGCTTTCGAAGCTTTTCTGCAACATACAGCGCATCCCTGGCGTACGTTCCCATTGTCACGATTGCTACTTCTGCATCCTCCATGTATCTATCCTCGACAAACGGTGAATATTCTCTTCTGACCAACCTCGCATACGCCTTCCAAGCTTCTTGTATCACCTCTCTGGCCATCGTGATTGCGTTATCCACCACTTTTCGAAGCTCTGGGCCTATCAACGAAGGAGCTATGTGCTGTGCCTTAGTTACCGGTCCGTAGGCGGGATCGACCGGGTAGGGAGGATTGTATGGCGGAAGAAACTCTGCAACTTGCTCTTTGCTCGGCGGCTCAACCGGGGTCGATATGTGAGTTATTGCAGCACCATCCACGGCTACAAAATGTGGCAGAAGTACCTTCCGGTCTTCCGAGACTCTATAAGCGACTAAGGTCATATCCAAGGCTTCTTGAGGATCTTTTGCCCACGACATGAGCCAACCGTGATCCCTGAAGGTGAACACGTCGTTCCACTCCATTCCAAAGTTGCCTGGATCATCCAAAGCTCTGCAACCTGCCATAGCCACAACGGGCAATTGCCCCAAGGCTGTGACGATTATCGGTTCTGCCGCGTATGCTAGGCCAACTCCCGAGCTTCCGACGAAAGTTCTAGCCCCAACGGCAGATGCGTGTTTCGCTATTTCAAACTGTGAATGCTCAGAATCTGCCCCGATTATCTCAGCGGTAAACTCTCCATCTGCCAGCATTTTGGCCAGAGAGTTCATTACTCCCGTATAGGGTCTGATAGGATACGCAGCTATCACGTCAACATCCGCCAGCTTCACAGCTTCGGCAATTGCCCGCGTTCCCGTCCACATATGCTTCTTTGATAGTGCTTTGACAATAGACTTTGAAGCCGTTTTGGAACCACCCAAACATTTCACCGTCTAGTAACCATATTCGACGAGTGCATCTTCGATCGTGGTTGTTTCCTTC
>Ga0315279_10009869_pt1 | contig 11303 bp, 13 predicted proteins | sample YL17G06_20_MG_FD_203694 | JGI IMG/M metagenome (GOLD analysis project Ga0315279, IMG submission 203694) | Sediment microbial communities from Yellowstone Lake, YNP, Wyoming, USA - YL17G06_20 | ecosystem: Environmental > Aquatic > Freshwater > Lake > Sediment | place: USA: Wyoming | collected...
CTCGCCACGATCGTTGACATCTACGCGCGTAAGACCGCAGCAAACCGGAGCCAAGCGCTCGGAGAACTCATCACGGCTGGAACTCAAGCTTACCGCGAAGCCGAGCTATCATTCCGCAAAGCGCTCATAGCATCACGCGCAGAACAGGAAACAAGCGATCGGGACAATTCTTCTTGAACGGTACATCGCTAGCAGCGTGGCGTTCCCAAGATTCAGAATCGCCGGTCAAGCGCCGGGGGTTAGGTACAAACCTGCGTTTGAAACTGTCAACCAAGCCGAGTTTGATCTGAAAGATAGCTCATAGCAAGCTGAGACTGAGCAATACCTCAGCTCGAAACCAGCGGACAAGGCAGCTTCCGCCAACAAGCTTCGATAGATTCCTGTTCCTTCGGACATGCAAAGTCTTATGTTGATTCAAGCGAGAACTTGTTGTGACTTCTGCTCGCTGAAAGGTAAGGAGGCTATTCCTCTGCCTGGTATGGGTTCGAAGGTAATTGCAGTTGTTCTTGTAGCAATTGTGGTCGCGGCCGGGTTGGGGTACTGGGTGCTCGCTCCCAAAATGCCGAGTCAGGTTGCGACGTACACGACTCAGCAAACTTCGCTTCTGACATCATCTGAACAGGCTCAATTGACCTCGACCTCATCAGCGATTCTTACTTCTCAGGCAAGTCAATGGATCAATGTGGGCGTCGCTCAGCCGGTCAGCTACTACTTGGGACTGCTTGAATCCACCGGGGCTGAACCATACGTGTCATTGGCGAGAGAGCTCAGGAAGCTTCCCGATTCCTCCAACGCAACAGCTGTAGCCCAAATCGTCTACCTAGCATTGAACGCCACAATCAGTTCAAGACCGAGCGGTCCTGAAGTGAAGGAGGCGCTTGAGCTAATCAATAGAGGCGGGACCCCAAGCCGGTCTGACTTCAGTTATGCTGTCCCCTCGTACAATACTGAGCTGCAGGTTCTGTACTGGCTTGCAAGTTCGACTCAGTTCAAGCGCGACGACACACTAGCCCTCGCAATCGCGATGTCGAATGGCTTCTGGGTGACCGTTGGAGATGACCAAGTCCGAAACGCGGTGAAGAATGACACGAGTAGTCTGCTTGTCTTCCTCAGAGAAACTGATGCCCTCCAAGAATCCATGGGATACTTCAGGCTTGAGGATTTGCGTCTCGAAGCAAAGATCGCGCTCGCGTGGACCGGCGGCGACACAGGCACTCATGGTCCCCATGCAATAACTGGTCCACAAACGAAGCATGACTGCAAGAGAGTCAAACTCGATTTGACCGGGTATCGTTGGGACAACATCAACGTCGAAACACTGAGACAAATGAGAGATCATATGAACCAGAAAGCGTGGGTAGCCAAGAGCATCGACCAAACCGTAGCCAATGTCGAAGAGTACTTCTTCTTCAGCGGAAAGAACCAGCACTACAAATATGTCTCATCTTGGGATGTCAAAGTCCAAGTTGACGGCGAAACTGTTTCCGCAAGAAACATGAACAACGCCAACTTCAACTTCAGATACTACCTGGAACACGGCTACGCGATAGGCGTATGCGAAGATGAAATGACCCTTGCAAGCGGCTTCTTGAAGTCTTGGGGAATTCCCACTTTACCCCAACTCTCGTACTGGAAGGAGGGAGACTGGTACAACGGCCACACTTACACGATGTACTTCGACGCCGCATCGAGAAGTTGGAAGTGCTATCCATCTCAGATTGGCATTGTGTTCTATGACGTACGTGACGCATACATTTTCCTACCGCCCGTCACGCAAAACACGTACATGCCAAGGAGCATAGAATCTCCGACAGCGGCGGCGGTCCCATACCCGTACCAAAGTGGCGAGGTCAACACAGCGATGTTTTCCCCCATGCTCAACATAACAGGGTCTTACCTGAACGCTTTCATCAAGGGAGTTGACTCCACACAGATCAAATCTTGGCTGTTGTACGGCGAGAAGCCAGCGACCATCATAGCCACCTACAGTACTTGGACGCAGCAGGCCGCTTGGAATGTTCTCTCCGATGGGTCGCTCGACTTGATTGGTGAGGACGGCAAGATCGCGGGAGATCTTGGGCAACCCTACGTGGACCTAGCTAATGTCAGCTACAGCTTCTACAATGGATCTCTGTTCTTTCGCTTCTCCCTGCGTGGCGAGATCCCCAACAGGATTACAACCACTCACGTTGCCAGTATCTGGTGTCAGGTGCTGTTGGATGTCGATTCGGATTCCAGCACAGGATACCATTGGAATAACGATTTCACACCCGACTACATGCTGGAGTTCTCTGTCGCGTTCGACTCCTCGTCCAAGACTGCCAAGGCTGAGTCTTCCCTTCTGAAGTACTCTGGGACTGGAACTGATTGGAATTGGACTCCGATCGGATACACTCAACGGTTTGGAGCAGAGCCACTAATATCGGGAGGAGTCGGACAAGATTTCTTCATCTTGACCTGTGAGTATCAGGATATCTCGGTGTCTAAGGGATCGACAGTCCGGTTCTTCGCGCGTAGCGGCATCCTGTATGACGGCAAAGTCTACAATGACTTTGTTCCTGACAAAGGCATTATCAGCATTGTGTTATGAATTGATCTCAAGGTGAGCTCGTGTAGGGCTACTTGGTCATCGATAATCTATCTTCCCCAGTGATGCGACCTTGGTGGGTTCGTCGGGAAGCGCCGGGGGTGGGATTTGAACCCACGAGCTTCCACTCCGCTTCGCTCCGTTCCGGTTTCCTTCGGAAAGCCCAAAGGGCTATCGGCTTCTTTGGATTCCGACGTTCCCTACTGTGTTGTGGTTGCGCTAACCCATAGGCTGTAAGGGGTTTGTTATCCCCTATTCTAGAGCCTCAGGTCAGCCGCGTCTGTGTCATCTCTATTTCAGGGAAGGAAATCGCTATACGCACATGGCGCACGAAGAATGTGGCAACAATGCCGTGACAAGGTTGCGGGGGTGAGTTCGTTTGGGCATGAGAGGTCACACAGAAGAAACGCGAGGTAGAACAGAAGAGGGAGCCCTTCGTGTCAAGCGAAGGGATGCGTTGGTAATTAACTGCTCACGTGGCGAGGAAGTGCTCGAGAAACTAGGTCTACGGAGAGACACAACTGTCGGCCACGTGTACGATAAGCTAAACGTCACCTCTTGGAGCCGCGTCCTCGAAGTTCTTGGCCTTTAGGACTCAAGCATCTAGATTTGCGCCCTAGTGAGTCCGAGCGTCTTGGCCAGTTCGCGTCTGTTTTTTTCGCCTATTTTACGTTCGCGGCTCCTTAGCACAGTACCAAGCACCCTGTTCTTGTTGGCTAACAGGACTCCCATGCCTTTCTCCTTCATTTCCTGAACGAACCTTGTGACGTTGTGATACTCCTTGCTTCCCCAAGTGAGTACAGTCAGGGGTGTGATTACCAAAAAAGAGTTGTCAAATCGCTCGGTGTATACACGGACCTGCCTGTATAGTGGGTCTGGCGACCTTTTCGCCGTTTTCAATTCCACGCCAAGTAACTCAAACCATTGAATGCGTTTCCGGTCTTTGATTCTTCCGAGAAATCCTCTCTCCTCCCACGTTTCGTGTCTGCGCTTGTAGGCCACAAGGTCAGCTCTTGTAGAACCACCAATTGGAACTTCCCTGGGATGCACTTTGAAACTCTTCATGCTCCGAAGTTCACGGCTGAGTACTGGCTTCAGGTCTGATTCCTGTGTGGGTTCATCTAGAAACTTGTGCAGGTCTCTGTGGCTACTGCATTCTACGATGAGCCTAGCAAAGGTTTCGCAAAACTCACTTTCCCGAGCCCCGTAGAGACTCTTGATGTAGTGGTCTATCGCTCTTCGCAGATCACGAGCGTTTCGGGTTTGGGAGATGAGGGGGACCTGCTTCTTGCTAACAACATTGTCTAGGGCCTTCACCGGGAGAAATTCATCGAAGATGTGGTGGAACAGCCAAGGTGGCTCACCTATGATTTCTCCGAACTGCATGATTAGCCCTCGATGGTCCTGTGTCCACAGTTTGGACATCTCAGGACTTTCTTTTCTCCGTAGTACCTGCGCCCCCCTTGGGACCCACGCTCTTGATTGGCCTGATCTCGCCAGAAGGTTTCATCTTTGCCTTCCGGCACATGGGGCAGGTTTTGCCAAAGATGTCCAACAGAAGTGCCTTGTAGTCGATTACACCTCTTGGGTAGAAAAGACTAGCGTAGAGTCAGACAAGGCAGATTCTCCCCATCTCCCAAGGGGAAGGCGGAAACCGAATTGTGGACGGCTATGGCTGAGTGGCTAAGCGGATTGCGGTAATGTTATGGCCACGGGAAGGTAAGCATGACTACGAGAACGTGGAGGGTTCCAGGAGAGCGCGGTGACCTCGGCTTGAACGAACTAGACGACGTCCGGTTGCGGTATAGAGATCAAGTGATGGAGATCAGAGGGTTGGCGGATGTCTTTGCTAATGCGACGTTGCCGGAACTTAACAAGATCGAACCTTTCTTGAAGGACAAGCAGATCATGGCGGCAATTGTCGGTGCAGCGAAGAACCCTCATGATTTTGCGGAACGACGCAAGGGAGACACCCTTAGCCTTCTAGCAGAGCTTCCCAAGATTCTCGAATTGACCAAGTTACCTGATGAAGTGGCCCGTGCGACTCAAGAGATGGCGAAAATTGCTCAACGGACTCGTTTCATGGAGGAAATGGTGGTTGCGCATATGATTGCCTTTCAGGAGGCATTCGTGGCGGACTACCTGAGGGCGCTTTTCCGTGTCAAGCCGCAGATTCTAAAGACCAAGAAGGAACTCGACCTTACATTTGAGAAAGCTTGTAGCTTCGAGTCCCTCGAGGAGTTCAGGGAGTATCTTGCGAACGAAGACATTGACCCCCTTTTCCGTGGAGGCATCGATGAGGTTGCGGATTACTTTCGCAAGCGTCTGAAACTAAATCTTGAGGAATCTTCGGGCTGGGAGAAGGTGAGAGAGGCAAGTTGTCGCCGTAACATAATCGTCCACAACAAGGGCGAAGTCAACGACGTATACCGTGCAAACACACATTATAACGGCCCTGCAGGTCATCCCCCGTGGGATGCATCGTATTTGGATAAAGTGACGGACGCGACAGTTTCCTTCATAGATTTCGTTCACGAGAAGTTGTCGAAACAGATGAAGTAGCGATGGGACGATTTCTTTCCTGTTGCTGATACTCTTATTCTCTTTGAAGAAGTTCGGTTGGACGCACCGGATCACGTTAGGGACGTAACGTTTCGGGTTCGTGTAGAAAAACGGGGCGAAGGAGGCCCCTAACGTCTCTACGATTCAATAGCGTAGGTACTGTCTCCCCTTTTTGAGCTTGGTCGTGCGCACTTCTTTGCAGGTGTCAACCACTATTGGTCTTCTTACTAGGATGCTAGTTAAGGTTCTACTGAAGTAAGTCGTGGTGAGGGCCTTTTCCTTACAGGTCGATGCTCTACTGATAGCATGCGATTCGTACTGGCTTCTTCTCTACAGACACCAAGGCTCTGGTGATGACGAGGTTAGGATAGAGTGTGAAAGTACCGAGCATTGGGTCGGCCGGATTTCTGGGGGACTGGCTAGGCCGGGGCAACTGTCGCGTTGGACTATCACCTTGAATGTGGTGTGCCGTGCGGGTGGGTGATCCCCGAGCGTGACCACAAATCATTTAGTTCCAGCACCTGGCCTGCCCATTGGGGCTGTCTGATGTCTGAGATGAGCGCTGAGGTGTCTGCAACTAGACGATTCGTGAAATCGCAGAAGAGGCTTCTGTATCGGATTATAGTAGTGTTGGCCGCTATTTTTCTAGTCCCGAGGGTTCTGGAGCAATTGCTTTACGGAGCCGGCGTTGGACTCCAAGCTCGTTTCTTGGTTGGCGTTTCTGCATATCTGATAATCCTTGTATTAGGTGTGATATACTTACGAAAAGCGCTTCCACCGGGCTCGCTTATCACGAGCGAGAAGTCCGCATCCGCACCTGAGCGTTTTGAGGCGGTCTGCGACGTGATTGCCGGCGTCCTTGCAAAGGATCATTGGAAACTGATTGAAGCCGACAAGCAGCGAGGTCATTTCGAGGCAAGGAAAATCATGACCCTTCGCACTTTCCGCCCAACTCTGCTGATAGATGTTGGCCGGATGGATGGGGGCTCCGCGAAGGTTCATGTTCTCTGCGGAACACGATCATTGAACGATCCTGCGCACAACGACAAGATGATTGACGATTTCTTGCGCGAGTTGGAGGACTCCCTGAAGAACTCGAAAGCATGATTGTTAGGATCACAGGCTTGGGTAGTGTGCGGATGAAGCGGCTAGTCAGAGAGTTGCTCTACGGCGCAATCCGAAGCGCCATTCAGATTGGAGCTGGCGTTGTCGGCTGGTTTCTGCCAGTTGATCTCATGTTCATGACATATCATATGCATACCATGTTCGTTCCGTTGTTCTTCGTCTTCATGGTTACAATTGCGCTTGAATCAATTAGAGCGAGACGGTTCAAGCAACTGTACGCTGAACGAATGCTCTTGACGAAAGAGGAGAGATTCATGAAATACTATTTGCCCGGCATCATACTCGCCATCATCGTATTTGTCGTCCTGTTTCCCCTCGGGTTCCTTACAGGAATGAGTTTTGACGAGCCATTCTATGTTCTAGTTGTCGCGATCGGGCTTTGGCCTGAAGTCTGGCTTGCTCACAGACGATACCCAACGCATTGATCACGTGTTAGGAAGCTGCGGCCCAGCTCTATTTCTTCACTATCAATAGTTTGGACCGCGTGGACAAGACGATTTAAGCACTCTGTTAGCATTATGGGTGTTACCGAAGCCGGGTGACCAGTGATAGGAGCTTGTGATTGTGGACGACCCTAGATTGAAGAAGGCGCAGAAAGTTTCCGTCATAGCGGGTGCCGCAGTATTCTTGATGGAACTGTACGTGATCGAAACCATGATTGGCTTACACCGCTTTATGGACTGGTATCCGGCACTCACGTGTGGAGAAGGCGTCGTCTTAGCAGGTATATTCTGCGCCTATTCCCTCTACAAGCGCCGTATAGAGAAGGAAAACCTTGCCAAGGAACCAAAACAATAGTGCATGGGCGAATCATTGGAACTAGCGGAAGCGAGAGTGGCTGTCAATCGAGAACTCTTTGCGAAGGCTCTAGGATCATTGAACGATCCTGCGCACAACGACAAGATGATTGACAAGTTCTATCGCGAGCTAGCGAACTCCCTTAAGAACTCGACAGCATGATTGTTACGATCAGCCCAGGTTCCGGTAGCGTAGGGATGAAACGCCTAATCAGAGAGTTGCTCTACGGCGAGATTCGAACCGTCATTCAGATTAGCGCATTTGTGGTGAGCTGGCTTCTATGGAATGAACTGGACGCCATCGGGGAAACGATCGTGCCGCTACTGATCTTCAGTGTTTGGTTTGCACTTGAGATCGTGAGAGTGAGACGGTTCAGGCGACTGTATGCTGAGGCAGCCCGTAGACTTGGTGAGAACAAGCCCAGACTCTATTTGCTCTTTTTCGTGTTTGTAGTCGCAGTCTTCACATTTGAAATTCTCTCTCATGCGTATTTCAAGCAGATGGACTCTGAGAGGCTACGGTATGTTCTGTGGGGTGGGATCACTCTTTGGGATGAACTCTGGCTTGCTCACCGACGATATCAGGCGGATTGACCACAGATTAGGACGCTGCGGCCCAACTCTGTTTCTTCATCATGAGCAGTCTATGTTGGCGGGTCCGGACTGTAGAGGGATGAGCCCGTTGTCATTCCTCTGGTGCACTTGGTTAGGGCTTCACTGAAGTAAGTCGTAGTGGGATGGGCCTCTTTCCTAACAGTTGTCGGCTCTAATTGTAGTGTGTGGATCGTAGTAGCTTCGCCATATCTGTAGCTAGAGCCCTCGTCGTGACGGATTTGAGATAGAGTGTGGGGCACCCAGCATTGGGCCGTCCAAGATTCTGGGGGACGGGTTACGTCGGGCCAAGAATTTGGTGCCATGTAGTTTGCTAGAGTTATTTGGGGCTGGGTTTGATGTTTCGGGTGGGGTTCACGGCGCAAAACCTCTTATTGGTTGATGCTCGGTAGCTTTGTTTCTGCATTCATAGTCCGAAGGATACGATTTCGCCCAGTGGAAAGGAACCCAGTGGGTTAATCAAAAAGCGCCGGGGGTGGGATTTGAACCCACGAGGCCCGAAGACCATCGGCTTAGCAAGCCGACGCCTTACCTGGATGCCCAACACGTTCCCCACGCGTTTCTAGGCAACCCCGGCATCCAAGGAAATGTGAGCAGTCACGGAGACTGATAACATTTCCGAAAGGTGTGATGTCAGTATTCCTTGCTTCCGGGCAGAGACTAGAGTTCCGATGCAGGCTGATTCTTGATCAGCGATCAGCAACCTACGAGAGGGTGTACTAAGAGAAACAGGGGGATCTTTCAAGCCGCACTTGGCCTCGCGTGTCGCTGGGTTTCTGATTGTTTCAACGAGTCCAAGATCTCGGGGAAGTCATCTGGCTGACGAGTTGCTTGTTTGCGTCGTGGTAGGCCTTGGCAAGTTGACGGGATACGTCGTGGTCGAGGCCGCTTTGGATGAGTTGTTCCTCGAAGACACCAGTCATGTGGCGTAGGTTATTTCTGATACTGATTGGAAGCCAAAGGAGGCTTGGAAGTATTCTCAGGACGTAGTATCCTGACCGTGCTATGGCTGTGGCGGAGACCATGTTTCATTTCCCTCCTTGAAGTGCATGCTTTGGGCTGCTAGTCTTTCTCGAGTTCGCGCTTGATCTTCTCCTTCACGGCCTTGCTGACATCTTCGTCATGTTCGGATTCTCGTGCGGCTTTGATCACGTCACCGATCTTGGTGAAGACGCTCACGTATTCCTGCGTCATACGTAGGGCAACGTCGTCCGGGAATCCGCCCGCCTTTAGCTCTTTGTAGTATGTTGCCGCTGCCTTCGCCATGTTCCGCGCCGCGTCTTCGGAGAATACTGCGCCGACGAGTCCTTTGATGAGTCCTGGAACCTTGTCTGAAACGACAGATAGGATCTCAGCGACTTCCTCGGGGCTGTCGTGCCTATGCTTCTTCTCATCGTCCATTATTCATTCACCTCGTCTTTCTGATCGTATTGATATCGAGTCTGGTCACTAGGGATAGGTATTCTGTGCAAAAGTGACCAGTTAGCCGGGGTCCGACTGGTCACTCTGCGAGCTTGTAGACCGTACCCTTACCTTTCTCCACCTGAACGATCCCTTCATCGATCAACCTACGTAGCCTGGATCTCACTATCCTGCGTGAGGCGTGTCCTCTTGCTTCTCGTAGGGCTCGCTCGATCTGGGAGGTGTTCTGAGGGCCCTCCAGTGCGAGCGTCTGGATGATCAGGCGAGAAAGCTCATCCTTTTCGACCGAGCGTTGGTGAAGGTACTTCCTTGCTGCCGACAAGCGTTCAAGCGCGGCGATCGGTTCCTTCACGAGCAGCACTCCGGCGCGTAAGTTGCTGACGGTGGACGCCAGTTCTGGGTGTTCGAGAGAATCCGAGAGAATCCTCTCGATCGTCTCTAGCCTACTCATAATCGTGCCGAGCTTACGATCAAGGTCCTTGATCTTCGCATCTGAAGCTTTGGGCAACACGATCACGAAACAAAGACTCGTCTACACGATGCTTGAGCTAGGCTTCCTGTTCTATACGATAGCTCGTCGTCACTTTCACGTCTGGACGGAAGATTCCTCTCACTGAGCAGTATTTCTGTTCTGACAGCTCGATTGCTCTCTTGACGGCTGATTCTCTCAGGTCTCGCCCACGTACAACGTACTCGATTTGAACGGCTTCATAGTACATGGGATCCTTCTTTCTCCTAGTTCCTGTAACCTTCATCTCAAGTCCGGTTACTTCTTGGCGTTGGCGTTTCAGGATCCAGATGATGTCCATGCCCGTACATCCGCCGAGTCCGACGAGTACGAGTTTGACTGGCCGGAACCCGTGTCCCTCGCCTCCGCCTTCCGGATCCGTGTCCATCGTAAGTGAGTCGCCTTCCTCTGTTGTGGCGGTGAAACGCATCCCACCATTCCACTTCACATTCACCAATACGCTCGTTCTCCTGAATACTCAAGATGAGCTCGCATTCGTCAATACAAATCCTTGCATTCGTCAACCTCTAGGCCGCACATCGGCTACCCGTTAGTTCACCCACAGAGGATTTATCCACAGAATAGTCTCAGTACCATGGGTCAGAAGGAGGTCCTGGCGGGTTTGTTCGAGTATGGTGGCGTGAAGATCATTTAGCTCGGCCACGATGGTTTCAAGATCAAGAACGCGAAGACGGTGTATGTCGACCCGTACGAGATCAAAGGCGGGGAGGAGGCAGACATACTCCTGATCAGCCACAATCACGAGGATCATTGTAGCCCCGAAGATGTCAAGAAGATAGTCTCCGAGAAGACAACGGTCATCACAACATCCGAATCGAAGCGCAAACTCTCGAAGATGAAAGCTAAGGAGACCCTCGTGGCGAAGCCAGGCCAGAAGATCCTCATTGATGATGTGTCAATCGAGACGGTTCCCGCGTATAACGTAAACAAGTTCCGGTCTCCCGGTCACCCCTTCCATCCCAAAGAGAACGAAATGCTCGGCTTCATCGTAACAATGAACGGAGTCAGGATCTATCATGCAGGAGATACTGACTTGATTCCAGAGATGGAACGCTTCAACGTTGACGTTGCCTGCCTGCCCGTCAGCGGAACTTACGTGATGACTGCAGAGGAAGCCGTGGAGTCAACTAGGCATATCAAGTTGAAGGTCGTCATTCCAATGCATTACGGGTCGATTGTCGGCGATGACCGCGATGCTGAGAGATTCAAGACGCTAGCATCATGTGAAGTCCGAGTACTATCGAAAGACTAACTTCAACAGCTACGCGGACGATCGCCTGTTTTGGTGCTCTACAGTCTGCGCCTTACGCGGCGGACGCTTCGCTTGACACTTCGCCCTAACTTTCGGTACGCCTTTTTTGCTTTGCCGCGTAGGGTCTTAGGTCGTCTGTGATGTTTGCGTGAGCTGCGTCTTCGATCAGCACGCTTTTTTCGTCTTGGCATGAGCTCAGTATTACCATCTTGGAAATCAAAAGCCTTGCGGAATTTCGGTTTTTCTTGCCGGATATTGATGAATGATGGTCTGTTCAGCGTAGATTTCTTACGAATGCTCGCACCGAGTGTTCTAGCCCGATTTGATCAACCGGAATCTCCACCAGCTCTCCTCTCAAGCTCGCAGTAAATACATCACGGACTCCTTTCACGACTAGGTCGAGTCTAGTGATCTTCT
>Ga0315279_10009870_pt1 | contig 11303 bp, 12 predicted proteins | sample YL17G06_20_MG_FD_203694 | JGI IMG/M metagenome (GOLD analysis project Ga0315279, IMG submission 203694) | Sediment microbial communities from Yellowstone Lake, YNP, Wyoming, USA - YL17G06_20 | ecosystem: Environmental > Aquatic > Freshwater > Lake > Sediment | place: USA: Wyoming | collected...
ATGAAGGTCGCCTTTTGCCTTGGAGACTTTGAGGAACATTTCACCGTTGACACCTCGGATGAAGCCTGCGAAGAGTTCGGCTTCAAGAGCGGAGATGTAATCATTACTCCCTACGGCAAGGAAGTAGTGGTCAAGGGCGTTGCTCCCAGTCCTGTCGGGGATAATGTCCTCTGGGTTGCCCTAAAAGGAACAAAGGGGGTTTGCCATTGCGGATGCGGCAATCTCCGAAACGCGGGTTACAAACTGAAGAGACCAAGGAGGAAGGAAGGATAATTCTTTCCAACGAAAGGTGTGTTAATGTGGACCGCGTAGGTCCACATTTTTTATTCCAAATGAATTGTTTGTTTGAGTTGGGAGAGTTTTTGGGAGAGCAAGGGATAAGACCTTAAATCAGGGTCTTTTTTTAATAGGTCTAATGCTGCGGTGCGGGTTGATTTGATGAGTTCTAAATCATTTAAACTCGCCATTGCCAAGTCGGGCAGGCCGGATTGTGCTACGCCGTAAAACTGGCCTGGTCCCCTGATTTCCAAATCTTTTTCCGCTAATTCAAAACCATTTTCACATTTTTGAATTGCGCGTAAGCGTGTTGTTGCTTCGCCGGAAGTGGAAAACAAAAAGCAGTATGATTGGTGTTCGCTTCTGCCAACTCTGCCCCTGAATTGATGCAATTGTGCCAAGCCAAATCTGTCAGCCCCTTCAATCATCATTACTGTTGCGTTGGGTATGTCTATTCCCACTTCAATAACCGATGTAGAAACCAATATATCGGTTTTTTTATTTCTAAAATCAGACATAATGCGCTCTTTTTCTTTTGCTTTTATTCTTCCGTGAATCATATCGATTTTCAAATCAGGAAATATCTTTTCAGATAATTTTTCATATTCTTCTTTTACTGCTTTTACTTCCGCCCAGAGTAAGTTTTTTATATTTTTATTTTCCGATGGGTCAATGCGCGGGCAAATCACAAAACATTGCCTGTGTTTTTTAATTTCTTGGCGGATAAATTCATAAGCAGAATTTCTTTCTTCGGGCGGAACAATTCTGGTAATAATTTTCTGTCTTCCTTTGGGCATCTCGTTTATTAAGGAAATATCCAAATCACCATAAATAGTTAGAGCCAGGGTTCTGGGAATCGGCGTTGCAGTCATACTTAGTAGATGTGGAAATATATCTGTGCGAACGAGCGCAGCGCGCTGTTCAACGCCAAATCTGTGCTGTTCATCAACAATCACTAAGGCTAAATTTTTAAATTTTACCCCTTTTTGAATAAGGGCGTGTGTGCCGACCACGATATTTGTTTCATCAGAAAACTTCTTTTCGCTCCCGGTTAACAATCCGATTTTTAGATTAAAATCTTTTAATAATTTGCTGATTTGTTTAAAATGCTGCTGTGCCAAAATTTCAGTCGGCGCCATAAACGCGACTTGAAATCCCGCTTTAGCAGCTTCCAGGGCCGCGGCTGCGGCTACTACGGTTTTTCCCGAACCCACATCTCCTTGCAGCAAACGATTCATTGGTCTATCTTTTTCTAAATCCCGAATAATTTCCCAGGCGGATTTTCTTTGGGCATCCGTGAGTTTAAATGGCAATTTGTCAACAAATTTTTTAATTAAGTTTTTATCAAAAAGAATTTTAAAAGCATGTTCTTTTTTGATTCTTTGCCTTTGTTTTAAGACAAATAATTGCAATAAAAACAATTCTTCAAATGCAAATCTTTTTCTCGCTTCATCCGCAAGTTTCAGGTTTTTGGGAAAATGAATGTTTCTTAAAGCAATTTGAATATTCAACAGATTATTCTTTTTTAAAATTTCATAGGGAATAAATTCTTTAATTTGCGAAATCGCAGGCAGAATCAATTTGATATAATAGCGCAAAAATCTTGAACCTAGCCCAGTGGTTTCCGGATAAATTGGCACCAAACCGGCAGTATGGGTGGCGGTCTTGCCGAGAAAAATCATTTCATAATTTGGATTGGACAAATACGGACCATTTTTCCCCAGCACGTATTTTCCAGACAAGCTGTAAGTTTTTTCCGGCTTGATGTTTTTAATCAAATATGGCTGATTGAACCAGATTACTTTTACAGAGCCGCTCGGGTCCTTAATCAGTGCTTCGGTTAAGGTCATTCTTTTTTTGAAAGTTCTAATGTTATCAATTTTTAAAATTTCTCCTTGGATTGTGGCAGTTTCATTAAGTTTCAATTCGTCAATGGTGATGATTTTGGAAAAATCATCATAACGATGCGGAAAATGATAAATTAAATCTCGGATATTTAAAATTCCGAGTTTATGAAATTTTTTCAGATATTTTTCATCAATTCGCGGCAATTTGGCGATTGAAGTATCTATATTATATCGCACCATAATTTTAGATTATCATTTTTAGGAGAATAAAAAAAGAGCCCCGACGCTCGTCTTATTATAGACGATTGTCGGGGCAGGACGGAGCAGGATTAGATGGCCTTGTTTTTGGCGAAGATCGGCCGGCCGAACGTCCGCTGTACGAAGGCGCGGAACCTATTCGGTGGCTCATCTCGTCTCCAGTTTTTCCGCTTGCCGCTGAGTCCGCCGCCATGGCCCCTGAACGGTTTCACGGACGTCGGGAGAACGTGATTTTTCTTGTTCATTTTGAACCTCCCTGTTCAATAGCGGTCTTGCTGAAGTGTTTGATAAGGCGTTTGATCATTTCCACGATTCCAGCGCCAAGGTTGTAGATCACCATGTATATTGGCGCGATAAACAGGCCGAGATAGCGAATTCTGAAAACGAAATGACCGACTGCTTCGTATCCCGCCCACTTTAGAAGGAGCGATGCTCCGTTTAAAAGAATGGGAATACAGAAGTAGGCCACAAGCATCCAGAAAGTGCTGCCACCCCATTTGGGTCGTTTGCCATCTCCTCGCATTATATAGGCAAAAAACAGAAATAGGGCCACTGCAGGCGCGATCCATGCCGTCATAAAGAAGCTGTCGAAGCTTCCGTTAACGAGATAAGTATACGGAATCGCGATGACGCAGCCGGCGAGGAACCATAGTAAAGCCAGAAGTACCTGCATTGTAATAGGCATATTAGCCTCCTTTTTTGAGATGTGCTACCGAGTCATTATGGCTCGATTATTACACTACTATAATTATAGCAAATTGGTTTGGGTTTGTCAAGTACGCCCAGGAGGATTTGAACCTCCGATCTTTAGCTCCGCAAGCTAACGCTCTATCCGCTGAGCTATGGGCGCATAATTAAAATCCAATTCTTCTCATCCAAATATCAATCACTGATTCCCGATGGCGTTTTTCGGGAATGAATTTTAAGAGATATTTTCTGATTTCAACCGGACTCTGATTTCCCAATGGAATCCTGATATACGGGAAAAATGTTTTTTTGCTGCGCAAACTGATTTCTTTTTCCATTGGCGGGTCGTAAAAAATCCAGAACGACCCCAAAGATTCAAAATCATGCATTTGGTTGTCAAACTCAATTCCTCTTTCACTGATTTTGAATTTTATAATCCGCGGCTCTTTATTCGCGTAAACATAAAAAATAAAAAATCCCAAAAGCACCAGAATCAAAAATAAAATATTATCTGTTGCCAAAGCAACGATTCCCAAAATAATTGCAATTACCGCAGGAATTATAAACCAAGATTTGTTCTTCTTTGTTTTTTCAAATTCCGGCGCCTCCCATTCAAATTCTTTTAATTCAACATCATCATTCATTTTTGTAGAAAAATTTAATCATAATTAATTTCAAGATTCTAGCGAGAATAAATACCGCGCCCACCTCCAGCGTCAGATAGGTTGCATCCATCAATCCTCTTGCTTCCTCGCCGTATTGGGTATAAGAAAAAGAATTTTTGGTCAGAAAATTAATCAGATACAAAATTGCGGTCAATATAATCCAGAAATAAACGAAAATTTCTCCCTTTCTTTGGGTTTTGCTTGGCGAAGCGTGTTCCAAAAATCTGATTGCCTCCTTGTGCAGAGAATAAATTGCCAGCACGCCGACATAAAATACGCCAATATGCGATGACGGATATTCTCCCTGGGTAAAGAACTCAACCAGCACCATAATAATTGTCAAAATAGTGATGAAAAAACAAATCCAGAACAAAATATTGTTTATTTGGGTTTCAATTTTGATTACTTTTTCGGTCATATATTTGCTTGTTGATTTTTTTTCGGCGGAATGCGGCAAAGAGCCAGTAAATTCCAGCTCCGATAATAATCAGCAAAATAAAGATAATAATTAGTATTCCTTGTGTATGATGGAGATTGAATTTGACTAAGAATTTCAGAAACGGCAATTGGGAATTTAAATAATTAAATGACTTGTTGTATTTTGGCGCTAAATCGCTTTTTATGAAAGGAAATTTATTTTTGATATCTGAAACAACTTTTCCGAGAATTCCCTCCATATTTTTTCTTGTTTCGGAATTTGCTTCGGTATATGTGATTTCGTTCAACTCCGGCTCTATTTCAATAAAATTTGTTCTTGCCCACCAAATCCTGCTTGTGACATTATCAAAAGAAATTGAAAAAATCGGCTTGCCGTCTTTTTCAAAATAAATTCTTTCCCGCAAGTCTTTGACTGTTAGTATCGGCCGCAAAGAAGCGGGATTAATGCCCATTTCGCCTAATTTTTGCTCAAATTTTTTGCGGTAAGCAGAATCTACGGGGAATTTGAATTCTCCTCTGTTGAGCGGATTGCTCGAAATATTGCTCACTTTTATCTGGATGAGTTCTTTTTCGTTTTTAATGTCTTCGGGATTGGTCAGATTAATTCTTTTTCTGTGGCGCACGCTGCTTCGCATTGAAAGCAGTTTTAAGTCCGGCGTGTCAAAATATACATCTGTAAAATCTTCTTCATTGTAATAGCTTGAAAACAGCGGGTCGAGTTTTTTGATATTGTCTTTGTCCGCAACATATTGCTGGTATAAATAATTCCAGACCTCATCAGCGTTTTCCAATGGAACAAATAATTTATCTTCCTGTTCAATGCGAAGATTTTCAAAATTTTCCGCATAAGCTATGGGAATATTGTTTAAAACCAGTAAAACAGAAAGCAGAAAAATTAATTTTTTCATGGCGGAAGGGGTGAGATTCGAACTCACGAAGAGATTTCTCCCTTACTGGTTTTCAAGACCAGCCTATTCAACCGCTCTAGCACCCTTCCTTTTATTCGGCATTTTCGCAGAGATTTTTGAAGAAATCATCTTTGATTTTTTCGCAGAGTGTTTTATCTTTTTTTATACCCGCTACCAGATAATAACATCTTTCCCGCCTCCATTGGTAATTTTGTATCATTTCGCAGAACGAAGCATCCTGTTTTATTTGTGCCATCTCGCTGTAGCAGTCATCTTTTCGCCATTTGGAATTTACTTTTTCGCAGATTTTTGGGTCCTGCCTGGATTTGGCAACCGCGATAAAACATTTATTTTTATTTCTTTTAGAACCAATATTTTCACAGATTGATTCGTCTTTCACAATTCCGGCAGTTCTGCTGTAACATTCTTCCTGAATGTTCGAATCCGCGATTGCCCCGCAGATTTCCGGATTGCTTTCAAGCTGGGCTATTTCCCGGAAACAGCGGTCTTTTTCTTTTGCTCTTTGGATATCAGAGCAAAGATAAGAATCAAACGATGCTGTGTTTGATTCAAGTCCTAATCCAGTGGGCTGCATTTCCGGCACGTTGTTCTGCTGGAAAAATAAATAATAAATTAACAAAACAGCAATAAGTGCTGCAATGATAATGAAAGATATTTTTTTATTTGGTTTTTTCATATGCGGAGAGAGTGGGATTCGAACCCACGAGACCCCTTTCGAGGTCAAGGTTTAGCAAACCTTTGCCTTAAGCCGCTCGGCCATCTCTCCAATTTTATTTATCTTACCATTTTTTTTATCCCCTGGCAACCGTGAGAGCCCAGACTTCTTTGGCGCCTGATTGCTTCAAAATTTTTCCTGCTTCTGATAAGGTTGCGCCGGAAGTAATCACATCATCAATTAACAAAACAACTTTCCCTTCAATTGGTTCAAAATCATTAATTTTAAATGCATCTTTAATGTTGTTTTTTCTTTCTTTATTGTCTTTAAGGTCGGCTTGTCTTTGCGTTGGCCTGATTCTTTTTAAAATATCTGTTTTCATTGGTAATTGAAAATAATCGGCGATTTCTTGGGCAATCAATTCTGCTTGGTTGAATCCGCGTTCGTGCAGACGCCTGGAATGTAGCGGTACGGGAATAATCAGAGTTGAATTGATTGAGATGGTTGAAATAAATGAAATGGATTCCAAATGTTTAATAATCAGTCGCGATAACGGCTTTGCCAGTTCTCTGGCAAAGCCGTATTTCAATGCTTTGATTAAATCTCTGGTTAGCGGGTCTACATAACCGGCTGCGGAAATAATCCGGTCCAAGCCAAATTCTTTCTGGCAATTCAAACTGACCCATCCATTATTGGAAATTTTTTTGAAACATTCTTCGCACAAATAAGTGTTATGTTTCTCGCATCCCAAGCACTTTTTCGGAAAAAACAAATCCAGAATAAAGTTTTTGATTTTATGCCAGTTCATTTACTTTAATCATACCCGATATTGTGATATAGTAAAAGAAAATTATGAAAACTGGTAAATATACCAAAATCATCTGGCAATTTCTTAAGAAACACAAGAAAAAAGTGTATTTTTTAATTTTTCTTGCTGTTTTGTCTTCCGCCCTGAATGCGCTTGTTCCCTATATTTATGGCCGCTTGGTTGATATTGCAACAAAGCCCGCAACAACCTTGAAATTAATTTTTGGAATTTTAGGATTATGGTTATTTTTAACACTGTTTACCAGGTGGATTGACCGTTATGTCAGTAGAAAATCTTCTATAATTGCTAATGAGTCTTCAAATGATTTTAACGCGTCAATAGTTTTTCATGTTATGAGCTTGCCCGTGAGTTTTCACAAAGAGAAAAGAATAGGCGAAATACTTCAGAGAATAAGCAGGGCCAAAGAATATTTTAGCAGAATTGAAGAAATTGTTTTTTCTACCGCTCCGGCCATATTAGAGGCAATAATCGGTTTAATTATTTTGGCTTTAGTAGAATGGCGTCTTTCTGTGGCTATTGCCTGCATTCTTTTGCTTTATGGAGTAGTCACTATCATTAAAACAAAGCCGATTATGAAGTCGCAGAAAATTCTTAATCGCGCTTATGAAAAAACCTATGGCGATATATATAATGCCGTGCACAATATTCAAGTAGTTAAATCGAGCGTTGCTGAAAATCTGGAAAATAAAAGGAATACCAAAAATTTCTCTAATATTATTAGTAAGTTTTGGCGGCTTCTTATAATCTGGAACAAATTGGATGTTTGGCAACAGACAATTATTGGTTGCGGATTCGTTCTGATTTTTGCCGGAGGAATTTTTCTTTTAAGGGCGGGATTGCTTTCTGCCGGAATCCTGGTAATGTTTGTCGGTTATACAAATTTAGTTTTCCAGCCATTTGCCCATTTGGGATATTATTACAGAATGCTGAAGACCGCTACAATAACAATTGATAGGGCATTAAAATTACAGAATATTGATCCAGAAAAATATGATGGGGGAATCGAAGTGAAAAATATAAAAGGTGAAATTGCTTTTAAAAATGTCAGTTTTGGCTATAAAAAAGGCAGAATTGTTTTGCGGGACATTAATTTTAAGGTAAGACCCGGAGAGATAATTGCTTTGGTTGGTCAGAGCGGAGTCGGAAAAACAACTCTTGTTGATTTGATTTCCCGATATATCAATCCGACAAAAGGAAAAATATTTATTGATAATCACGATATACAAAAAGTAAACTTGCATTCTTTGAGAAAAAACATCGCTATTGTTCCGCAGGAGATTACTTTATTCAATGATACGATAAAAAACAATATTGCCTACGGAAAACCGAATGCAAGTATGAAAAAAATAATTCAAGTTGCCGAAGCAGCCAATGCTAATGAATTTATTGAAAAATTCCCCAAGAAATACAAGCAAATCGTAGGAGAAAGAGGGATTAAACTTTCCGTGGGTCAAAAACAAAGAGTGGCGATTGCTCGGGCATTGTTGCGCGACCCGAGAATTTTGATTTTAGATGAAGCAACTTCTGCGCTTGATTCGGTTTCGGAAAAATTAGTGCAGGAAGCGTTAAAGCGACTTATTCAGGGCAGGACAACTTTTGTTATTGCTCATCGTTTGAGCACCATCCGCCACGCGGATAAGATTTTTGTGTTTGAAAAAGGCAGAATTGTTGAACGTGGCAAGCACGAAAATTTAATGAAGATTAAAAACGGCATTTACCGCAAATTCTACATGATGCAGTCGGTGTTTGGGGAGGAGGAAAAGGTGTAATAAAATTTATGCCAAAAGTTAATTTCAAATACGATTATAAAAAAGATGCGTGGAGTTGGGTGCTGATTGCGAAAGGCAAGCAAGATAAATGGGGTATGACCCCACAACAGCGTATTGGTTTTATACCTCAAGATCTTTTGGGAAAAATTCTTGCACATGACAGAAAATCTGCTGAGTTGTTGGTGTTGAAATATTTAGCCTCCAACCCCAAACGAAAGATGTATCGATTGGTCATTAATCAACAATTAAAGGCAGTAGAAGCAATATGGAGAAAAGTTGAGGTTAAATATTTTAAGCGACTGGCGAAAATCACTCAAAAGCCGATTCTCTGGAACCATTTTAGATGTTATGTAACCACTGGGATGATGTGTCCATACAGTCCGAAAGAAAAATTGTTTATGATGTCAATGTGGCGGCCCATTGCTGCGAATATTACAACCATCTGCCATGAAATTTTCCACCTTCAATTTTTATATTATTATGAGGATTATTGCAAAAAGTTTCTTTCGGAAGAACAAAAGGAAGACTTAAAAGAGACAATGACTTTTATGTTAAATACTGATTTCGGCGATTTATTGGCCGGTTATGACCATGGTTATCCGAATCATCAAAAATTAAGGGGAAAACTGGAAAAAATCTGGCACAAAGATAAAAATTTCAAGCGATTTTTAGATAAAGCGATAAAAATGACTAAAAAATATGGAAAAAATAACTGATTTGTCAAAAACAGAAAAAGAAGAAAAAAATTTAAGTCCGAGAGAAAAGTTGTTGTCTCTTGAAAAAGAGGGAAAATTTGTTTTTCATGGTTCGCCGGATAGTATTGAAATATTAGAACCAAAACAGCCGCTTATTTTTAATAAACAGAGCAAAGCCAGAGAAAAACACGGAGAACCATGTGTTGCCGCTACGCCCTATGCTGACATAGCTATTTTTAGAGCTGTTGTGAATCCTAGAAATTTTCCCGAAAAGGGCTATGCTAGTTCTTTTGGCGTCAACAAAGATAATACAGCAAGATTATGCGCGACAAAGCAAGTATTAGAAAACATTAAAGATAAAAAGGGATTTGTATACGTATTGGATAAATCATCATTTGAAAAATTTTCTGACATGGAGTGGCGGTCAGAACAAATAATAAAACCAAATGAAGTTATTTTGATTACCGCGGATGATTTGCCGTCCAATATTCAATTAATAGATAAAGATTTTAATCCAATAAAAAATGAATAGCGAGCAACATTATGAAACTAAAAATTTCTGACAATAGTATATGGATACGTAAAGCAAGGCCAGAAGATGTAAACCAAATAGTAGGCTTAGTGCTAAATTTATATAAGATTCATAGTCGATTAGAGGAAGCATACAAGATCAAATCCGATGCTGTTTGTCTGAGCCACATAAAGAAAGATTTGAGAAAATATTTTAAGAAACCGAAGACAAGAACTATTTTGGTTTGCGGGAACGATGAAAAGATTATTGGATTCGCAGATTTTTGGATAGAAAGAAGGAATTGCTATATTTATGATAAAGCAATTTGGATTTATGAGATTCATGTAGATAAAAATTACAGAAGAAAGGGAGCGGCAATCCGCTTAATTAAAGAGATTGCCAGGGTAGCGAAAAGAAAAGGAATAAAAGAGATTGATTTGACGTGTGTTCCAAAAAATAAAGAATCTTCTAAATTCTGGCGAAGATTGAAAGCCAAAACAATTTCTGTTAATGCGGTTATCAATATAAAAGATATTTTATGAAACTGAAATTTTCTGACAATTATAATTTATTTGTTATTTATCTGCTTTTGAATTTGTCGGGGTATGATGATGAGAACAACAAGAGAGGAATGCATCCAGCGAGAAAGATGGTACGGAGAAAATTTCAAAAATACAACAGAAAAAATAAGAAATTTTTATCGAAAATGAGGGGTTTGATAAAAAGAGTCTATTATTCGCGCCTTACTCAAGTTTTTGTATTAGTTAGAGAGAAATATAAAAAGAATAAAAAAGATATGTATAGGGAATTTTTGGAAGACGTTAAGGAGGTTAAAAGAATGATGCCGTTAATTGAAAAATTTGAGAAAGAATACAAATTAAAGGAATTTTTCAGGAAAAAATATTCACCGTATATTGAGAAAATAATCAATAAATCAGAAACTACGAAAACTTTAAGCAAATATAAAAGTAGGATTACAGGTTTTATAAAATCAAGGGATTGCGAAATATTAATTATTCCAAACTTTATGGAATCTTATTGGCGAGGACATAGTCATTTTGCCAATAATAGAAAAGCCTTACTTAATATTGGGCCCGGAAATAAAAATGACAATATTAACTGGCATAATATTGTGCATGAATCATTACATTTTTTGCTTAGAAAATACTTTAAAAAGGTAGCTAAAAAATTTTCTCCGAAATTAAAAAAAATTATTAGAGAAAAAACTTTGGATAAAGATTACAAAGATAATCCGCCAATGTCTCAGATAGAAGAGACTTTCATTCGCGCATTTACGCCAGTAATTACAGGGGAAAAACTGTGGGATTATACAATTCAAAAGTTTCCTTTAACAGAATTAATCTATAAAGAACTCAAAGAAAAATTAGTTAAAGGAAAAGTTAAATTCAATCAAAAAATTCTTGGGGAGATTTTAAAGAAAATAGAAAAAACATATGTATAAATCACTTACGAAACAAGATATTCAAAATTTATTAAAGGTGCCATTAAACTATAAAGTAGACGGCCTTATTGTTGCGGGTGTTAATCCCAAAAGAAAAGAATATCGTTATCTTTATAATGCTCTGAATAGGTTATTCCCAGGTTATAAAAAAGAAGAAAAAATAAAGGATAGGTTTTTCAGCGACATAAGAAGTTTTAAAATCGGCAGTAAAAGAATTTGGTTTGATGTTGTGTATGGCGCTGCGTATTTAAGCGAGGTAGTCCATATTGCTTGTATGTTGGG
>Ga0315279_10009872_pt1 | contig 11300 bp, 10 predicted proteins | sample YL17G06_20_MG_FD_203694 | JGI IMG/M metagenome (GOLD analysis project Ga0315279, IMG submission 203694) | Sediment microbial communities from Yellowstone Lake, YNP, Wyoming, USA - YL17G06_20 | ecosystem: Environmental > Aquatic > Freshwater > Lake > Sediment | place: USA: Wyoming | collected...
GGCAACTCGTGCTGAGCGTATTCGGTCTCGTATGCCACTAAGGAAATTCTCATAGCACAGGCGCTTGCGCAAAGCCAGCGCCAGACAGCAGGGCGCCACGGAGCAGCGCGGCTGCTTGCGCTGCGGATGGTGCCACAGATGTGCCCTCGCAACGCGAGGGCTTATCCGTGCACCCCGATGTGGCACGGATGAGTTCGCGCCAAACGGCCGGCGCGAACACATCCGTGGCACAAAACAGCCCAACGGCCTGGTGCTCCTTGGCGCCCTGCGTGGTGATGGTGTATACTGGGCCTATGAACGAGGATTGGTGGCGACTTGTTGGTGTGCTTGTCCTGCTGTCACCCATAGTCTTCGTTCTCTTGTGGGTGCTTTACACTCAGGTGCAGGTACATCTCCTGGAGTTCATGCTCACGCTCATCGTCTCGACCTTGCCGATGGATCTGCTGCTGGCTTCGACAAAGGATTCGCGGGGGCCCGACTGGAACGAGGCAAGGGCCGCGCTGCTCGGTTTTTTCCCAATGCTGATAATCATCGCTGGCTCGTTGTGGGGGCTTTCCGCCGCCAAGCGGATGAAAGAGGAGCGGACATGGCACAGGCTGGGGCTGATGCTGCTCGGCTGGACGCTCGTGCCGAGTCTTGCCTGCCTTCTCGTTGGTGGGATAGGCTTGATCCTTTCCATTTTCAGTCTGTTAAACAGTGAAATGCTGTGGGCTCCGGCTCTCCTGCCAGGCAGCGTGCCGTTGTTTGTGGCCATTGCCATCGAGCGCAGGTGCCCCGCGCCCTGGCCAAGAAAACCTGAGGGGAAAGACCAGGGTTTTCTTGCAACCGCTGACCGGTTGGAGCGTCAAAAATAGCATGGTTCGAGTGCGGACTAAGCCTATGCGTGCTTTGCTAACAAGCTTGGCGATCTTGTGCGGCTTCACAGGGGCCGGCGAGAAACTGCTCAAGCCCATCCCAGGGCCTGGTGCGGGGCAGGCGGTGGACGGCTTGCGCGCGGCGGTCGCGATGGTCAAGGACGATTTCGGCCCCGGCGAGTCGCTGCTGCTAATGTGGGAGTTGTTCAATGAGAGCGGCCGGACCGTGGAACTGAGCATTGACAAGAAGAACTGGTACGACTTCGCGTTCGAAATCCACCGCGATGGCAACCGCATCGAACCGCCGCGCGCCAGCGCCAGGCAGAGGCCGGACTTCCGCGCCGCGACCGTGGTGCTGGAGCCGGGCCACTCAGCCAAGCACTTCATTGACCTGAGCACGCTGGATTGGACCGACCCGAAATGGTGTGAGCCTCTCGGCAACTACGAGGTCGCCGCTACCTATGCGCCCAAGCGCCTGCAAAGCGGTTGGGCGAAGTTCCGCATCACCAAGCCCGGGGAAAAGCGTCCCGCGCCGCCGCAGGAGCTGCTGGACCGCATCCGCGGCCTTGTCGAGCAGCTCGGCTCCAACGAGTTTGCAGCGCGCCAGCAAGCCTATGAACAACTGTTGGGCATCGGCAAGCCCGCGCTCCCACTGCTCGAGGAAATCGTGGCCACCGGCGGCGACACTGAAGCCGTGCGGCAATGCCAGCGGCTGATTCAAGAGCTGAAGGGCGGACCGAAGCCTCCGCCGCCGCCTATCCCGCAGCCGCTGCCCCCACAACCGCCGCCGCCTGTTCCCCCGCCGCCGCGGCCGCAGCCACCCGTGCCCCAGCCACGACCCAAGCCCCCGCCGCCTGACCCGCCGATGGAATTCTAACCTTGACTATTCACCACAGTCACGATGAGGCCGCGCCTCACCCAGAGATGATGAGAATGGTTGCACCTGGTGCGGTGGACACGGTGGACGAAGTGGACTGAGTGGACGAAGTGGACTGAGTGGACGCGGCCATGCTGTGTTTTCGGAGCAGAGGCACAGAGAACATTTTCGATTTTCGATTTTCGATTTTCGACTTAAACTTCCAGCCCGATGCAATCGAAAATCGCAAACCACAAATCTAAATTCCCTTCTCTGTGTCTCTGTGTCTCTGTGGTGAACAATGGGGGCATGATGCCATGAAAGCCCTGTGGATTGAATCGGCCGGAAAGCTGGAATTGCGCGAGGTCCCGCTCGCGCTTTTGGCGCCGGGCGAGTGCCGCGTGGCGGTGCATTGGGCGGGCGTGTGCCGCACGGACCTCGAGCTGGCCAAGGGTTACATGGGTTTTGCGGGAATTCCTGGCCACGAGTTCGCCGGCACGGTCATGGAAGGCGACGAACGGTTCATCGGGCGGCGCGTGGTGGGCGAGATCAACATTGGCTGCGGCCAGTGCGTGGCGTGCCGGAGCGGGATGAGCCGCCACTGTCCGGAGCGCAGCATCTTGGGGATTCTGCGCCGGCCGGGAGCGTTCGCCGAATTCCTCGACCTGCCCGCGCAGAACCTGCTGGCCGTGCCCGGCAACGTCAGCGATGAGGAGGCGGTATTCACGGAGCCACTCGCAGCCGCGCTGGAGATATTCGAGCAAACCCATGTCCCTCCCGGCGCGCGCATGCTGGTGCTGGGCGACGGCAAGCTGGGCTTGCTCGTCTGCCAAGTCTGTTGCCACTACGGAGCGCGCGTGACGCTGCTGGGCCGGCACGAGAAGAAACTCGCCCTGGCGCGCCGCTGGGGCGCGGCGACCGTGCAGAACGCGGAAAGCGGCGGCGCAAACGCTGTGGATCTGGGCCGTTTTCCTTACGTCATCGAATGCACGGGCGCGCCCGGGGCCTTTGCCCAAGCCGTGGCTCTGACCGCGCCACGGGGAGCGCTGGTTCTGAAGAGCACCTACGCGCCGTCCGATCCGCCCAAGCTCGACTGGGCCAAAATCGTGGTTGATGAGATCACGGTGTTGGGCAGCCGCTGCGGGCAGTTCGCGCCAGCCCTGCGCCTTCTCGCCGGCGGCAAGATTGATGTGCGCTGCCTGATTGATCACCGCAAGCCTCTCGACCAGGCAGTTGAGGCGTTCGAGCTGGCGGGGCGGAAGGGGACGCTGAAGGTGCTCGTGCGCGTCGCAGGCGGGTATGGCCAAACGGGATGAGATGCGGTCACGTGATAATGCGATCCCCGATCCCCAAAGCCCAGTTCACCCCCAATCCGCAGACGTTCCCCGCCGGCCTGTACATCCACATTCCCTTTTGCTCCTCCTTCTGTTCCTACTGCGACTTCGCCAGCGAGATATATCAGCCTGCGGTTGTTAAACGTTACCTGAAGGCGCTCGAAAGGGAATTGAGTGTGCGCGTGGCCGAACTGGCTTCTGTTGCGCCATTCGCGCCGCGCACGGTATATATCGGCGGCGGCACGCCCAGCGCGCTCAACGAGGCGGAACTGGCTTGCTTCTTCGATCTGCTCGAACGGCGCGTGAACTTGGGATGCGTCGAGGAATTCACCATCGAGGCCAACCCCGGCTCGGTTGACGCGGCCAAGCTTGAGCTGCTCCGCCGCCGTGGCGTTAACCGGATCAGCTTCGGCGTGCAGTCGTTTCAGCCGCGCTTGCTGAAAATGCTGGGACGCATCCATGGGGCAGGGGAGGGGAGAGCGGCTGTGCCCCTGGCCAGGGCGGCGGGATTCGAGAACGTCTCGCTGGACTTGATGCACGGCCTGCCCACGCAGTCGGACGATGATTTGCGCCGGGACATTAGTGAGGCAGCCGCTCTGGGGATTGAGCACGTTTCCGCCTATGGCCTGAGTTACGAAGAGGGCACGCCGTTGTGTTGCGCGGTAAGGCGCGGCGAGGTAAGCGCTTTGCCCGCGGAGGAGGAGGCACGCCACTACATGCTGGCTATCGAATTGTTGGAGCAGGCCGGTTTGAGGCATTACGAAATCAGCAACTACGCCCGTCCGGGGTGGGAGTCGCGGCATAACCTGATCTACTGGTTGAATGAGGCGTATCTGGGAGTGGGCGCATCCGCGGCAAGCTTCGTGGCTTGGGAGCGCAGCACGAATCACCGCGAGGTCGCGGCTTACCTGAGGGCTGTTGAGGCCACCGGCAAAGCCACGGAGAAGTCTGAGGTGCTGGATGCCGCCGCACGAGCGCGCGAAGCGCTGATTCTGGAATTGCGTCTGCGGCGTGGTGTCAATCCGGACGAGTTCAACGCGCGCTGGGGGATGGATTGCCTGAGGAGTGTCGCAATCCTCCCGAGACTGATTCAGGAAGGGCTGATGGAGGTCACTGCCGACGGCAGATACCGCATCAGCAGACAGGACTTGCCTGTGGCTGACAGTATTCTGGCCGAATTCGTGTGAGGGGTTGCCGTAAGTGGCACGGGCTTCCAGCCCGTGGCGGGCGCGGAAGCAACACACGGCCAGGATGGCCGTGCCGCCCTTGCATGGGGCCGGTTGGCGAGTATCTTCTTGCCCATGAATCGCACAAAGTACGGCCGGCTTAGCGCCCTTTCGCTCGTAGCCTTAGCCTGGAGCGCCCGCGCAAACGACTGGCTTGAGTTTGCCGGCTCGCACTGCAAGAACATGGTTTCGGACGAGAAGGACTTGCCGGAGTCGTTCGTGCCCGGTGAAAAGGATTCCGCAAAAGGAGAGATCATCCTTTCCACCGCCAAGAATGTGAAGTGGGGTGTGCGGACCGGCTCGTTGACCTACCCCTCGCCCACCGTGGCCGGCGGAAAGATATTCATTGGCACCAAGGAGCCGGGCCAAGGGGTGCTCAAATGTCTGGATGCCCGAGACGGGCGGTTGCTCTGGCAATACTCCGCGCCCCACCGCCACTTCCCTGGGGAGGTCGAGAAAGGCTGGAAATACATGCTCGGGCGCATCACCCCCATGCTGGGCATCTGTGCCACCGCCGCGGCAAACGGCGACAGCGTGTATCTGGTCAATCATCGCTGCGAAGTAATATGCCTGGACGCCAATGGCGGCCAGGATTTGCTCCCGCCGCCCGCGGCAACCAAGACCCCGGCTCCGGCGAAGAACCAGCCTGTCATCCCGCCTCTGCCGCCGGGTGTCCGCAACGCCCGGATCCTGTGGACATTCGACATGTTTGAATACGGCATCCGCCCCGCGGATGGGTGCAACGGCTCGCCGTTGATAGACGGGGACCTGCTTTACGTTTGCACCTCCAATGGCACGGACCGGGATGCCGACATCGCTTATGCCGACAACCGGAAGACGCCCGCTCCCACAGCCGCCAACCTGATAGTGCTGCACAAAAAGACCGGCAAGCTTCTAGCCAGGGATGATGAGCCGCACATCGGTCCAAACATCCTGCATGGGCAATGGTCCACGCCGTCCCTGGGTGTGGTGCGCGGCCGCAAGCTGCTCTTCTTTGGCGGCGGCGATGGCGTCTGTTACGCCTTCGAGGCCCTGACCTCGGTGCCTGAGCAGTTCGCCAAACTGAAGACCGTGTGGTCCTTTGACTGCAATCCGCCCGAGTACAAACAGTTGGGCGGCCTGGACTGGGCGACGCACTATTCGCTGGGCGACAAGCGGCTTAAGCAGTCTCTCAACAAGAAGAACGGGAGCAGCTTTGTCGGCATGAGTGAGTTCATCGCGTGCCCCGTCATCTACAAGGACCGCGTGTATATCGCCATTGGCCGCGATCCCGAGCATGGCCGCGGGCGTGGCGCGCTCTGGTGCATTGACGCCACGAAGAGCGGCGACATCACCCAGAGCGGCAAGATCTGGAGCTACCAGGGGCTGGACCGTTCCATGTCCACCGTGTCAATCAGTGACGGCTTGCTGTACGTCGCCGACATTGCCGGGCGCCTGCACTGTCTCAATGCGGAGAGCGGTGAGCTGTGCTGGGTCCATGAGACCAATGGCACCATCTGGTCGTCCACGCTCGTGGCCGATGGCAAAGTCTATCTGCCCACGACCAAGCATCTCTGGGTCCTGGCGGCAGGCAAAGAGAAGAAGGTCCTCAGCCAGATCAGCCTGGGCGCGCCCATTTACGCCACGCCCGTGGTTGCTGACGGCACCCTGTACGTCAGTTCCAGCAGTTACCTTTGGGCGGTCCATCGGTAGCGAACTGACCCAATGATTCACCGCAGTCACGATGAGGCTGCGCCTCACCCAGAGAGGATGAAATGGGACTAATGGGAGTAATGGGAATAATGAGACCACCAGGTGGAATGCTGTATTCTCGGAGCAGAGGCGCAGAGGACGCAGAGCAGGGAACAGATGTTTCTGGTTTCTAGTTTGTGGTTTCTGGTTGACAGCCGGACTTTGTGGCGCAGCCAGATCTGGAGAACCATAGACCATAAACCACAAACCATAAACCTTTTTCCTCTGCGCTCTCTGCGTCTCTGCGGTGAATAATGCAGGCCAAAAAGTGCAAAGAGGAAATGCGCATGAAACCCAACCCCATGACCGACCTGGTTCCGCTCAAACAGTGGGGGCTTCCCCTGGAGAAGCTCTTCCTCTGCGCGGGGCCTTGCAGCGCCGAATCGCCCGCGCAATTGCTGGCCGCGGCAAAGGGACTGCAAGGCTGCCCCTTGTCTTTGTTCCGGGCCGGCATCTGGAAGCCCAGAACACGTCCGGGCTCCTTTGAAGGCCACGGCGCCAAGGCCCTCTCCTGGCTGCGGCGCGTCAGGGAGGAAAGCGGGTTCGCCGTGGGTGTCGAGGTGGCTGAGCCGGCCCACGTGCGCGCCTGCCTGGAACACGGGATCGACGTCGTGTGGATCGGCGCCCGCACCACGCCGAACCCTTTTGCGGTCCAGGCCCTCGCGGACAGCTTGCGCGGCTCCGGCCGGCCGGTGCTCGTCAAGAACCCCATCTCGCCGGACCTGGGCTTGTGGATCGGAGCGGTCGAACGCCTCTACAACGCCGGCTTGAGGAAGATAGCGGTGATCCACCGCGGGTTCGCCGTCGCGGAGACTGAGCAGTACCGGAACCCCCCGCTGTGGCGCATCCCGATCGAACTCAAACGCCGCTTCCCGGCTCTGCCGATCCTCTGCGACCCCAGTCACATCTGCGGCCGCGCGGACCTGATCTTCCCTGTGGCCCAGGAAGCCCTCGACATGCTTTACGAAGGGCTGATGGTCGAGGTGCACCCCAACCCCTCGCAGGCCCTCAGCGACCCCCATCAGCAACTGACGCCCGAGCAGTTCAAAGGCATGCTGGGCCGCTTGAAAGTCACGACTGAGTTGAGCGGGAACAAGCAGTACCAGACGCGCATTGAACAACTGCGGCGGCAGATTGACGAGGTGGATGAGAAGCTCATCGCCCTGTTGCGCAAGCGCATGGATATCGTCCAGGAAATGGGAGAATGCAAGCGGCGGAACGAAGTATCCACCTTCCAGCCGGACCGTTGGCGCGAGGTCATGGCCACCCGCGTGGCGAAGGGAGTGCGCAAGGGCCTTTCGCCGGAGTTCCTCACGCAGCTCTACGAGGTCATCCACGAAGAGGCCATCCAGTGGCAGGAAAGGCCGCTTTTCCGCGAGTGACCAGCAAAGGATGAAGGATGAAGGGAAAAGTCAAAAGTAAAAAGTCAGAAGTCAAAAGTCTGAAGCGCGCATTCCATGCGCGGGGCATAATTTGACTTCTGAGTTTCATCCTTCATCCTTGCTCAGCGTCTCCGCGGTGGGAAAGTCGCCCGGCCGCGCTTGCGCTCCGCCGCCAGCACGCCAGCCTGAAACGCCGCTTTGCCGCCGTGCGAAGGATGGTGCACGTACAGGCAAGGCACACCGAGGGATCTAAGGGACCGTTCCGCCACGCGGCCCGCGGCCACAACCAGCGTTTCGGGAAACAAACCGCGTACCGCTTCCAGGAAGGGCAAGGAGCTTTCCTGTTCGAGGCGCGTGGGCGTGCGAATGGAGAGCGGCACGCCCGGCTGGTGCGGTTGAAAGGGCACCGCCGCCCACAGGACTGCCGGCTGTTCCAACAGGTCCATCGTCTCCCAGACTATGGTTGAGGAAGCTTCGCGCCACGGCTTGGGCTGGCGAGAAGTGCGGGCGAAACCGCCGCCTCTGAAAAACGGGTGTGTTGCCATTGTGTATTCGCTGGTGAAGATGATGCCGCTGAAGCGGCAGCCGCGCTGGCTGGGCGCCTCGCCAACGATAAGCAGCCGCGGCTTCTTCGCCACGATCAGCCTGAAGTAGGCCGCCAGGTTAGCGCGCCGCAGCGCCGCCGCTCCTGGCAAGTCGAGCTCCGGGTCTTCCTCGGCCCACGGGTTTACGAGGTTTGGGCCGGTCCGGGTGGCGGCGAGTTCTGCTATCAGCCGGCGAAAGGCGTTTGCCGCTTGGGTGTCCTCCTGATTATCACTTAGCGCCGTCACAGTATACACCTGGCGGCTGGCTCCTGCGGTCTGCCATTGCCTTGAAACCGAACCAAGAACGTGGCATAATTGAAATGCGATGACTGCGAGCGTTCAAAAGACAACAGGGCAAGTTAAGGCCCTCACAACTAAGGACCTGGATGGCTTCCTGAGGCAGGGAGCATGGCTCTAAGGTTCAATTGGGACAGGGACAAGGCCGCCTCGAACTTAAGGAAGCATGGCGTCACGTTCGACGAGGCCAGCACGGTTTTTGGCGACCCGCTGGCTGTCATCTTCGAGGATGAGGAGCATTCGCTGGACGAGGTCCGCGAGATCGTGATTGGGCACTCTGTACTCCACCGGCTTCTTCTGGTATCCTTCGCAGAACGCGGCGAGGACCTGGTAAGGATCATTAGCGCGCGGAAAGGAACGAGAAGGGAGCGAAGAGACTATGAAGAAGGCACCCGACCGTAAAGCGGCACGCGGAACAAGTGGCGAAATGCGGGCCGAGTACCGTTTCGACTATTCCAAGGCCAAGCCGAACCGCTTCGCGTCGCGCGTGGGCAAGAGCGGACTTGTGGTGGCGTTGGACCCCGATGTGTCTGAAGTATTCACCACGCCAGAAGCCGTGAATAAGGTCCTGCGAGCGCTGATCGGCACCATGCCAACAACGACTGGCCATCAGGTCCGATAGTGCCGGCCAGCGGCCTTGTTCGCGGCCAGCGGCACAAACGAACGGGAGATCAAGGCCGCGTCTACCCCAATCACCTCTTGCTCACCAGCGCTTTTGCCCTCCTTACTGCACTTTCACCACCGCCACCCCGTACACGCCCAGCTCAATCTCCGCGCCCGTTCCATCTACAACAAGAGGTCAGCTAGTTCGAAACAATGGGAGCTCGCGTAGACGTTGCCCCCCTTTTGCATCAGACGCAAGTTCAGAATACGGGCCGCTTCCAAGACGACATTATCCCGCAAGACATCAGATAGCTGGTCTATGCCGTCTATCTGAATCCTCATCTGATCGTATCCAGCGGCCACGTAGCGGGGGAACTGTATCCCGGTGTTTGGGTATTTGGCGCGAAATTCATCTTCGGTATAACCCTCGAAGAAGTGATTCTTCGCCACATTAACAAAAGACCAGATATGTTCCGGCTCCTGCTTACAGTATCCGATGACAAACACTTCCATACGATTCAGGTTGACTGTCGTGAGCCGTGGCCAGGTATTGATGTTCGTTGATGGCATACAGCTCACACTCCAAAACGAAAACTCAGTGCGTCTTGGGGCCATGATGCTTTCGGATATGTAGAGCTTCAGAGCCGCAACGACCTCCGCAAAATGCGGAACCTCCTTGAATCTCTGGAACTGATAGTTATGTCTTATCCTGTATTTTTCTTCGAGATCAATCTTGACGCGCTTTGTGTCCTCCGTAAATGGTAACACACGGCGTAGCCAGGCGTCTTGCTCTTCGGGTGGGATCAGAGAATCAAGATCAGTCTCGCCTTGCACTTGCGAAACATGCACTTTGTTCGTGAGGGGAATACCCAATGCTTCTGCGCGATGAATCAGGTGTTGCTCAACGGTATCTAAATCCTTCTGTTTGACCGGCAGAAAGCGAAGACAGCAGATATTGTCATGCTTCGTTCTGTGGCCTGCGAAGCGGCGGACGACATCCTGTGCTTGACCGATGTAGGAGAGCCCGTCGGAAAACTCAAGGAGGTAGACACCGCAGCGCTCCTTCGACTTGGGGAATAAGTCCGCAATCGAGAAACGGCCTTGGACATTGAGGCGTTCTGCAAACCCTAGCTGCTCCTTCGCCCGGTTGGCCTCTTCCAGGAGGGTATCTTTGTTCATCTTCTCGCATTTCCTCTGGGCACTGGCAGCCCCGGAAGTCTACACCCCTACCTGCGTCCGCGCAATCCTGGTGCCCGTGGCACTCTCCGCAGATCGTGCCGCTCCCCGCTGGCTCGTTCTTACTTTTGGCCTTTTCCTTTTTCCTTTTGCCTTCCTTTCTCTGCGCCTCCGCGTCTCCGCGGTGAACAGGTCACTCCACCAATTCCAATGAGCCCCACATTTTGGGCCAGTTGGCAAGCGCCCAATCAGTCTTGGTCCAGGGCCAGTAGACTTCACGGGTGAAACGCTTGCCTTTCACGGTCAGGTTGACGCTCAACCCCAGCCTGGCGCCAACTTCGGGGCGATACTTCTGCAATTGCGCGGCCGGGATGAGGAACTCCATGACGTAGCAATCGTCATTGCGAGCGGCGGCGCTTTGGATGCCGGGGATGTCGTATTGCGTCGCGGGGATTTCATCTTTGCGCTTCCAGCGGCCCACGTAGACGCGGTTCTCAGCGACCTGGGGGACGAACCAGAACTGATGGTCGCCCACCTGGTATTCGCGCTGGCGCTTGTCGTCGGCCGTGTCCACGAAGATTTCGAGACAATCTCCGTTCCAGAAACTGCGCGGGTCGGCGGTGCTGAGCTGCGAGTCGCGCACCTCAACCGCGCCGTAAAGGCCTTCCTTGTGCCAGGCGAGGCAGACTTTGGCCTGCGGTTCGCCGAGCGTGCAGCCGAGCATCCACTGGGGAAGCTGCGCCGCGGCGGGCCAGTCGTCGAGCTTGCCGTCCATTTTGAGCGCCGGCGCTTTGTGCAGGCGATACGCCTTGGGGATGATCGGCCGCTGCACAGACTTGCCGTCTGCCGTGGTGAAGATCGCCGCGGCGGATTCATCGGGTTTCCAGCCGGTGTTCCATTCGAACTCGCATTTCAGTTCGCGGATTTCGCGCGTCTTGAGTTCGTCTACTTTCTGCTCAGGCATGGCGGTCTTCCAGGACGCCGGGAGCTGCAGCCGCAACGTACCGCTGACCGGCTGCCCTGACCTGTTGCCCACCTTGACCTTAATGTCCGCCTTGCCGGGCATGCCCATGATCGGCCCGGCCTGCATAATCAGCGGCGTCTGCACAAGGACTTGCAGCGGTATTTCTTTGATCTTTTCACCCTCTGCAATGATGAGATTCACGCTTCTCTGGCCGAGCGGCTCTTGCGGATTCACCGTGAACGGCAGCGGCACTGCGCGCTTCTCGCCGGCTGGGACGCTGATTGCAGACTCCT
>Ga0315279_10009873_pt1 | contig 11300 bp, 9 predicted proteins | sample YL17G06_20_MG_FD_203694 | JGI IMG/M metagenome (GOLD analysis project Ga0315279, IMG submission 203694) | Sediment microbial communities from Yellowstone Lake, YNP, Wyoming, USA - YL17G06_20 | ecosystem: Environmental > Aquatic > Freshwater > Lake > Sediment | place: USA: Wyoming | collected...
ATTCTCTTCTCGACGCTAACTCGGTCGAATCGTCGAGGCAAGGTCTTACTCAAATGAATGGTTTGGCCGCCAATTGTGACCTTCCTAAAAGGGGGTAGCTTTCTGAATGACATGGAAGTGGCCAGCACGAAATCCTCAGTCTTCTTGCGAAGAAAATCCTGTTCGGCTCGTGACATGGCTTTCTTGACCCTATCAGGGGTCAGGTTCCCTGCTTTTACAGCCTCTTTGATTCCGGTTGTCACTATAGCCGTCTTCTGGCTTTCCGGGATGTCCGCACAAAACTCAACCGCAGATACGAGGATAGGTTCGTATGTCTGAAGGTAGCCGAAATCCCCGAAGGTCACATTGCCTTCTTTGCTCACTGACACCGAGGGCGCGACCTTGGCCAAGATCAACTGTGGATCATATCCATTTCGCCATCTAGCACACATCAGGGTCGCCCCGATCGCAACACGTTGTCCTTGGTGTTCGTTCCCATCATCGGTCCATCCAAACATCGTCGAAGAGTGCCCTGGGCACGCCGACTTGCGCAGCCGCGGAGCCCAACAGCTCCTGGGTGTTGAAGAACTCTTGCTCTGTATCGATTTCGCGGATCTGCCGAAAGGGCAGGACAATGCCGCACCCACGAATCCTGTGGATCACGATTCCATCCAAAGGGACATAAAGCCAAGGGACAAGGCGTTGCGCGTCGCGTTCGGTAAAGTAGCGCGTTCGCAAGACCATATCGCGGCAATAAGGCGCCAATACTTTGGTCGCATGTCCCCACTTGTAGCCGGGATAGATGGAGGTGCGGTGCGGGTTACAGCGTTTGAGTACCCGCGCCAGCAGGCTCAATTCCATCACAAACCATTCCCGAAACGCCGTCTCATCCGCCAAGGCGGGAAGTGTGTCTACGACCACGGATTCCAGTCCCTTGAGCAGTTGCGTCTTCGTATCTGGGGCGAATACGCGGATCACGGATGCGCCCAGAACCTCCCGCGCCGTCCGCGCCCGAATTGCAGACCGCTTCCCGTCGCGAATGCTGCTATATGCATCAAGCAGCCCTGGGGAGATTTCCAGCGTTCTATCCATCAGTATCGTCGCTCGCCCACATGCGCCTTACCTTTCCCATTTCTTTCGTCGTAGTCGTCGTGGTCGCCGTCATCGTCGTGGTCGCCGTGGTCGTCGTCATCGTCCTGAGCGTCCTGGTCGTCGTCATCACCTCCGTCATCGCTGTCTCGCCATAAGCATCATCGCCGTCAACACCAGCAACAACAGCACTGGGATCATCACCAACACAACCAACAACACCAAAACAACGCAAGGGCAACACCGTCAAAACGCCGGAACAACGCCGGGAAGCATGCCTTCCGGGCGTTGCCTGTCAAGATGCCTCTGGCCGCGCCCGACAAGTCGTTTCCCGAACGGATTCGGTCGATTGCATGCAGGAATTAGGTCGATTATCGGTCGGTCCGATTCATTCACGCCGTCTTCCACTGCAACTGCCGAATCATGTCTTTATGGAAACTCCACTTCCTCGTCAGGAACTGGAAACGCCCAGCGACAATCCCTGGCGCGATGTCGAGTTCTCTTGCGAGGGCAACGAGGTCCGATTTCGAACGGCCAACGCGAATCCGGCAATTGTACTGCGGTGGAATCAGCGTGTCGGCGGCGAAACCGTTGGCGCGCTCCTCGCGCGGATCGTCTTCGCTGCCGTCGTTCACCAGCAACAGCTTCTTGTTGTCATTCAAGACGTGGCCGGCTTCGTGGAAAAAGGAAAACCAGAACCGATCCTCCCCTTTGCCGCGCAGACAGAGGAGGATCATAGCTTTGCGTGGACTCAGCCATTTGGTGGCCCCGTTCCACGGTACCTTCTTCATCTCACGGACAAGCGCCAAAGCAACGCCTGCAGTGGCACAAAGCTTTTTCATTTCCGGCTCGAACACCTCCGGCATTTCTTTCGTCAGCCGCCGGATGGCCGGCAAGGCTTCCCGAAAGCGCTCTCTACTGTAAGGTTGGCACTGTATCGCTTGCGCTTGGAGTTCTCCTTGTCGAATCCAGGCCGACGCCGGACCGGGACATGTCTCGAAGCACGAGGAACGTCGGGCTGCCACGGCGGGGTTTTCCCAGATCTCCCGCCAGGCGGCTACACCGCTGACGCCATAGAAGGCCAGCGTGTTACGCAAGAGAGCAACGTTGTCCGATTCGTCCTTGAGCAGACCCCGTTCAATGAGTTCCTTGGTGGGTATGGTCTTGAGCCATTCGAGGTCCGCCTTCAAGTGATCCCGTTCCGCAATCTTCGTCAGCTGCTCACGGTACAAGGCTTCCAGGTTGTTCCACATTCGGGCGGGCACGCCCGTGACCAGTTCAAGCTTATTGGCCGTTTCGTAGGTGATGGGTTGGTCTCCGTTGAAGATGCGGTTCAGCGTCTGCACGGTAAGCCCGGTGCGGATGGCCAGTTCGGACTGCTTCATGCCGAGCGAGTCCATGACCTCACGCAGCGTCTCTCCCGGAGGAACGGCGTAGTCAGGTTCAAACGAATATGTCTTTAGCGCTTTCATGTTCACCTCTTAGGATGGGGATCAGTTATCTCGATAATCTCGATAGCTGTAATCTGCGCGCGGTCGATTCCACCATCGGTTTTCTTCGGTACGGGGTCGTTAGCAGGAATGAAGATCAGCCGCATGGGATGCTCCAGGTCCACGGAAAACTGTCCTGCCCGGTTCTGGTGCAATTCATGAAAACGTGTTGGCGGCAAATACGAAAGATCGGCCAAGGTGTCGGCGCCCCGCATTTCCATGAGCCGCTGCTTCAGCTTGGCCGCCATCTTCTGTCCGAGCTCCCTTTTCATCTCTCTTTCCTCGGAACAGACCCGCTGCAATTGTCTTGTACGAAAGAATACCTCCACGCGCGTTCCTTCTTAGTTATATTAACACGTTATGTTAATGTTTTCAATCCATCGAGCAGGTCGCTCATGGATTTCCGCAGAAGCCTGCCGCTTTCCCGCCAGTCGGCGATGGCCTGGGTCAGGCCGTTCTCCGCATTGGGGTGCGCATCATCGCCGTTTCGCACGATCTCGCGGACATATAGCGGCATGTTGAGGCTATACTCATTGGCGCGGACCTGTTCGAGCGCCGCGACCTTGGCAAATCCGTCGATATCCTTGCAGCGCCGATATGCGGCGACGATCTTTTGGATATGGTCCTCCGTGAGGAAGCTCTGGGCGCGCTCGCGCGTGACATCGTTTACGGCGTTGATAAACAGGATGCGGTGCTTTCGCGCGCGGGGTTTCTCGGTGCGGCAGATGACGATGCAGGCTTCCATGGGGGAGTTGTAGAAGAGGTTGGGGCCAAGGCCAATCACGCACTCCATCAGGTCGGCCTCGACGATCTTTCGGCGCATGTGATCCTCTTCGTTGCGAAAGAGCACGCCGTGCGGGAACAGAATGGCACAGCGGCCGGTCTTGGGTTTCATGCTCTGGAGGATGTGCTGCCAGAAGGCGTAGTCCGCGCGGCCTTGGGGCGGAGTGCCGAACAGGTTGCGCCCCCATGGGTCACTGGCGAAGGCGTCGCGGTCCCATTGTTTGATGGAATACGGCGGATTGGCCAGGACCATGTCGAACTGCATCAACCGGTCCCGGTGGACAAGCTTCGGTTCCGCGAGCGTGTCGCCACGCACGACCTGGAAATCCTCGATGCCGTGCAGGAACAGATTCATCCGGGCGATGGCGGATGTCATGAGGTTGCGCTCCTGCCCGTACAGGCGGAGCGTGCGCCATTCCTTGCCCTGGCGACGGAGATGTGCCACTGCCGACAGCAGCATGCCGCCGGAACCGCACGTCGGATCGTAGATGGATTCGCCCGGCTCCGGCTGCAGGAGTTCCGTCATCAGGTGGACCACGGTCCGGTTCGTGTAGAACTCGGCGGCAGTATGGCCGGAATCGTCCGCGAACTTCTTGATCAGGTACTCGTAGCCGTTGCCAAGCTCGTCCTCGGGACAGTTGGCAATGGACAACGTCAACGAGCTGAAATGCTCGACCAGTTCTTTGAGCATGCGGTCCGGCAGGCGGTCCTTGTTCGTCCATTGCGCGTCGCCGAAGATGCCATATAGGCGATCCGGGTTGGCCTTCTCGATGGCGCGGATGGCGTCCTGGATGGCCTTGCCCACGTTGCTGGCTTTCTTGCGAACAACATGCCAGTGCGCTCCCGCCGGAATCTGGAAGCGATGGTTTTCCGCAAACGACGCGAAATCCTCATCCCCACCGGAATCCTTCATCGCCTGCGCATATTCCTCGTCATACACGTCGCACAACCGCTTATAGAACAGCAGCGGAAAGATGAACTGCTTGTAATCCCCGGCGTCAATGTGCCCCCGGAGCAGCGTCGCCGCACCCCACAGGTACGATTCAAGCTGGGACTGGGTGATACTCGCAGTCATGGCACGAGTCCTTCGCGCACAAGTAACGCATTCAATCGGTCTTCCGCCGCATACGCCGCCTTCAAGCTGGTATTCAGACTCGCCAGAGCCTCTTCGACGGTCACCGTTGTTCCGTCGACAACAGGCTCCACATAGCGCGGGATGTTCAGATTCCAGTCGTTCTCTTTGATTTCATCCAGCGTCGTTACTCGCGCGACGCCGTCCATGTCGGCGTAACCGCAGTACCAGCCGTAGATGCGTTTGACGTGCTCCGGCTGAAGCTCATTCTGTGCGCGGCCCTTCTTGAACTCCCGCGAGGCGTCGATGATGAGGACCTTGCCGCGGCGGTTGGCCTGCTTGCGCTGCCGGAACACGAGGATGCAGGCGGCCAGGCCAGCGCCGTAGAACAGGTTCGGCCCGAGGCCGATGACAGCTTCGAGCAAGTCCGTTTCGAGGATGCGCCGCCGGATGTGGCCCTCAGCCGCCATGCGGAACAGCACGCCGTGTGGCAGTACAACCGCCATACGGCCCGTCTTGGGGGCCATGGACTTGAGCATGTGCTGGACCCACGCGTAGTCGCCACTCTTGGACGGCGGCAGACCCGCGAAGTTGCGGCCGTAGGGGTCGTTCTCCCAGACCTCCTCGCCCCATTTCTCCAGGCTGAAGGGCGGATTGGCGATGACGCAATCGAACGTGGCGAGGCTGTCACCGGAGTAGAACGCGGGTTCTCGCAGGGTGTCGCCGCGCACGACCTTGAAGTCCTCGACGCCGTGCAGGAAGAGATTCATCCGCGCGATGGCGGACGTGGTGAGGTTCTTCTCCTGCCCGTAGAGCTTGCCCCAGAGTGTCCGGACTTTGCCGCCGGATTCCATGACATGGTGGACGGCTTCGAGCAGCATGCCGCCCGTGCCGCAGGCGGGGTCGTAGATCGTCTCGCCCTCTCTGGGGTCGAGGATGTTGACCATCAGGCTCACTACGGCCCGCGGGGTGTAGAACTCGCCCGCCTTCTTGTTCGTGGCGTCGGCAAACTTCTTGATCAGGTACTCGTATGCCCCGCCCAGCACGTCCTCGCGGGCCTGCTTGTTGCCCAGCGGCAACCGGGAGAAGTGTTCGATGAGGTCGCGTAGCAGGGCGTCGGACAGGCGCTCCTTGTTGGTCCACTGGGCGTCGCCGAATATGGCGTACAGGGTGTCGGGGTTCGCCTTCTCGATCTCGCGGAAGGCCCGCTGCAGCGCCTGACCGACATTCTCGGTCTTGGCGCGCATATCCTCCCAGTGGCAGCCGTCCGGGAGTTGGAATCGGTGGTTCTCCGGGAACTGGGCGAAGGCCTCGTCGCCGCCGGACAGCTCAAGCGCCTCGGCGATCTCCTCGTCGTACACGTCCGAGATGCGCTTGAAGAAGAGCATCGGGAAGATGTACGTCTTGAAATCCGCCGCGTCCACCGGCCCGCGCAGGATGTTGGCCGCCTCCCAAAGATGCCCTGAGAGCGTTCCGGTGTCCGAACCGGACACGACGCTTTTCCCGTTCCGCTTGTTCATTCCTTTCTCTCCAGCCTGGCGCCGTGGAGCGCGGCACCGCCGGATTTCACCCAAGTATCCACCTCGGACACCTTGAATTTCCACAGCCTGCCAACCTTGTGCGCGGGGAGCTTATGCTGCTCTATCCAGCGGTAGACCGTGTCCTTGCTGACTCCCAGATGAACGGCGACCTCATCCAAAGAAGACCAGCGTTCTTGCATCTTCAGTCTCCTCATTATGCCGAATAAAACGGACTGATACAGACGTAACCGCAACTCTATAGCAACCTGTAGGCGGTTTTCAAAAATGCGAAAAAGAAGAAAGGCAACGGCGTGTGCTTTCAGGCGGCAAAGACGTTATTGGCGACGTGAAGAGGCGCGCAGAGCAACCATGCCGGCAACAACCGTTGTTGTAGCACCCCTACCAAGGCAGATGTCATTGCCCAAATTAGATGTGGATAATCAAGTCAATACCAGGTACTTAGTCCATCCCGAGCTTTTGTCACCAGGTGTCACAAGACCCAGGTATTCGCTGGAAAAGTGCCACACAAAGTGCCACACTTCTCGGAGTTCGAACTAGGGATCTCTTCGCCCTGCCCGCGCCACCTTCCGAGCCAGCGCAGAGGCATGTGGAACCAAGAACATTACTTGGATTCCGTTCCCGCATGGACTGTGCGTTCCTCTGGGTCTCTGGTACGTCGTCTGAGGGATCCCAAGGACGCAGCCAATAGGCCCATGAGAATCAAGTTACCTGTTGATCCTTTCTCTGGAACTCCGGCACCAAGCGCCTTCTCTGAGGATATGTATGTGCCAATAACCTGTGTTGTCTGATTGGCATCAATTGTGACGGTCTGGTCCGCAGGGGTGGTCCATGATGTGGCGGGCTTGAAGCAACCGCCGGAATCGCCTTCAATGTCTTTGAAGGAAATTGTGTGCTGCCCGGACGACACTGAGAGAGTTTCTCCGCTGTTGTGCCAATCTCCCCCGTCCACGCGCCACTGTGCGCCGCGGTCCCTTGCATCCTGGGGTTCGATGTAGACCTGAAGAGTTCCGTCACCTTCGCCTTCGCCTTCGCCTTCACCCTCGCCTTCACCTTCGCCTTCTCCTTCGCCTTCTCCCTCGCCTTCACCTTCGCCTTCTCCTTCGCCTTCTCCCTCGCCCTCGCCTTCGCCTGAATTGCAGTCTTCTCCCCAGAACAACGTCACAGTACCGTCGTTGTATGCGGCGACGGCGGCGTCTTCATTACCATCCACATTCAGGTCTGCGGTGGCGATGGAGATCGGGTTCGAGCCGGTATCGTAAGTGTTCAGCAGGGTGAATTCGAAGAGGCTCTTTCTGTACGCTCTGAACGTATTGTCGCTCAGCGCAACAAGAAGCTCGTCGGTACCATCATGGTCCAGATCGCTGGCGGAAACGTCACTCAGGCCCGCGTCCAGCAACAAAACCGGGGCTGCTACAAACGTCGCATCTCCGTTGCCGTCAAGGACGGTCAAGCTCTTCCCGGCAAAGCTTGCGACGGCGAGGTCGTAGTGTCCGTCCTCGTCGAAGCGACCTGCGACGACCGACCGTGGTGATTCGCCAACTGAAATGCCGCCGCCGGAAGAGAATACTCCATCGTCCTGGCCCAGAAAGAGCGAGATGGAATCGTCGAGACTGTTGACGACCACGATATCGGGATTACCGTCCTCGTCGAAGTCGGCAACGCACAGGTCCGTGGGGGCGGCCCCACAGTCGTAGTTCCGGGCCTCGGCAAATGTGCCATCGCCGTTCCCCAGAAGAACCGAGACGTTGTCGCTCCCGTTGTTTGCCGTGACAATGTCGGGCTTGTTGTCACCGTTGACGTCCACTACGGCAACGGCCAGTGGAACGGCGCCGCAAGCAAACGGGCCCGTGCGCGTAAACTGCGGACCGTTGTTGATGAAAACCGTTATCCCCTGGTCCGCACTGCCGAGAATAATGTCATTGGATGTGTCCTCGTTGACGTCGGCAATGACGACGGCCTCGGGGGCATCCTCAACGTCCATTACAAGGAACTGGGAGAAGCCGCCCGTCCCGTCGTTCGCGTAGACGGCGACAGACCGACCCACGAAACGGCCGGCCGCTTGCGAGTAATAACCGACGTTGGCGGCCACAATGTCGGGGTCACCGCCCGTCAGATTCCCTACGGCAAGGCAATCGGGCTGGTCCCCGATGACAAATGAACCCGCGTAGCTGAAATAATCACAAGTACCCCCCTGCGCCGACTCTGCGGCGCCGATAGCTATCAAGAGAGCCAACAGAGTCACGACTTTGTTCGTTCTCTTGTCAGGGTTACAGCATGGGCACGCCATCCGGTTCGTCCTGTTATCCCGTCCAAGAACACAAAACCACATCAGAACGAGTCATTACACTAGTCCCGTTTGAGGCGCCGTGCAGTGAAGATCCCCGCGAGCAGGCTGCCCAACGCCACGACAGTTATCGGCTCAGGCACGAGCTGCACATTGCTGATTTGTAGCGTAGAGTTGGTGCCTAAGTCGCCGCGCAGCGACGATAACTGAAATTGAAGCCCCCAAGGCGAAGTGCTGGACAGGCTCGAGAGATCAAATGAAAAGGTCCCGCTGTCCGAATATTTCCGGAAGAACCCGGGCAGAGCACCGATACTCCCGCCCGACACCGGATCAATAATCCATGCGCCGAACTCGTCGCTATTAGCGACCGGGCCTTCAGTAAACACATAGTCGAACTGCAGCCACACGCCCGGGCCGGCAAAGATCACTCCAGGGTCGCTCATCATACCCGGAATGTCCGAGAGAAAAGTTTCCATGTGGAATTCCGACTCTGCGAACGTTGCCACCGTGCCATCCGGACTGAATTCCACCTCATCGTCCGCAAAGAAAGTGCTTAGGTCAATCATTGTCGCGTGCGCCGCGCAACACGCGACAAGCAGAACGCATACCAGAACCACTGTCTTCGCCATGGGGCACCTCCTATTGGACTTATGTCTTGATTCAGAATCCATATGTCGGGAAAACACCGACCACTCTCTTTTGTTCATCTCCCTGGCGGACTCTGGAACTTGGCCCGGGTTCGCCAGGAAGCCTGTTAACGTCTACCGCACGTCGCAAACCGTCCTGCCAAACGTGCACCGGCAACGGCTACGGGGCGGCTCCGCACGCCCCTATGCCCGCAACCGGTTCGCCCAGTCTGACTTGGCTCGACAGGAACTAACGAACTGAGGCCAGCCGGAACCCAACGTAGTCGCACCGGTACGACAGGAGGCCGCAGTACCGATACGCCGAGCGGCAGTACATGGCGTAGCTGGTCCGGTCGCCGCCCCGGCTCACCACGTTCGAGAACGTAGAAGGCCCCCACGCGCTGCCGTCCGCTGGCGCACCCGTGTAGTCCGAGTGCCACCAGTCCTGGCACCACTCGTTTATGTTGCCACTCATGTCGTACAGCCCGAACGCGTTCGGCAGCTTGCCGCCCACGGGCTTGGTGCCGTTGGGACTGTTGTTGCCGCAATACCACATGTATAGGCTGCGTATACCATCGTCTGCACAATTATCGGCCACGCCCAGCGAATCCCCGAAATAGAAGCGCGTCTGTGTACCCGCCCGGCAGGCATATTCCCACTCCGCTTCGCTGGGCAGCCGCAGCGTCGCAGGCCCCTGGCTGGTCGCCGTGATATGGTTGTTCAACGCCGTGATGAAGTTCTGCGCATCGCCCCACGAGATGTAGTACGCGGGGTAATTGTCGCCCAAACCGTAGCCCGAGGACGGCGCAGGTCCCGGCCAGGAACCCATCACCGCGAGCCACTGCGCCTGTGTCACCTCGTACTTGCCCATGTAGAAGTCATAGGTAATGGTCACCAAATGGACAGGACCTTCCGCGGCGTCGCGCCTGCGTTCCGTGTCCGGCGAGCCCATCTGGAACGACCCGGCGGGAATCCGCACCAACTCCAGCGGAACGTTGCCGGGGAGCAGGATGGTCTCCGTTTCACCTTCACCTTCACCCTCGCCTTCCCCTTCGCTGCCAGTCCATCGAATAATCAGTTTAGGCCGTATCGATGCGTCAGAATTATCGGACGATGCAATACCGCCTCCGGTGTTGTTTCCATATATGGGAACAAGTTTTATTCCGAAGTTGTCATATGCGCCCTGCTTCCATCCCTTGTAAAGGTCGGTGATGTCTACGAAATTCCAGCCCGTCTCGAACGGCCCGAAATCCTTATAAAAGACGCTTGTGGGATTGCTGGACACGTTAACCCCCGCTTCCGTCCAGGGAGCCGTTATCCGCCAGACTTGGAAACCCGGATCGTTAGAAGCAATAGGTTCCGTGTGATAGATGCAGAACTGCACGTTTAACTTGCTGAAGGTTGCTGGAGTGCCGCTAAGGTCAAATTCAAAGTAGTTGAAGTAACGGTCGCCCCAGCCACCGCTATACATTACAGGATTGTCCGGGTCACCGTTCTGTACATATGAGGTCCCAAAGAATGTATCCTTTCCTTCCGGACCAGGCTGGACCACATACACTTCCTCGCCTTCGACGGTAACCTCCGCTACGGCAACATCGCTCATCATGCCGTCCTGGTCGCGCACTTGAAGACTGATTGTGTACGTGCCATCCACTGGGTAGGCGTGATTGACAGGTGAAGCACCCCAAGCGCCCCAAGTCAGGCCGTCGCTCGCGTCCCAATCCACGCGATACTCTAAGGTGGTGGCGGGCCAGAAGGCGGTAGGGTTGTCGTGAGAACCGGACGCGTCGAGCGCGACCGAACCTCCAGCTTTGACGGGTTCAACGTTGAAGGCCGCGGTGGGCCGCGAAGCTACGGTCCAATCCAGTCGCTCTTTGATATTCTCGAATAGCGCGGTGCCGCCATCCTTGCCTGCGACCATGTCCAGATGGTCGTAGTCATCGCAGATGACCCGGTGACTGGCGTTCTGAAGCCTCAACCTTGCGGTGATGCCGGCCTCATCCGGGTCGATGGGATAACGCACGTCCTTGCGCCAGAACCACGGATCTTTCGTGGTATAGATGGGTTCTTCGTTGCTGCCATCAAGATAGAGGGCGCTCTGAAGGGCCACAAACCCGTCATTGGCGGCATAGTGGGAGACCGTCTGGCCGACGCTCTGGAAATTTGACATGACTCGGTTCACATAGGCCAAACCCCGATGCTGATCACCTGCTTTACCTGCAAGGGCGTCGGCCCATCCACCTCGTTCATACAGGTACCCGCCATATAGGATGAACTTGTTCAGGTAGCGGTCGGCCTGCGGCCGATGGTTCAAATCCCACAGCGTAGTCCCGCTGCGGCGTCCCTTCGTGGTGTTGTCCGCGAGGACGTACTCTGGCGGCAACCAGATGGTGGGGTCACTGATGCCTGTGTCGGTAGGCCATCCAGCGTCGTTAG
>Ga0315279_10009874_pt1 | contig 11299 bp, 10 predicted proteins | sample YL17G06_20_MG_FD_203694 | JGI IMG/M metagenome (GOLD analysis project Ga0315279, IMG submission 203694) | Sediment microbial communities from Yellowstone Lake, YNP, Wyoming, USA - YL17G06_20 | ecosystem: Environmental > Aquatic > Freshwater > Lake > Sediment | place: USA: Wyoming | collected...
ATTCCGCGTGACCGCGAACGTGGGCGGCCGGACTGCGGTCTCATATCCGTTCGGTATCGAGCGCGGCGCGCTTTTCAGGCAGACGGCTGAGCTGGCGTATCGCTTCCTTTACTACCAGCGCTGCGGAACGGAGGTGCCGGGCTGGCACGGGGCCTGTCACCTCGACGACGCGCGGCTGCCGGACGGCTCGCACGCGGACCTGACGGGCGGGTGGCACGATGCAGGGGACTACAACAAATGGATGTACCCGGAGGGGCCGCCTCTCGTTCTCTACGGGCTGGCCAGCGCGTACGCCGCGCACCCAGGGTACTTCGACGCCATCGACCGCGACGGCAACGGCCGCGCGGACATCGCGGACGAGATGCTGTGGGGCGCGGACTGGCTGGCGCGCATGCGCAACCCGCACAGCGGCGGCATTTACGGCTCGGTGACCACCGGCTGGGGCTACTGGGGCCCGCCGGAGCGAGAGACGGACAACATCGCCGGCACCGCGGACGACCGACCGGTGGCGGATGAGCAGCCCGCCGCCGCCCTCGCCGCGGCCGCCCTGGCCAAGGTTGCGCAGTGCGTGCCGGACGGCGCGGAGCTCGAGCGCGCGGCCATCCAACTGGAGGCATACTCCCGAGAGCGCGAAGGGCTGAGCCCGGATCGCTTGCTGGCATGCCTGGAGCTGTGGCGGTTGACCGGCCGCGACGAATACCTGGAGCAGGCGCGGGCCTGCGCCGATCAGATCGCGCAAGGCGCAGGCGCCGGCCGGCAGGGCCGCAGCCTGGCGGCGCTGGCGCTGTTCGTGGCCTGCGCGCCCGATGCGCGCGGGAATGAGAAGTACCGCCGCGCCATCGAGGATTCCCTGGCCTGGCTGAAGGCGAGGCAGGCGCAGCCCTTCGCCGCCGCGGCGGGTCGCGGCGACGCCGACGACATGCGGGACGCCGAGCGCCTCGGCGGCTGGGGCCGCAACATGACGGTGACCTCCAACGCCTGGGCCGCACTGGCATGCGCGCGGGCGACGGGTGCGCGCGAGCCGGCCGACAGCGCGTTCACCGAGCTTGACTGGCTCTTGGGCCTCAATCCGCTGGGGTTGTGCATGCTGCACGGCGCCGGCTCGGCCAACCCGCGCGGGTATCACCACCGCTACTTCGACCATCCGGCGCATCGCGATGGCGCGGTGCCGGGGGCGATTCCCAACGGCATCGCGCGCCGCGGCAGCCGCCCCGACCTCGACTTGCCATTCTTCGACGAGGTCAACCGCGACCCGACAAGCTCGGAGCCGTGGATTCCCTACACCGGCTACTACCTGTGCGCCCTGGGGTCGATGGAGGCGGGGGACTGACCGCGCGCGGTCGGCGGCCTGCCAGCGACCCTTCGACAGGCTCAGGGTCGCCCCGAGCCCTTCGGGTTCGCTCAGGGTGAACTCCGTCGAGGGGCGAGGGCCACCCTCTCCCTGCGAGGGAGCGATGTTGAAGAGGCCGCGCCCGAGCGCCTACTGACCGAAGAATGGGCGCACCGCCGCCTGGGCCAGCGACAGCACCGGCTGCGGATAGGCCAGGACGAGGATGGCCGCGGTGCAGATGAGCAGCGTCAGCGCCGCCGGCCGCGGGATGGGGATCGGCGAGGTGTCAACGGGATCGAAGATGTAAGCCTGCTTGATGACCATCAGGTAGTAATACAAAGAGATCACGGTCGTAAGGACGCCCAGGGTCACCAGCCACCATAGGCCTGCACCGATGCCCGCCGCAAAGACGTAAAGCTTGGCCCAGAACCCTGCCAGCGGCGGGATTCCTCCCAACGACAGCAGCAGCAGCAGCAGGGCGAAGCCGAGCGCGGGCGAGCGGCGGCTCAAGCCGGAGTAGCCCGCGATGTCCTCGCGCCCGGTGGCCTGCGCCACGACGGTGACCACGGTGAAGGCGCCGATGTTGGTGAAAGTGTACTGCAGCAGGTAGAACAGCGTGCTCGCCGCCCCCAGCGGGGTCACCGCGGCAAAGCCGACCAGCAGGTATCCCGCCTGCGCTATGCCCGAGTAGGCGAGCATGCGCTTGATGTTGGTCTGGGGGATCGCCACCAGGTTGCCGTAGAACATGCTGGCGAACGACAGCCCGGCCAACACCATCGCCCACTGCGGCGCCGTCGCCAGCAGCGGCCCCAGGAACACCCTGCCGACCACGGCGAACCCCGCGCACTTCGACGCGACCGACAGATAGGCGGTCACCGGGGTCGGCGCGCCGTGGTACACATCCGGCGCCCACATGTGGAACGGCACCGCCACCATCTTGAAGCTGAAGCCGGCGATGACGAACGCCATGCCCAACGCCAGCGCGGAATCGGGCAAGGCCCATCCGCCGCCGATGGAGCGCGACGCCTCGAACAGGCTTCGGCGCAGGTCGGCGAAGACGGTGGTGCCGAGCGTGCCGTAGATGAGGCTGATGCCATAGAGCAGGGTGGCGGACGATGCGGCGCCGATGATCATAAACTTGAGCCCCGCCTCGCCGCTGCGCGGCTCGCGTTTGAGGTAACCGGCGAGAGGATAGAGGCTGATGGTGCCCAGCTCCAGGCCGAGGTAGAGGGTCATCAGGTCTCCCGCCGCGGCCATGAGCATGAAGCCGGTGGTGGAGAACAGCAGCAGGGTGTAGTATTCCCCGGGGCGGCGCACCTGGCGCTCGACGAAGTCCGCCGACGCCAGCGCCACCAGCAGCACCGCCGCGAGGAAGATGAGGCGGAAGAAGCCGGCGTAGGCGTCGGCGATGAAGAGCCCGCCCAGGGTCACGCCGACGGCGTCGCGGCGCAGGAACGCCACCAGCAGAATGGCGGCGGCGCCCGCCGCGGTCATGATGCCCAAGCGGCGACCGCCCAGGCGCGGCCACATCAGGTCCGCGCCGAGCACGGCCAGGGCGAGTCCGCACGCGGCTATCTCCGGCACCAGTAATGACAGGTTTACGGGCATGGCTTAAGGCACGAAGCTCCGGATGGCGGTATCTATGAGGCTGATCATCGGCCCCGGGAATACGCCGAGCAAGATGAGCAGCGCCGCCAGCACCACCAGCGCCACCCATTCGGTGGTGCGCGCGTCGGGGAGCCCCTCGTAGTGCTCCTTGAAGGGCCCGAGGAAGACGCGCTGCAGCACGCGCAGGACGTAGGTGGCGGTGATGACGATCCCGAACACGGCGAAAATGGCAAGGTAAGTGAAGATGCCGCCCGCGCGCCAGGCGCCGAGGAACACGAGCAGCTCGGCCCAGAAACCGCTGGTGCCGGGGACGCCGAATGAAGCGAGCCCGCCGATGGTGAACGCCGCCGCGATCCCGGGCATGCGGGAGGCGAAGCCGCCCATGGAGGGCATGTCGCGCGTGTGCGCCTTCTCGTACACCAGGCCGACCAGGGCGAAGAACAGCCCGGTCATGATGCCGTGGGAGAACATCTGGAACACCGACCCGTTGAGGCCGACGGCGTTGAGGGTCGCAATGCCCAGCATCACCACGCCCATGTGGCTGACGCTGGAATAAGCGATGACATACTTGAGGTCGGTCTGGCCCATGGCGGACATGGCGCCGTAGAGGATGTTGACGACGGCGATGCCACCCACCAGGGGGGCCCAGAACTGCGCGCCCGCCGGCAGCAGGCCGACGCCGATGCGCAGCACGCCATACGCGCCGAGCTTCATCAGCACGCCGGCGTGGAGCATGCTGACGGCGGTGGGCGCGGAGGCGTGGCCGTCGGGCGACCAGGTGTGGAGCGGCCAGATGCCGGCGAGGATGCCGAAGCCGACATACAGCAGCACGAAGATGATGCGCTGCAGGCCGAGGTTGAACCCCCCGCTGCGTAGCAGCTCGATAAAGTCGAAGGTATGGCGCGGCGTGTTCGCATAGAAGTAAATGCCGAACAGGCCGACGAGCACGAAGGCGCTGCCCACCAGCAGGTAGAGGGTCAGCTTGAGCGCGGCGTATTCCTTGGGCCCGGTGCCCCAGATGCCGATGAGCAGGTACATGGGGAGCACGGCGATCTCGTAGAAGAGGAAGAAGAAGAACAGGTCCATCGCCACGAAGACGCCGAAGACGCCAGTGACGAGGGCGAATAGGGCGGCGTAGAACTCCTTGGTGCGGTGCTCGACGGTCCACGAGGCGAACGACCCGGTGGAGATGATGAACGCGGTCAGCACCACCAGGGAAATGCCGATGCCGTCCACTCCCACGTGGTAGGACAGGCCAAGCTGGGGCACCCACGCCACTTTCTCGACGAACTGGATGCCGCCCGCCCCGCGGTCGTAGGCGAGGAACAGATACCCCGCGATGAGCACGGTGGCGCCGCTGGCGATGGCGGCGGTCAGGCGCACCGCCAGCTTGGCCGTGCGCGGCAGCGCCATCATGATGACCGACGCCGCTGCCGGGGACGCCAGCAGCAGGGTCAGCACATGTCCCTGAATCCAGTGGATTGCGTTGTCCATTTCGCTACGGGCCCGTCGCCAGCGCAGGCCCAACGTATATGCCGAGGTAAGCTAGCACGAATCCCGCCGCCGCGACCGCCGTCAGCAGCACCAGCACATAGAGCTGAAGCTGTCCCGTCTCCGCCTGGCGCAGCCAGCGCCCGCCCACGCCCATCAGCCACGCCGCGCCATCCACGAAACCGTTGACCACGTGGCGGTCAACCCAGGCGAAGATGCGGGAAGCGGCCAGCACGCCTCGCGCCACCACGCCATGGTAGAAATCGTCCATCCACCACTTGCGCTGGACGAAGCGGTAGATCGCAAGCGCGGGCGCGCTCGTGACTGCGGCGACCCCGTTCCTGCCATTCCCGTAGATGGCCCACGAGGTGGCAATGCCTGTGAGCGCGAGCCCCAGCGACACCCACACCAGCCATTGCGCCTCGCCGTGGGGGGCCTCACCCACGCCCATGAAACGATTGAGCAGCATGCCGGTCGAGCCGTGATTGAGCAAGCCGGCGAACACCGCCAGCGTCGCCAGCACCACCAGGGGCAAGAGCATCACCCACGGTGATTCATGGGCGTGCACGCGCCCCTGCTGGTCGCGCCCGCCGCGCGGCTTGCCGGTGAAGATGACGGCCCACAGGCGCGTCATGTAGAAGGCGGTGAGGAAGACGACCACCAGGCCCAGGCCGAGCAGCACTTCCCTGCCGCCCACGCCCAAGGCCGACGCCAGGCCGGAGGAGGTCGCCACCGACGCCAGCACGTAATCCTTGCTGTAGAATCCGCTCAAGGGCCACACCCCGGACAGCGCCAGCGCGCCGATGGCGGCGGTGGCGGCGGTCCACTTCATCGCCCGCCCCAGGCCGCCCATTTCCCACATGTCGTTGGTGCCCACGGAATGGATGACGCTGCCGGCGCACAGAAACAGCAGGGCCTTGAAGAACGCGTGGGTGGTGAGGTGGAACATGCCCGCCGCTACACTGCCGGCGCCCAGCGCCAGCATCATGTAGCCAAGCTGGCTGATGGTGGAATAGGCCAGCACGCGCTTGATGTCGGACTGGGTCACCGCGATGGTCGCGGCCAGGAATGCGGTGAACGCGCCGATGCACGCCACCACCACCAGCGCCGACCCCGAGGCGTGGAAGACGAAGAACGCGCGCGCCACCAGGTACACGCCGGCGGCCACCATCGTCGCGGCGTGAATCAGCGCGCTGACCGGGGTGGGGCCCTCCATCGCGTCGGGCAGCCACACGTGCAGCGGGAACTGGGCGCTCTTGCCGACCGCGCCGGAGAAGATGAGCAGCGCGACCACGGTCACGAACACCGACTGGCCGAAGAAGAACGGCGTGAGCCCGCCGGTCTCGATCAGGCGCTGGAGCTGCATGAAGTTGAAGGTTGCGCCGGCATGAGACAGGGCGATGATGCCGAGCAGGAACCCGACGTCGCCGAAGCGGGTAACGATGAAGGCCTTCTTGGCGGCGTTGGCGGCGCTGGCGGTCTGGTAGTAGTAGCCGATCAGCAGATAGGAGCACAGGCCGACGAGCTCCCAGAAAACGTAGATCTCGAGGAAGTTATTGGCGACCACCAGCCCGAGCATGGAGAAGCTGAACAGCGACATGAACGCGAAGTAGCGGCCGTAGCCGCGGTCGCCGCGCATGTAGCCGATGGAGTAGATCTGCACCAGCAGGCTCACCAGGCTGACCACCACCAGCATGAGCGCGCTCAGCGGGTCGAGCAGGGTGCCGACCTCGAGGGTCAGGCGCGCGCCAGCGGCGCTGTCGGGGTGAATGGCGAGCCAGGTTGCGCGCTGCTCCAGGGGCGCCAGCGCGGGGTAATGCCACAGCCCGAGCGCCGCTTGCAGCGACAGCGCGAGCGCGGCGACGAGCGCCGCAACTAACACGTAGGGCGCGAAGCGCGCGCGCTCGGGGCGCAGGAACAGCGCGGCGATGATGAGGAAGCTCGCCAGCGGCAGGGCGGGTATCATCCAGATCGGCCAGATCACGGGCATCGCGCGTACGAGCCCTCGCTCATCCTTTCAGGGTATTGACGCGGTCGACCTCGACCGTGCCGAAAGTGCGATAGATGTTGAGCACCAGCGCCAGCCCCACGGCGGCCTCGGCGGCGGCGACGGTGATGACGATGAGCACGAACACCTGGCCCTCCAAGCGGGCCGGGTCAATGTAGCGCCAGAAGGCCACGAAGTTGATGTTTGCGGCGTTGAGCATCAGCTCCACGCCCATCAACACCGCCACCGCATTGCGGCGCGCAAGCACGCCAAAGGCGCCGACCGCGAACAGCAGCGCCGCCACAATGAGATAGTGATGCAGCTGCAGGTACGATTGCATCATGATGTCGGCTCGCTCGGCTCGGACCGCGCGATGACGATGGCCCCGATGATGGCCGCCAGCAGCAGCACCGACGCCACCTCGAACGGCAGCAGATAGGTGCGCAGCAGCGCCTCGCCGATGGCCGTGGTGCTCGCGCGCGCCGCGGCCAGTTGCAGCGGCCACGGGAAGGCGACGACGACGCTCAGCGTGACCCCTGCCACCAGCGCCGCCGCCGCCAGCGCCCACACGGCCTGGCGGTTGTGTGGGGCCGCCAGCGCCCCGCCCGCGTCTCGTGTCAGCATGAGCACGAACAGCAGCAGCAGCATGATCGCGCCCGCGTAGATCAGCACCTGGATCGCCGCCAGGAAATAGGCCCCCAGCAGCACGAACAGACCCGCCACCCCCAGGAAGCACGGCAGCAGCCAGAAAGCCGCCCGCACCAGGTTGCGCGCCGCCACCACCGCTACCCCCGCTACGAGCACGGTCGCGGCGGCCAGCAAGAACAGCACCAGCTCGACGGTGGGGGTCACGGCGCGTCCTCCCTGCATCTGTCATCCTGAGCCCGTCGAAGATTCTTCGCGGAGTTTATCCTGAGCCACGCCAAGACCCTTCGCTGCGCTCTGGGTGACAGCCGCGAAGGGCTTGCCCTGAGCCAGCGAAAAGCCTGCCCTGAGCACAGCGAAGGGGCCTCAGAATGACAACGCTGTGCCGCCATGCCGCGGTTGTGTGGGCAGCGCGCGATCACTGCGCAGAACCCTCCTGCGGCTTTGCGGCCGCCACGACCTCTTCTTCCTTTTCGCCGCGCAGCTCCTTGGCGGTCATGCCCTGCAGCCTGCCGGGGGCGCCCACGTCCTCGATGCCCACCACCAGGCCGTCGCGGCCGTAAACCGCGTACTCGTACTCGCCGCTCATCGCCAGGGCCTCAAACGGGCACTCCTCGACGCACAGGCGGCAGAACATGCAGCGGCCGTAGTCCACATTGTACCGGGTGGGCCGGCGCTCCTTGCCCTTGCCCTCGGCCTCGATGCTGATGGCGCCGATGGGGCAGATGCGCTCGCACGCTCCGCACGCGGTACACTTGAGCTCGCCGCTCTCGGGGTCGCGGCGCAGCAGCAGGGCGCCGCGGTAGCGCGGCGGCAGCTCGCGCCGCTGCCACGGGTAGCGGATGGTGGTCTTGGGGCGCACCCAGTTGACCAGGGTCACCTCCAGGCCCTTGAACAAGCTCGCTATGCCCGTGAGTATGTCGCCGATCAGACTCATGTCGCAAACCAGACGAGCCAGAACCCTGCCACCACCAGGTTGATGAGCGCCACCGGCACCAGCACCTTCCAGCCGAAGCGCATGACCTGATCGATGCGCAGCCGGGGGTAGGTCCAGCGAATCCACATCACGACCAGGATAATGGCGTAGGTCTTGATGAGGAACCACAGCACCGGCGGCAGAAACGGCCCGTGCCATCCGCCCAGGAACAGCGTGACCGCGAACGCGGAAACGAAGAACAGGTAAGCGTACTCGCCCATGAAGAAAATCGCCCAGCGCATGCCGGAGTACTCGGTGTGGTAGCCCGCGACCAGCTCCGCCTCCGCCTCGGGCAGGTCGAAGGGGATGCGGTTGACCTCGGCCAGCGCCGCGACGAAGTAAACGACGAAGGCCACCGCCAGCGGCGGCGAAGCGACGATGTGCCACCACGCGCGCTGGTGCGCGACGATGGCGACGGTGCTGAGGGAGCCTACCGCCATCACCACCGTCAGCACCGCCAGCCCCAGGGGGATCTCGTAAGTCATGAGCTGCGCGACCGCGCGCATGCCGCCGATGAGGGAGTACTTGTTGTTGGAGCCCCACCCTGCCATGAGAAAGCCGAGCGCGGGCAGCGCAGACACGGCGATGACGTATAGCACGCCCAGGTTTAGGTTCTCCGCCACCAGGCCGCGGCCGAAGGGCAGGACGATATAGACCATGAATGCGGGCACGAACACCAGCAGCGGAGCGATAACAAACAAGGGCTTGTCAGCGCAGGCGGGGATGATGTCCTCTTTGAGCAGCAGCTTGAGGGCGTCGGCCGCGGTCTGCAGCAGGCCGAACTTGGTGCCCACCCGCGCCGGCCCGAGCCGGCTCTGGATGTCGCCCGAGACCTTGCGCTCCAGCCAGATCAGGATCAGAACGGTGAGCAGGACGAAGATGAGAATGACCGCCGCCACCAGCACCGCCCACAGCGCCAGCCACCACCCCTCGGGCAGCCCGGCGCGCTGCCACAGGCCGTGCAGCCACAGGTAAAGCTCGCTCGGGGACACAGGGTGGGCCATCAGCGGTCGATCTCCCCCAGCACGATGTCGATGCTGCCCAGGGTGGCGACGAGGTCGCCGATCTTGCCTCCGCGCGCCATCACCTTGAGCGCCTGCAGGTTGGCGAACGACGGGGCGCGCACCCGCAGGCGACAGGGGCTAGCGGAGCCGTCGGAGACGACGAACATGCTCAGGTCCCCGCGCGGGGACTCGGTGCGGGCGTAGGCCTCGCCCGCCGCGGGCTTGAATGCGCGCGGCAGCTTGGCGCGCACCGGGCCGGCCGGCATCCGGTCGAGGCACTGCTCGACGATGCACATGCTCTGGCGCATCTCCTCGATGCGCACCAGGTGGCGCGCGAAGCAATCGCCCTGCGGGAAGCTCGGCACGTCGAAGTCCAGGCGATCGTAGATGCAGTAGGGATCAGCGCGACGCACGTCCATCGCGACCCCCGATCCGCGCAGCGTCGGCCCGCTGACCGCGTAGGCCAAGGCGTCCTCGCGCGACAGCACGCCCACGCCGCGGGTACGCGACTGGAATATCTGGTTGCCGGTCAGCAGGCGGTCGTTCTCGTCCAGGCGCGGGCGTATCTGGCGGATGGCGTCCCGCGTCGCCTGCTCGAAGCCGTCGGGCAGGTCATAGGGCATGCCGCCGATGCGCATGCCCGCGTAGGTCAAGCGCGCCCCCAGCGCCATCTCGAACAGGTCCACGATCAGCTCGCGCTCGCGCATGCCGTAGAGGAATACGGTGGTGGCGCCCAGGTCATTGGCGAAGGTGGCGAGCCAGATGAGGTGGCTGGCGACGCGGTTGAGCTCGGCCAGGATGACGCGGAGGTAGTGGGCGCGCTCGGGCACCTCGATGCCCGCCAGCCGTTCCACCGCCAGGCAGTAGGCCAGGTTGCTGTTGAGGCTCGACAGGTAATCGAAGCGATCGGTGTAGGGCAGGTACTGCGCGTAGGTGCGGTTCTCGGCGATCTTCTCCATGCCGCGGTGCAGGTAGCCGATGTCGGGGTCCACGTCGGCGATGACCTCGCCGTCGAGAGTCAGCACCAGGCGCAGCACGCCGTGGGTGCTGGGGTGCTGCGGGCCCATGTTGATAACGAGCTCATCGGTGGGCAGGCCCGGGGCCTGGACGGGGAGGGCTTCCAGGGAGCTCATTGCGCCCCCTCCGGTTGCGCCTGGGGCTCGCGCAGCAGCGGATGCCCCTGCCAGTCATCGGGCAGCAGGATGCGGCGCAGGTCGGGGTGCCCCTCGAAGCGGATGCCGAACAGGTCGTAAGCCTCGCGCTCCTGCCAGTTGGCGGCGGCCCACAGCGGCGTGAGCGAGGGCGCGACGGGAGCGCTGCGATCGAGCGGGACGCTGATGCGCACGTAGTCCTTGCGCTCGGTGCAGAACAGGCGCACGACCAGGCGCAGCTCCGGGCAGTCGGCCCCAGCGAGGTCGGCCACGTAGTCGAACCCATGCTCGTCGCGCAGGGCGGCGCACAGGTCGTAGAGGCCTTGCGGGCGGCAGCGCACGAGCAGCTCGTTATCCTGGCGCTCAGCGCTCTCCACCGCCGGGAAGCGCGCGGCTATGGCCTGCGCCTGCGGGCGGTGCGCCGCCTGCGGGGGCGGGAGCCGGCGCTTGTCGCTCATGACTTGCGCCCCCCGCAGGCGGCGCACCGCCCGGCTGCGGTCTGTTTGAGGATCGAGTGCCCGTGGATTTTCTCCTGGAGCTTGAGGATGCCGTGGATGAGGTTCTCCGGCCGCGGGGGGCAGCCGGTGATATAGACATCCACTGGCACGATCTCGTCCACCCCCTGCACCACCGAGTAGGAATCGCGGAAGGGCCCGCCGGCGCCGGCGCATCCTCCCATGGCGATGACGTACTTGGGCTCCGGCATCTGGTCGTACAGGCGGCGCAGCAGCGGCGCCATCTTGCGGGTCACCGTGCCGGCGACGATCATGACGTCCGACTGGCGGGGCGTGCCGCGCAGCATGACCCCGAAGCGGTCGAGGTCATAGCGCGACGCGGCGGTGCACATCATCTCGATCGCGCAGCAGGCCAGCCCGAAGGTCATCGGCCACAGGCTGCTCTCGCGCGCCCAATTGAACAGGTAGTCGGTGGTGGTGAGGACGATATTGCCGCCCGGAAGCTTGACGATGGCCTCGAGCGCGCGCTTGGCTACTCCCATTCCAGCGCTCCCTTGCGCCACGCGTATATCAGGCCCACCGCCAGGATGGCGACGAACACCACCATGTCGATCACCGCGATCAGGCCCAGGCCGGGGCGGCGAAACGCCAC
>Ga0315279_10009875_pt1 | contig 11299 bp, 12 predicted proteins | sample YL17G06_20_MG_FD_203694 | JGI IMG/M metagenome (GOLD analysis project Ga0315279, IMG submission 203694) | Sediment microbial communities from Yellowstone Lake, YNP, Wyoming, USA - YL17G06_20 | ecosystem: Environmental > Aquatic > Freshwater > Lake > Sediment | place: USA: Wyoming | collected...
TATACTCAAAAAAAAATCCCTGTCAACCCTATGCTCTTTACATACTGCCCCTTGACATTTTATCTATTATATGTATAATTAGAACAAAAGGAGATACTATGAAAAAATTAACAGTCTTAGCAGCACTGGTCTTACTTTTGGTAGTCGGTTGCAGCAAAAAAGCGGATTATTATCCGCTAACGGTCGGCAATATCTGGAACTACACGACGACCACGACGATCGCAAATACGGACACGACCATCATGCATGACACCACATATACCTCAACCAGCAAGTCCGAGATCACCGCCGAAATTACACTCGGCAACGGCGACGCTGGATTTGAGATGGTTGGTACCTCCGGTACCTTTGTCGACACCTCGTACGTTTCGGAAAAAGACGCTTGCGTACTCGGTTATGACAGCCTGGCCGATACATCTCCCGATACATTGCTTGTCACGCCGGTCGAAGAGGGCACAACCTGGATCGCTTATAGCGATCCGACCGGCAGCGTGAGAGTCACGATTCAGGAGAAGGTCAGCGGCATCACGGTTCCGGCCGGCACCTACGACGATGTCTGGAAAGGAATGGCGATCTCAACATTTGGCGCCTATGTCGACACCTCTTACGGTTGGATGGCTCCGAATATCGGGGATATCAAAAGAGAAGCAATCAATATCTCGGTGATCCTTACCGACACAATGACGACCACGGTTACAACCGAACTCCAAACCGTAACCATTAAATAAGACACCAATAATAAGTAAAAAAGGGCTGCCAGAGGCAGCCCTTTTTTTATGCTTTTTTGGATTATTGATCTTTATCGGTAACCATGCCGACGAGTTCCCGGATCTCTTTGCCGGAATACCCGCCGGCCAGGTAGTAAAAGACCACGTAAACGACCACGCCGAGGCCGCAGCGCAGGAAGATATTCAGACCCGAACTGAAATAGAGTATGATGCTCATGACCAGGGCCGGGACAAGGGTTTTTAAGAAATGCTGGGCCGCCGGGAATTTGACGATCCGGTTCAATTCCCCTTTCATCAGCACGACGCTGACGATCTCGCCGCAGAGCAGGCCCAGGCTCGCGCCCCAGCCTTTCAGAAAGATACCCAACACGATGATGGAAACCAGACTCAGGGTCGACGTCAGGGCGATCACCTTTAAGAATTTCCGTTCGCGGTCCAGAGCGACCAGCCCATAACCGAAAACCGTATTGACCGGCGTGATGCAGAAATAAATGAGCAGGATCTGTAGGACGAACACGGCATTTTCATAACCCGGACCGTATATCTGGCGGATGATGGCCGGCGCCAGGACGATCCCGCCCAGCGCGATCGGAAGGGTAAGGCTGAATATCGCCCGGAGGAAAAACGCGAAGGTGTGGGGCAGCCGTTCCGGAGTTTCCTTATGCTGGCGGGAAACGATGGGCAGGAAAAGATAGTAAAAAACGCGCTCAATGATCAATAAGAAAATGATGATCTTGTAGCCGGCGCTGAAATTTCCGACCAAGGCCGGAGAATGGAAAATGCCAAGCACGATCGGCGCCAGGTTCAGGGGAATCTGGTAAAATAACGTGGCCATGCCGACCGGTATTGCGGTTTTAAGAAGTTTTCCAAAAATAGGATTTATTAGGCGGATCGGCAGGGTAAAACCCCGGACGAAGAAAACCGATAACAGAAAGGCTGCGGCGAGCACATAACTCGCAAAAAAAGCCAGCGGCACGCGGAGGACCCGGGACGGATCTCGGAGAAAAAGGTATAGGGCGATAACATACGAGCCGTACTGGATGATCCGGGCCAGGCTCAAATACCCCATTTCCTCGCGGCCCTGGAAAACGAATTCCAGATATACGGCGAAAGGAAAGACGCACAGGCCATATAAGATAACCAGCATTTTTGTATTCGGGTCGCCCGGTAAAACCAAGCCGGCGATAAGGATCAGGATGAAGATCGCTCCGGCCAGGATCAAACGGAGACTCGTGATATCTCCGACCATGGCGGTGTTGTTCCGGTCCCGGGCGATCTCCCGGGTGGCGATCGTAGTCAATCCCAGGTTGCCGAAAAGCAGGGCGTAATTCAAAAAAGCGAGGGCATAGCTGATCTTGCCGAACCCGGCCGCGCCCAGGATCCGGGCGATGTAAACCGTAGCCAGGAATCCGAGAAAATGGCTCGCCGCGTCGCTCAAGGAGAGGTATATGAAATTGCGGGGGTTCTTCTTCACGGGTAAAGTATACGTGAAAACTTTAGAAAATCAAGAATTTCCGGCGCGCCTGCTTCTCCACCCGGGATCCGCTCCGTATTGAAATACGAAAATATCTGGCATATCGGTTGTTCTGGGCCTGGCCGCGGTCATGATCGGCATGGGTTGGGCGTGGAATTATTTCAAATGCTCGAAACCCCGTGTCGCCAAGCTGGCCCGCAACGCGCTCATCGCGCTGCTCGCGGCCTTCTTTATCCTAAAACCCTGATCGTATTTACAACCCTGTTTTACCAAAAATCCCTCCCCCTCGACGGGGGAGGATGAAGGTGGGGGCGTATGGTATTTTTTCACCCTCCCCTTATTCCCCTCCCATCAAGGGAGGGGAATTTATTTGTGGATTCTCTACAAAAAAAGGGGCGATCTCTCGCCCCTTTTAGTAAAATCTCTACCGATCAATTCGTTTCAAAAAGCGTCTTTAACTGGTCGAAATACTTTTTTACGAGTTCCTTGTTTTCTTTGGGCACGCTCTCGTAAAGCGTCCCCATGGACGCCACGCCTTGGGTGATCGCTTTCGTGGCCTCGAGGGCGGCTTTGATCATCGCTTTCTGGGCGGCAGGGATCTTGGGATCATTAAGCTGCGCTTCCAGTTTGGCGATCTCGCCCTTGGATTTCTCCATTTCACCCTTGGCTTGGGTCATGGCCGTATCGAACATGACCGCGGCGAAAACCAGGGTTGTCTTCATCAACGCCGGATAAAATTCGCTTAAACCCATACCGGCCGCCCGCATTTTCGCATCGATTTCGCCCAGATCCTTGCTGGCCGTGATCATGGCCTTGGTCTGGTCAAAAGGATTATCCGCCGGGCTCATCCGATTCCAGGTCACGCCTTTCTTTTCCGCTTCGGCCTTAAAGAGCGGGAAAACCCGGATAAATTTGCCCAGTTCCTCTTCGGTCAGGACGTCGTAAACCACGTTTTTGTTGGTTATCTTCTCTATATCGATCTTCGCCGGCGCCGGTTTTTGGCCGCAAAAGACGAAAATAAAGAGGATGGATAGTAAAAATGCCTTTTTCATCGAGCCTCCTTGATGGATATTATATAGAAAACGGTTCAAAAATCAAGGATTATCGGCTTATTGACTATGCCTTTTTTTTGGGTATAATATGGCTTCGAATCCAGCCAAGGAGGCTCAAGCATGAAAGCGTTCAAAAATGAGGTTTATACCGATTTCACGAAACCGGTGAATAAAAATAAAATGGAGAAAATCCTGGCTCAAGTCGAATCCCAATTGGGCCGGGAATATCCTTTAATTATCGGCGCGGAGAGAATTAAAACCGATAACAAATTGATTTCTTACAACCCTTCCCAGAAGGGTGAAGTAGTGGGTGTTTTCCAGAAAGCGGACGAAAAGATCGCGGAGAAAGCGATCCGCGCCGCCCTTGATGCTTTCGATACCTGGCGTTATGTCCCGGCGGAAATCCGGGCCAACCACCTTTTCAAGATGGCCGCCATTATGCGGCGCCGCAAGGACGAACTGTCCGCTTGGATGGTCTTCGAAGTCGGTAAGAACTGGTTCGAGGCCGACGCTGATGTCGCGGAAGCCATCGATTTTTGCGACTATTACGGACGCGAAGCCCTGCGTTACGACCGGGGACCGAAACTCCTGCAGCTGGAAGGTGAAAGAGACAGGCAGACTTATATCCCTTTGGGCGTCGGGCTCGTTGTCCCGCCCTGGAATTTTCCCCTGGCGATCCTCGCCGGCATGACCACCGCCTCCTTTGTCGCCGGCAATACGGTCATTCTCAAGCCGTCGAGCGATTCGCCGGCCATTGCCGCCAAGTTCATGGAGATCGTCGAGGAAGCCAAAGTACCAACCGGCGTGGTCAACTTTATGACCGGACCGGGCGCCCTGGCCGGTGATTATCTGGTCCGGCATCCGAAAACCCGGTTCATCGCTTTCACCGGGTCCAAAAGCGTCGGTTTGCGGATCGTCGAGCTGGCGGGAAAAACTCAACCCGGCCAGGTCTGGATCAAGCGCGTCGTCGCCGAGATGGGCGGCAAGGACGCGAGCATCGTCGATTCCGAAGCGGATATCGACCGCTCGGTCGCCGGCGCCCGGGTATCGGCCTTTGGTTTCCAGGGCCAGAAATGCTCGGCCTGTTCCCGGTTGATCCTGGACGAAAAGATCTTCGACGAGTTTATGGAAAAATTCATCCCCACGGTCGAGGCGATCACGGTCGGCCCGGTTAAGGATTCTAAAAATTACCTGGGCCCGGTCGTAAACGAAAGCGCTTACAATTCGATGCTCGAGTATATCCGGATCGGCAAGACCGAAGGCAAGCTGGTCTGCGGCGGCACGCCCGCCCCCGGCAACGGTTACTTTATCCGGCCCACGGTCTTCGTCATCGACAGCCCCAAGGCCCGGCTTTTCCAGGAAGAAATATTCGGCCCCATCCTGGCGGTGATCAAGGCGAAGAATTTCGACCATGCCATCGAACTGTTCAACGACACCGAGTACGGCCTGACCGGTGCCGTTTATTCGAAGAACCGGAATAAAATCGACATCGCTCGGCAAAAGGCGTTCTGCGGCAATCTTTACATTAACCGCAAGTGCACGGGCGCGATGGTCGCGGCGCACCCGTTTGGCGGTTTCAATATGTCGGGCACGGATTCCAAGGCGGGCGGACCGGACTATCTCGGGCTCTTCACCCAGGCCAAAGCGATTGCTGAATACGTCGGAGCCAAAAAGAAAAAATAACGCGAATGGAAAAAACCCCTCCGTAAAAGGAGGGGTTTTTATTTAATTCCGGAGGGATTAATGACCGGGATAATTACCGAATTTGTTGAAGGACACGATCTCGTTGAGGTTTTTCCGCGGTTTGGGTGTAATGCCGCCGATACTTTCCGGCGTCGATTTTTCCGCCGGGTATCCTAACGCCAGCAGGCATGCAACCCGGTATCGGTTCGGTATCGACAGCAATTTTCTCAATTTTTTATCGCTGAACCATCCGATCCAGCAGGTTCCGATACCCAGGGCCGTGGCGGCCAACGTCATCTGGGTCATGGCGATCGAGATATCGATCAGGTGGTTCTCGTGGTTGAAAACCTGAGCGATCACGTGCGTCAGTTTTTTCGTGTAACAACCGACGATCACAAGCGCCGCATTCCGCGCGAAAGAAGTGACTCGGTCCACACCCAGGGGCGCCTGGGCCGGTATCGCCTGGATCAGCTTTTCGTCTTCGACGACGACAAAGTGCCAGCCCTGAGCGTTGCTGGACGACGGCGCCAGCCGTCCCGCTTCCAGGATCTGAAGGACCCTCTCCCGTTCAATTTTTTGGGGTGCGTACTTCCGCACGCTCCGGCGCCACTGGATCGCTTTAAAAACATCCATCGGGATATCCCCTCCTTTTTAATCCAAACCGAGGAACCCGGCCCCGCCCAGCAGCGCCAAAGCCATCAAACTGAAAGTGATGAGGTATATCGGCATCCCTTTTAGGCTGGGGCTGATCGGCGCCAGGTCAAGCCGCTCCCGGATCGGCACAAAAACCATAGTAACCAGGATAAAACCGGATCCGCTGCCCAGGGCATAAACCATCGCCTCGATAAAATTATAATCCCGCGCGATGACCAGGAGGGTCGCCGCCAACAAAAGGCAGTTCGCAGAAAAGAGCGTCCCGGCCGCCGTGAAAATGTCCCGGTTAAGTACGACCCGATGTAAAGCGTTAAGGACCGTCCGGCTGACGGCCATGACGGTCAGGACAAAAAATAGGTTTTTAAGAAAGGCAAAATTCAAAGGGACGAGGAGTAAGTGATAAATCAACCAGTTAATGCCGGCGGAGAGGACCATGACCGCGGTCATAACCAAGCCGACCCTCACCGCCTTCCACAGTGCGGCGGCCAGGTGCAGGGCTGGACAAACGCCGATCTGCTCGATGAGCAGTATGTTATTAATGAAGGTGGCGCCGATCAGGATCAATCCCAGATTTTTCATAGTTTACCGCCGCTAACGAATTTTCTATAGAGCGCGATCAGCAGGCCCAGAACGAGAAAACCGCCCGCCGGCGACAGGAAAAACAAAATCGGCGTGGCGCGGAATCCCGGTCCGAAGAGCGGCCATCCCAATAAAGCCCCCGTGCCTAAAAAATCCCGGACCAGGCTGATCAGAAACACCACCAGCAGGAAGCCGAAGCCGTATCCCAGTCCGTCCAAAGCCGACCGGAACGCCGAACTCCGAACCGCCGATTCGTCCATCCGCCACATGACCAGGCAATTAACTGCCAGGAGGGGTAGGAAAATGCCCAGGTTCGGATACAGGGCCGGGTGATAAAATCGGAAATATGTCTCGGCGAGCGACGCGTACAGCGCCGCGGTCAACATGAAAAATGGTATTTTGAAACCGCCTACGGCGTATTTCTTAAAAATACCGACCGTAAGGTTTCCGAAAAACATCACCATGACCATGGCCAGCCCAATGGCCAAACCTTCTTGTCGGGTCCGGGTCAGGGCCAGCACCGGACAGACGCCGATCGCGATCCCGAGGACCGCGTTGTCCTTAATAACACCCCGGACAAACAAGGAAATTTTCATTTGCGGTAATATTCTTTAAACCGCTCAAGATAACGCTGGACGGCACCGATCAGCGGCCGCGAGCTCATCGTGGCGCCGCTGATCACGTCCGGAATCGTGTCTTTGAATTTATTCAGGAACTCTTTTTCCCGGATCCTTTCCCCGATCCCTTCGGTTTCATGGGATGAAGTGATCTCAACGCCGGCGATCTTTCCCCGGCGGTCAACGCCGACCATGAATTTTATCGTATCCAGGTAGCCCATGACGAAACCACGGAATACGATGCCGGCGGTATCTGATCCGCAATACGCCACCCACAGTGTGTCCCGGATGACGGGCGCGTAATTCCAGGCTCCCGGCAGGACCCGGTTCTTCTCGTCGGGATGAATCATGCAACTTGAATACTTGTCAAAACCGTTCCGGATGCCGCTGCACACCGCGCGCGAAGAGACGGTCGCCCCGCTGACCGCATCGATCTCTCCCCCATCCCTTTTCAGCTTTAACTCACCCGCGGTCCGGCCGATAAGTCGGGCGATAAAAGAGGAGTCGGCGACCTTCATGCCCAGCCCCGGGGTCTCCCGAAGTTCAATTTTTGTGATCCGGACGCCGGTGATCATGCCGGCGGAATCTACTCCCACCAAGGCCGGGATCGCGCCTTTGTAACCCATGGGGGAAACCCGGAAGGCAAGCCCCAGGAAGTTCCTTGCCGAATCAAAAGCCTGCCACAAGGTATCGGTAATAACCGGATAATATTGAGTGGCCGGTAAGACGAACCGCAGTTCCGGGAATACGGCCCCGCTTTCGGGCTCGGCCGGGGTTTGCGGGTTGGCCGCGACGAGGTAAAGCAGGGCACCGCTGCCGAGAGCGAACAACGCGAAAAACAAAAATGCGGGGGAATATTTTTTCATTTTCTTAACTCCTTACGGGAACCAAAGATCCTTTCCCGGGTCAGCCGATCGAGTAAAGGCGTGAGCATGTTCATCGTTAGGATCGCGAAGGTTACGCCTTCCGGATAGGCTCCCCAGCGTCGAAGGAGCACGGTCAGGACGCCGCATCCGGCGCCGAAAAGCCAGCGGCCGTTCTTGGTGACGGGCGAGGTCACCCAATCCGGGGCCATGAATAAGGCGCCCAATATCAGCCCGCCGCTGAACAGGTTGATCCCGAGGTTCACCCGGTTGAGGAGCAGCAATGCGAGCAGGGCGAATCCGGCAAAGTACCCCACGACGATCCGATAGTCGGTGATCCCGATGACGAGCAGAAAAAGACCCCCGACCAGTAAAAACAAAGCCGAGGTTTCGCCGATACACCCGCCGATGTTCCCGAAAAAAATATTGCGGAACACCGGCCAGCCGTTGAAACGGCTGAAGACCGAAGCCGGATCGCCGTATAAAAACGGGTTCTTTAGAATGGTCAGGGGCGTGGCGCCGGTTATGCTGTCGAGGCCGGATAAACTGCCGCCCGAGGGCGGGATCCAGCTGGTGGTCATCGGGCCGGGACAGGAAATGAGTAAGAAAGCCCGGGCCGCAAGGGCGGGATTAAAAAGGTTATGACCCAGGCCGCCGAACAACTGCTTGACGATGACGATCGCGAAAAATCCGCCGATCACCGGCAACCAGAGAGGGACCGCCGGCGGAAGGTTAAGCGCGAGCAGAAAACCGGTAAGAAAAGCACTGCCGTCGGCAATGGTGATTTTTTGGCGGCGGCTCGCCTGCACCAGGGCTTCGCTGCCGACGCAAGCCAGAATTGAGAAAACGGCTACGAGAAGCGCCCGGATGCCGAAGATCATCATACCGTATATGAAAGCCGGTACGAGGGCCGTGGCCACCACCCAAACAACCCGGTTAAAGGCGTGGCGGGATCGTATATAGGGCGGGGTGGAAACGCTCAACAATCCGTTCATACCGGGATCCCCTCCTTCAATTCGGCCTTGCCGTACCGGAAGTAATGGACCAGGGGGATCCGGGAAGGGCAGACATACGAGCAGCTGCCGCATTCCAGGCAATCGGCCAAACCCAAAACTTCGGCACCTGGATAATCCCGGAAAGCGATGCGGTGGTATATTTCTGAAGGCATGAGACCCATCGGACAAACATCGACGCAATGCGCGCACCGGACGCAAGGCCATTCCCGGGTCTCCGGTCGCTTTGCCAGAACCAAAATCGCGATCGTTTCCTTGGCCACCGGCGTCCGGTCGGTCGGCTGGGCATAACCGGTCATGAGCCCGCCGAATATGACCATCGCCGGCGTGGCGACGTAGCCGCCGCAATAACTTATGATCTCGTGAGCCGCGGTCCCGATCCGCACCATCAGGTTTTTGGATTCCTTAACACCATCCCCGGCCACGGTGATGACCCTCTCGATCACCGGTTTCCGGAAACAGACCGCCTGGAAACCGGCATAACAGGTCGCGACGTTCTGGACGATACAGCCGGCATCCCAGGGCAACCCGCCCCGTGGCACGGTCCGGTTAAGGACCGCGCGGATGAGCTGTTTTTCCGAACCCATGGGGAATTTCCACGGCAAGCTTCGGATCTCCACTCCTTCCTTTTTAAAAATCTCGGCGATCGTCCGCTCGTGGTCCGGTATCGCGACGACCAGACGGCGGGCGTCGATCGTTTTTTGAAAAATTCGCGCGCCTTCAATGACGCCCATCGGGTATTCGATCATCAGCCTGCGGTCGGCGCTGACCATCGGTTCCGATTCGCAGCCGTTGATGATCAACGTGTCGACCGTTTTATCCGGCGACGGCGATAGTTTAAGCCCGGTCGGGAATCCGGCTCCGCCCATGCCGACGACACCCATATCCCTCAGGGCGGTTCGCAGTTCACTCGCGGTCATGCGGTCGTAGCGGATCTTCTCCCGGATGATCTCGCCCTCGCCACCTTCGACCGCATCGATCACGCAGCACAAGCTTTTACCAAGCCGCGCGTGCGGGTGCGGCGCGATCTCCCGGACCCGGCCCTGAATACTGGCATGAACGCCCACCGACTGCTTACCTTCCGGTGCGGCGACCAGGTCGCCGACCCGGACCAGAGCTCCGGCCTTAACCTCGGGCCGGCTGGACTTACCTGAATACTGGGATAGGGATAGGAAAACGGTTTGAGGTTGGGGCATAAAATCGATGGCCAGGTTCTGGACGGCTTTACCCGCCGGTAGAATTACGCCACCCTTGAATCCACGCGACATATTTTATAGTATAATTATTTTTATCGAGCGGTCAAGTTTAACGTGTCCGCCCGAGATCCATGACGTTCAGGAAACCGCGGTTCTTTTTTATTTCCTCGTATGAGAAAATGGTGACGCCGCCGTAAGGCGACCGTTCCACGAACCGGACCTGGTCCGCGACCATCCCGGGGGTAAGGGCGTACGCGCCCAGCCCGACGATCATGCGGTCCGGATCGTTGACCGCCGCCAGGTTTTTCTTGAGGGTCGGTTCGATATACTTGCCGTAAGCCATCAAGCATACAAAGTCTACGTACCCGTCGTTAAGCCAGGCCGCCCAATCTTGCTGGTATTCATCCCGGGCAACCTGGTAATCGGGTTTGACCGCCGCGGACACGAGCATGCCGGGCCGAATCGCCTTGATCTTCTGATATAACCGCGCGACCAGCGCGGACAGGTCGTCGGGGATGAAACGCTGCCACTTTTGTGCCAGGTCCTCATACCCCCACTCGCTGATCCTGACCCCCAGGCTTTCCGGTTGGGCCAAACCCCGCGGATCGATATAGTATTTCCGGTCGAATCCGGTCCGGAGCTGGACGTCGCCGGTGAATTGGATATTGGGATAGCGGATGTAGTCGAAATGGATGCCGTCAAAATCGTATTTCTGGGCCAGTTCCTCGACGATCTGCACGAGGTATTGCCTTACTCCCGGATGCGCGGGCGCGAGATAGTACCCTTCCATGATCCGATCTTTAAGCTCTTCGGGAGAATAATCAAGGATCGAGCGGCCGCTTAAGTTTGTCATGTACCATTCCGGGTGGCTGTTGATCGGATGCCGGATGTCAGAAGTCACCGGGGCGAAACCCCAGGAGTAGAAAACGTTGACCCAAGCCGAAACTTTTATGTTCCGGCGGTGGGCTTCGGCAAGGAATTCTTTGAGCCAAACATCGGAATCGAGTCGGTTGGGCGCCAGGTCCGACGGATACCAGGATTCGCCCAGGGCGAAAACTTGTAAAAAAATGTGGTTGTACCGGCCGTCCAGGACGGCCAGGATTTTTTGACGGTCCGGGATCGACCAACGGGGAACCCAAACGCCGCGAAATTCCAGGTGCGCGAGCAGCATACAGATAATGAAAGTCACGCTCCAAATTTAACCAAGTTTCGTCGAAAGTCAACGGTAATCATTGACAATCAAGGCAATATGTATAATATATTGTTGTTACAGGAGGCTAGATGTCGAACCAGAACCGGCGCCGGGTCCGCATCATCAACGAATATCAATACCGATTGATCATCGCGATGATCGTTTTGATCATCGCGATCTCGACGATCCTGCTCGGCGTCCTCTTCCTGCTGATCCGTAACAATATCGCGGCCCTGCCCCAACCTCTT
>Ga0315279_10009877_pt1 | contig 11296 bp, 12 predicted proteins | sample YL17G06_20_MG_FD_203694 | JGI IMG/M metagenome (GOLD analysis project Ga0315279, IMG submission 203694) | Sediment microbial communities from Yellowstone Lake, YNP, Wyoming, USA - YL17G06_20 | ecosystem: Environmental > Aquatic > Freshwater > Lake > Sediment | place: USA: Wyoming | collected...
GGTGTCGTCCCTGAGAAAGCCGCGAGGCTCGCTGCATTTCTCGCTTCAAGTGATTCGAGAACCCTTACAGGCCGACTGCTTAGCGCTGTGTGGGACGACTGGGACAACCTTGATATCAAAAGCATCATGGGCAGCTCCCTCTATCAGGTCCGGCGGATAGATGGATTGCGTTTTCTTGAATCGAAGCAGCCTACGTAGACCAAACACGGTTGCCTGATGCACTATTTCTGTGTGAGAATCGGGACTTCCTGATCCAATGTCCATCTGGTTGTCCGTCTGATTGCTTCTTCAGATGATACTTGCAGTTTCCACCCCAGTTTCCGTATCTGATCTAGATCCAACTCAACGATGGGATTGTCTCCAATCCAGCCGCGTTGGCCACCTGCGTAGATCCTCTTGACATCAGCTAGTCTCATTTCATCGATCACGATGTCGGCAACTCTGTCAACAATGGTCTGTTTTGGAACGCCCAGATTGAGTGTGTTGACTTTCCCAGAAGCTTGTTGATAACCAACCATCATCCCACTTACACAATCCTTGACATACAGGTACTCCTTGCTCTGCTTGCCGTCGCCCAGAATCTCAAGCTCACTTGGATTGTTCAGCAACTTGTGGACGAAGTCCCACACGACTCCCCTCCTGCACCTTTCGCCGACAACGTTCGCAAACCTAAAGGACCACACCTTGATCCTCGCAAACTCCGTGTATGCTTGTGCATATGCCTCGCAAGCGAGCTTGGAAGCCCCGTAAAGAGAAGTCTGCACTGAGAGGAAGTCTTCAGGAGTGGGCTTGACCGCAGCTTCGCCATATATCGCAGACGTCGATGCGAACACAAGATCTTGGATACCGTTCTTGATCATGGACTCCAAGATGTTTATAGTGCCAATGAGGTTGTTCTCCAAGTCCGAACGGTGGTCAGCCAGGCTTTCTCGGATGTTCGCGTGAGCAGCCATGTGAAAAACAACATCATGCCCTTCGAAGATTCTGTCCAGCTGCGATCCGTCTCTTATGTCGACAGTATGAACGGTCAGACGAGGATTTTCCAAATGCTGTTTTAGATTATCAATATGGCCGCAGGACATGTTGTCGATAACCGTGACCGAATATCCGTCGTGAAGAAGCCGATCGACTAGATGGCTTCCGATGAAGCCAGCGCCTCCCGTCACTATGGCTCTCATGAGATCTCACTGGCTACTAGTTCCTGCATTATCTGTCTTGTCTCATTGCGCTGATAATGGTACGACACGGTTTTCTCTAGCTGATTCGTAGATCGCATATGCGAGCTTGAGGGACTCCAAACCATCTGAGCCATTGCCCAAAGGCTCACGGTTCTCTTTTATCGCTGCTACGAATTCCTTCCACTCTTCAAGCCAAGATCTATCTTCACCGCGGAACTCGATGCATTGCTCCTTGAATGGTTCTTTGAATGACCTTTTGCCGAACCTGGCTCGCTCTACACCATAGCTTCCGCCGAGCCCTTCAACTGTGACATACCCATCCTTTCCGAAGATCTCGAATGAGAAGAGGTTCTTCCACTGCGTCCAGCTAACATGCATCGACGCTACTTGGCCTGTTCCCGTGCGTAGGAGCGCGAAGGCATTATCCTCCAACGGAGCTATGTTCCAGAACCCTGCAGAAATGAATCCTACCACCTGAGCGAAGTCTCCTGCAAACCACCGAAAGAGGTCAAGCACATGTACCCCCTGGTCTACGAGTTCTCCTCCTCCCGAGAGCTCTCCTTTTGCTCGCCATTCTCTGTCATAGTCAGGCCGCCCGCACATTCCATACGTACACCGTAGGAACATCAAATCGCCGATCAAACCATTGTCGAACCATTCTCTAGCCTGCCGTATTCCCGGATGGTGGCGCAGTGTAAAACCGGTCTTGAGCTTGACCCCCATCTGTCTGGCCGTGTCTACGATCTGCTTCGCCTCTGCGGGTTCTCTGGCTAGAGGTTTCTCGCAGAACACGTGTCTTCTCTCCTTGAGCGCGGCGATACTCATCGGTGCATGAAGGTGGTTTGGAACACACACAATCACTGCCTGCAAATCATTCCTCGCAATCACATCTTCCCATCTATTCGTCGCTTCGCATCCCATCTCATTGGCAAGGAGTTTCGCTGCGTTCGAATCAATATCGGCTACGATGGCCAGCTCTGTATCTTGAAGTCCTACGACGGCCCGTGCCCGGCGCCACCCTTGCCGGCCCGCGCCTATCAACCCGACTTTCATGTTGTTCGCTCTTTCCGCTAAGGTCAGTTGTCGCTCCTTTTGCTGGTGATGTGCTTTATAGGTTCACCAGATACTAATGCGATGGGCGTCCAACGTGATAATTTCAAGGACTCCAGTGCGACTTCCGCTCGGAGGCGGAGGCACCGATCTTGCTTCCTACTACTCGAAGTTCGGCGGTTTCTTTGTCAGCGCGGCCATAGACAAGTACAACTACGTGGCCATAAAGAAGAGGTTTGAGAGCGGTTACAGGGTCAGCTACTCTAAGACGGAGATTACAGACAAGATCGAGAAGATTGAACAACCAATTGTCAGAGAGGCACTAAAGCTGCTCAACGTAGGAGACTACCTAGAGATGGTCACGATAGCCGACATTCCAGGTCGCTCCGGCTTAGGGGGTTCGAGCAGCTACGCGGTGGGTGTGCTGAATGCCTTGCATTTCTACAAGAGAGAAAACGTTCCTCGCCGGACTCTGGCTGAGGAGGCTTGCCGCATTGAAATCGATGTCCTGAAGGAACCCATTGGGAAGCAGGATCAATACGTCGCTTCTTTTGGTGGAGTAAACTCCTATGAGATTGAAAGGGACGGCGCTGTGAGCGTGAAGCCTTTGGCACTCTCGTCTCACGGTACTGCTGAGCTCGAGAACAATCTCCTCCTATTCTACACAGGGATCAAGAGAGATGCCTCACAAGTACTCGGGCGCCAGAAACAAGATCAAGAGAAAGGCGACAAACGAGTCATTGAGACTATGCATGAGATCAAGAAGATCGGATACCAAGTCCGAGATTCTTTGGCCAATGGAGACATACGAAGCTTCGGCGAATTGCTCGACCTCCATTGGCGCACGAAGAAGAACTTGTCAGAGCAGATCAGCAACAGCCGCATTGACCAACTGTATGAACTCGCGATGCGGAACGGAGCCTTGGGAGGCAAGATCATGGGCGCAGGAGGAGGGGGCTTTTTCATGTTCTACTCAGAAAACGGCAAGGAAAGACTGCGGAACGCCATGTCGAACGAGGGACTGAAGGAAGTCAGGTTCAGATTCGACCTTGATGGGTCGAAGATAATACTGAACATCTAGGTGATTGATTTGAAAAGAGGATTTGTGAGCAGCTTTCTGGTGGAGTTCGCTGATGTTGCTAGACGCATATCTGAAGATGACATTAACAAGACTATCGAGTTGTTGTTTGAGGCTTGGAAGCAAGGAAGCAGGATCTTCATCATTGGCAACGGAGGCTCAGCATCGACCGCCACCCATTTCGCGTGCGATCTCGCGAAGACAACGACAGTTGAGGGAAAGAAACGGTTCAAGGTCATTGGCCTCACGGATAATGTTCCGTTGTTGACTGCATTGACAAATGACGAGGGGTTCGCGAGCATTTTTGTCGAGCAACTCAAGAATCTGCTCGAGAAAGACGACGTACTGATAGCTATCAGCGTCCACGGTGGATCTGGGCAGGACAAAGCAGGCCTCTGGTCACAGAATCTACTAGCCGCAATACAGTATGCAAAGGATAACCACGCTAGAACTATTGGAATGGCCGGCTTCGACGGAGGAGTCTTCAAGACCATGACCGACGTATGCATAGTGGTGCCTGCGAATTCCACACCTTACGTTGAGTCTTGGCATGCAACACTTGAGCATCTTATCTGCAGTTCCCTGAAAGAGAGGATTCAGAATACTTGAGCGCTCGAGGCGTCCTACTTGATCGTGATGGCGTCATCAATGAGCTCGCGTACTTCCCAGAGATCGGGGTCATAGATTCACCACTTAACCCTGATCAGTTTAAGCTCCTTCCTGGAGTTCCCGAGGCCATACGAGCCCTGAACGAGCTTGGCTTCAAAGTTGCGGTCGTATCGAATCAGCCTGGGATCGCGAAGGGCAAGATGACCGAGAGACTCTTCGCTGAGATCAGATCGAAGATGAAGAATGAGCTTGAACGCGAAGGCGCTCACGTAGATGCTGAATACTACTGCTTCCACCATCCCGACGCGGTAAGGGAAGAATACAAGGTCAATTGTGACTGTAGGAAACCCAAGCCCGGGCTGTTCGTGAAAGCCTCGTCCGAGCTCGGTTTGGATCCTTCAAGATCGTTCTCAGTGGGCGATAGCCTAGTTGATGTCAAAGCGGGGAAGGCAGCGGGGTTCACAACGATTCTCATCGGAGCAATGAAATGTGACCTGTGCCGGCTGATGGATCAGGAAGATGCTCACCCGGACCATGTCGCCGAAAGCCTAATCAGGGCTGTTGAGCTGATTCGCGCAAGATGAGGTACAATGGAGACGTTCCTCGACGCGGCCATGACGAGGACGCAGGAGTCGAATTACATGTCCCGAAATGAGCCTAGAGGTACTATAGACAGATCGCCAAGAGTCTGGCAACACTTCGACCCAGTTGAGCGGTCCAGAGTTTGCAGAATCTGTCGCATCAAAAAACCCCTAGATCAGTTTGAGAGGACATCGCCGTACAACGGGCACGTCTACCGGCGACGCATGTGCAGGGAATGCAGAAAGCCGTCGCTAGGAATACTGGAGAAGCGATGGAATGAGAATCATAGGGAAAAACGATTGGAGATTTGGCGGAAGAACAATATGCGTAGGCTCCTTAAGACCAAGGAAATACCTGAGAAGAGTTTCCACAGAATCATCGAGGAGGAATTCAAGGGTGCCTACCCGCTCCATAGGTTGCACCCCGACTACTACCACTGTGGCAAGTTCATCGAAGTCAAGCGCGCTTCAACTAACAAGGACTACCCGTGGACGGAGACTAGTGCCCATTTTTCCGATCTGTTTTTCAGAAATGGAAGAAAGAGCCTAGATGAGCAGATTGCTCTCTACCCTAGACCGCTTGTAGTGACCGTCTTCGACAAACAGACTGGGGTGGAGTTGTGCAGAAGGGAGTTTGACTGAAGTGCTAGAACTATTTCTGGATACGGCGTCAACTGCGGAGATAAGGAGCGCATTACCCTTAGGCGTGATTAGTGGGGTAACAACTAATCAGAAGATCTTCCTCGCTGAAAAAGGATGCAATTTCAAGGATAGGGTTGAAGAGATACTTTCACTTGTGAACGGTCCTCTGAGCGTAGAATTGACGAGGACAGATGGAACCGACGAGGAGATGATTAAAGAGGCTCTGGAGTACTCAAGGTGGAGCCCGAAGAACATCACGATCAAGGTTCCCATGTTCGGAAACGGCAGAGGCCTCAAAATCGTGACTCAGTTGCGTGCACGAAAGGTCAGGACAAACATGACCGCGCTCGTCACCACAAGCCAAGTGGTTTTGGCAGCAAAGGCAGGCGCGACCTACGCGAGCATCTTCTTCAACAGAGTCAGGGACGCTGGCGGCGATGCTGAACAGGTCGTGAGAGAGTCTCGTGCCCTGCTTGACAAGACGGAAACCTCGACCAAACTTATCGTCGGGAGCATCAGAAAGCCTGAGGATGTGATTCAGGCAGCTCTCGCCGGAGCTCACATAGTGACCATACCGTACAAGATCCTCAAGCAGATGCCGTTCCACCAGAAGACCGAAGAAACCATAGCCGAATTCGACCGCGCCTGGAAAGAGTTCAAACAGGCTGAAAAGAGATAGAGCTAAGCTGATCTCTCAGATCAATTCCTAGGCCTGAATAGCTCCGGGCACATGGATTCCGACCTTGAAGGCGCTTATCCTAGCAGGCGGGTACGCAAAGAGGATGTGGCCCCTAACTAGAAGCCTGCCTAAGCCTCTTTTGCAGATAGGTGGAAAGCCAGCAATAGATTACGTCTTGGACAGACTCTTGGAGACGAGGATCGACTCGATCCTAGTCTCAACTAACGAGAAGTTCAAACACGACTTCCAAGCGTGGCGAGCCGAGAGGAGCGTTATGGCTCAGATCGAGATTGCGGCCGAAGCCTCAAAACACGAGGATGAAAAGCTTGGTGCAGTGCGGGCAATTGCTGAGTTGGCTCCTAGAATGGAGCCGGATGATTACATGATCCTTGCTGGGGACAATATCTTCACAAGCAGCCTGAATGGGATGATCGACTTTTACAATCAGAAGAAGGCCTCAGTGGTGGCTGTCACCCGAGCCACGAGTATTGAAGAGGTCGTCCGTGGTTCTTCTGTGCTTCTCGACGGAGATATGAAGATAACGCATTTCGAGGAGAAGCCGAAGGAACCCAAGAGTATGCTGATAGGTGCATGCATCTACGTGATGTCACATAGGACGCTACTGAGAACCGGGGAGTACCTGAAGGAGGGCGGAAAGAGCGATGAACCAGGGAACTTCATAGCCTGGCTATGTGTTAGGCAACCGGTCTATGGCTACATGCTCAAAGGACGCATATGGGACATTGGGACTGCCAAGGATTATCAACAAGCACAGAGCGAACTCTCGCTCCGCAAAGCCGGGTCTCCTGACTAATTCTCAATCGCGGCAAGCATTCAGATTTGGCCTTCTTCTACGTTGTCCCGCCCACTTGGTTTTGAAAAATAGGCGCACGAACTATCCGTTTGGATCGATTTGGCCGCCTCATCTGCTAAATCTCAGGGTCACTCCCCTGATGTTCATGCCGAGAGAACGTTTGTCGCCAGACATTCCCAACTGCGCTGGTGACATGGATCCCGCATGATCGAAACACAATCGCAGTTGTCGGTCTCGAATTCTAACATCGAAAGAAACTACCTCCCTTTGACTTACAAATTTGGAGTAAACACTGTCGCCGCTGGCTCTTATCTCCAAGCTGCGCGCTACCTTCCACGATGGATCGACAAATGGCTGAATATCTATGATACATGTGACACTCTCGCAATTCGGAAGGTTGTCAAAGATTATTTCCGAGCTTTCGCCTCCAGTCCATCTATTTTCCGGTTCGGCCGGATAGAAGTTGACTAGTTTGCAGAATTCATAAATATCATTAGACAGCAGGTTTATGGAGATCGAGTTAGATTTGTTCAACAACCTAGATGGCAGCTCGTTGTAAATATCCATAAGAGATATGTCTACTAGGAAATTTCCTTTCGCTGATTTTGACAAATCAATTCCCGATTGATCGTTCGGCACTTTGATGAGAAATCTTTCAACCTGCTCAAACAGAACAAAGTCCGGTTTGATCTCTGTTAGTAGTCTATAGTCTAGCACGGCTGAGTGGACAAAAATCAGTCTTGAAAAGAGTTCTGCTGCGTATGGTAGGAATCCATGCGCGAAACTATCTCCGAGAATCAAGACTGTTCCGAATTCGGATTGCCGATTTTCGAAAATTTCTATGTGCCCCCGATTTTCATACGAATTTGAGACTGTCCTTATGGCATGATTTGCACTGAGCTTTGCGGAAACGTACGTCTCCAGTATAGTCAATCCTATTTTTGATCCTAAATCCCCCGACCGCGACTCATGCGATTTCTTTTCTGGGATAATAGATACTTCCGGCAGGCTCGGAAGAGTGTAATTACTATCAGCTATTGAAAGAGCATGTTCCAGTGATTTTGAGGCGGCGAATGACGCCCAATGGGTGTCTCCCCGATAATACAGATCGCCAAGAACTTTTAGTTCGGAAAACAAATCCAGAGGATAAAGGTGAGGTATCTCGAACCTACTTAGGGCCTCACAAACTCTGTGAACAGGTCTGTGGGTTGCAAGCTTCTCTCTTATGGCAACGGGTAGAAATTCTGCATAGACGCTCTCCTTGTCCGGCGCAAATAGGACAGCAAAGGGAATTCTCAGATAGCTGAAAATTGCTTTCCGCGCGAACCATAGATGCATCATACTCTCCAGATCGGCCGCGCTTAGATATCGAGCCCCTATATGCTGGTCAATAGCAGCGTTGGCATCATTGGTCAGAAAGTACCAGCCCCTTTCTCCGCGCAAAACCTTGTCGGGAGACATTACTGATTCCTCGCTAGACTCTAGACTCCCATTTCCATGGTGGAACCGTGCGACGGACTCTTGGACTGGACCGAACTCCAACGAATCGTATCCAAGACTATATGACTCTCGAATTGCCCTAGTCAATGTTGGCTCGTCTCCGGTTCGAAACTGCGAGGAAGCAACGTTCCAAGGCCATCAAAGACGACGGTTTCTTCGATCTTGCGTTTAGCCAACAGTAGGGCAGCCTTACCGGATGTTCCGAATCGTAAGCACACCATATCAGGGAACCTATGTTTCAGACCCAACAATAAGACCCTTACTCGTCTTTCCTGAAGAGTGGTGACGGGCTAGAACCCTCAGTCTTGGTATTTAACGCCATTTTGAGTGGCGATTGCTCAGATCTACACACGCGTCTTGACACAGAATCGCTCATTGCTTTCATCCACAGATTAACTTAGCTAAGCATGGCCTCCAATAAACATCATATGAGCTCCAACCGAATTCCACTTTTACTAAGTGAAGAGACAAGGAAAAGGGAAAGGCACATCGTCTGTTGCCTCAGATCCTCCAGGGTTCCGGGCCCCCGGACGAAAGACCCGAACAAGGTGTTATGATGTTCCAAGGACTTGCGCTGTCGTTCTCCTAGAGATCCAAGGATCTTCGGTCATAATCATATGATGCTTTGCACTTGGGCGATCCGCGTGACATCACCCGTGAAGAGCAGAGTACTAGTCAGGGCGGAGCGGAGCTAATCGGAAGAAGAGCCGATTTCAAACTAGCGCTAGGACTTCTCCGGAATTCAACAATCGTCAACCGCGTCGTTGGACGAAACGAGGAACGAACGGAGTTCCACCGCTTCTCCAGTGACGACCCCAAAGATAAGACCTAGACTCCAGATACTACACTGGCAGCCAATTGTGATGCGATGTCCAGCGCCTCTGAACAAGAAGACACTCATGTCTTGATAGTAACTGCGATGAACGAGCTGGAAGGGTTGCGCTCAATCTGGGGTAAGATACCGTTTCAGCTGTTCCATCGCATTCCCGTTGTTGATGGGAATATTGTGTCAGGCTCTGGGTTCTGGAAAGGCGGTAGTACAGACGATAGTGATGACCCGTTCGGCATTAGAAGGTTTGGCAACAGGTTCTTCACGTTTCTCGTCAATCTACTTTGGAATGCACATCTCAGTGACGCAACGTATGGCCTGAGGGCATATCGAGCCGACCATCCTTTGTCATATCACGATGTCATATTGCTTGTGCAGGCGATACGCACGCGAGAATTCATAGGGTTCGCACTGCCCGTCACCATCGAGTGCGCAAATCATCGAACCATTGGCTACCCTGATTCGCCTATCGTCCATCAGTGGTCCAGTCGAGAGCTCATTACTCAATCTCAATAAGGGGTTCTTGGTCCCATTAGTGCTACCGTCCTCCAACCCCGTCCGATTTCATGAGCAGGAACAGATCCTGGTATGGATTACCCTTCGCTCCTTCATCGACAAACCTATCCACTGTCATGTCTTTGGGCAATATCTTCCAGAGGGATCTAGTTGAGTGAAACGCGGTGCACAGGTTGGTTCCTAACGACTCAGGTTGGTAGACCACAATGTCCCCTGCGTCGAACCTCATTTTGTCTTCTGCATGCAAGGTCCGTCGATAATGTTTACCATTCGTGCTCAGGAGAAGAAGACCTCCCTTACGAAGCACTCTGGATAACTCCTCCATCCATGCCTTTTGCTGCTGAACAGTCATATGTGTGAAGACAGAAAGCGCATAGATGAAATCAAAGCTCATGTCTTCGTAGGGCAGCGGCGGCCACGCGTCATTGACCTTGAATTCTGCATAGGTCAGGTTGCGGGTGCACCATTCGACGAGGGCCCTGTTGTAGTCTGAACCAAAAAAGCGCACGCCCGTATGCGCTTGAAGGTGGCGAAGTACACGACCGCACCCGCATCCGAAGTCGAGTATTGATTCGAAATGATTGAATCCTCTCGCCATTGCTGAAAGTGCATCTTCAAGGGCCCACGCAGCCACAGCACCAGAACGCAGAAACCAGCCAACATCGGGGTTACCACTTACCAGCGTGATCAGATCAGCAGGAGGGAGAGGCACGGATTTGGGAGAATATTGGCCTTCCATCCTGATCGAGCCATCTTCCATCACGCCAATGACCTGTGGGGCGATTCCCACTGCATGACACTCGAGGCCGCAACAAGCGTATAGCTCGATGAGGTGCTTACCATGTTTGACTATCGGGTATCGAAATCTTCCAGTCCAACCACTTTGTAGAAATTCGGCGTGTCCCTGCGCAATATCATCCCTCGCTAGTCCAAGGGTGACACTCCCGAGTCCCACCCCATCCAAATGAATCTCGGCACTATCTACTGGGGCCCCTTTGATGCGGGAGGCCACCCATCCCTGCATCCCAAGGATATCACCGGTTGCCAAGTGGTCAATATGGTCAATGGAGCCAACTAGATCGTCGACTAGCCAGCCAGCCCCTGCGGGCCAGAAACTGGGAGGGCCATCTACAACCGTCAGGGGCACTCTGACGGTCTCACAACCCTTGTCTCTGAACCACGCAACAGATTCTTGGACCAAATCGATCTCAAGGACATACTGCCCCGGGGTCGAAGGTGCCTTGATCGTCACATCACACGTAGTCTCCTGGTTAGGCTCGAGATCACATGGCAGATGTGTTCTCTCCCCGTCAAATACGACTGTACGTTCTTTGTTGTCTACCCAATGATATGAGACCCTCACCGAATATCTCCCGTCAGCAGGCCATTTGTGAGCGCTGATGTTCTTGGCGCGTACCGGGAGAGTCACCATACGACCGACTCCTATGAAACGGATGGCGTCCAGAATGTCAACTTTGGCTCTGAAACCGTTTTCCGGCAAACGTGATTCTATCTTCTGTCACCCGCAGTTGGCCACCGATACATCATCTTCTCTCCTCTAAGGATTCTGCAAATGTCCAGAGAAGCAACTCTTGCGTGACACAAACTCTGCGACTGCTGCAGATGCAAACAAATATTCTTTATTGAGCAGCACGCACATGGATTCCAGCGAAACAGTCTATGTCATCAGCTCAAGGGCTGCCGACCAGTGTGTTTTCTGAGTAGATACATGTCTTGGTGCGGTGCGCCGGGTGCAAGCGTGCGAGCAAGTGCGAGGCCCTGCGGTATGAAGTCGGTAATCCAGAATCCGTTGCCAAGGG
>Ga0315279_10009878_pt1 | contig 11296 bp, 11 predicted proteins | sample YL17G06_20_MG_FD_203694 | JGI IMG/M metagenome (GOLD analysis project Ga0315279, IMG submission 203694) | Sediment microbial communities from Yellowstone Lake, YNP, Wyoming, USA - YL17G06_20 | ecosystem: Environmental > Aquatic > Freshwater > Lake > Sediment | place: USA: Wyoming | collected...
TATCAATGACTGGGTCGTCTACAATATAAACGATGATGAACGCTATACGTCTGTTTCTGTCATCATGTGGGATGATGACTATCTTTTTGGAAGCGATTATATCGACATCGATGGACTACACTATGATTCAAAACGATTGGACCTCCTGTTTGATGCAGCCGCAGGAACTTGGAGTGGTGATGACAACGATGGATATACCGATGGAAGCGATGACGGCACCTCCAACTCCGATGACGATGATGGAATCCTCTGGTACAGCATCTCCCTTGTCAAGATTGAATATGATAAGACATACGATTGGTCATTTAACTGGAGACAATGGTCCTTGCATGAAAACATCCCCAGAGAAACCTATGCATCATACAAACACGCAGATGTCGACCGAGCACCATACTCAATAGATGAACGCGCAGCATTTGTCACCCCACATGACCCTGTTGTAGTAGGAATCGGAATACAACTTACCTCGCTTGCCGATGGACAGGGATATGACTATTACACAACAGTGAACTTTGTCCTGCGGTTCGTTCAGAGCCTCGAATATACGTACGACAACGCGAGCACCCCAAGCAATGAGTATTGGAGGTACGCTGTCGAGACCCTTGTTGATGAGACCGGCGATTGCGAAGACACATCGATTCTCTTCGCATCAATTATGGAGGCGATGGGTTATGATGCGGTATTGATTAATTTGCCAGGTCACATAGCAGTCGGTATCTATGGCGCCCAAGGTTACTCAGGTACGTATTATCTATATGGTGGGCAACGGTATTATTACTGCGAAACAACTGGAAATGGGTGGACGATGGGTCAACTCCCTCCTGGATTTCAAGGTCAAACAGCAACCATTATCCAGGTTGAATAATGTACTCGAATGGTCAACAATATTACATCTTTTTGTTTAAAGTCGTCTAAGGATTTACCGATGGAACAGATTCATTTCTAAAACATAAAAGAGTGGATTTCACCTATTGTCTTCTTCATCTTCGACACTAGCGGGGAAATGTGTGAGGGAAAAAACAAATCACTTCATTGATTTTTCATGAAAATCCAGGAGGGGATTGCATTTTCTTATTTCTTTCTTCTGGAAATCCAGAAGAGAACCATAAATCTTCTTATTGGGCGAAAGAGTTTTGTTACGGTTGAGATTTTTTCACAAAAACCATGATAACAACAATACAAGCAATTTTCTACGTTATTATTTTATCAAAATCCGGATACAGACCGTATGTTTTTCAATAAAATAGTTGAATACTGTCGTTATTTAGCTTTTTTTATGAAAATCCGGATAGAGAATAGCATATTTTTCCTGTCAAATATCAAGATACTATCAAGTTTTGTGTTTTTTCATGGAAATCCAGGAGGAAAGCAAATATTTTGAATCAAATAAGAATCGCAGCCCTTTTTTTTGATTTTTTTCTACACGCAAGCTCCTGACCTTTTGACCCAATTATGAAGTTTTGAGGCATTTTGATTAAAGTAACTTGCATGCAAGTTACACTTTTTATCTATGATTTTATGCGATTCCAGCGCACGAAAATATTTGACGAGCAATATGTAATTTTGACCCTTTTATCTGTATTTTGACTTTTTAGTTCTGAATTGGGGGAAAACGCCCCAAAATGCCGAATAAAATCATTCACATACGTGAATACCCCGAATCTGGGTATAAATGGGGGATGTTTTATCCGAAATTACAGTTTCGGATACGGTTTTTCCAGGGATTTTCCAGGGATTTTTGAGGAGAAAAATCCCACTCCTCCATATGAATCTGCCATTAAACTCATATAATAAGTTATATAATATAGATAGTATATTATCATTAAAAATATTTGACTCCGCTTCAAATCCCTAGTTACCTCACTATATTTACGCGAAACTATTAATAAGATTACGCGAAACTATTAATAAGAAATATCGCCAAAATCCGGATTGAGACGTGATTAAGTGCCTGGAAACATTGACGAAGAATGCGCCTGCGAAAATTGCGGTAAAAAAATTCATAAAACAAGCGTCCAATCTTTTACATACGGTCTTTGATGGTTTCTGTTCCACCAATGATTGAGGCAATCACAGATGTTCTGATTTGTCGTTTTTATCATCACAAAAACCATACTCCCCCTCCTTATAATCAGACTGTCTGATTCTCTCCTGGTTGTTATCGGACCCGATAACTCCGGTCCAGTTGGGTTGCTCTCCTTTACCAATCCACAATGTGGATTACTATCCTGTTGCCCTCCTTATAATCCAACAGTTGGATTATCTCCCTATGCCCTCCAAGAGATGCACGGTGTTCCAGGTTGAGATATTCAGCAGTTTCGTTCATTCCCCCAGCTTGAAGACATCCTGAACTCCCTGGGCATCTCACTATATTTCCACCAAATTCTTAATAAGAATGAACGACAAAATCCGGATTGAGGATGTGTGAATGGTTGAAATCATTGGAACGGCCACAAAAATCGACCAGATAAAAGATTACGGTCACGAGACGAACTGGGGCCGTGATTTTGTTTCCAACTTCAAATTTTTCATGGAGATTCAATCTGAAGAACATGGCATCGTCAACGCCATGGTTGAATGCAAGGTCAAGGGGACGAACTACGGATATCGCATTCCGGAAGACGAACCACGCCAGAGACCATTTGTCGGAGATGTCGTAAAATTCACCACGCACCGGCTTCAGACGAACGGTGCAGCCTGGGCTTCCGTCACACTCAAGCAATCATTTGAAATCGTCAAGGAAAACTCAAAGGCCCGAGAGGAACTACAGAACTTCATCGAAACAGAAGAAGCACGATACGGCTACAAGTCAGGAGTTGATAACAGAGGGTCATTTAATTGAAATAATGCTTTTACGGGTCGACTAATAACAATAAGTCTTAATTGCTATTGAACGATGTGTATATGATGAGAATATCAAAATTACAACGAAAAATATTGATAATCATGCTACGCTATGAAAGAGGCGATATCCCAAATTTAAGTCCATGGTGCACAACAGATATTATACGTGAGGAAAATTATGGTGGACAAGCATCTTTAGAAATCGCTTATCTTGTTGTTGAATTTGATGGCGGTTGGACTGTTGACCGCTCTATAAGAACGTTAGTTGATGCAGGTTTGGTCAACTGTGCGGACTATCATCAAAGAGGTTTAAACCGGAGATATAACCTTACTGCTGATGGAAAAGAGATGGCACAGAAAATAGAGAAGGAAAATACCAAAATAGTTGACGAATGGGGGCTGATTTTAAAAGCCGATGTAAAGGAGATGATGGAGCGGAAGAGGAATATACACCATTAACTCGGCTTAACCAAAATATGTATCAACAAATCACAATAAGCAGTTATTGTTATCCGTCGACACACGTCAATAAGCACTTATTGTAAAGCAAGTATCCGTCAAGGGTTGTTGGAAGAGGGCTATTTACATGAAATTTTTGATTTATCCGTTGACGGATATTTGTCACCGTGGCTAACGACAGAAGAAGCAGGAGCGAAAAGCTGAATACCAAGCAAAGGTCTCTGAAGGAAAAAAGCGAAATGAAGAGCGAAAACAGGCACGACTCGCTGAACTGGAAATCCTGAAGAAAGACGAACGGCTTCCTGAAACTGTCCGCAGCGAAAATCAAGGAGACTTTCGATTTAAATTAAGTCATCAGCATCCTCTGCGATACGGTTTTGGTTCACCATGAAAGAGGGGGAGGGCGGCAAGCAGACCGTCTATGGTCTCTCCGGTGTCATCCTCGAAGACGGATATCCTGGGAACCGGTATGCGCCGACCAGGGGGGCCTCTTCATAGCATACCGGCGTCCGTCCGCAAATCCATCCTCTCAAAATCCGGGAAATCCGGATTGGTCATCGAGACTAAGGAAGGTTACAAGGTCACTGAACTCGGGGTCAAATTACTGGTAAAGCTGGACGTATGTCCTGTCTGCCATGAACTACGAAGCACCTTATCATGCAACTGGCCATTATTCGATTCCTGGTCGTTATGCGCAACATTACGGACTTGGAATTCGCTATATTTGCAAACATGGAATCCAGGAGACGTACAGAAATCAACAAGGCAGCAATATCGGCACGACCTATCAACCATTCAAGAACATCGACAAAAAAATAGAGGAAATCAAAAAAATCGCTGTAGACAATATTTCTCCAGTACCCTCCGAATCCATCAAAGAGGGATAAACCATAGGAGCGTATAGGTTCACAGGAGTATATTTTTGCTGCAAAAAAACTGTTTACGTTTCATCCGAACAAAGTCCCGAGCATCAATGGTCAACCAATCTGCCAAGAATGCGTCGACAAACCGAATCCTATCCGGATTTCCAAAGAGCTGCCGCCAATCACCTATGCAGAAGATGCCTACAAAACGGTTCTTGACGAAAATGAAGACCGCATCGACTGGAAGGAGTGAATAATGATGACGATGAAACATGAAAATCCAGATAGAAAATCCCTAAATACATCCCTATATTTTCACGACGCCTTTATATGCGATGAAGAACGTGAGAACTGATGGCTGATACTATTAACCTCATCTATCATAAAATCTATGAGAAACTCAAGAAACTCGGTGTCCTCGACATTAATGAATACAAAAAAATAACCTCACCAGGGTTCATGGACCTCACCATAGACATCATCCGAGACAACGATGATGAGCGTGTAATCGCAATGGCTCACAATGGTGTTCAGAACGGGGACGTCATGGCAGACCCAGACATGGAAATCAAGATACACAAGAAACTTGAGACGGCAGAGGCCCTCACGTATCAGAACGATTATGTCGGTGTCTACCAGGAAGTCTATCCAGAGCCAGGTAAAGTCAACATACAGCTTAAACGTGAACTTAACCGGTTCCTGAATCAATGGCTAGACAATCTCGCCACACAAGGTTTCTACCGCAAAGGCGGGACTGATGAAAGAAAAGAGTGAAAAAATAAACCAAGAATTGCAGAGGAGATATAAAGAGAGTTTATGAATACCTACGAGAAAGGAAGGTCGCAAGTACAAGTGAGATAGTCTTTACCTTGAAAATAATGCTAAGGAAAATGAATTGAAGGCTGAGGGGAAAATCTTCAGTTGCTGAGACGGGAATTAATAATCTCAACGAAACGACCTTTTTTTCTATGATTATGTGAGAAAATCCAGATGGCGAACTATCTTCGAATAGGACCTTAGGACGCGTTTCTTTCTCAATGAAATCTATCACGATTTGGTGATTAATTAAATCATCGAAAACCGGTTCTGTCTCTTTTAAGGGTGATAATTTTCAGTGTCGCTTTCAGGTGATGATTAAAACAGTGGATTATGATTATTTTCTTTGTGTTCTTGAGAAATCTATTTTTCGTCCCGTCTAATCCAATATGAGATTTGTCCACTGATGGTCCTGCAATTCTTTTCAGAAATTTTCCTTAATTTTTCCTCGTCTTCTTTAGATAAAGAGATACTCAACTTACCCATGTTTACATCGTTAGTCTCATAAGAGTTTTTATTTATATATTAGTCCCATATTAAGATATAATTTTATATACAGTGGAATACATTTATATATAATATTGCGTATCTCCCAGTAGTATGAAAAGTAATTACAAGACATTTCTGAACAAAAAAGACCCTATTGACAGAGAGACACTAAAACCACTAAGACTAGCAAAAGAGAAGAAACTAAAAGTTGGTATTGCAGAACTAGCTAAATTTATAAAGTAGGCAGTCAAAAAAGAAGCGATTGTTTGATATTACTTGTGGAAATATTTCACCATGAATCATGTGATGTTCAAGTTTATTTTAACATCTCTTTAAGTTTTCAGGTCTATTATCAAACTTGTTTCCATTTTTATGATGAACAATCTCATCCGGTTCTAATTTCTTTCCAATCGTTTTTTCCATTACATATCTATGTTATGATTTTTTAGAGTGAATGAATCGCAAATATCCGTATTTATCAAAGTATGTTTGCCTATAATTATGATGTGATTTATGCCCGTTTTGATACAAATCTGTTCCCATGCCATGTTAATTTTTGTCAATTATCCTATATTATACTTGGTTTATCATAGATTATATAAAATGAGGAGACACTCTATTAAAAGATTCTCTGATTATATTTCAGATTTACTTTTTTTATTCAAGACAATGAGGAAAATTGCTCCTTCAAATACACCCCATAGAGTGATGCCGTTACTGATTAGATTTTCATTTGAAAAAATAGGCATTATGAAATAAAAGAATGTTCCAACAAGTAATGTATTAATAGATGAATAAAGAATGAACTTCACATTATTTGGTCTATCTGTAAAAAACTTAAACACCCTATTTTCTTTAATTTCAGGTTGTTCTGGAATATTTACAGACTTCCAAGCAAAGAGACCAAGATTTTTTGTCAAAACGGTATTAATATGATTTTTTGCACGTAAATCCATCAGTTTATTACAACTATCTCTGATTGTATTTAGAACATTATCTGTTATCGAAAATTGATTATTTTTTATAACATAATCAAAATAGTAAAAATTCTTTGAAAAAAAAGACAAGGTTTCCTTTTCGTCATCTGGATAAACATATCTTTTTCCTTGTTCTTCATACATTTTAGTCATCGAAATCGATTCTTTTAACAATTTTTTTATTTTCTTTAACGACTTGTTTTTATCTTCTTGCGATTTCAATGGGTCTTGATAGTTTCCCATCAGAATTGTGAGTTCATAAAGATTATTTAAAAGGATATCATGACCATAAACAAAATTTTTTCTTCTTGAGAACAAGATTCCAAAAATTAGGATAATGGGACTAGATAGAAAAAATATTGCAGAAACAGATACACCGAGGAAAAAACGAAATTGAATACTTAAAGACATTGTAATATAAGAGATAATAACAAGGGAAAAAGTAAAAATAAGTGAAATTCTCAGTCTTCTTAATTTTATCTTTCTTTCTTGTATTGCATCTCCAAACTTTTTTTTCCAATTTTCATCCATTATTCACACACATTTACTCATTATGGACTTTCTGTATTAATAGTTTGTTGAATTTTTCTCTTTCGTAACAAACATCCTACAAACAAAAAAAAATAATCACCATACAAAAAAAATTACCGAACATTTAAATTGGTGCCTTCAATCGTGTATCCTTTCTCGGTCGCCCAATTTGTTATGCCTTCGGTAACCCTGCAATTTCTCCGAGAGTAACACCCATTCTTACGATGTTGATTCAAGAAACGATACAATTAGATACCGGTCTGGAGATACTGTCGTTTGCCGGTTTGCAGAAAGAATAATTAAATGAAACCAGGCTGATACCATCGGTTGCTGGAACTATGGAAGGAGACTTAAATGAATAACAGAGAACAGCAGGTATCAATGACCGATGAGTTAACCAAGCTTGTTGGTCACGAACATCACTGTTACATCTGCGGCGAGGAGAAGAACCTTTTCTGGGTCACGACCAATGATGGACATCAGGGCATTCTCTGTGCTGAGTGTATAAGGATACAGCATTTAATGTATCAAACTGTTTTTATCAGCAAGGCGCCCTATCCTTGATGATTCCGAACCCGTAGGGTTGAAAAGCTGTTTCATATCACTATGGACAATCTCGTGACCGCCTACAAAGCATCCAACGATGTGTATCAGACTGCCTACAATTATTACCGGTTTACATTGCTGAAAAACGGCAAGGTTGTCATTGATTACTGCAAACTCCCGGAAGATGAAGTGATTCGACGTTTCAGGGATAAAAAAGATTGAATTCTGTTATCGATTCAATAATTTTTTATAAGTGAATCTATTATCGTGATTCATGGCAGAAACAATAACAACCATCTACGGAATAAATATCCTGGCATTACTATGGATAATATTAACTGTCATTTTCATCCTCTTGGCGATATTCCATTACAAACTTATGAAAAAGGAAATCAAACATTTCAGAGCACCAACTGTAGAGGAACTTAGATTCGGAGAAGAAGGTGCTCAGCAAATGGAGCATGTTCATATTTTTAATAGACCTTTGCAAATATTTCAGGAACAAGTGAACAGTTTTGTTGATGAGTTCAATAAAGATAATAAACTAAATCACAAGGCTTCTGCTTGCGGATATATTACTGCTGCAATCACAGCAGCAATAGCTTTGTATTTTTCTCTCTGATTTTGTAATTGACTTAAAAGTCCGTATTCTAACTCAAAGTCCGAAAGTTGACCCAAAAGTCTATATTTTAATGAAAGATAGATTGCAGGGTTGCCAAAGATTGAAGGTTTCCGGTGGCTTGAGGTTTTAAAGAAAGCTACTATAAAAAGTTAGTAAATAGAGACTATTTCTTTAGCGGTTTCCTGTCAATTCATCATAAGTTCCTGTTCTTTCAAGAATTGGCGAATTGAACCAACGTAAGAGTTCATCGTAACAATCAGGGCATATCAGAACCACAGAATTATCCATTACAGAAAATGATGTTGTTGGGTCATTGTGCTCGTCTATAGGGTCTTTTGAACAATCTAAGCCGATAATGAAATGTCGGAAGCACTTAATGCTTTGTTTGCATCTCTGGCAGTTATGCTCTAATAATGCTTTTTTATATGCTTCTTTGATAGCGTTATTTCTCGCTTCAGATTTCCCTGAACTATTATTCATGTTTAAAAATCCCATTTCCAGAAATGTAATACAACAAAGGTATTTAAAATATTTTAGCAAGGGGGGGACTGAAAATTATTAGGGAAATATATCACCCGAATCGTTACAACCTAAAAACAGGGTTTGGTATCACCCGAGAAGTTACAGAACCCTATAGGGTGGGTGAAACTACTCCTGTTGGATAAGTCATAAATACCCTAATCCTTTATTTATTTCTTCACGATATTCTTTCCATACTTAACTTACGGAAATCCTTATCCACATGAATCTTAAATTTAGATTGAGTTGATGAACCATCTTCTGAGATTACAGTGATTTCAATCTCATACTCTCCTATCTCAAAACCATCTTGTGATGGATAAAATCCTTGGGAATATAGAGTTTCCTTTGTAGAAACAAAAGCATGAATATTATTATTTGGTATAGTATCAAGGATAGAATCTGAAAATACAACATTTAAGATTGCATGTCCATTTATTGCACCAATATCTATCTGCTGTTCTTCTCTCCCCCAAATTAAACATTTTGGTTCTTCCGAAGGGGTTCCAGTCAACTCTGCTTTACAATTTCTAGCTATTCCCCCTGAATTTTTTACTCGTACTTTTAAATATTTTCGAGTGCTGATTATTTTTCTATCTTGTATATTAATTTGTTGTAATTCTGGGGAAAATGTACTTTGTTTTTTATTTTTATCATACTCTATTGAAAGTTGAGGTTTTTCACGCTGTTCTCTATACCAATCACGTAAGAATCCCACTAATTCCGCCCCCGAACCCAACCATGTGAGAAAAGCAAAGATGACTACTATTATAGTTAAAAAAACCACTTGATTCTGCAAATAAAGTGCTAGATAAAAACCTCCTATAAAACCTATGATAAAAACTGCAACAAAGCATATGAGAATTGTCTTCGTTTTTTGAAATTGCATATATAAACTCAATGATTTTCTTCATATTAAGTTTTCTCCAAAAACCCAATTAGAATCTCCTTCTAATCAATTCCCAAAACAATAAATAACACACATACAACAGGTTTAAATATGAATTAAGTCAATTGAAATTTCACATTATAAAAAGTAGGGAAATCAAAACAAGGATTAATATGCTACCAATGTCAGAAAAATTGAAATTGACAAATATTATAATTATTATCGAAATAATACCCAACATTGCTGAAAAATATGCAATCATCAATGTATTATTAATGCTTCTTACAGAAATTAAATATTGAATCCAATCTGATAGTGTTACAGGCTCTCTAACCATTTTATCTTCACCTATTGATTAATATTAAAATAATATCAATTATAAAACTAATAATTCCAGTAATTATCGATATTTTACCTAACGCATCCCATATTTTTGAAGGTTCTACTCTTCTATCAGGTATGGACTTTTTTGTTATCGAAATAAATGATACTAGTATAATGAATAATAATTGAAGACCAAGTATAACACCAGCAATCTTAATGATAAATTCATTTGAAAATAAAAGACCAGCAATTACAATTGTCAAATCAATAAATAAAATAATAATGGAAAATCTCAGCCCTTCAATTTTATCTCGTGATAGATTAACTATGATTTCTAATACCGGACCATAAAGTAACAAACTTATTGAAGAAAAAATTAGTGATATTGCCAAAATGACTAAAAAGACGAACATATCAGCCGAATGAGCACTCAAGAAAAATGATATCATAATTCCAAGTATTGAAAGAAAAAGCAGCATATTTATTGCTGAAAGTTTCTCGCTAATTAGGGAACTCTTTGACAATTTTTGAATTTTTGAAAATCCTTTAACTGCTAAATCTGCAAGACTACCTTTTTCATAAGCCTTTTTAGCCATTTAGTCTCCAACTCATGATTTGTAACATCTATTGTTTTAAAAAGGCTGTTCAAAGAAAATAAGCTAATCTGCCAAGTTTTTTAGGAGAAATTCTTCTAACGGAAACATTTTAATATCGACAATAGTTAATCTATAACTATAGCATTTATAAAACCCTACGAGAATATGAACGAACATTCTGATGAAACACATAAAATTAGAGCCCGTCTTATTGTAATAGGAGATGCCCAAGGGGTTGCTTATAGAGCGCAAGTTAAAAGTATTGCCGGAATGCTTAGAATAAAGGGGATAGCGAAAAATTTAGAAGATGGTAGAGTAGAGATATTCTGTGAATGTGATGAACTAACTTTAAAAAAATTTATTAAAGCAATTACACTGAAAAGAGAAGATGAAAACATTCTTTCTCCTAATGTAGATAACATAAAGGTTTATAGAGAAAATCAAAAAAAATATAATGACGGAATTCCTCCCAAAGAATTTCGGTCATTTTACGTTGATTACGGTGAAGGACTTACTTCATATGAAAAGGAATCTTTAACTAAATTAGATACTGGAAGTCTTCTTTTGGGTGATAGTAGTAAAAAAATTGCAATAGTTGGTCAAAAGGTTGACAAAATGTCTGATGTTATAGTCGATAGATTCGATAAAGTCGAGCAAAAATATCATTCCTTCGGTAAGGATTTGAAAGATATAAAAGTGTGTTTTCAACTATTAACTAAAGCTTATTTAGCACAACAAAAGACAAAGAAATAATGACATAAGGGGCTTTGCCCTGAAACTCCCTTTTAATTCAGACTTCTAGGTCAGAACAAAAACTTTTG
>Ga0315279_10009879_pt1 | contig 11296 bp, 12 predicted proteins | sample YL17G06_20_MG_FD_203694 | JGI IMG/M metagenome (GOLD analysis project Ga0315279, IMG submission 203694) | Sediment microbial communities from Yellowstone Lake, YNP, Wyoming, USA - YL17G06_20 | ecosystem: Environmental > Aquatic > Freshwater > Lake > Sediment | place: USA: Wyoming | collected...
CAATCCATCCCTTTTTAAAATTGCATCAAAGATGCACATAGAGCTCCCTCTACAACACTCAACATTAAATTCTCTCAAAAAGAATGTTGAATCAATGGAATATAATTCACTCCCGATCGAACGCCAGAAAAAACTGGCGGTACTCATTGATGCGGATAACGCCCAGGCAAGTATTATCAAAAATCTGCTCGACGAAGTTGCCAAGTATGGCGTGGCGTCCGTGAAGAGGATCTACGGCAACTGGACCACCCCCCAGCTCCAGGGATGGAAGGATGTCCTGCTCTCAAATTCGATCGTACCGATCCAGCAGTTCAACTACACCACTAAAAAAAATGCAACAGACAGTGCGCTGATCATCGACGCGATGGACCTGCTCCACGCGGGAAACCTGGATGGCTTCTGCCTGGTGTCGAGTGACAGTGATTTCACCCGTCTGGCCTCACGGATCCGGGAATCCGGCCTGATGGTATATGGGTTCGGTGAGGAGAATAAGACTCCAAAGGCATTTGTCGATGCATGTGACAAATTCATCTATACGGAAATTTTGCGGCCCACGGAATCTGTTGAGACAACCGCCCCTGTTTACCAGAACGTTTCCGTATTCAAAGACACAAAAAAAGATCAAAAATTCCTGAAATTGTTAAAAAACAGTGTCGAGGATTCATCGGATGAACAAGGCTGGGCTGAACTCGGTCTGGTCGGACAGAACATCCAGAAGAAAAGCCCGGAATTTGACTCACGAAATTACGGGTTTAAAAAATTTTTCGATCTCATACGCTCTCTGGACCTGTTTGAGATAGACGAACGACAATCGAGAGATGAGGTTGGAAAAATCATCTATATCCGGGAACGGTTGAAAAAATTCCGGAAATAGGTTAAGGCGGGGTCACGCTCATCAACCCGATGACCCTGCTCCCCTGATCCCGCTCTTCCCTCTGCTCTGGTTTTCCCTCCCTGGCGATCGCCTAAGCTGAGTCCTCTCATGGGATCTTCATAAGCCCAGCCTCGTCTCACCCCACCGGTCCGGCGGGGCGCAACCACCGGCCCACGGCCAGCCCCCTTTCCCGCATCCACCCGGCCAGCACCTTGTCGGGATTCGTAGCCGGGAGGAGAACCGGGGGAGCCTTTTGCCAATGACCAGCCCGGGTTATTTCCCGGCCGGGGTGGTCATCATCGTCATTGGTGAAGGAGTTGTCGGGTTCATTTGGTGTGCAATTGTCGCGATCGTGTACAACCCCGTGCCCGGCACAACCCGTGGAATCATGATGGGCTTGGAAGTAAAATGCTGAACCCGAAGAGGAGAAGAGTCCGTTAACATCTTCGACAGATCTAATCCGATATTTATTAATTGGATGTCGCGAATTACTTCACAACCGATTTCTCATAACACAAAAAATCAGGGAAGGAATGATCCCTTGGATACTCAACCCGATTCACTGCAGGACAGGATACCTCTCCGAAATGCCGACGCGGTGCCGGAACAACTTCTGTTCAGGCGCCTGACTATCACCTTTGGCATTCTTGCAATAACGACCGCAGTCATTGGGATCCTGACCGCTCACTTCGGTATAACCCTCCTTGGCAGCGCACTCCCGGATAACAAGACGATAGCACTCAGCGCTGCCCTGATCTGGATCTTCCTCGGATCTGTCCTTGCATACCAGGCTGTAAAACCGCTGCAGCGCGTGGCAGGGCTGGTTGTACAGGCAGTCCTCATCCTCATCGCGGTCACCTTGACAATCGAGTTCGTGTTCAGTCTGCAGGGAATCCATTTTTTTATCGAAAACCTCTTCGTAAGGGTCGGGACAACGATCTTCGGGCCGTCATCGTCACCCATCTCCCCGGTTGCAGCCGGACTCGCAGTCCCCGCAGCACTTGCGCTGGTGTTCGTCATCCGATCTCCCGGCCCGTCAGCAAAGGCTGCCCGGGTTCCTGATGCGATCAGCATTCTCGGGCTGGCGATCTCCCTTATCAGCTTCACGTTTCTCCTGAGCTATGACTTCGGCGATCCATTATTGTACGGGACGGAATACATCCCCATCGCGGCATTTTCAGCGCTTGCCGCATTCTTTATTGGAGCGGCGGTCGTCGCAGCAGCGGGCCCCGGCGCAGTCCCGGTGAAGTACATGTTCGGTGATTCCACCAGCGCTGGTATCCTGCGTATATTCGTCCCGCTCGTGGTCGGAATCGTCCTTGTCGAAAACGTAGTGTTTATCGGATTGCCTTCCTGGTTCAGGATCCAGGATTCGGTCCTGCTCTCAATAAGTTTCGTTATCTTTGCTTTTATCACCGCATTTGTTGTCGCCAAAGTCTCCGGGAGGATGGGCAGGGCGCTTGAACGCGCTGAACAGGAACTTGTAAAGAAAAACGAAGACCTCGGCACCATGAACGAGGAACTCACGGCAACACAGGAAGAACTCCGGCAGAATATTGAAGAGCTTACCCGGGCCGAGCAGACACTTTGTGAGAGCGAAGAAAAGTTCCGCACGGTCGCCAATTTCACGAGCGACTGGGAGTACTGGCTGGGACCGGACAATCACCTCATTTACATCTCCCCTTCATGCGAGCAGATCTCGGGGTACACCGTGCAGGAGTTCATGGATAACAACCACCTGCTCGATGACCTCGTCCACCCTGAAGACCGTGCTCTTTTTCTCGAACACATGACGACGCACGGGGGGACCGGGGAGATTGGCCCTGTTGACTTCAGGATCGTAAAAAAAGACGGCGAAGTACGCTGGATCGGTCACGCGTGCCGGCCGGTCTTTTCCGCTGACGGCACACCGCTGGGGAGAAGGGTCAGCAACCGCGACATCACCGGGCGCAGGAACGCGGAAGAGGAATTGAAGCAGAAGCATGACGACCTCACTGCGTTGAACGAGGAACTCACGGCAACACAGGAAGAACTCCGGCAGAACCTCGACCACCTCGTCCAGGCAGAGACGGCTCTCAAAGCGGCAAACGAGTTGCTCGAACAGCGTGTCGCGGAGCGGACGGTGCAGCTGGAAAAAGCCGTGAAAGATACCGGGACCGAGCGTCAGCGGTTATACGGAGTGCTCGAGACCCTGCCGGTATACGTCTGCCTGCTCGACGCTGAATACCATATGCCCTTTGCCAACAGGTACTTCCGGGAGACCTTCGCGGAGCCGCATGGCCGGTGTTGTTATGATTTCCTCTTCAACCGGACCGAACCCTGCGAGACGTGCGAGACGTACACGGTTATGAAGACGAAAGCGCCCCACCACTGGTACTGGACCGGCCCGAACGGCAGGGACTATGATATCTACGATTTCCCCTTCACCGATACGGACGGGTCGTTTTTGATTCTCGAGATGGGTATTGATATCACCGAGAGGAATAAAGCGGTGGAGGCGATGAAGCGGTCTGGTGCATACAACCGGAGCCTGATCGAGGCGAGCCTTGACCCGCTGGTCACGATCAATCCCGACGGGACGATCAGCGATGTGAATGCAGCGACCGCCGTCGTGACCGGGTTCTCCCGGAAAGAACTGATCGGCACGGACTTTTCGCAGTACTTGACGGAACCGGACCGGGCAAAGGCCGGGTATGAAACGGTCTTCCGTGACGGGTCTGTCACGGATTATGCCCTCAAAATCCGGCACCGTGACGGGCATACGACGCCGGTCCTGTATAATGCGACGGTCTTCCGGGACGAATCGGGAAATATTGAGGGTGTCTTTGCAGTGGCAAGGGACATTACCGAACGCAAGAATGCCGAGGCGGCGCTGCAGAAGGCGTATGATGAACTCGAAGAGCGCGTGCAGCAACGGACTGCAGAACTGGCAACGACCAATATCCGCCTTGAGTCTGAAGTTATTGAGCGCAGGAAGGCGGAAGAGGAATTGAAGCGGAGGTATGAAGACCTCAATGCGATCAACGAGGAACTCAGCGCCACACAGGGGCAACTCCGGCAGAACGTTGGCGAGCTGGAGAAGAACGAGTCGGAGCTGAAAGATGCGCTCGCCGAAAAAGAAGTCCTCCTTTCAGAGATCCACCACCGGGTCAAGAACAACCTGACCGCGTTTATCTCGCTTCTGAGCCTCGACGGTTCGTACGATGTTTCTCCTGCCGGCGAGGCGCTCCGGAAGGATCTCCAGAACCGGGCCCGGAGCATGGCCCTGATCCACGAAACCCTGTACCGGACCGGGAAATTCTCGAACGTGGACATGGAGATCTACCTCACCACCCTTGTCAGCCAGATCGCCGACACCTACGCGGGGAGTGCGACGATCAGGACTACTGTCGACGCCCGGGGAGTGTCCCTCGATCTCCCCCGTGCGACCACAGCCGGACTGATCATCAACGAGCTCGTGACCAACTCGTTCAAGTACGCATTCCCGCCGGGGTTCGACTGCATGGCGGTACGGGGGGAACCCTGTACAATCCGGGTATCGCTTGCCCACAAGGACGGAACGTACGTGCTCACGGTGGCCGATAACGGCCGCGGTCTGCCGCCGGAGTTCGATCCCCTGAAAACAAAATCGCTCGGCCTCAAGCTGGTGAACTTCCTTGCCCGCCACCAGCTCCGGGCTGAGATCGGGGTCCGGGCGGACAAAGGCACAGAGTTTATGTTCCGGCTGATCAATACGGAGGATTACAAATGACCGGGGAAACAATTCTGGTAGTGGAAGATGAAGGCCTTATCGCCCTCCACCTAGTCGAACTGCTGGAAGATGCAGGATACCGGGTCACCGCCCCGGCTTACTCCGGGGAGATGGTGCTCCGCGCGCTCGAAAAGTCCCCGGTACCCGATCTCATACTGATGGACGTCGGACTTGCAGGGACACTTGACGGGATAGAGACGGCCCGGCAGATCCGGCAGCGGTTTTCGATTCCCCTGATCTTCATCACTGCCCATACGTCGAACCACATGCTCGAACGGATGCGGGAAGTTGCGCCAGACGGGATCGTCATCAAACCGTTCGTTCGTGATAATCTGCTTGCGCTTATCGAAAAAACCGTGGCCCGACCGTCCGCATGACACTGATGTTCATCGGTTATCGCGTTACCTGAGATCCTGCACGGGATCCGCGATCCCTGCCCTCGCGATTGCCCCGGAACGTGTGAACAACCCGCTGCATGAAAAATTTCAATCAAACATTGCCCGGAATTTTTCATCGCCTTCTGGAAAGGAAACGTACTATTAATAAAATTTTTATGGAGTAATAACTTCGAAAGTTATTGGTCACTTAAGAAATACCGGACGATTTTACTCTCATTCCCAACTACCATCAGCCCATATCTTAAGAATATCAAAATCACGCTTCATTGTCGCCCTGCTCAGTGCTTGCGACCGGCTCAGCATCCTGCCTTGAATAAAATCATATTCGCATAGTATTTTGGAATTTTTGAGCAATGTTGCTCTGATCGGATGGTGCCGATACATGACACTTTCCTGTCCTCTGAAATACCATTTTATTCTGTGGAAAGTGAGCCAGTCAAGTTTCATGGCCAAAGTAGCATGGAACTTGAATTCGTCGGCAGAATCCAGATCATATTTCCGTAATAAGCAATACGGAGAGAGTGCCCGGGATAGCTGATATCGGAATTGTTTTAAGGTCTCGCGAGGTGTAATATTAACAAAAACAACCTTCGTATCGTCAAAAAAACCGTAACCTCCAACCTCATATTTTAGAATCTCCTTTTGATTCGTACATATTCTTGTAAAATCTTCGACGAGTTTTTTTTCATCGTGGGTCGAAAAAGGCCCGGCCAGAGTGATATGCGGGACAACCAGTTTGTCCCCGAGATTAAATTTCTCCTGTAAATAATTGCTTAAATTGCGAATCTGATGCTTTACTGAACCCATCAGGCGGATATCTATCAAATAGTGAGTCACTCTTCCTCACACCATAGTACAACCGCCAATCCGACAACCTCATTGTAATATTTCAGGTAGTCTTTGGATAGTAAATGCAATAAATTCAGCTTTGCCTTTTCGACTCGAATTAATTTCTCGTTGTGCATTTGAAGAAGTACGTCCCGGATCTTCCGCAATTGTGACAAATTGCTATTCGGACAATTTCTTTTTTTAAAGGTGACCCACACTAGGATCACCAAGTTTATTTAGCGGGATCTTTCCGGTGTAATACCGGGCCCGGTCATCTTGTATTCGGAGATTTCCCGCCATCAAACCGGCTTAAGTGCCACCTCATCTTTCCCATAGCGCGGCTTATTCGTGGCAGGGAACTTACACGTTTCGTTTTTTTGACAGGACGGTCCGTCAGGTCTGAATATCACCAGAAATTTTCAACCTGACCCGGCCATCGGTTTTATCGCCGGATTTATGATGGTGATATAAAAATCAGTCACCAGTTTCAGGCATGTGCAGAATCCTGTTCTCACCCGGTTAACAGAGAGACGCCCCGGTGCCGGCAACATTCCCGGTAACATTATTGGTGGTACCGAGTACCGCATGGGCAAACAGGTACACGTTGTGATATCCCATGATGGCCGACACATTGTTTAGTGCATCAAAAGTAGTGTAGGTAACAATGCACCCAAGGATCAGCACCGACAGAAGACTCAGTCTCTCGTTCTGTCTGAAGATATAGGGTATTGCTACCATCAGGGGTAACAATGCCAGTATTCCCAGTATCATGCTGGGTACCATTCCTATACGATCAAAACATGCTGCGGCGACAGAGTTGCATTCCATGAAATGCTCCTGAACCGTTGAGAGATAGAGTGTGCAGGCGGACGCAATGGTAGCGGAAAACATCGCAGCAGCAATAAATATCCAGTACCGTTTATCGAACTTCACATCGCTCAATTTTGTGCCTGATCTATATTTAATGCAGGAAGCTGATGAAAAAAAATTGTCAGAATAACCCGAATCCCTTCTGCTCTGTCCCTAATCACAGCCCCGCTCATCCGGTACCCGCAAAGAGGGGCGCCCCCGCCACACCGGCCAACCCTCACGCTCCCCGCACATCAGCGGTCGGCTTTCGTTACATTGGCTCCCGTGAACTTCCATCTGCGAAAATTTCTCTTTGGCCATGATTCACTTCACCAGATTTTTCCCAAAACAATTTCACCGGAAATTTTTCCCGGGACTTTCCCAAAAAAATCTTTCCGGCAAACGCGATGAACGCACGGTTCGCGATTTTCCAAAAATGCCGCATCGCATCTTTTCGCCAGGTTCCTGCATCCAACTCCAACCTCATGCAGCCGACCCTGAAAACCAGTCATTAACCTGGTTGACACCGGGATACCAGAAAGATACCCTTTTCCGGGCTCAATTCGGGTTCCGATTCCTCAATTTCAGATCCTACCCCCATGATTGTATGAGCGGGGTGTCAACATCTTTGAAAAACATGGTTTTAAATGGTTATTTTCTAAAAAGGGGCGATTTAAACAAAATAAAACCTGTTTAATTAGCAGGCTTCTGGGGGCATCATTTTCTGGCATTTATTAGAAGCATGGTTTTTGGGAGAATCGGGCAACAAATGCCCTTGGTACGCTTCTATTGCGATCACGTCAGAGAAACGGGATTTTGACAGGTTTTTAGGCACTTAGAGACCATTCTGTTTTGTCGGTGAGTGCGTGAACATATTTTCCCGGAAAAAAATTTCCGGAAATTTTCCGACCGCCCGAAAACGCATTTTTCGGATTTTTTTTGAACCGACAAAGTTTTTTTGGAAATTTTTTTTGCGGGCAACCGATCTTTTTTCAAAAAATGGCTCTGTTGAAATCCTCATAGAACATTAATCACCCGTTGGTTTTGAGAGTTCTACCGGTAGCTTAAGGTTTTAACAGAGCCGAAATTCCCTTAATCCAGCGCCCGGATAATGATCACCGGCCGTTTTGTGTTCATGACAACGTCATTGACCGTACTACCGAGTAAGAAATCATGGAGGCAGCCTTTTCCATACGAGCTTATCCAGATGACTGATACATCATCCTCTTCAGCAGTCGCAGCTATCTCACTGGCGGGGTCACCTATCTTTATTATGACTCTGGACCGGATCCCTTTTGCGGTAAGAGTATCGCCGATTGCCCTGAGTTGGATTTCAGCTGTCCGGGAAACTTCCTTAACCTCGCTTCCCGTCTCATTCGGGGAAACTATATGAAGAAGAATGATCTCTCCCACTCCCTTCATCGTACCGGCAAGGGCTATTGCCCGCTCCGAGTACTGGGAGAAATCTGTCGGGCAGAGAATCCGGGAGAAGATCATCGGACAGAACTTTTCATACGTTTTCCCGTTCAGGATCTCGATAATTTTATAACGCATAACGAGGACATTGATCCTGCTGATATGGCAGAGAATCGCAGTTGATACATTGCCAGTGAGCATCCCCGTTTTTATGCCCACTCCGTAGGCGCTGATAATAATCAGATCGATACCATTTTTTTCCGCTATATCAAGAATTGTCTCTGCGATATCAGATGATGTTGTTAATATCGGCGTCACCTTAATGTTTGGGCACAGTGTTTCAAGATAGTCTTTCTCTATCTGGAGGGAATTTTCAGCGGTACCTGTGACAAATGTTTCTATAGTCTCTTTCCCCATCGGAGCCCGGATGTCTTCGATTACATGCACAAGAACAATTTCACGAATCCCATGAATATCAGTTATACAGTGTAATATGAGCCTTGCATGTTCCGAAAAATCTGTCAGGATAAGTACTTTTTCAAACATGGTTCACCCCAGCGGCAACCCTACCAGAACTGACTGCAGGCAGCATGAAAAGAAATGCCCCCTTTTCAAATAATACATTCTGTCTTCTATAATTAAAGGTATCTGGAATAGGTTCTGATTGTAGTATCCCGAAATCATTTGACATCACATCAAACTATCGATGTGAGTAAACAAAACCAATAAGGTTATAACGGTTTATTTCCCCGGTTCCTGTAAACCTGTATATCCCTTTTGGACCCGGGCACGAATTGTAAAGTCCCCGACCTATGACAACGTGACAATCGTTGAGCTTGTACCCTTCTTCCACAACGGGTAATTATTTTGGAACTGTGTTCACGGGAGCAGGGCCACAAACCCTCCTAGATACAACTACCAGTATCAAAAAAAAAATAATAGCGTGGCATCGGTAACTAATGACTATGAAACTGACTGAAGCGCAGAAGGCAGAAGTTGAAGAAACCCTGCACAACTACGGCACAGCATACCAGAAGAAAGATATAAAGGCGTTATTGGCTTTATTCTCCCCCGAGATCAGCGGGTTTGGCAGCGGACCTGATGAAGTTGTCCTGGACCATAAAGACGTTACCCGGCAACTAAAGCGTGATTTGAGCCAGGCGACATCCGTTTCGGTTGAGTTCCCGGGCTTGAAAATTTTTGGTGAGGGTCGGATCGCGTGGGTAACTTCAAGCTGTGATATTGCTTTCACCGTTGAGGGAAGAAAGAAGCAGACATTGAGCGGTAGGACAACGATGGTGCTGCGGAATACCGGGAGCCGGTGGGTAATCGAGCAGACACACTTCTCCATGCCTTATATTGAACAGTCACCGGGGCAATCGTTTCCCGGCGCATAAATCTTCATGACCTGACTGGCGCTAAAGGAGGCGATCTCTTCCTGTAACACCGGGATCTTGTGCACAATGATATCCCAGAGGATCTCCAGGTCAACACCGAAATATCCATGGATCAGGGTGTCGCGGAACCCGGCTATGGCTTTCCCCTGCGGAAATTTGGATTGCCGGATGGATTCCCCCTTCATTCCCTCTTTGAAAAAGAGGGGGCTGCAAAACAGTAAATCTTGTGTTTAGCTTATCACGAGATCAGAATCTCGCTTAGTTCCTTTTAGCCTCACGAATATTTTTGCATGCGAAAAAAGTCCGGGCATTATGGACACCATTTTTACGATTTCCGGGATCTTTTTCCTGTACAATTTTGTCGTGAGAGATCCCGGAAAATGCAATTATTGTGTCTAAGTGTCCAATCAAATCCCAAATGCATTTGAACTTTTACACCGCACCCCTTGACGATCACGATGAAATACGAGATTATTGGCAGCAACCTCCAGATGGTGCGATGCAATCTTTCACCGGATGAGAGCCTCTATGCGGAAGCGGGCTCCATGGTAAACATGAGCGGCAATATGCAGATGACAAGCCAGATGAAAGGCGGAATAATTTCGGGACTCAAGCGTGTGGTGACTGGTGAAAGTCTCTTTTTGACGCAGTTCTCTCCCGCGAACTTGCCGGGTGTCGTCTCCTTTGCCGGAAATATTACCGGTAAGGTCTTTCCGGTCCAGATTGCAGAGGGTAAGGATTTTATCGCGCAGAAGGAGGCGTTCCTCTGCTGCGAAGAGGGTGTGACGCTCGATGTTGCCGTCACAAAGAAGATCCGTGCCGGGCTCTTTGGGGGAGGCGGGTTTATCCTCCAGCGGCTGACCGGGCAGGGTCTGATCTTTCTCCACTGCTGCGGGGATATCATTGAACTCCAGCTTAAAGATGGTGAGGTGATGAAAGTACAGACAGGACTCGTTGTCGGCTTTGAGGAGACGGTACAATACGACATCGCGCTCGCTGGCGGGATCACGACAGTCCTGTTCGGGGGCGAGGGATTGTTTGTCACCACACTCACAGGACCCGGAAAAGTCATCCTCCAGTCAATGGACGTGGCAAAACTTGCGGCAACGCTGGTGCCGTACCTCCCCAAACCAGCACCAGCACCGGCTGTCAATAAATGAAAGGCGGAGAACTCCTCCGAACCTGTTTTTTGGTTCAGACAAATTTCCCGATTAGGTATTTTGTTTTGTCCTGTGGGTTGCTCCCGGCACTTCCCGGCCGGGCAAAAAGCGCGATCGCGTCCCTGATCGGGCTGCTTTCTTTCCGGCACGGCAGTAAATCCATGCAATACCGTGGGCCGGTTGTTACTGTGGGGACAGGTGATGCTGTGGAGGAGGTTCCTGGGTTCCTCCCGTGGAACGGGCACGCGCATCGTCCTCACGTTTCCGTGCACGGATATCACGGATGTTGCACTGGATAATCTTCTTATCCCCTACAGAGTAGACATTGCTGATGAACTCCACACTCATAACCTTGCCCTCTTGTGTTTCCAGGGGCAGATCGTCATACCGGATATTGCCGTCAGCTTTCATCTCGGCAAACGCGTTCTGGGCAAATTTTTTGTCTTTGAGAAAACCCAGTTCCCAGAGGCGCTTGCCAACGAAATAATCCAGCGGGTATCCCAGCATAGCGAGAATGAATGGATTCGCATCGATAATATTACCTGTATCCCCGTCAAGGATAAGAATCGCATCTTGTGCAGTTTCAAACAGGCGGCGGTACCGGAGCTCTGAAAGTTTAAGAT
>Ga0315279_10009880_pt1 | contig 11295 bp, 7 predicted proteins | sample YL17G06_20_MG_FD_203694 | JGI IMG/M metagenome (GOLD analysis project Ga0315279, IMG submission 203694) | Sediment microbial communities from Yellowstone Lake, YNP, Wyoming, USA - YL17G06_20 | ecosystem: Environmental > Aquatic > Freshwater > Lake > Sediment | place: USA: Wyoming | collected...
TTGCGTGGAAGCGATAGTCACTCTGCTTGAGCAACATCTGGCCTGCAAGCATTCAAGTCGCCTTCCGGTACTTATGGTTGCGGCTGCATACACTGCGGCTGCTTCAAAACTGGGGGAACGAGCTCGTTCCCTGCGAAGTCATACTGCTGCTGATGAACAAACAGGGGCAGTCGGAGACGTAGAGATCTGCCTGATTAATGATGAGCGGATTGTTACCGTATACGAGATGAAGAATAAACGGGTTGTACAGGATGATGTAGACCGAGCCTTGCAGAAAATACTGAATGTCAGTCCACATATTGATAATTATATTTTCATAACCACAGACACAATAGAACCAGTAGTGCGTGAGTATGCTGCCTTGATGTACGAAAAAACTAACGGAACTGAAATTGCAATTCTTGATTGCATTGGTTTTGTCCTTCATTTTCTGCATTTGTTTCATCGACTTCGAACAACTTTTTTGGACTGCTATCAGGATCTGGTACTGCACGAGCCAGATAGCGCGGTGAGCCAGCCGTTAAAAGAGGCATTTTTGACTCTGCGGCAAGCCGCAGAGTCCGATGAATGAAAACCTTATATAATCATAAAAGGAGCGGGGATATATTCGATAATTTTGAAGGAGTGTAGCAAATAAATGGCGGGAAAGAGGAAAAAAAAGACAAGGGCGATTGTGGCGGGGTATGTCGAAAAGGTAAGCGCGCAGATATTCGACAGGTATCAAAAAGAAATCACGGATATGATTAGAGGGTATCAGGGACTTTATGCGCTTTACCAAAAAAATAAACTGTAATATGTGGGGCTGGCAAGCAATCTCAAAAGCAGAATCAAACATCATCTAAGCAATAAGCATAAAGGTAAGTGGACGCATTTCAGCCTTTATATAATCAGAAAAGCAGGTCATATTAAAGAGCTTGAGTCGCTGCTTTTGAGGATTGCATATCCGGCAGGAAATACTATAAAAGGAAAACTTAAAAATTCCAAGAACCTGCTGCCAATCCTGAGAAAACGAGTTGCAAATAAAAGCCGAGAAGAAATCGAAACAATATTTGAGGGAACATCTTCTTTCGAGAAAAAGAGTAAGAAAAAAGAAAGAATAAAGCTCAAAGGCGAGCGGCCGATGAAAGGATTATTGAGGGGATATCACAAGGATATATTGTTCATATAAAGGCAAAAACTACAAAGCAAAGGTTTTGCCAAGCGGAATAATTAAAATGGTTCCGTCGGGGCAGTTATTCGACAGCCCATCAATGGCCGGGATTTCGGTTACAAAGAAAAAAACGATGAATGGCTGGAGATTCTGGAAGTATAAAGATAAAAACGGCGAATTTGCTTATATCGACCAATTAAGAAAAAGGCCGGGTTAATTGGGGTTGAATTGGTCAATAGTTGGATAGCGGGGAATTAGAGAATTGATTGATTAGTGCACAGTGCATAAGAGCAAGGTCATAAGTGCACAAGACACAAGAGCGTAAGGCATAAGGGCGAAGGACGAAGGGAGAAGGACGAAGGAGGGGTCATTCCGAAACTACCCGTAACAGGGAGAGGCTACTATCGAGCTATTTTATACATTAGCAATGCTGCGCTGGGACGATTTGCCAGAGTGATGCGGAGACCCTCCTCGGCCCACTGCCGGCCTGTCCGCTTCTGTGATGTGCCGGTGTCCAGGTCCTGAAGCGTGTAAATGGCCTGAGGGTCGAGCCCTCGCAGCTTGAATACCTGCGACTGGTCCGCGCAGTTTTTCCTGCGGAAAGCCTGCACGATGCCCTCGCCTGTATCCGGCCTGTCGAACTGCCAGGCCATCAACTCGTCCGCAGTTTTCCGATATGGGGTCAAGGGGTAGTAATCGCCGAGGTAACACCCAGACACCTGCCGCAACTGGCGACAAAGTTTTCGCAGGAGTGCATAGTCCAGGTCCTTTTTCCTGGTATCGACTCCGATGCCGACAATCGGCCCCATCAGGCTGCGGACGACGTAAGTGTCGATGTTCCCGAAACCCGAGCCGTGATAAGGCATCCAGAAGGTGATGCCGTAGATGTGGTTTTGCTCATTGAGGGGGTCGAAGTCGGGGTGATAGGGGTCGCCGACGTAGTCGCTCCGCAGGATGGGCACGGCGCGCCGCAGCGTTTCGAGGTCGTTTCGCCGCCCGCCGGAAGCGCAGGAGTCGATGAGCAAGGCCGGATGCCGCCGGACCAGCTCATCCCAGTAGGCGAAGTATCCCTCGACGTGTCGTATCTCTGTGATTCCCTGCCTGTCTTCGGCATCGTTGCCCCGCCAGTAGAAGAGCGGGTCGATGTTGAAGTCCTGCCGGTAGAAATCGATTCCTTCCTCGGTCAGCAACTGGCTGACGCGCTCGGTGACCCACTTTCGGCATTGAGGTTCTCCGAGTTTCAGAAGCCCGCCGTTACGCCCGCCGTATATCCACTCGGGGTGGTTTTCCGCCAGCCAGGTGCCGGGATAGACCCGCTCCGGCTCGAACCAGGTGATAGTTTTGATGCCGTTGGATTTGAGCCAGTCGCTGACCTCACGGATGCCCTTAGGCCAGCGCTTTCGGTCTATCTCCCACGTGCCGGTTTTGGGCCAGCCCTCCGGCTCGCAGGGATACCAGCCGGCATCCTGGTTCCAATAGTCAGGGTGAATGTCTTCCTCAAGGTAACGGCGGAGGAATTGCAGCTCCGTGGCGGCGTCGGTCATCAGGCCGGGATAGTAGTTGCCGTTGCAGACGAAGATGAACGGCTGAAGGATTTTGCCGTCTCTGCGCGGGACGTTGTGTTCGAGCATCCACGAGCGCCAAACATTCTGCGAGTGGATCCAGTCGCCCTGATAGAACTGCAACACGACTAATGGACTGCGGACTTCCTCGCCGGGGTGCAAACGGAAGGAGGTCGCTTCCTGTCCGCCGGCGATACGCAGACCGCGACCGCCATCGCGGGCGAAATGGGCCGCCCATTGTCCGGCCCAACCGATGACGGCAATCACCCCGCCTCCGCTGCCGAGCTCGATATTGAAAAAAGGCAGGTCACTGTTCGTCGGACGCCCGCCCTGGGTGGTGATGCGCATGCCGGCCTTAGGTGCGAGGGCCGTTTCCAAAGGCTCATAGTCGTTGGGCGCGCACGGGCTGCCAATGAAATGGTGCAGGAGGAACTCTCCTTCATTACTTCGCTCCCAAAGGGTATCCAAAGGAAGAATGCCGGCCAATATCGGCGTATCGCGGTCTCCTGAGTTTTTGAAGGAGAGAGTCCATTCGACGGTCGGGAAGTTCGCATACTCCACGACCGTGCAGCGAACAATCAGACCGGTCTGCGTGTCTGTATAGGTCAGCACGCGCGTTGTCTTGTCCAGCTTCGACGTATCGCGCTCTGCCTGGAACTTCCATGCCGGCAGGAGCTCGTCCGAGTGGCGGTTGTCGTAGAAGAAGGAAAAGGGCAGTGTGGCGGCGGAACGCTCCCGTGACAGCGGGTCGCGAAGCGGCATATCGCCCAGCTTGAGCGTTTGACCATCGGCGAGTGTCACCTGTGCGTTCGCCCAGACCGCCTGGTCGCTGCTGATACCGTCTCCAGCGCATCCGACCGAAAGGAAGAGCTCCCGTGCGCCGTTGAGCTCAACGCTCGCAGGGACACCCGGTTCTCCTCGATGCTGGACGGCAGAGGCGTAAATTTGCTTTTCGCCGACCGTCACGGAAAAGACCACGCTCCCTCCCTGCGAGCTGCTGTTGAGGATGCCGACCACAGCGGAGAAGGACTTGCCCGGCTGCGGCAGAGAGACTTGAATCCGGCTGGGGGCGTGACAGTAGATGCCATGCTCGAACGTCTGGTCGGCGATTTGCAGAGGCCTGCCGTTGATGGCGTTGCACAGCACGGGACCATAGTTGGTCCACACCATCAGTCCGGCGTCGGGCGATTTTGCCTGCGCGGATGCCGAAGGCACACCAGCCAACTGGGACGGAAAGTGTTCGCGAACCCAGCGGTCGCGCTGAGCAATCTCCTCGGCGGCAGGCCGCGACGCCTGAGTATGCCCGGCCATCAGAACGCTAACCACAACGAAAACTTTTACAAACTTGGCGGATTGCAAAACCAGCATGTTATGTCTCCTATGACCTTATCTTCCGGACTCTAATAAATTTCCCGGCCGGCAACGCCAGGCTCACTCTAATATGTCAACTGTCATTTCCCATATTAAACGATTAGCTACGGTAACCAAGCCATTCAGTACCATAATAACACAATAATTTTATCTGCAATGCAACGGTTTCGAGGCGTCTTTCACAGCTAATGCCGTTAAATCATCAAGGATTGAAGTTTCCTTTTACAAGTCCTGTTAGTGCTGAAAAAATAGAATTTGTCGTTGCCAGCATAATCACACTGCGGGGCGGCCCGTAGCTGTATTTACCGTTATGAGAGCTGTTTACGCCTGTGTAGAACAACCACCACCTTCCGCTGTCAAAGACCAGCGAAGCACCCGCATATATGCCATACGAATCGCTCTCGCCGGGCCAGCCGCGTTCGAGCCAGGCACGATTACGAAAGGGTCTAATCCAGTTGACACCGTCCGGCGAGAAGCACCATTCGAGGTCCTGCGTCTGAGCCTTGACCCTGTAATGGCCGAGCATACCCACTCTGCCTTGGGGTGTATAAGTTACACTCAAATAATAGAACTGCAAATCAATCGGGTCATTTGCATCCGGCTGAAGCACTCGCCGTCTGCCGGACCAGTGCAGTCCATCATTACTTACCAGCCGGTCGATTACACGAACCAGCCCAGGACAATCATTATTTGCCCAGCGGGGGTCGCCCTGTTTTATGGAAAGCATTGTAGCTGTGTACATTTCAAAAGAACCATCGGGCAATTGATAAACAGTAGTTGCATCGTTGGTAATCAGTTCCGGCGATGCTGCCAGCTCATCCTTTAGCCTGTAAGATTCGGGTTTGGCTGTCAATGTCAGGCCCGAAGGCATGGTGCCGACAAATTCCACTGCCCGGTCGAGAAAGTGATAAATACAGGGCCGATTCGGGTCAATAACTCGGTAATGCCTACCATCGCTGCTGTCTGCGGCAAGGTAACGAAGTATGTGGTGTTTTGGCGAATGAGCCCAGAAGTACAATCGGTGTCCGCCATCCTTGAGATTTATGTGAACCGGCTGGGTCGGCCTCCACTCTTCAAGCAGGTTACCGATGGCAAATGGCGCATCGGAGGCAGGCTTTTCTTTGCTGAGGGCCACCTGATATTTTGTCATTTTGCCGCCGGGGATTCCCTCAGCAACCGCGATACTCATTGGGCTGCCGCTGCCGTACCAGATTCTCCACCGTCCGTCGCCCAATGGTTCTGCGGGCGAGGTAAAATTCTGGATATCTTCTCCCTCCCACGGCTGGTTTGGCTCGAGGACTATGCCCTGTTTTATCCAGCTATCAGGACTGCAAGGACGGGGAAAACCGATAACAGGATTTCGTGAATTTGATTTTTCTGCTGCATACCCGCCGACAAATCCTATCAGCATTATCAAAATAAGGATTGCCGATAAAACAGATTTCATTTTAAGGCCTCCTTTTGCTGTAAAATTTCATCCGGTTGACATTTCCCATATTAATCCGCCAGAGGCGGATTAAACACTTGGCTACGCAACCAAGCCATTCAGCACCATAATAATACAAAAATCTTACCTGCAAAAACTTTTTTGACTCGTATCCCATCAGACTGATTTAAGCAGCAGCATGCTCTATAGCTCTGCCACGGACAATCTGCCGCATTGCAAAATCAACAGATAAACGTTCTGCGGCTAAAAAATACAAATTTATACGCCTCTGGCGTAAAATTCTTCGTGTTTTCGTAATCTGGCGGTAATATGCTATTACCTTACGATGTGCGTAATATGTGAGACGAACAATGACCAAACAGGAATACTCAGAATACCAAAAAGACGTAATCAACAACTACTACCGCAACCTCGACGCCATATCGCTCGCCAGGCTCAGTGAGCTGGTCAGCGAATTGTATGTCGCCGACTCCGACTCTAAGCGCGCCCGTCTCTGGCAAAGGGCACACAAGGCAATGCTCAAGCTAAAAATCCCAGCCGTCATTATAAACCATATTATGACCAAAAAGGACGTCCAAATCCTCGCAAAAAACCTCAACGACTGGCTCTCAAGAAAATGACGCCGGCACGACAATGCGATACGAGTAGGCCCCGCGAGGGAAGGGTCACTTAACACCTGATATCGAACGCCCCTGCAAGGGTGCGATTCATCTTTGTAGGTAGATTATTTTTACACGATGTAGCACGGGCTTCCAGCCCGTGCAAACACAGCCAAGTATGTCCTGAGCGTAGTCGAAGGGATGTCTGTGCTACTTTCTTTACCTACAAACGTGCAGCACCCCCCCCTGCAAATTCACCCTTGAAAGGTATTTAATTCTTACGTTCCCTATGATATACTCTTGAACATTAGATATTGTCCGTGGGGCTTGCCCCAACAATTGCCGCTCGCGGCAAGTATAAATAGGAAATCTCAGTTAGGATTATCTGATGCCATTCAAAACATTTGGTCTTTCCGACCCGCTGGTGCAGGGTATTCTTGCTGCCGGCTATACCGCTCCCACCGAAGTTCAGTCGAAGGCGATTCCGGCTGCGATTGCCGGCAAAGATATTATCGGCTGCGCCCAGACCGGCACGGGCAAGACCGCCGTCTTTGTGCTGCCGATTTTGAATCGGCTCAGCCACGAGCACGCGACCAAAAGGAAAGTTATCCGCTCGCTTATCCTCACGCCGACCCGCGAGCTGGCATTGCAAATCGAAAAGTTCATACTCCGCTATGGGCGATTCCTACATTTGCGAACGCTGGCCGTTTATGGCGGAGTGAATATCAAGGGGCAGCTTACCGCACTTCATCACGGCGTTGACATTGTTGTTGCAACGCCTGGACGGCTCCTCGACCATATGCAGCGACGCACCATCGACCTGCGGCACATTGAAGTGCTCGTCATAGATGAAGCCGACCGGATGTTCGATATGGGCTTCATACAGGACGTGCGAAGAATCATCACTGCGATACCCACGAATCGCCAGACCATGCTTTTTTCAGCCACAGTAACTCCTGAAATAAGCTTGCTGGCCGCAGGCGTCCAGAAGTCGCCTATAATGATTCAGATTGGCCGGCCCCGAAATCCCATTGAAACAATCACACAGCATATCTATCTGGTCGATAGGGAGCAGAAAATAGGTCTTCTTCTGCACCTGCTCCGCGGCGCCCACTTGTCCAGTGTGCTGCTCTTTTCCCGCACCAAGCACGGCGCCGACAAGATTAACCGATACCTTGAGCGGGCAGGCATTGTATCCGTGGCGATACACTCAGGCCGCAACCAGAGCCAGCGCGAGCATGCACTGGATGGCTTCAAAGCCGGCAAATACCGCGTTATGGTTGCAACCGATATCGCCGCCCGCGGCATCGATGTCACCGGAATCTCGCACGTCATCAATTTCGATGTCCCCGTCAATCCGGAAGACTACATTCATCGCATAGGCCGCACAGGCCGCGCCGAAGCCACGGGAGACGCCATTACCTTTGTCTCCCGTGATGAGCACAAGTATCTTCGTCAGATTGAAAGGTTCATTGGACGCGAATTTACTCCGGTGGAATGTCCCGGCTTTACCTACATCAAGCCCGTTACGCCGAAACCGCTCTTAGGGCTGCACAGAGGCAGATTTCCAACTATGGCCAAACACTCCCGTCGTTCCTTCCGCCGCCCCCGCCCGAGACATTAATCGCACAATCTTCGGGACTGTTGCCCTGGTAGCAGGTTGTTGCAAATCCGTCGTTTTGGTTATATGCTTAACGGTTTATGAAGATATCCAGTTTCAATAATCGCTATGGGCACGGAAAACATACGTAATTTTTCGATTGTGGCGCACATCGACCACGGCAAGAGCACGCTGGCGGACCGGATGCTCGAGCTGACGGGGACTATCGACCCGCGTCGAAAGGTGGACCAGGTTCTCGACACTATGGACCTTGAGCGGGAGCGAGGCATCACCATCAAGGCGTCGGCGGTGACAATGCGGTACGAGCACGGGGGGCGGCAGTACATGCTGAATCTCATCGATACGCCGGGGCACGTGGATTTCCATTATGAGGTGTCTCGTGCGCTGGCGGCGTGCGAGGGTGCGCTGCTGGTAGTCGATGCCAGCCAAGGGGTGCAGGCGCAGACAGTGGCCAATGCATCTCTGGCGGTGAACGCTGGCGTAGAGATGCTGGTTGTGCTCAACAAAATCGATATGTCATCGGCCCAGCCAGAACTGGTAGCGGAGGAGATTGAGCACGTCTTCGGCGTTCGCAAGAACGAATGTTTTCGTATCAGCGCTAAAACGGGTCTGGGGGTGCCTGAGCTTTTGGAGGCGGTGGTGACGCTCTTGCCCGCGCCGCCCGATAGGAGCGATGAGCCGACGGCAGCGATGATCTTCGACAGCCAGCACGACGAGTACAGGGGTGTGATATGTTACGTGCGGGTCTTTGCGGGGGCGCTGAACGTGCGGCAGAAAATACGACTGATGGGCAGCTCGCGGACATATACCGTGACTGAACTGGGCAAGTTTACACCGGAGATGACACCAGTGGACCGGTTGGGCACTGGCGAGGTGGGCTACGTCATCGCCAACATCCGCGAACTGCACAACGTGCGTATCGGCGACACCATCACGGACGATGCGGCGCCTGCGGAAAAGCCTCTGCCGGGATACGTAACGCCGGTCCAGATGGTGTTTTCGGATTTCTACCCGGGGGCGGACACAGACTATCCAAAACTGCGTGAGGCCTTTGAGAAGCTGGTGCTGAATGATTCAAGCTTTACGTTTACGCCCCAGAACAGCCCGGCTCTGGGGTTTGGGTTCCGCTGCGGGTTTCTCGGGCTCTTGCACATGGAAATCGTGCAGGAGCGACTCGAACGAGAGAGCGACGTGGACATGGTGCAGACGGCTCCGACAGTCAGCTATGAGGTTGTGATAAGCGACGGAAAGGTCAATCGCATCGACTCGCCGGCAGAGATGCCCGACCGCACCAAAATTAAGGAGCTGCGGGAGCCGATGGTGAAGCTGGAAATCATCACCAACACCGACAGCATCGGCGGCATTATGAAGCTGGCGGAGGCGAGGCGGTGTCGGCTGTTGCAGACAGGTTACATCAGCACCACGAGAGTTATGCTTGAGTACAAGGCGCCGCTCGCGGAAATCGTCTACGATTTTTACGACCATCTTAAGGGGATTAGTCACGGCTACGCCACAATGGATTACGATTTCCTCGGCTTCGAGGCCGCTGACCTTGTCAGAATCGACATCCTCGTCAACAGGACGCCGGTCGATGCTCTGTGCCTGATTGTCCACCGCTCGGTGGCGGAGATACGCGGGCGGAGGCTGCTGGTCAAGCTGCGTAAGGCCATCCCGCGGCATCAGTTTGAGATTCCGCTGCAGGTGGCTATCGGCAGCAAAATCATCGCCCGCGAGTCCATCAAGCCGTTCCGCAAGGACGTAACTGCTATGCTCTCTGGCGGCGACGTCTCTCGCAAAATTAAGGTTCTTAACAGACAAAAGAGGGGCAAAAAACGAATGAAGTCCGTCGGCCAGGTCCAAATCCCCCAGGAGGCCTTTATGAGCATTCTTGATACCAGTGACTGATGCCCAATGCCATACGACTGCGCTCCGCCTGCGGCGTGATTTATCCGCCTGCGGCGCGAAAGGAGAACTGATATGAACATCGAACAAGTAAAGCAATTCACAAAAGGGGTCCGATGGGGTTTCCTGGCTACAACCGATGGCCGTATTTCCCGTTCAACCTCAGTGCCTGTCCGTGTTTCTGTCCGTGCCAATGTTGACCAAATCGAACGGACGGGGATCGCGTAGCGTTTGGAAGCAATGACCAAACATCGCATATCGCAGTATTTCCGGAGGAGATATCTGATAGAATTGTCCTATCTACGACCGATGAGAACGATGTGATGTTAGACCCCTTTTCCGGCAGCGGCACTGTCTGCAAAGTCGCTAAGGCACGCGCACGACACTTTATAGGATTTGAAATAAGCCCCCTTTATCACCAGGAATCTGTTCAACGTCTTTCTCTCCATGCCAGAGGGGAACTTTTGAGCGTTCTATCGGAGATTCTTAAGGAACATGCATTTGGCGCTGTTGGAACCAAAAAATTGAGTGCGATTGAAGATAAGGTGATGAATCTTCTTTCTCCTTTCTCTTTGAAGCCCTACGAAGACATAATTACAAAACCATATTTAGACGCCCTATGCGCCGGACACGAAGACGTTGTAAAGAAGTCTGATAAGGTAAAACTCTGGAACGATTTGGAGGAAATATTACCTCCCTTTGGGGCCAATAAGACCGGCAAGGATCCCGTTGGCTTGATTTCTCTTGTCGACCGGGCTTATATGCGGGCATTCAAACTGCACAAGGTATACAACAGCGCGATGCGTTTTCATTGTGCTGCCAGATGGCTCGCTATGTTTCAATCCGCACTTGCGGAAAGTCGAAAAGAAGGGTGGAGGGAAATCTTGACACTTCTTGCTGAGAGCGAAACGGGAACTTACTGCCTCACAGAGGATAGAATTGCTCTTGTGACGCACAGGAAAAGGGTTAAGGTAGATGCCATTGAAACCCCATCTTTAGAGGATTCCCAGGAGAAACTCACAACCCCCCAATTGTTTTGATAGCTTTTGGGCAAAACCAATGCCAACCACTATTTTTCATCATCATACGAAATTCCGCCGGCCCTGTCTTAATTTTCAGAATACAGGATAGCAGAAAGGGAGGAAAAAATCAACATAAAAACCGCAAAAATAAATTGAAAGCCCCTCAACCAGTCCTCAAGTTTTATTTACTCAAACTGACTGGTTTTGTTGTCATGCTGAGCCGAGAGGCGAAGCATCTGGCCTTAGCAGAAGAAAAACCATCTGTTCAAGGGCCAGATTCTTCGCTTCACTTCGTTTCGCTCAGAATGACAATGGACTATATTCTCTTACAAATAAAAGAGTTACAATTACTAATGCCATCGAATCAGTCGGTTTGAGTTATTTATTTGAACTTCGGTCATTCGAATTTGTTTCGGATTTAGAAATTAGTGCTTCGGATTTAACCATGTCCTTCGCCTTTCGCCCATCTTCCCTCGTCTCTCGTCCATCGCGCATCTAACCCAACTTTCGCAGTTAGGCATCGAAATCGACACTTTCGATAGCGCCAATAAGGTCAGTTTCCACCACAAAGCTGACCATTTAGCTGACGACTGTATACCTTCGGTGGTGGCTGCTTCGGCA
>Ga0315279_10009882_pt1 | contig 11295 bp, 6 predicted proteins | sample YL17G06_20_MG_FD_203694 | JGI IMG/M metagenome (GOLD analysis project Ga0315279, IMG submission 203694) | Sediment microbial communities from Yellowstone Lake, YNP, Wyoming, USA - YL17G06_20 | ecosystem: Environmental > Aquatic > Freshwater > Lake > Sediment | place: USA: Wyoming | collected...
CTATTAGGCTCCCACCAAGAAGATCTTCGTCTGTTATAGATTGCTTCTTAAAAGGATGCTGAAAGAGGCATAATCCAACCGGATTAAGAATGTATAAATGCCGAATTTTCTTATCCCAATCAAATTCCGTGAAGGAAGGAATGGTGTAAAACCCATAACCCATTAATATTGAAGCAAGCAACAGTATACCTTTAATTTCAAAAAGAATGATAACTTCATCATGAAGGATTAACCAAATCTCATAAACAATCGCGAGGCTAAATATCAAAAATCCCCCAATAACAATGATCATTTTCTGTCGTAATTGTCCAGAGGTTTTCCAAGCTAGCTTATATATGAAAAGGGCAGTCAGTACCAAAAATGGAAATGATATAATAAAGTAAAATCCTGGAAAAAGTGGAACATTAAATATCTTAAATATAAGAAGCAATGCGATAATGACGATAAAATAGATGAGAAAAAAATGTTTCGTGTTTTTTCGAATAATCCGTTCAGCAATAAAGATAAAAATGCTCGCTACGATGACAATAAAACTTATAACTAAAAAGAAATAGAATTTCGATGCTTTTATCAAGTCAAGTAGAACCTGATCAGCAAAAAAATTAGAATAACATTGCAATAAAGAGTTTAAGAACAAAAATAAATAGAGAACCATTAAAGCAAGCGGAATATACTGCTCATTTTTAGACCGCTTTTGCCTTTTCCAATCTTGAGCGAAAAGAAATGTAAAGATTAATGTAACAATCAGTACAGTTGTGGTAACCATGAGACTTAGATTATCTCTCACATCAAGCATTGATATCCCTTCAGAAAAAAAAGAAAAAGGGAGTTATGCTTTACAAAGGGTCAAAGTTGGGTCCCCGTAGAGCGAGAAAATCGCCCAGAAGGCGCCACCGAATTGATCTCGCAATTTCTTCCGTGTGGAGAGCATCGATTCACCAACATTTTCATCGTTATAGAGGAGATTATTATAGAACTCTTTGGCAAATTCCACCGCTATATCATCCGGAATTTCAAAAAGCGGGCCCAGAAAGGCAATAGCTCCGGCTTCAAGGAAGGATCTGGCGATACCGCCAATTCCCACGACCTTAGTTGAAATTGCACCAGTGCTGTACGCATTTGCAAAAATAAGTGGCCAATTCGTCATCTGTAAATTATCAATTTCATCAGCTGTGAGCGCGTTATCACTAAGGAGAAGCGCAGATTCTTTTGGTTCTTTTTCATCGAATTTCCCATGGCAGGTCATGTGTACTATATCCGTTTTGGTTAAGAATTCGAGTACCTTTTCTTTCAAAGCCTTTGGTTCGATTAGTTTTTGGAGTTTTATCCGTTTCGTTTTTTGGTATACATCAAACAATTCCGCCTCTTGGCCAACTGATATTTCTGGCACTCCTTTAGGCGATGCACCCACAAATAGCACATCTAAAATTTTCTTACCAATGCAGAATGGGGGTGGTCGGAAATCACGGGTTTCATCGAATACACGTTTTCCAAGGCAATATTTGATGCTGAGGAAATCCTCACCATCAAAGGCAAGCTCCCAAGGGATAAGCAAGTCGCCTGTCTCAATCATTAAATATTTTGGCGTAATCGATTTTAATGTCTTCCGAATTTGTTCTGGGATATAGTTATAGACTTGTGCGCCTATCTTTTTCAGTTTATCAAGAGCTTCCGAGGGATTCTCCCTATTAAACACCGCCTCTTCCATTGTATTTTCCAGATTCTTGACTTTCCCGGTATCAATTGTAGCTTTTCCAAACAAATTTTGCTGGGAAACTACTGCTTGGGCACGCGGAGTAAACAAGGAGAAGAAGAAATCATTTTCATAACGGACTATTCGCAGCGTAGCGTCCAATTTCGTTTCTCCCAAGTACGATGCCACGGTGACCGATGTTGATGAGAGCGCTTCATTGACTGGCTCCTTCTTCTTTTTCACGACAACCTTGAGAATCGCTCTCCCAATGAGGCGTCCTTCCTGATAAAATTCCACGGTTAAACTGAGCATTCCGTTAAGTTTAGGCGTAACCCGAAAATTCAGGATATCAGAGTCCCGATCCAGAGGTACAATCAGACTTCTTCGGGTCTGGTCTATCTTAAAATCCCGATCACGCCCTATGAGAAGAACTTCAATAATCGGAGGTCCCACTTCTGGTACAACAATCTCCATAGCTACTGGCGTTCCTACTACATCTTCCTTCTGAACCCGAAGGCTGACGCTGACAATGTACTCCTTTTTCTCTGTCATTTCCATTGGCACTGAAACATCGCCATAGCGTTTAATTTTCTTCTGTTCAGCTTTTTTCTTTGGTTCGCCACGAAACGCGCGTTTCCCTGCCACTGAGCTTTCATCATCGGCTATTGCTCCACGTTTCGGTTCAGGTTTTGCTTTTTTCGGTGATGAACCAGGTTTTCGAAGCGAAGCACTCGGAGCGGGTTCGGGAGGCGGTTTAGCAATAGTGGAAGGTGGTGGCGGCGGAGGCCTTGGAGCTGCAGCACTTGGTGGTGGTGATGATGGGAATGAAGGTGCAGGAGCTGGTCTTTGCATAGGCGCTGCCTTTTTTTCTAATGAAGATTTTACCTTTGCTTGTTTTGGTGGTGAAGGTGCCGCTGCTGGTTTTGGAGGTGCCTTTGCAGCTAGTTTTCCGGTTGGCTTTGGAGCTGCTTTTGCTGCAGGCCCAGCTGGCTTTGCTGGAGGCGCAGCTGCTTCTGCTGGGATATCCTTTGGAGTAGAAGGGTGATAGTAAAAAGCCTTTTCCTCCTTCACTGCTCCTCCTGATTCCCCACCTTCAACAAACCTTGACTCTTCTTCTCTAGGAGACTCTACTTCTTTCTCTTCAGGAAATTCTAGGTCTTCTTTTCTTTTCCTCATTTTTTGTTTTTCTTCATGAACAACTTCTTTGTCGGCTTCTTCCATCTCTCTTTCTTTCGTTTCTTTAGGTTTTCTCTCTTCTGTTTCTGTCAAAGGTTCCTCTAAAAGTCTTATTAATCTGGATGACACTAATTTGCGCATATCAGGAGTATCCGATTTAAATGAATATTTTATTTCTATTTCCTTTTCTGTTAATTTAATAAGTGTGGTTAAAGTCTTTGAAATTTCTGCAGCCCATGCTGAAATCCCCAGTTCATCAACAAGCGCGGAAGCTTCTCTGAAATAATTTAGTGCACTTTCGTTATCGCCTTTATTCATTGCTTCTATACCCAAATTTAGGAGCTCTTTTATTCGGTCTTGCAAATTCAATTCCTCGAAAAATTTTTATTGGTCTAAAAATCGATTTTTAATAATTTTTGAATTTTAATTATTTGTATTAATAGTGTTATTAATATTTAGTGTTATTAATATTTGTAAATATAAAAAAAAGGATGGTTTTCACGTTGGACGAAGAACAGAAGATGTTGTATTTAGATACCCTTAAAGAGGGCGTAACGCCTTTCGATCGCTTCGTTTCCCGAGCGGATATCAAGGATATGGTTGATATTTCTGAACCCCGCAAACTGATCGATATTACTATTGTGAAATTACTTAAAATAATTAGAAATGATCATACCACTCGTTTTTTCCCTGTAACTGGAGTTGCAGGAACTGGTAAAACCCATTTATTCTGGGCATTAAAAGAGCGAAGTGCGATTGCCAAAGAATATCATATTATCTATGTTCCTTCTCCTCCAGCACCTGTCCGCATGTTATTTCACATCTATTCTTGTTTAATGAATGATCTAGGCGATGGCTTATTAAAAGAGGTGGCTTCAAAGCTAGTGAAGCAATATGGGGGCAGTCATCAAAAAGTAGATCCCTTTGGATTATTTACACTAAAGCGGAGCTCCCGCGAAATTCAAGCACAAGCTCGAAAAGATTTCTCAGGATTACAAAGCGAATTTGTCAAGACATTGATAACTTATTACATGAAAGCATTAAATTGGAAATTGGCTGAACAGTGGCTTCTTGGTGAAGCTTTACCTGAAAGCGACCTTAACAAGTTAAGATTATCCCGTGTTATTGAAGAAGAAGATATTGTGTTAGCGGCACTCAAAGTCCTAACCACTTATAGTGAGCTCCCCTTTATTTTCTATTTTGACGAACTGGAGATTCCCTACAACTCCTTCGGTCCTGAAGCGGAAATCCGGCTACTCTCCGTCCAAAAACGGATATATAATGAAATTCCCAATTCCTTAATAATTGTTGCCTGTCTAAGTGATATTTGGCCCCGCGTTGTCCAAATTACCGATTCTGCCATGCGATCTCGCATGGAAATGGAACTCGAATTGCAGCCCTTCACCCTCACAGATACCAAAAACCTGTACATTCATGCTATGGAATATTTTTGGGATGAAAACAATCTCCCTGCACCTACGGACAAATATTTTCCCCTAAATGAGAGCATTATTAATCTCGTATTTCAAAAAACAAAAGGGAACCCCCGTGATTCTATCAAAATGCTGAAAGTTTTCATTGACCAAATTCTAGCAGATGAGTCCCTTTCTGATCAATTCAAAGAAAAAATTGAATTCATCGAGAAATTTCGGTTAGAACCTCCCTCCACAAAAATACAACAAGAAGGAGAATCAGCTGCTCTTTCCCCTATTGAAATACCCCCTTCACAGAATGAACCTGCTTCCTCTCGTGAAATAGGCGAAAAAATACTCTCTAACATAGACCAGATTATTGAAGCCGCTGTTAAAAGAAAAGAAGAGCAATTTGAAGCCGAATTAGCAGAAACTATTGAAGTCACCCCCGCAATTACTGTTAGTGCTGCTGTAGACTCGATTTTGACTTTCGCCAAAGAACGCCAAAAAGATATCAGAGTCGATTTCAATTACGAATTTACCGTTGAGGGGAAACCAAAATCCATCAGTATCTTCCTTTTGGATCTTGAAGGACACAAAATCGGTATTGATATTCCCACCATTAAAAGCTTTGATAAAAGCGCGGGTGTTGCGGCTTATTATTCCATCATTCGCTTAAAACAAGCCATTAACACAGCCATCATTGACCATGCCTGCCTCATTACCCCTAAAGATACTGGTGGCAAGAAATTTTTAAATATTTGTGAAGAATTAGGGGAAAAACTCACTATCATTGAATTGAATGAAGAAGAAGCCAAGGATTTAATCCGCAATGCGAAGACCACACCTTCTCGTAAGGGACGTGAATTTGCCCGACTGATTTTCCAAGATATTCCTATTGAACCCCCTTCAACGGAAACAGAGGTTCAAAACAATCAGCAAGAATAATACTCTTACTTATTCTGCCATAATTGAAAAATAGTGTTTTATTGATTTTATGAAAGCAATTAAGGCAAACAATGTTCTAAAAAAAAAGAGTTATTGTTTGGCTTTTAATTTAAATAAAGCCCAGTACATCAGGAGAGCGCCGATGCTGAAGAAGATCCGGATAATGGTAGGTAAGAACTCGATTTCGAGAAGGGCCGCTGCACCGATGATTTCAAAGATATAGGCAGCTGAGATCGTCATTACACCTAAACCCAGCACCCAGGAGCGTTTGCTACTAACGGGTGATTTTTCTCGGACCTTTATAGCATAATAAAAGAACACTAGGACAGGAATGACGAGCAGGGGAACCATGGTGAAATAAACTGTCATTTGTGTTATGTAACCCACCTCAATTTCACCAGATTCGGGTGTTCCTGACCATAATACTATCCGAGAAGGGTCGGTTAACCATAAGGTTAGATAGACAATTATTGGAATTGCGCTTAGGGCTGTTAATAATTTATATTTATTTGGCCAAGCCATATTAAATGCGAAGGAGTCAACAGCTGCAACAGTAAAGCCACTGAGGATGATTGCCACAGACCCGAAAATCAATCCTAAATATCCATCATGCAGGATGGATGAAAGGAAAACCTTTTCACCGACCAAAAATATCATCGCTAATGCCATAAACAATGCTGTCATGGCGAAAAGGACTGTTTGGGTCAATTTATTTGCCTTATAAGACTTAAACGATTTTATGGCTACTGTCAAATTGATGATCACGGCGATAATAACCACAAGAAGGCTTAAAAGATCCTCCAATGGAATATCCAACATATATTTCAACTCTCTTTTTTATTTTTCTTTTATTTTTTTATTTTTTTTCTCTCTAATTAATATTATTTGCCCTTATCTATTAAAAAATTAATATGGATTAAGTTCCTTAAAAAAAGAAATGTATATTGATTTATTAGTATAAAAAAAGGGATTCAAGACAGAAGAATGTAATGAAGAAGAAGTAAATGGTATCAAAGGTGATTGATAAAATTTAAAGAATATCTGAACGAATAGGTGAATAAAATGAAGTATTCAGTATCTAATTGGATTTATGGCAGTGAGGCAATCGAAAAAACGGTTGAACGCTTAGCCAAATTTGGTTATGATGGAATTGAAATAAAGGGCGAACCCAGTGAATATGATGTGGGTGCTCTTACTGAATTATTTTCAAGTTATAATTTAGAAGTCGGGAGTGTTTGCGGAATGTGGCCATGGGATCCGGCAGAACATATGAATTCTAGAGATCTAGCAAATCCGAATGAGATGGTTCGGGTAAAAGCCATTGAATACGCTAAAACCGCACTAGAATTTGGGAACCAACTCGGTGCGAAGGCATTCATCTGTGTCGTTGGAGGCTGCGGAAAAACAACTCAACTGCATGAGAAAGAATGGCAATTCGGTGTAGATTCCGTCAAAAAATTAGGAAAAACGGCAATTGATACGGGCGTCACCATTGCCATCGAACCGATTAACAGATATGAATTATTTTTGATCAATAACGTCTACGATGGCTTAAAGTTTGTCAAAGATGTGAATTCTGAAGGGATCAAACTAATGTTGGATACATTTCACATGAATATTGAAGAAGCAGACCCGCCCGCCTCAATCCGCATTGCTGGAAAACAATTAATCCATCTTCACGTGGGCGATAGTAACCGCCAATCTGTCGGACGCGGACATACTGATTTTAAAGGGATTATCCATTCCTTGAAAGAAATTGGGTTCAAAGGCTATATGGCTATGGAACCCTTGCCCCCTACCTCTGCAAACGTGTATGATCTGAGCCAATTAGACACTGCAGTACTAGATTTATATGCTGAAGAGTGCATTACGCAACTCAAATACTTCGAGAAGGTTGTGTGATCTTCCCTTTTACAATTTCTAATTATCTTTTTAATAAAATCACAGGTTTGGAGATAATTAGTGAAAATTTCCAAAATATTGATAACGACATTGATAGTTTCAATAATCCTCATCGGATTATACTTTAGCAGCCTTTACGATTACCTATTGTTTCATCTTATAGTGGAACTCTTTTCAGTTATTGTAGCTGGCGCTATTTTCGTAATTGCTTGGAATACACGACGTTTCTCTGATAACAGTTTCTTTTTATTCATTGGTATTAGCTTCATATTTATAGCGGGCTTAGATTTTATTCACGCGTTAGCCTACAAAGGTATGAACATATTTCATGGATATGATGCTAATTTAGCGACACAACTTTGGATCGTTGCAAGATATACTCAGAGTTTTTCCTTTCTCCTTTCTACCCTTGTTATCAAAAAGAAGCTGAATAAGAGCCTTGTATTTCTTGGCTACTCCCTGATTTCGGTCTTCTTTGGCTGGTTAATTTTTACTGGATTATTCCCCGCTTGTTATGAAGGTGGTAGCCTGACACCTTTCAAAATAGATAGTGAATATATTATTATATTAATTTTTACAGGAACTATTCTATTATTTTATCAAAAAAGGAAAGAATTTGATAGTTATATCCTCAAATTGATAATTCTAGCACTTCTTATCACAATTGCCGAAGAACTTGCCTTTACCCTCTACTCTGATGTATATGGTCTCTTAAATCTGGTAGGGCATTTCCTTAAAATTTTTGCGTTCTATTGCATTTACAAAGCTTTGATTGAAACCACGCTTTTAAAACCATACGATTTACTATTTCGCAACTTGAAAAAGAGCGAAGAGAATTTAGTACTAGAACGCAATACTCTGATAACCTTAAATAAGCAAATAGAAACAATTATCCAAACTGTCCCTGATGGCATCTTACTTCTAGATACCGAAGGTCGCATATATTTGACAAATAATCCGTTTCAGGAAATATATAGAGAAACCTATCATGAAAACTTCTCTCTCGGGAAAAAACTTCTCGACCTGCCTGAGAATATATTGATCAATTCTATCAAAGATTACTTCATATCTAAAAAAGAAAAAACGAAAATTGTTAAATTAGAAACCGATAACTATTTCCAGATTTCTTCCTCATTTATCCACCTTTCAGACGAAGCGCTTTTCGGTTCACTCATCGTAATACATGATGTTACCGAATTCATTGAAATCGAAAATATTCGAAAACAAATTCTTACGAATGTCTCACATGAATTGCGCACGCCTTTAACCGTAATTAACATGTCAATTAAGAATTTAGATACATATGGAGACCGCATGTCTGAAGATCAAAAAGCATCTGTAATTAAAATGATCTCCAAAAACTCTGTTGTTTTAAGTCAAATGATTGAAGATTTATTGACAAGTTCGAGTATTGAAGCAAGAACAATTCAATTACAGTGGGTGTCCTACCAATTTTTAGAGCTTATTCAAGAAATTTTAATCGAACTAGAGCCGCCTCGATCGGAGAAAAACATAAGTGTTGAACTTGAGATTGATCCAAATCTTCAATTGTTCGGTGATTCTAGGCGGATTAGCCAGATATTTCGCATTTTAATTGACAATGCAATAAAATATTCCCACGAAAAATCCACTATTAAGATTGAAGCTACAGATCATTATTCGGGGAAATTTAATTCCAAACAGGTTGATGGAGTACTCGTTCAAGTAAGTGATACGGGGATAGGTATTAGAAGCCAGGATATCCCCCATCTCTTTAAACGGTTTTTCAGGTCAGATGACGTGAAAAATATTAAAGGAACGGGGATTGGGCTACCTATTGCCAAAGAGCTGACTCAACTCCATAAAGGCAATATATATGTTGAAAGTGATTATGGAAAAGGAACGACCTTTTCAGTATTCCTACCTCGCATCGAAAATCAGCCTGAGGAGCGTTAAAATTCCTTTTCTACTTTTTTAAGGTGGTTGTACTTGCAATTTGCTTAAGAGTTGATTTATTTCCTTTTTTAAAGTCTCACGTGGCGTAACTGGCGTTTTTTCTTCGCATATACTCTCCCCTTTTTCGAGTAATTGCCGATTCTGTGCTTCAAAGTCATTTAATCGGGTTTCAAATTGCTGAAGTTTCCCTTGCAAAGTATGGGCGAGTTCTATGATATTATTATATAAAAGTTGCATGTTAGTCAGCAAATCAGGTGATATTGCTTCGTTTTTCCCAAGTTCAAATAAGTTCGACAAGGAATTCGCAAAATTTTCCCCCGTTAATATAGCATTATAGATAGATGTATGAAGGATATGGTATTGAAAACTGTGATTCTCAAAAACATTTTGAATCATTTGTTCTAGGGCGCTCAAATCGCTTTGAATCGCATTATAAATTTGTGGATCTGCTTTATGGAGAAAGATGTAGAAATCTGGATATTCAGAAAAGGATTCAAGAAGATCGAGGACTTTCATTAAATATTCTTTAGAAACATCATAATTTGCTTTATCTTGCACGTCTATTACATAAATAACCGATTGTACATTTATAAAATACCTTTCTGGATTAGCCATATAGTTTTCTCGGTATTTTTCTTGTCCGCCCATATCCCAAATACTGAATGTGACATTTTCCGCGGATAATTGCTCAATACTGACATCTATAGTAGGTTTTAAAGAGGCAATGTTAGAACGCTTCATTAAAATATTCAGAATTGCTGTTTTACCAGCATTATCCAGTCCTGCGAGAAGGATTTTCATTTTAAAGGCGAGATCAGCGCTGCCTTTAACGAATTTAGTTAGAAAAATCGCAAGAGTCTGCCATTTCTCTAGATCATTTTCATTAATATCCAATAGTTTTAAAAGATGGATGTTTGAGAAAGTTAATACTTTCCCTGCAAAATCGCCGATTGTTTTGGCATCGAGCGTCTTTTCTAGTGTTTCGCGGGCTTTTGGAGGTATTGCTTTAATATGATCTAATGACAATTCCAAGATTTGCTCTTTCCCAATATTCGACGGCACATTTACTAATAACTTTTCAATCTCTTTCGGAAGCATCTCTTTTCCCTTTTCTCTATGTTTTTAAGATGAATAAGCTTACTTTCAAATTATCAATAAAACATGTTACTTCTCATTTATTTATGAAATGATATATATCTATTTAGGGTCTTTATCTTCTTCATCCTAAAATATTCATCCAAATTTACGATGTAAGAATAAGTTTTTAGAACTAATAGCAGTTTTTACCTTTATTTGTGATTTCCTTACATGAGGCTTTTTATGACAAACAAAATGCGAGCTGCAATGTTCCATGGCCCAGAAAATGTCATTCTGGAAGAGGTAGAGATTCCTGAAATTTCGGATGATGAGGTTTTAGTAGAGATTAAAGCGGCAACAACTTGTGGGACCGACCGGAAATTATATTTGAGGACGGACAAAAAATACCCCGCCTATTTTCAACCGCCCTCTATTTTCGGCCACGAAGTAGCCGGTGAAATTTATCAGGTCGGGAAAGCTGTTACGGGCTATGAAATCGGGCAGCCGGTCTATGTCCATGATTCTGCACCTTGTTTGAAATGCTTTTACTGCAAAATTGGACGGCATAGTTTATGTGAAAATATAACATGGAACTGGGGCACTTGGACCGAGTTTTTGCGAGTCCCAAAAGAAATTGTACAATGCGGAAATATGGTCCCCATCCCCAAAACGCTATCCTTTGCAGAAGCCGCGATGACTGAACCCCTCTCCTGTGTGTTACATGGCGTGGAACGATCAAATATTCAGCTTGGAGATACAGTAGTGATAAATGGTGCGGGTCCTATTGGGCTATTTTGGACCAATTTAGTGCGAAATAAAGGGGTAAAAATCATTCAAGTCGATATCCAAAATGATCGATTGGAATTGGCAAAAAAACTTGGGGCTGACATCACTTTAAACGCGAGTGAAGAGCAGGATATTATCCAAGCAGTGAAAGATAATACGGATGAAGGCAGGGGCGCTGATGTAGCTGTTGAAGCTATTGGCTATCCAGAAACCTGGGAAACAACCATTAAAATGGTGCGAAAAGGTGGATTAGTCAATTTATTTGGTGGTCCGCCGCCGAATTCCAATATCAGCGTCAATACGGCTCTTCTCCATTATAACGAAGTGACATTGATGGGGGTCTTTCATACCACTCCCCGATATGTC
>Ga0315279_10009884_pt1 | contig 11293 bp, 8 predicted proteins | sample YL17G06_20_MG_FD_203694 | JGI IMG/M metagenome (GOLD analysis project Ga0315279, IMG submission 203694) | Sediment microbial communities from Yellowstone Lake, YNP, Wyoming, USA - YL17G06_20 | ecosystem: Environmental > Aquatic > Freshwater > Lake > Sediment | place: USA: Wyoming | collected...
CTGGCTTGCTCAGCGGCTAACAAATCAGCGACCGTGGGTTTTTCCAACTGGCCGCCCGCCAGAATCAAATTTACATCGTCGGCGTCCAGGGTCTCGTATTTCAGCAGGGCTTTTCCTATTTGCTCAAGTTTATCTTTATTTGCTTCGATTATTTCTTTTGCCTTTTTATATGCTTCATCGGCGATTTTTTTCACTTCTTTGTCAATTGTTTCTGCTGTTTTCTCTGAGTATTCTTTCTCGCCCGGCATTATATACACGAGGTCTTTGACCGCGAAATCCGGCGAGTAGCTGATTAGGCCGAGTTCATCGCTCATACCCCAGGTCAGAACCATCTGTTTTGCGATATTGGTGGCCTGTTGAATATCTGCCTGTGCGCCGCTGGATATGTCATCACAAAACATTTCTTCTGCGATTCTGCCGCCGAAGCACACCTGCAACAGGGCCATACAATATTTTTTTGTAAATATGTTCCTGTCCTTTTCCGGCAGGGCGAAGGTAGCTCCGGCCATTGGCCCGCGTGGAATGATGCTTACCTTATGCAGGGGGTCGGCATCTTTTAGCAGGGATTGCACAAGTGCGTGTCCGGCCTCGTGATAGGCGGTGATTTCTTTTTCCTGCTGGTCAATGACTCTGCTCTTTCTTGCTCTGCCCCAGCGGACCTTGTCCCGTGCCTCTTCGAGGTCGGCCATCTCGACATAGTCCTTATTGGCCATAGTTGCCGCCAGAGCCGCTTCGTTAATAATGGCGGCAAGGTCCGCACCGCTGAACATCGGCGTGCCGCGTGCGAGCCGTTCGAGGTTGGCATCCGGTCCCATTTTTACCTTTTTTGCGTGGACCTTCAAGATATCAACCCGACCCTTTAAGTCCGGCAGCGGTATGAAGATTTGCCTGTCGAACCGACCGGGCCGTGTCAAGGCGTGGTCCAGGATGTCGGCGCGGTTGGTCGCGGCGATTACAATCACCTGGTCGTTTGTGTCGAAGCCATCCATCTCGACCAAAATGGCATTTAGCGTTTGTTCGCGTTCATCGTGTCCGCCGCCGACAAATGCGGCACTGCGTTTGCGTCCGATTGCGTCAACTTCATCAAGGAAAATGATGCAGGGCGAATTATCTTTGGCCTGCTTGAATAAGTCACGGACACGTGATGCGCCGACGCCGACAAACATCTCTACGAAATCGCTGCCGGATATAGTGAGGAAGGGCACATCAGCCTCGCCCGCTATAGCTTTTGCGAGCAGCGTTTTGCCGCAGCCGGGAGGGCCTACGAGCAGGACCCCGCGAGGAATTCGTCCGCCGAGCCGCTGGAATCTCTTGGGGTTTTTCAAAAACTCTATTATCTCGGCTACCTCGTCTTTTGCCTCCTCGACACCGGCGACATCCTTAAATGTGAATATGACGCGGTCTTTATCGAGTAAGCGATGCTTGCTTCGGCCGAATGACATCAGCATTCCGCCGGCGCCACCGCGAAGATTGCGTGCGAATACAAAATAGAAGATACCGACCAGCACAACCAGCGGCAAAACCCACTGCATCAGCATAATAAGCCAGAGATGCTGCTTGGCAAACTTGACCTCCAGGTCGCCCTTGCTTTCATCCAGTATCTTGGAAAGCCGCTCGCTCATCATTTCCGGTCTGTAATCTACTGTGAAGGAAGTCAGTGCTCTTTTGCCGGTATGGGGGATGCCTGGTTTGAACTTACCTGCTATCTCGGTGTCGCCAATCTCGATACTCTGGATTTGGCCGTTTTTAAGATACTTTTCGAATTCGGTCCAACTGATATTATCACTCTTGAACCACTGTTGCACCGTTATCAGCAATGAGAACAACAACAGTGGAATTATGAAGTAGCTGATTGGCCCGCGTCTGTAGGACGGTGGTGGTGGTTTTTTGCCCCTCTTATTTTGCGGGCTGCCACGTAGAACAGGTCTTTTATTCTTATTGGCGCTCATAATTTATTGGATTTACTAACTTTTGTCTGCTGTATGCAAGTATCCTTGTCGGCTACCATCTTTTTTCCATCAGTTCTACGATTTTTCGTGCCAGATTGTTTGCTGCGAGCCCGGAGGCGTAGCCAAAGTCCTGCTTCTGGAACGGCGAATAGGTTGCTGAAGCGCTAACCTGCCGGTTAGCTATTAACAGTTCTCCGGTTTTGAGATTTTTCCAGTTGACCACCGCTCGCACTTCAAGCTCTTTTTCGAGGACGCGGCCCGATTCCCGTTCCAGCGAAAGGGCGGCTTCGGTTATTGATATTATCTGGCCGTTCATTACAGTATCGGCACGGTCGGTGCTGGAGACTATCTTGTAAGGTGTGTCGGCCTCAATGCGCTTCGCCAGGGCATCGGACAGCTCGTATTCTACTCCCCGTCGGAAAGTCCGGTTATCAAACATCTCCAGACAAACGGTGTTGACATCCTGCGGGAACAGCGATTCGTTGGAATAGCCGCCTATTCCGTTGCATCCGCAAAAACATAGACAGATAAAAAGACAGAAGGCAAAAGGGAGAAGATAAGATTTTTTGCCTGCGCCTTCAAATTTTTTATTTTTTCTTTTTTCTTTCATTTCTTTGTCTCTTCGCTGCCGGGATTTTTGGTGAGCAGTTGCTTTGCTGTTTCTGCGGCGCCAGTTCCCTGCCAATTATTGTTTAGCATTTGATAGTAGAGATTGGCTGACTGTTTACTGCCGGTTCTTTGATAATACTGAGCGATGCTGAGTTGTTTGCAGGCAAGCTGCTCATTTATTTGTTTGAGTATCTGGCTGGCGCCGATTTTTTCGGCGTCCTGCGGATATATTAACTTGAACTTTTCATAGCAGGTCTTTGCGGTTTTCAGGCCTGAAACATCATACCGGGGCCTTTTGTGCTCGGGGTATTTATTATATGCGGCGTATTTGCATCGAGCCATACCGAGCAGTGCATCTCTGCCGATTTCGCCTGTTCCCCATTGAAGCGATACTTCCCACCATTTGAGATATGCTTCGTCGAACATTTCCCTTTTTTCATAACTTTTAGCGACTGCGACAGCAGCTTTTATGCCGATTGGCGAGTCGATGCCGGCCCGCTCGGTAACCTTTTCCATAATTTTGACGCCTTCATCGTATCCCTTAATTCTGAAAAGGCGGAGCACCTGGATTTTCTGGCCGCCCAGGAAGGCCGTCCCGATGGCAAACTGCCTATCTAATGCCGCTTCACGAAGCTGGCTTTCGGGATAGTCGGTAAGCAGCTTATCGTACGAACTAACTGCCTTAGTGAATTTCCCCTGGCAAAAGAGGAGCTCGGCCTCAATAAAGACATCCAGGTCGGGTCCTGCGATTTCGGGGAAATCTTTTTTGAGCTTGTCGAACGCCTTGCGGGCAGCGGCGGTTTGGCCTGCATTGACTAATTTTTTTGTTTCAGCCGCCGCGAGCAGGAATTTATCCTTCTGGTCGGCTGATAGCGATTGCCAGTCCTGCTGTTGGCCCAGACGCCAGGTATCTGCCCGAAGAGGCACAAAGCCCGACAGCACAACTGCTGCCAGGGCTGCATATTGTATTGTGCGATTTAGCATAAACTTAGTCTCGATACTGCTAATCTGCCTATGCAGGATATTATATCTGTTTCTGTGTCCATTGCAAATATAGACAACTAAATATATTATTTCAGCCGGTCATTTTCTTTGTTGCGGATTTGGCAAGAAGTATTATTTGTTTGCATACGCTTTTGCAAACGTGCGGCAGCGAGAACATTAACGGAGTCGGCCTGGCAAGGGCGAAATCAGTGCAGGGACTTTGTGGAAAATCATCGCCGGCAATTTTTATTTTGTCCGGGTCCGAGCAGCCAAATCCCATTCGCCTCGCTGTTTTGATAATCGGCAGGTCATCGGGGCTGATATTTACAAGCTTGCAGCAAGTTGTTTCGCAGGCGACAGGATCGGTCCCGCCGACCAGCCAGCCGAGAGGTCTGGCCCTGCCGCGAATAGGCCCGGGGCCGTCCATAACGGTAACAGCGTCAATAATGGTTAGGGCAGGATTCAGAAAATCGTATATCCGGATAAGCAGTTTGCAGAAATCATCGGCATTTTTGCCTTTCCTGAAGTGCCACAGGGCCTTTCGCTTGCCGCTGACGCAGCCGAACATATTTTTGACCGCAAATGTCGCCACCAACTGCTGATGCGTCTTGAATTTCGGCAGGTTTATTATAACGTCAGCATCGAGCGCAGCCGAGCTTATGCCGACCTTTGTTTTTCCCATCCCTATTCGACACCAATTTGGCGTATCGAGTTGTTTGACCGGCACAGCTAATTTTTTAAGGGGTTCATCTAACTTCAGCGTCTTTACGCAGGCAAAGACATTGCCCCAGGCGGGTGAATCGCCGACAAAAGGCCTGGCGCCGAAATCCTTTAGCAGCGAGGCGACTGCAAGGATTATCGCAGGGTCGGTCTGGGTGGCGTGATGGCGCGACTTCGGAGCAATAAAATTGGGCTTTAGCAGGACGGTATCACCGCGTCTGACAAACTTTTCCAATCCGCCGAGAAGTTTGAACTGCGTCGTGATGGCCTCGGCAATTTTAGGCGGGCTGTAATCGCTGCATCTAATTAGTGCAACTGTGGCGTCGGCCATAGGGCGCTCAATAATTTATGCCGGTGCAAACTAATAAAAATATCCTGACAGCCGGTTTACGCTGCGGTAGTTTACGTTCGGCTTCGCTAAAGAACATTCTACCTTCAGGGTTACTGAAGAATAATCCCCCTAACTCCGTCTGGTCGCTGAGGTATTTTTCCGGCCCGAGGACGACAAAATCACCTTGGCCCATCTTCAGTCCGAAACCGGCACAGCTAAAGGAAAACTCGCGTAATTTTGCTTGAGCAGCTAATTGCGGTATCGAGGTCCTTATCGGTGGCGAGAATACCGGATAGGCAACGACGTTGCATACGCCCCTCGATGCCGGTATTTTTTGGGCTTCTATCCGTAAAGCAACGACGCCGGGCCCGATAGAGGCAGCTTCCCTCGAACCGTCGCTGGAAACATAGGAGATGTTTCGTTGGCTGTCTAAACCTGTAACAGCAAGGCCGCCGTACTGGCTGTCAGATAGTAACAGTGAAACTTTTACTATCCTCTGGCCGCCGGCAGCACGCAGCGAATCGAGGGTCTTATTCCACATCTCGCTCTGCCCATAGTGGACCGAAAATAAGTTTGCCTTGAAGGCATTGTAATTATTAAACCGCAGCGGCTTTGTGTATAATGTCTGCCAGATGTCCTTCAGTTTGCCGACATTTTCGGCGGGTATCTCAAAGATGTGGGCGTCAAAATTTATCGTCTTTAGTGGTTTGACCGGCAGTTTGTCGGTTTGGGTGGGGGCTATATCGCCGATTTTGACCTTCTCCCATATCGGCTTTTGTTTTTCGGCTGGTGTGCAGCCCATCAGCCAAACACTTAACCACCCGATAACCGCAATTTGAAAGGCACGAATCATAGTGATAGGTATGGTTGGTGGGCAGTGCCTACCCAACAAACTATTGTTCCAGGTCGGCTAAGACTTTCTCTATCAGTGGTTCAAGCTCAGGGATGCGGACCTTAACGGTTTCCCAGACTATTTCCGTATCGACGCCGAAATAAAAGTGTATCAATTTGTCCCGCATACCTGCCATATCGGACCATGGAATATCCGGATATTTTCTTCTGATTGATGCGGGCAGTTGCTTGGTTGTCTCACCTGCGATTTCCAGCTCTCTTATGACAGCACTTGTTGTCTTTCTATCAGTTATGAACTTTTCATAAGAAAGTCCCTTAACAAACTGGCTGGCATTACGGAAGGCCTGAAGGATGTCTCTCAAATAGACGCGATAGTCGCGTTTCATATATAAACAACCTCATTTAATATTGTGCTCCTGAATTCCGGCCTGAGTGCTTTTATGGAAACCAGGTCGATTTTAGCCCCTGTTTGTTCTGTCAGATATTTTTCCAGCGCGACAAAATCGAGCAAATCTATAACTTTGGAGAATTCCACCAGGATATCGATATCACTGGACCGTCGTGCCTGCCCTTTGACGTAGGAGCCGAAAAGCCCGAGGTGTTTGACCTTGAATTTGCGACTGAGCGTCGGTTTCAGTCTTTTCAAACTTTTTTCCAGCGAACCGGCATTAAGACCTTTACTTGAAGTTCTAACTTTGTTACTCATTCTCATACCCTTTTTAGCACTCTGGCTGCGATGCTCACAGGTTATTGTATGGAGGACCGACCAATAAGTCAATAAGCAACTGGCCGAAATAACCTCTCTTTGCAGCTAAACCCTATCCTAAAATGAGGCATCATAAGACCAATTTTCTTGACCGGATTTGTTGTTTCGTTTTTAATTATAGGGGTAGTTACGTTCTGGCGTCATTTTGAGTCCGCCAGACGTATGGCGGATAGGCGAGTCGAGTCCGCCACGACGTCTTTGGCGGATTGAATAGATTTCTCCACTTCGCGTCCCTTGGGGACGCTTCGGTCGAAATGACGGTCAAAGAAAACCTGAATTTGAAAGGTGTAAGGGAAAATGAAAATCAGCAAACGAGCTGCGGATGTGCCGTCTTCGGCGACATTGGCCGTTACGGCGAGGGCGAAGGAATTGAAAGCCAAGGGCGTGGACGTAGTTGATTTCGGCGCAGGCGAGCCGGATTTCGACACGCCCGATTTTATCAAAGAAGCTGCGATAAAGGCGCTGAAGGCAGGCAAAACCAAATACACAGCCGAATCCGGCATAGTGGAGCTGCGGACTGCCATTGCCGCCAAGCTCGAAAAGGAAAACGGCCTCAAATACACCCCAGAGCAGGTTATTGTCAATATCGGCGGCAAGCATTCGGTCTATGAGGCGATGCAGGCAGTGCTTGACGGCGGCGACGAGGTTATTCTGCCTGTGCCATATTGGGTAACGTATCCGGAGACGATAAAGCTCGCCGGCGCCGTTCCCATAATCGTTCAGACCGACAAAAAAAATAGCTACAAAATTACGCCTGCCCAGTTGAAAAAGGCCATTACAAAGAAGACCGCTATGCTTGTGCTTAATTCGCCCAGCAATCCGGGCGGCTTTACTTACACGCCTGAAGAGCTGAAGGCCATCGCGAAGGTCCTTGAAGGGACACAGGTGGTAGTGCTTTCGGATGAAATTTACGAAAAGCTAATCTACGGCGATACTAAATTTGTAAGCTTTGCTTCATTAAGTAAAGATGCCTACGACAGAACGCTGACCCTCAACGGCCTGAGCAAAACCTTCTCTATGACCGGCTGGCGTCTTGGATATGCCGCAGGGCCGCTGGAAGTCATAAAGGCGATGGGGCGTCTTCAATCTCATATGACCTCCAACCCTGTAACCTTCGCTCAATACGGTGCAATCGCAGCGTTGAGCGATACCGCTGCGGGCCAGACTGTGGAAAAAATGAGGGCGGAATTCGAGCGGCGAGGCAAATATATGTCGCAGCGCCTGAACGATATTTATGGCATTGAGTGTCCCGAGCCAACCGGCGCTTTCTACTGTTTCCCTGATGTTTCCAGCCACTATGGCCGAAATATCAATGGGATGAAAATTAACGGCAGTATGGACTTTGCGAAAGCAATTCTGGAGCAGGCAAATGTTGCTCTCGTTCCCGGCCTGCCGTTTGGCTGCGATAACAATGTTCGTTTGAGCTTTGCCTGCTCGCTCGAGCAGATTGCCAAAGGATTGGACCGGCTGGAAAAATGGCTCGCTCAATAAAGGACAAAAAACCGCGATTCTTTGTCTGTTTGAAAGGGAAAAAGTGATGTACTGTCCGAAATGTGGAACAGTAAATCCTGATGGCGCCCGATTGTGTTTCTCCTGCAAGTCACTTTTGACGAGCACTTCAGTGCCCGTGCAGGAGGTTAAAACAAGAAAGGACAAAAAACGTGATTCTTTGCCCACCTTAAAGGTAGATGTGTCTATAGCTCCTCAACAGCCGGCGGAAATCGTCGAGCGTAGTGCTTTGTCCGGCTGGCCAATGATTATCGCCTGGCTTGGGATGCTCATCTTTGCTCTTCACGCTTGCACGCACATGGTTGCTGCCGGTGACACCTGGGTTGCAATGGCCTGTGGCAGACATTTCGTGAATCACGGAGTTAATACCATCGAGCCGTTCAGCGCAAACTCGCACAAGCCGGGACCGACTCCGGAAGAAGTCAAGACCTGGCCGGGCTGGGCGCAATGGATTACAGACAAGGTCGGACTTGAGACGGTCAGAAAATGGCATCCGACCGGATGGGTAAATCAGAACTGGCTGACGCACGTTATCTTTTATAAGCTGGTGCCCAAATCATCTTATGCTGATGGCCTGCATTTCACGTCCAATGCGCTGGTCTATTGGAAATTCGCCATTTACATAATAACTATTGTATGTGTTTATTACACAAGTGTTAGATTGGGCGTTAATCCGGCCCTTTCGGCAGTATTCTCCTGTTTTGCGATGTTTGTTGGACGCTCATTTTTGGACATTCGGCCTGCCGGTTTTTCAAATATGCTGGTTGCTGTTTTTTTGTTAATCCTTGTCCTGGCCACTTATCGAAACGTCCTGTATATATGGCTTCTTGTGCCGTTGGCGGTATTCTGGTGTAATGTCCACGGCGGATACGTATATTTGTTCATAATGCTTGTGCCCTTTGTGGGGTTGCATTTACTGACCGCCTGCAACAAAAAATGGACCGCAATTTTATATAATGTCACTGCCTGGCCGTTCTTTTATCTTGCTGCCTCCAGAACGGGGGAAAAAACAGCGGAAGCCGGACCTGCCACGTTATCAGGACCTATGTTATCCGTATTTCTGCTGCTGGTTTTACTGATAGTTCTGGATTTACTGCTGATATTTTTCAAGAAAAACCTTGTTTCAATCGGATGGAAGGGCGTATTTCATACAATAGGGGCTGGTATTATCGCCTTTTTGGCCGTGATTATATTTAATCCCTTCCATTTAACGAACCTGACCCATACTTTCATTATCAGCGTCAGCAAGGACGCTGAAAGGTGGCGTGATGTCCACGAATGGCATCCTGCCTTCGCTTGGGACAATCCTGTCGGCACAGCAGTGCCTTTTCTGATGATGTATATTATTGCGTGGGTGGTCCTTGCCGTATGGGTTGTTGTTCTGATATTAACTTCTCGCTCGGTCACTCAATCCCCGAAGCGCAAGGCGACAGACACCGAGGAGTATCGATGGCCTAAAATCGATTTACCGTTGCTTTTAATTGCCGCCCTTACCATTTATATGGCCATTCGTTCCCGCAGATTCATACCGATAGCGGCCATCACCGCCTGCCCGGTTATAGCGATGTTTATTGACCATATAGTTCGCGTAATTTCAGCAGCGATGAACTTCCGCAGAAATAATCGCCTGAGTGTTTCGCCGATGCCTGCCGGTCTCCGATTGATTCTGGCTCTCGGCGGTGTCGCGGCAGTTTTATTTTTCGGCGTGTGGTGGGGTCTTAAATTTAAGCGGGTTTATCTGGACCCCTGGCCGCCCGACCCGGACTTGACTTCTGTTTTTATGCGGATGACCGCCTCGGATGCCAAGCCGTTTTACGCCTGTAAGCTCATCAAAGATAATAAATTAAAAGGGAAAATGTTTAATTACTGGACGGAGGGTGGTTTCATTGCCTGGGGTCAGGAGCCGGACCCGAACACCGGTCATACGCCTTTGAAGCTGTTTATGGACGGCAGAGCTCAGGCGGCCTACAACGTCCCGACCTTTAACCTCTGGACAAGCATTATGACCGGCGGCCCCACAGTCCAGATTGCCAGCGAGAGAGCCAGGGTTATGGGGCAGGAAATTAAATTATCAGCCGGCGATTATAAAAGCGTCGGCGAGTGGATAGACCAGCAGCTAAAAAGATACAACGTCTGGGTGGTCTTAATGCCGGCGGCTCAATTCGATACTCCTTTCGTAAAAGGTCTTGAGTATAATCCTACTGTGTGGCGAACCGTATTGATTAATAACAAGGATAAACTGTTCGTTGATGTAACAACGCCTTCCGGCAGAGAGCTTTACGAGGGAATGTATAGCGGAAAGACCCTGTTTCCTGACGAATTCTGTAAGAGTGTTACTATTGCCCATGATTTGTTTATGTTTCGTTCGGGAACGGCGGCAAAAAACCAGGGACTTGATTTTGCTATTAAGGCCTTCAACTTAAATCCGTCACCGGCCCCGATGATAGAAATAGTTCTTGTTGCCGCAAGAAGGTTCGCTGAGGTAAAACCTCGAATTGACGATTTCTGCAAAAATGTTGTGGACGACTTTGTGAAAAATAAAAACCTTTACACCAAACGGGATGGCTATCGTCTTAGAGTCGAGGCTGTGCGGCTGGCTTGCATGCATCTGGAGAGAGTGGCCCAGGCAGAGAAAAATACAGAGCGGCAGGAATTCTATGCTGCCGAAAGAAGAAAGTGTGAAGAGGAACGAAATCGGCTCTCTGATGAGCAAAGGTGGTAAGCTGCTCGTCGTGCGTCGTGCGTGATGCGTCGTGCGATAAACGATTAACCGCAGAGAACGCTGAGAAACAATTAGATATAAAAATAAAAAACTCAGTGGTCTCTGCGAACTCAGTGGTAAAAGAAAATGAACGCAATACGCGATACGATATACGCAATACGAAATGCGGGTTCTATCAGTGTTTTTTTCCCCTGCTACAATGAGCAGGAAAACGTTGCTCGCACTGTCGAACAGGCGCTTGGCGTTCTCGAAAAGCTCAACGCCGGCTTTGAAGTGATTATTGTTGACGATGGAAGTGCCGACAGGACCGGCCGGATTGCCGACGAAATCGCAGCACGAGATAGCAGGGTAAAAGCAGTGCATCATCGGACAAATCTCGGCTACGGAGCGGCCCTGCAATCCGGCTTCAAGGCAGCTACAAAAGAGCTTGTCTTTTATACCGACTGCGACGGGCAGTTTGATTTGAACGAATTGCCGTTGCTGCTGCCGTTGATAAGGCAATACGATATTGTTGTCGGTTACCGACTGAACCGCCGGGACAACCTGATACGCAGAATCAACGGCTGGTGCTGGACAAAACTGGTGTGTTTGCTGTTCGGTATGAAAGTCCGCGATATAGATTGTGCCTTCAAACTATACAAAAGGGAAATCTTTGATAACATTAAATTGTCAAGCACAGGTGCGCTGATTAGCGCTGAAATCCTGGCTCGGGCTGTTCGCAGGGGCTATTCGCTGACCCAAAAGGGGGTGCATCATTATCCGCGGACAGCCGGCAAACAAACAGGTGCAAATTTGCGGGTGATTTTTCGTGCCTTCAAAGAGCTGTTTAAGTTGAGGCGCCGAATACTAAG
>Ga0315279_10009888_pt1 | contig 11289 bp, 9 predicted proteins | sample YL17G06_20_MG_FD_203694 | JGI IMG/M metagenome (GOLD analysis project Ga0315279, IMG submission 203694) | Sediment microbial communities from Yellowstone Lake, YNP, Wyoming, USA - YL17G06_20 | ecosystem: Environmental > Aquatic > Freshwater > Lake > Sediment | place: USA: Wyoming | collected...
TTTCCAAAAGTTTTCCCAAACCTAGATACGAATCATACTTTGCCATGAAGCCAATCTTGCTTCCATCTTTCTTCTCAATTATGAACACTTTAGGCTCAAAAGGGCTAGTCTCAAGTGTCTTCTCTAATTCTGTTCTAGACCATTGTGTAGGAAGCTGATACTCACCCATGACTTCAGGATTGTTCAACCACTCCAAATACACTGGGATGTCTTCTTTCTCCATAACTCTCAGATTCACAGTCTTACCTTCAAGCAATGTCTAACACCATCGTTGTGTCTTCTTGTTTCAGTTCTTATGATTTTTGTTCAGTCATTCCAGCGGTACTTCTTTTTCTTGTTTCTCAGCTTCTCTAAACCACAATTGAAACAGATTCCGTTATGGCAGCAGACCATTTCACCACAACTCCTGCATTTCCAAGACTTTTCCTGGCTATCAAGGAACTTTTCAATTCCTTTCTCTTTGATGAAATTCAAATTCTCTATCATGCTCATTCTGTACCGAGACCTGTACCTGCTGTCAATGGTTCTGAGCCTATCGCATGGAAAGCTACTGCACTCAAAACAGAAAGTGACTTCATTATTGGCTAATTTGGAACAATGTTTTTTCAGAAAAGCACATTTTTTGTTTCTTGGTCTGCAGCCCGTGCAGTAAGGCATTCTAATGCCTTTGTTTTTAACGTCATTCTTGTATGACAAATATCCAGAGCAGATTGCACAGTTCATTCCACAGGGTGAAATCAACTCGGAACCTGTTTCTGTCTTCATTGCACTGGTCAAACTCGATGAGGACAATCAACCATTAAGTTCTTCTGTCTTTCCACGATCATGGCGAGCATGCTCTTCCATGTTGTTGCCAGTGCAAGTTAAGGAAAGCGTTTGGTGTTTAGGTCATTGTTTATGACCACATTCAGGGCAAAAACGTGCTGAGACGGGAATTCTGTTGTTACAGTTGGGGCAGATTTTCAATACAAGTTTAGTTCGCAGTAATGACCCGCAGAAATTGCAGTATGTTGAAACTGAGGGGACTTGCCTGTTACAATTCGGGCACGTTAAGTATTGCCCAGAGAAGGGAAAGGGAATCAGAACCCATGCTTCAACGTTCAATCCGCTCACTTCGATCTAATAGAAAACATCGTTTCATTTTTCTCTTCTGATTTTTTCTCAGATTCAAAACTCTTTTGGTCTTTTCTCTTCCTAGATTAACTTGAATAATTGACTATTTGATGATGAATGTTCATAACGTGCGCTTTAGGTCCCTTGCTGGCATCCAAGCCTTGGGAACGCGATCCAAGTGATGTCCCCTCTCTATACTTGTTTTCAAAGGCCTATTTCTTAGAAATAGAATATGAAAAAAGTGGAATTTGGAAACTAACAGTTCGCACTATGAAAATGCTTCCTGTAAATTTCCAATTCGGGCACTCCGCTCAAAACTATCGTTACGGGCTTGTGAGGTTGGCTACGCAACACAAATACAGTTACAACAACTCTCTCTATCCAGGCGTAACGGACGATTCTCAGCACGCGGATTTCATTATTCATGAATTTTTGCTGTCTTCCTTCGACTGTTTCTAAGATGAAACCTTCAAAGTCGCCAAAGCGGTCGTAAATCAAGCCTTCAACTTTTCCCTTGAATCTTAGTAGCTGCTCCTCTTCAGTTGATGGTTGTTCAGGTTGGCCTTCAACTTGCCAAGTTCCACTCGGTGATGCAGCGATTTGCGCTGGGTTTCCCCCAAGAGCTTGGACTCGGTCCTCGACTTGTCCGACGTATCGTTGAAAAACTGGGAACCAGCGATTTCCTTTTGGAATCGTTTTCAGAATCCATCTTAGGACAGACAGTTTTCGTTCTTCGCGTTCTAGTATGGCTTCCTTTGACTTCACTGGAATGGTGATTTGATATGTGCCAAGGATTCGTCTCCATCTAAACAGGGTTTGCGCTGCCTTGCCGTAAAGTTTAGCGACGTAGGCGATTGCTCCTGTCATGCGGCTGGATGCATCAGTGACCTGTCTCACAATTACCTTGAAGACTTGTCCATATTTTACATTCGCTGGCAAATCGATTGACAAAAGCCCAGGAAAAGTAATGTCAATTCCTCTTGGAATCGGAATGTAGGTGATTCCTCCGGCATGGCACTTGATGGTATGTTCGTCAACCGCTTCAAGTCTCTTTTTGCAGTACATGTCCTCGGCTTTCTCGAGAATTTCAGCACTGTTGATTTGTGGCAGATAGATTGTTGCGGAACTTTCTTGAGGAGTGTTGCCCCAGTCAATCATTAGCTCGTCAGGCTTTGATTCAGATGACAAGTCTGCCGTTGCGAGTTTTATTTCAAAGGTATTGGGGATGCGATGCGATGCTTCTAGCCCTGGATTGGCGGATTCAACGATTGAAAGATTACGTTGTGCTATCTTGTCTGATGACCCTGGAGTGGCTCCCGCTGGAATAGGTGCATGATCAAATGCTATTTCAGCTACTAGGCATTGGTGTTGATTTCGAATGAGTTGTTGAATTGTGAGCACATTGTTCTGAAATGGCCCATCAACCGGCAAAGGGTTGATAGGAAACCGGATTTGCGAAGGCTGATTTATGTCTAGCCAGCAACCAAAATACGAATCAACTTCGACTCCTCCTGGCTTATGAATTATGTCTCGCACGTTGCTTGGATCTGTTTGGGTGGTCATATTCGTCAATAGAGTGTCAACTCGCTGTTCCGCGAAGCATGGAATGGAGACGATTTCGCTATTTTGGATTCCTAGGAGTGGGATCTTCTTTCCATCTAGTATGCCGTCTGACCAGCTTCGGTAGGTTGTGGTCGGGTTATAGTCTAAAGAGGTGGTTAAAGCTGGGAAAAGTCGGAAGAAAACACGAACTGTCTTCGCATCCATTTGAGCTCCTTTAAAGCGCACGTGGGCTACTGCAAAGTTAAAGACTGCGATGCCGTTGATTTTTTCAGAGAGTTCGAGTTGAGACGCCTCATAGTCTGTTGAAATGCCATCAAAGGAATCCCCGCCAGCGTTGCCGCCATTTAGGTTTGCCAGACCCTGTTTTATGAATGCTGAAGCATCGGCGCCGAGCGAAACACCAAATCTTGATTCTGCTGCTTTCATTTGGAACACACGCAAATCTATACTAAGCCATGACGTTGGGCCGTCAATTTCGTAGGGATTTGGCTGAGTAATTAGGTAAATCAGCGCTACTCCTACCAGACTTTCCTTTGAGGTAGCTAGAGCAACTTGCTTGGTTTCTTGTGGCGGATTTGGAAAACCAGTGACATCGGAGAACTCCACTTTATACGTGAAAGTGAAACGTTGTGGTGATTCTGTCAAGTCAGGATCATCTGAGCTTATGGCAGTTGGAACTATAGAGAAGCCAGGTACATTTGGACTAACCGTCACACTGGGGGCGATATTGTTCAGTTCTTGTTGAGTTGGGGTGAGTGCCGTTATCCCCAGCTTGGTTGGCCAGAAACCGTCAATTATTACATAGAGTGCGTCGCTTATTGTTGCTGGGATAGATGACTGCAGCATTGCTTCGATTTCATCCTTCCCATATGTGCTACGGTCAATGTTGAAGGTTAACGCTTTGTCGTATAACGACAAAGCAAGTCTCTCAGCGAAATATTCGTGATTATCTGCATTGTTTATTGCCTTGTTAGGGTCGGTGTTGGCCAAGTTTTGAGCCCCACTAGATCCATACACGTAGTCATCCGTGTCAAGGTACGCATGTGTGAGCTCATGAATCAAAGTTCCAAACTTGGAGTCTACGCCAATATGCGGAGCTCCCCAAAATGAAGAGCAGAGCCAAACCGTTCTCGAACCGTAATAAGTATAGGCATACCAACCGGCACCGCAATCGGTCCCAGTAAGATCATACGTGATCTCATCGTTTACGAGCCCGCTCGTCAACTTTGTATAGTGTTCTATGATTGTGTCGTATCTGTCTTGATCGAAAGCACCAAACCAATCTTGATAGAGAGAATTGCTGCTTCCTTCAGTGTTCTGCAACTGTTCGGTGCTCAGGTTGGCATAATACGCGGCGTTTGAATGGGCGACTGCAACTTCATCTTGATCAGACTGAGTCCCTCCTGTAAAAGAGGGCGCATGAGGAACAATTTTTGCAGACTTGGTCATAAGGTCAAAAAGCTTGCTCTTCTGGATCTTCCTTTCTTCGGGTTTAAGAGCTTTCAATTCTCGTCTTACTCTCTCGCCTGATGTTAGTCTAGGTTCACCATCCTCCACGATTGTAAAGCTAATTTCCTGTTTATCCAGATCGAAGCCTTTGAACTCCTCCATCTTTCTTGGTTTGATTTTGGCGTTACCAGGTACTGGCAAAATATCGTGTATTCGAGCGTTGAGTGCCACGTTGTAGACGCCTGGATGCACCAGTGGATAGGATGCCGAAAGGTCGACATTGTTTGAAACAGTTTCCCCGGGCTTGATGATAATGTACGATTCTTCTGTCGGATTTCCTCTTTTGACGAACCTTCCGTCGTATCTGACAATCTTGCCTTCATGCTCCACAATGAAGAAGTTGAATACCTCTTTTTCCAGCGGCGTATCGCTTATGAGCACCTGGTACGACTGCTGCGAGGTGTTAGTTATCTCGAAAGTCAAAAGGATAGGTTCGCCCATTTTGTATTTTGGCTTTGCTGCAATTTTGCAGGGGAAGAATTCTTTTGGTGACTCGGATTTCATAAAAACCCTGCTCCCGTTTTATCTAAGCGCGGGCCAATTCTAGTTGCTTTAGTATCCAAATCAGCGCTTTGTCTAAAGTTGGTGTATCTGTAAAGTACTCTACTGTTTCCACCATCAACCACCCTCTGGATTGCACTGTTATTATTTACATATTTATAACTTTGCATTAGTCGAGATCTGGGGCAGTGCTTTATTTCATTCACAACAAAACTAGGGCGTGCTAAAAGAGAGAAGGAGCGGAATGTGAAGATATATTTATCTAGCGTGCGTGCTGTTCGACGGCGATTATCAAAACTCCTCTTTCTTCCAGATGTTGTAAGGAAATTGCTGCCCCAGTAGGTTCCTCCCTTGTAGCGCGCAAATCGGCAACAAGAAATTTCTTTTGCGATGCTTTTGCAGCGTTTTTTTCAGTTATGACTCCCCTTTTAGCAACGTTGAAAGAATGGTAGAATGTAACAACTTGTTTTGCGCGCTACTCACTAATGTTTTGTGCTACCTCTTTTGCTGGGATCTTTCTGAATTGTTTCTTCCAGACAGGAACTATCCCTCTGTTCACGATCAGAACAACCCCAAGGCACGCGAAGCATAGTGGCACTCCCACGATGAGTGCTTCAGCAATCCACAGTAGACCTGTGGTCAATAGAGGCACGACTACACCGAGTTGATCCACAAAGGGCGATGAGCCTTCCACGTATTCTTGAAGGTAGATGCTGATGTCTGACAATGGCGTTTCCGGCGTCTGGGTCTGGTTCACTTCAACTTCATTCACATCTATTAGGACGTGCGTGACTTTTCCATGTTCATTGACGAGTTTTCTGACTTCAAATGTGAACCATGTGACGTTGTCTGTGGGCAATTTGCATTTCAGTGTTCCGCTCCATAGTTCATTGTCATAGGTCATGTGTAGATTCGGGATTCTTCCACCGTAAACCGTGGTTATGTTTTTCAATCCTTCAACTGTGGTCTCAAATTCGCCTTTTCTCAGTTCGCCTTGGATGTTCTCGGTGATGATTTGTTGAGTCGACGTGCCTTGTGTAGGTGACTGACTGTAGCTCTTTGCTGATGTTACATACAATGTGGTTCGGTTATCTTGATCTTTTCGAAGACTCCCATAGACCACTAGTGAGGCAATTGTAACAGTCATCAAGATGGCTAAGACCAGTTCCAGTTTCATTCGTCTCTTCACTCTTTTCACCTAAAGAGAATTAGAAGGCTGAGATGCTTAATGCTAAGCTTTAGAACACTATCGTACCAAAAAACGAACACTCCGCTTCAACATGCGTGCGCTATATGGAGAGAGCTGTCATGTAGGTTCGAAGCGTATTCCAAAGGTCGTTACTGAGGAAGTTTTTGTTTGTTCTTGGACAACGAGTTTGATGATGCTGGCGACCCTAACTACATCTGCAAAGGAGGTGACTAGTTTGGCTGAGAAGGACACGGCAACTATTGAATTTGACAATGTCATAAAGCACTTTGATAGAATCATGTCTTTGCTGAAACGTAAGTGCAAGGGGCGTTGTTCCTTGAAGCGTGTTCTTGAAGAATACTGTGCTTTTCGGCTTGCAGTACTGTACTTCGAAAAGCAATATGGGGTCAGCTTTGATGATGAGGCTGAACTCGCTGAGGAGTTAGGGCACATCGTTGAGATGTTTGAGGGTCAGAATATTGAAGCAAGCGAATGAGCGTGCGCGCGCTATGGGCGAGATTATTCTATCCTAGATGTCGAATCAGTCACTACTCTGGTGAACAATTCCTCACGAATACTCAAATCTACGTAAAAAATCTCATCGCTACATAGGTCGCTTGACAAAACATGGTTTGTTTCATTAGCAGGAATAGAATCAAGCCATGTTGATTCAGTACTCATAAGGATCTCATCGTAAGAATCATGCTAGTCCTAATTAATGTTTTGTGAAGTTCCGATCAGTTTTCATGTAGTGGTAGGGTCAGGGGGTAAATTAACAGTGGTTCTGTAGATAACCTCTTCTTCAAATTTGGTGACAAAGTCCTCCAAAATCCGCAATTCCGAAGCATGTTCAACTCTTAATGTATCCCCCAAGTCCATGAATTTCTTTTCTTCCGTTGACAAAATTCTGTTCAGGTTAGCTTCGATTTCTTTCTTCAAGTCAAGGTTTTTTTCTTCAATATTCTTAACAACTTCTGCTACAGTCATTGTACTATGGAGATCTGGAATTTGTGCGTGCAGTTCCTCTTCAACAATTGTCCCTAAGCCAACGTCGACCGCAACATTGTAGGAAATAACATCGTTTTTGTCACCATGCGAATGTGTTCCAATTATCCAATGCTGGGATGGCTCTAGAATCCATTTCCCTTCAGCGTCTTGTTTGACATAGACACGCACTATCATTTTTGGATAGTATCTAAAGAAGTATTCATGACCGCTGAAATCTGGACTTTCTTTAAGAAAACCATTTGTGTACAACAGTCGGGGGTATATTTTAAGGAAAGGTGCAGGTAAAACAAGGACAGGATCAAATAATCCTCTAATCTCTTTCTTTCCGTACATAGAATTCGATTTACCTATCCCAAAAGAAAAGCCAAATTCTGGTCTTTCCACTGTAGCCTTGAACCGTTGAATCATACCGTGATTAGCGCCAAAAAACGACACCCACGATTTCAATTCTTTTGACAAAATATCTCTATATATCTCTGAGTTTGAATTCCAAGCATAATAGACGGTTTTCAGGTACAAATCGAGTTCGGGTACATCAATCATAACTACGAGTAATCACTGAAAGTCTATTTAATCTTTCTTAACAACCATATTTGAGAACACCGTCGCGCGCGCTGGATAGACCTCTTTGTTCGTCTCCGTGTCTCCAATAACTATTCTTCAGGTTTTACGGAGTTTGCTGGCTATGTTCGTTTTGAAATTGAACGTGCGCGCAGTCAGGTAGATTGGCTCTCCGTGGTGTCCGTATTTGTTGGTTTTGGAAACCGTGGTTAAGACTGTCTTAATTTCGATTTCAGTCCCATCCGCTAAGACATACTTGTTCCATGGTTCTTCAATGATATCAAACTTCATGTTGGGGTCGATAACCGATTTTGTAAGTTCTTCTTGTGTAAAAGGAGCGGATTCCTTTCCCAGGATTGACTTGGTAGGAACAACTCCAGAAATGGTCTGAGTGTTGAGATTATATATCGGATTTCCTTGTTCGTCAAAGCTCGATAATCTTAAAGCTTTAATGAGGACATCACGAACCTTCAGAAGAGTGCCATCAGTCAGCCTGTATGTACTCCAATCTTCATGTGCAGAAGCTACATCGATAATTTCGAAATCTTCGGAACGAGTCCTTTCCTTGGTTTCTTCCGCTGTCTCAAAGTTGTCTGAGCGCGTTATTTGACTATCTTTGAGAAACTCAACATTGAAAATGTCTTTATGCATTACATATACATGCTCCGTCTTTAGAGCTTCATTGATTTTGCTTCGCAGTTCTGCATCTGGTGAGGGATTTATTTTCACCATCGATTGGAGGTTAGGCAGGCAGTAACTTGTTATCTTTTCCGTGATCTGTTCAATTCTCTGCTTTTTTCCTTTTTCAGGTGCAAGCAAATTTCGGGGAATGAAGTCTTTTCCTTCGTTGGCGAAAGAGTAAAGTTGGTTGTCTAATAGAAACGTAAGAAGAGTCCAAACATACCTAGCTATTTTATCAAAGTACTGGATGGTTTCCGTGGACAGAGGTATTATGGAGACACTATAGTGTGGGTTATTCTTTTTGTCAACATCCTTTTGTCTCACAAAGACTTGCGATTCAATGTTACGTCTTTCCTTGTCAATACCATAAACGCCAGTGAATTCTGACATAACGTGTTTATATTTATTATAAATAGGTCTAAAACGATGGTTAAAACGATAAATCTCTTTGAAGAAGTCAAGCATCATTTTCGCAGATTCTTCAAGAATCTCTTTGAGTTCTTTTTTCTCATCAGAGGCAAGTTCGCTGAAATTGTTCACGTCTGGATATTTAAAATTCCTTTGAATATCTTCCACACTTTGATTCCTAAAATAGTCAAACTCTGAGTTAAGCGAAAAATTGATATCTTGCTTGGCTATTGCTCGTGGCAAATCTCTAATGTTTTTTCTCATTATATGATAATAAACAGCGAGTAATTCAATGAAGATGCTCGTGCGCTGGATAGTTTCCAGTTCCAAATAATGAAGGTCTTTAAACAGTTGACTAACTTCTTTGTTAGAGTGACTTACATCTGGATTTTCGCTTATTTTTTGGATCATTCGCTGAAAACCTTGGGTCAAGTCTGTCAAGTTCTTGCTCAAGAGATTGCCTCGACACCGTAGATTATCCTCCGAAACCACAAGAAAGATGAAAACATCTACGAGTTTATTGTTTACCAGATACGCATTCATCTTTTCTGGACTCGATAGCGAGACCATTTCGGATCATGAAAGTTACATTTTCTGGAACTTCGAGAAAATCATGTGAGTATCGGCTTTTTAGCGTATCGTCTGGAACGTGCGAGTGAGCCGAACGGCTCACGAGCCAAGATGATTTTAGCACGTACGGGTTAATATGACTAGAACGTGCGGATAAAGTGCTTACATAGTCGAATAGGAAAGCAAAAATAGAACGAGAGGTACAATTATCGATAGGGGGCAGACAAATGAAAGCTTTGAGTGTTCTCTGTCTAGGGATGTTCATCCTATTCTGCTCTTTTGGATTGTTCAAGCCTGCTTTTGCAGGCGAACCATTGAACATTACTGATCATAGTGTTGAGAGGCATTTTGGAGATTTCAACCTAGATAGTATAGTTAACGCGAAAGACGCTTTGATACTGGAACAAAACTTTGGTACTCACAACTTAGTAGCCGATGCCAATAATGACGGTGTTGTAGACATTCTTGATGCTCTTGCGGTTTCGAGGTTTTACGGTTTTCAGTTGCCGACGATTGAAGTAAATCCCTACACCTAAAAAGAAGTGTCTTTCTAGACGCGTGATTTGTGAGCAAATTAGTTCTTGTCAGTCAACAAAAAAAAGGAAGGGTTATTTGCGTTTTTTGAATAGTTTTATTCCGTCTATTTCGGTTACGTATTCAAATCCTGCTTCGATTAGTGTTGTTGCGTCTTTGAGGCTGGTGGCTCCTTTGCAAGTCCATTCGTCGTCGTTGAGGTTGAGTAGTTGTGTATAGATCAGTGTGGTTTCGATTTTCCTGTGACCCATTTGTTGTTTGACAAGTAAAATATCTCTTGTTTTCGCGTATAGCGTGGTTGCGAAATAGTGTCTGAGGTCATAGAGTCGGATTCGTTTGATTGTCGGGTCGTGGAGTTTGTCGGCTAAGGCGTTTCTTAAAGCTCTGTAGTGTTTTCCGTAGTCTTCGGAGTTACCTTTGAAAAGCTTGCTTTCAGGAGTTAGTTTGTGTGTGTCTATGTGTTCTCGGAGTGCTTCATTTAGGCTGTTTGACATCTTCAGAATTTTGCCCGCGCCGTTCTTTGCCGTGATTGGGTAGAGAAGTCTTTGGTCTAGGTCAACGTCTTTTGCTCTAAGGTTGCATAGTTCTATGGGTCTGAGTCCTGTTTCTTTGCTGATTTGCAGTTTGATTGATGTTAGCTTTCTTGCGCTTGCAATGAGCATCTCGATTTTTTCTTTTGTCGGAATTTTGATCCCCTTTGATTCTGGGTGGTAAGTTGGCATGTTCCAGCTTACTTTGTAGTATTTACAAAATTTGTTGTAAGCTATGCATAGGTTTCGTTTGTATCCATTTGAGACATTCATTTTTGCTATGAAGGTTCTGACTTGTTTGGGATCTTCCAAGTTACAGTGTTTGGCTAGGAGACTCAGTGCTTTGTATGTGAAGTGGATGGTATAGTGGCTTTTTGCGTCGTTTTCCATTTCCATGAGTACGTTTAGAAAAGGGGCGGTGTGTCGTTGAAAAAGGCTGGCGTGTTGGCCGAAAACCGCCGTTCTAGAAGAGTGGCGTACAAAGAATAATAGACAAAGAGCCTGAATGCTTTGTAGAAAAGGATGCCAAAACGGTCGCGGAAAAACTGAAGACTGAATATGGCGTGCCAGGCGCCAATGAGGGCGTCGTTACTACAACTTTGAAAAGATTCTTCCAAAACGAACTGTTGGCACAAAGACGCAGGTGGAAAATATCTCTATTCAGTCACTTCTTTGAAGAACGATAGAAAATAAGCCGCAAGATCAGATTTCTTCGAATTCAGAAAAAAGAAGTCATATTTAGCCTACTTCTCGGAACTATTTCCGCCATTTCAGGTATTCTTCACATCTTCGTTCTTCTCCTTTCTGGCGACAAAGGTACTTGAAGAGTCTGGATGCTCCCTTCTTTAGGCATTTCGGATTGACTCTTTCCGTAATGAATCCTTGAAATCTCGCGCGCCAGAAGAAAGCATTTTCACTACACCGGCAGAAGCCGTTGCTGCTTTGAACCTGTACAAAGTTTATGAGTATTCTCTGAATGTGTAGTTGCATTTTGTGCAACGCAGAAATTGTGTTGAAGACTCATCTGCGCCCCTAGTCTGCACTTGCCACACATATGCAAGGTTGTTTCCGCATTTGGGGCACTCGATCCTTACGGTTGGAAGGGTTCTGAGTTTCTGTTCT